>JAEEGG010001367.1_pt1 | contig 66774 bp, 53 predicted proteins | sample 9134161 | NCBI WGS metagenome assembly JAEEGG01 (sample SAMN16246543, study PRJNA631951) | gut metagenome | biome: gut microbiome; feature: rumen; material: CR-attached | host: Bos | place: Iran: Karaj | collected 2018-10
GTGCAGAGTTATCACTTTCTCAGCGGGAATGCCATACTTTTCGATGACAATGCGGCGAGTCAAATCACTCACGGCACACACGCGGTCGGCGGCCATCATGCCTTCGCGCTCAATGCCATAGACAATGTCGTTGAGGTTATTCTCGCCCGAGCGGTCGAACTCGGTTGCGTGGATATGCACCACCAGAGGCTTGCCACTCACTCTCTTGGCCACAATGCCGGCCTTGTAGGTCAGCCAATCGTGCGCATGGATGATATCGAAATGCTCGGTACGAGCCAGTTCAGCGGCCACGAGGGCATACTGTTCAATCTCACCCATCAGGTTCTTGGTGTAGGTTCCCGAGAAGGAGTACTTGCGTTTTTCACCCGGCACCGACTCTTCAAACACACCACTATTCAACTGATTAACAAGCTGATAATAATCGTTCATACCGACATACGGCACCATTTGCGAGTGCACTTCCATAAACGACACTCTGTCGGAGAAACTCTGCAGGTGGGCATAACGTGTATCCACCTCCACATCCGAAGCGTTGATGATGCGAACAGCACGCTGGTCCTCATCGCCCGAAGCTTTCGGCATAACGAAGGCCACCTCGACGAAGTTCTTAGCAAGCCCTTTCGTCAAGCCATAACAGGCCGTACCCAACCCACCGGCAATATGCGGAGGAAACTCCCAACCAAACATCAACACTTTCATAATTATCTTATCTTTAGAGTTTTCTATTTTCTTTTTGCATTTTCAAGAAGGCGCTTCATGTGCAACAGGGCGGCCACGCTCCACGCCTGCGATATGGCTCCGTTGGGACGATAGGGCGGATCACCGTCATACACCTCAGCGATGGTGGAAACACCATAATCACGCATACAGCCCTCAAAGTTGTAGAGCAACCGCTCAATCAACGACAGTGCCGCTTTTTGATATACAGCCAACATACCATCCGAAAACGGTCCGAGCAGCCACGGCCACGCTGTACCCTGATGATACTCGGCATCGCGTTCGGCCTGTGTGCCGCCGTAATGGCCTTTGTATTCAGGATCATTCGGCGACAAGGTGCGGATACCTTTCGTCACCAGCAATTCCTCCATCGTCTTCTTCAGAATAAGCTGTCTAATCTTTTCACTAATAGGAACATACGGGAGACCCGTAATAAGCATCATATTAGGACGCACTTGGAAATTGCGATAGTCGCCATTCACATAATCGGCCAGCCAGCCAATCTCTTTCGACCAGAAAGTCTCTTTAAAGACGGCGGGGAAATTCTGTGCCAGGTCCTTCCATTCATCCACAAACGCCTCGTCTTCAGCCAACTTCGCCATCTCTATACAGAAGCGTATTGCATTATACCACAAACCGTTAATCTCCACTTGGCAGCCTGTTCGCGGGGTCACGGGATGTCCATCAATAACGGCATCCATCCAAGTCAGGGCCACACCCTCAGCGCCAGCATAAATCAATCCGTTGTCGAGCATGCGGATATTGAAGAGCGACCCTTTTTTGTAAGCCGACAAGATGGTTTTCAGCACCGTGCCATACTCGTTCCAGATCTTCTTCTCGGTATGCGTGTAGTCGGCATATTGCTGCAGGGCGCGGATAAACCAGAGCGGGGCATCCACCGAGTTGTAGGCCACTTGCTCGCCTTCTCCAATATTGGGGAAGAGGCCGTTTTCCATCTCCGACAGCATATCATCGAGGATTTCCTTACACAGTTCGGGCTTGTCGCGGTCCAACGTGAGACCTTGCAACGAGATAAAGGTATCGCGACCCCAGCGGCCAAACCACGGATAGCCAGCCATAATTTGGGTTTTTCCATTTCTTGTCACAATAAACTGGTCGGCAGCATTCTCGAGGCAATTGAAAAAAGTATTGCGGGTAATACGATTCTTCGATTCTTCGATATACATCTGCTCGATATCGGCAGGATTGATAGGCTCAATGCCCACCGACAGATAGATTTCCTTCTGTTTCACCGTCACGTTCAGCCGTCCCATGGCCAACAGATCCTCACAACCCTCATAACCGCGGTTTATCTCTTCCTCATACTCCACATTCTTAATCCAAACGGGGTCGTGCTCATAATAGAGAGGTGCCGATGTCTGAATATAGACTGGTGTGTAATTATCGTACAAACAATACTTTACACCACCTTCTACCGACTCATAGCCCGTATTGGCAGCATCGTTCATGAAGGTGAGGCGATGAATCTGACGGAAAGCCAGCAGTGGTTGCAGTTGCAACGTGGCCGACTCAAAATCATCTAAGATAGAATATTTTAGCAATACTCTGTCAGCACCACGCATAAAGAGAATCTCCTTCTTGAAGTTGAACTTGCCCACACGATAGAAATAGGTCGGCACCGGATCGGCTACAAACTTTTGCAGAAACTTATTGCCCTTAGGCTCAATGATACCGCCTTTGTATTGGTGGATATAGATAGGGAACTCCATGTCGTCAATGATGACGGTCGCATCAAGACTTGACACGAGCACGTGGCGTTCATGATCGATATTATCCTGAGGTACAATGAAAAGTCCGTGATATTTTCGTGTATTCAGTCCGAGAAGTGTAGAACAAGCGAAGGAGCCTGTTCGGCTGCATCTAAGTATCTCCCTGTTTTTGGCATAGGTGATATTGACTATTTTTTCCTTATCAAACTCAATATAGCTCATGAATGAAAAAATTTTCGCAAATATACAATTTTTTTTGCCTCAATTTCAATTTTATGGTATCTTTGCATACTCTATTTGAAAAAATTAACACGTGACGAAACCGCTGGCTGAAATCTTACGTCCTACATCCCTAGACCATTACATTGGCCAGGAACATCTTATGGGGGAAGGTGCCATCTTGCGCAACGCCATTGAGAGCGGCCAGCTTCATTCGATGATCTTGTGGGGACCTCCTGGCGTAGGTAAGACCACTCTAGCGTTGCTGATTGCAGAGTTGACCAATTCGCAGTTCTACATGCTCAGCGCCATCAGTTCGGGTGTGAAAGAGATTCGTGAAGTGTTCGACAAAGCACGTCAAAACGACGGCAAGACCATCCTGTTCATCGACGAAATCCATCGTTTCTCAAAGGCGCAGCAAGACTCGTTGCTGGGAGCCGTAGAGCAGGGACTGGTCACGCTGATTGGCGCCACCACCGAGAACCCCTCTTTTGAAGTCATCTCCCCTCTCCTGTCACGTTGTCAGGTTTACATTCTCAAATCATTAGAGAAGAATGAATTAGAGAAGATTATCGCCATTGCGCAGCAATATTACCTCGACGAGCAGCAGTTGAAGGTCGAAATTCCTGAAAACGAAGCGCTTCTACGCATTTCGGGCGGTGACGCGCGCAAACTGCTCAATGCCATTGAATTGACTGTCAGCATGCAAAAGCCTCAGGACGGCGTGGTTACGCTGACCAACGAGTGGGTTCAGAAAGTTATCCAGAAGAACTTAGCCATCTACGACAAAAAAGGCGAGAACCATTACGACATTATCTCCGCATTCATCAAGTCGGTGCGCGGCAGCGACCCCAATGCGGCGGTCTATTGGATGGCGCGGATGCTGGCAGCCGGCGAGGACCCGCTGTTCATTGCACGACGCATGATCATCTTGGCTTCAGAAGATATCGGCAATGCCAATCCCAACGCCTTGCTGTTGGCCAACAACTGCTTCCAGGCTGTGCACCACATCGGCATGCCCGAAGCTCGCATTGTCATGTCGCAAACTGCCATCTACCTGGCCTCGTCGCCCAAGAGCAACTCCGCCATCATGGCCATCGACGACGCTTACGAGTGGGTGCAGAAGACTGGCGACCTGCCCGTGCCGTTGCACTTGCGCAACGCCCCCACCAAGTTGATGAAAGAGCTGGACTACAGCAAAGGCTACAAATACGCCCACGCTTACGATCACAACTTTGTAGAGCAGGAGTTTCTGCCCGAATCCATCAGCGGCAAGAAGTTCTACGAACCGCAGAATAACGCCCGCGAGAACGACCTGCGCCGTTATTTAAAAACCTGTTGGAAAGAGAAATACAAATACGTCGTACTGCTCTTCGCATTCCTCTCCTGCTTCTTCTTTGGCTGGAGTCAAGATATGCACTATTCGCAATACTACACCATGCCCGCCAGTATCAACCCGGCCATGACGGGCGCCATCAACGGAACATTCAGGATCACCCTCAACCACAAGATGCAATGGCTGGCCATCACGAAGCCCTACACCTCCGTTTCGGGCGGCTTTGACGCCCCCATCGTGAAGGGCCGCAAGAGCCGCACACTGGTAGGCCTTGGCGTACAGGTTCACAACGACCGCGCCGGCGACTCGAAGTACAACACCTTCCAAGTCAGCGGTTCCTTATCGCTTATCAAGAGCCTTGACCGCCGCAATCGCAACAAGATCGGCATCGGCTTTGCCGGTGGCATCTTCCAGCACACCATCGACTACTCAGCCCTGACATTTGACGAGCAATACATCGGCGGCCTCTTTGACCCCAACAATCCTATATCAGAAGATTTCGGCAGAGAGAAATACCTGTTCTTCGACTGCTCTGCCGGCTTGGTATGGAGTTGCACGCCACGTGAGGATATCGCCTTGTCGGCAGGCTTTACCGTCAACCACCTCACCGAACCCAACCAGACTCATTTCAACGGCGCCAGCGCCAAGTTGTACCGCAAATATGTGGGCACTTTCTCCGTCCGTTTTCCCGCCAAGCGAAATGTTTTCATTCACCCGATGGTTTACACTGCCTTCCAAGGGAAGCACTATGAAATCCTGTTCGGCAGTTTGTTCGAATACGAGTGGGGCTATCAGAAGTACCGCGACTTTGCCATCGGCGGAGGCCTCTTCTACCGCGTGAACGACGCTATTATCGCCAGTTTCTTCTTCGACTGGCGCGACCTGCGCTTCAGCGTGGCTTACGACCTCAACGTCTCCACACTGGCACGCGCCTCCAAAGCCCGCGGCGGCTACGAAGTGTCGCTTTCTTACATCTTCAAGAAAAACAAGAGAATCATCCCCGGCAAGGAACCGTGCCCGTATAAAGTGATGTAGGGAACGGAGAGATGAGAGATGAGAGATGAGAGATGAGAGATGAGAGATGAGAGTTTAGAGTTAGATACTATGGGAATATACAGATGCACATACGGAGACATCCTCATAATAGAAGGGGACAAACTTACGGTGGAGACACCCGATGGAGTATTTGAGGGCCGTCTTGACGAAGAAGGAAGAGTGTGTGCCCAGAACCAAACGGCTCTCTCCCATCTCGTAAGAGCCGTAAATGATTGGATTGAAAACAACCACCTCCCTGATACCGATTGGGAAGACAAGAAAGGCTATTATTCTGTGATGTATTAAATCTTCTTTGAAGATAAATTAGTATTTTTGCCAAATTCATTATGTTAAAACCCGTATGAAAGGCAGAATGCTGATATTGACTTGTTTGTTTTGCTTGCCGCTACTGCTTGTAGCCCAAGTGGATTCTGACGAGCATATCAGGCAGCAGATAGAGTTCATCAAGCACGATACGCTGCCCGTCAAGATCACCCGCCTACCTCGTGCGGTCAACAGTACCTACTCCGAATACAACGGCATCCTCTTCCCCGATTCGGTTTTCTATTTCAGTTCGTTCCGCTCGGAGAGCGAGGCCGACCACGAAGGCATCTTCGACGCCTACTGGTCGGGCTACATCTACAGTTGCCAACTCAAGCGCCGCGGCTACACACGGGCATTCCCGCTGCCCAGCACTATCAACAATCCCAAATACTACAATTGCAACTTCACTTTCAACGAAAAGCGCACAGTACTTTATTTTACACGCTGTGTGCGCACAGCCGACGCACAACTGCAATGCGACTTATGGAAAAGTGAACAGCGTAACGGCCGCTGGGAAAAGGCCAAACGCCTCAACCGTCGTATCAACCTGCCTGGCACCAGCACCACACAGCCCAATCTGGTGGAATATGGGGACTATAGCCTCCTCTTTTTCTCCTCCGACCGGCCCAAAGGGTTCGGCGGGTCCGACATTTGGTACACCCTCTATCAAGACGACCATTACAGCGATCCCATCAATCTGGGCAGCAACATCAACACGCCCGGAAACGAGATAACGCCGTTTTACGACAAGAACAGCGAGACACTCTATTTCAGTTCCGACCATCATCCGGGCATTGGCGGCTACGACATCTTTTACAGCAACGGCTCCTTCAACCAATGGAGCGAGCCCGACAACATGGGCGTGCCCTTCAACTCGGCTTTCAACGACTACTACTTCTCACAAAACAAACACAACACCCACGGCTATTTCTCCTCCAACCGCCCCACCCGATTCATGTCCCCAGACGACACTTGCTGCAGCGACATCTACCATTACAACTGGGACGGCTACCGCAAAGTGGAAGAACCTGTGGTTGAAGACACCATCACGACCATCGAGAAGATTCGCAACATACTGCCGCTAACACTCTACTTCCACAACGACGAACCCGACCCGCGTTCGTGGGAGACCACCACCCGTGCCAACTACCGCAACACACTGGCCAGCTACATTGCCATGCGCACCACCTACGAAGAGGAGTATTCCAAAGGACTGAAGGGACAAGAGAAGGAGATGGCCAAAGAGCGTATCCGCGACTTCTTCGCCGACTCGATTGAGCAAGGCTACGCCCGACTGGAACTCTTCACCACCTACCTACAACAGGAATTGGAAGCTGGCAAGGATGTGCGCATCACCATCAGCGGTTACGCAAGTCCCTTACACAAAGCCGAATACAACCTGCGCTTATCGGCACGACGCATTGCCAGCCTGAAGAACTACCTCTGCGAATACAAGAACGGACTTTTCCTGCCTTACATGAACGGCGAGAAAGCCAACCGCCTTGAAATACACGAAAATCCGAAAGGGCAAGCTACCGCCTCCAAGCTAGTCAGCGACAACATCAATGATAAACGCAACTCTGTCTATAGCATTGCGGCATCACTTGAAAGGCGCATTCAAATTACCGAATATCACTCCAATTAAAATGATTACAATCAATAACTTATCCTTTTCATACGACAACACCCCTTTCTTGCAGCATGTCAACCTGCACATCGACAAAGGCTGCTTTTGTGCGGTTATGGGGCCAAACGGCTCAGGTAAGAGCACACTCCTCAAGTTGATGGTCAACCTGCTTATCCCCAATAGCGGAGAAATCCTTGTTAATGGAAAGTCGCTGAATGATTACTCACAACGCGAGTTAGCCAAGATGATTTCTTATGTACCTCAACGCGAAGACATCATCTTCGAATTCTCTGTTTATGATACAGTTATGATGGGACGAAACCCATACCAAGGCCGCTGGGGCAGTGCGTCGGCTGACGATGACCGCCTGGTTTGCGAGACATTGGAGCGCACCCATCTGGCTCACCTCAAAGAGCGCTTGTTGTCGCAACTTAGCGGCGGCGAACTGCAACGCACACTCATCGCTCGTGCCATGGTGCAACAAGCACCCGTCATGCTCCTCGACGAGCCACTGGCCAACCTCGACATCGCCCATAAATACGAGATTATGGACATTCTCGCCCAACTGCAGCACGACATGGGCACAACACTGCTACTCATCCTGCACGACTTTCCCATGGCCTTACAATACGCCGACACCGCCCTGCTGATGCAAAACGGCAACATCTGCCACTACGGGCCCTGTCGCGAAGTACTAACCTCCGACATTATCAAACCGACGTTCCATCTAGATGAGCGGTTTACAGTGGATGAGAATGGAAATATTAGGAGAGTGAAGAGATGAGAGATGAGAGATGAGAGATGAGAGATGAGAACGGAGAACTGAAATTCAAAATTCAAAATTCAAAGAACAAAGAACAAATTCAATAACTCAAAATTCAAAGAGATTCCTTCGACGGTGTTTTCGACAGGCTCAACCACCGTCTCGGAATGACACCAATAATTAAACAATCAACAATTAAACATTTCAACACTTCAACATTTCAACACTTCAACATTTCAACACTTCAACAACTCAATTATACATTGTAAATTATCAATTATAAATTCCTTATGGATACCGTCGTAAAAATTGGCAACATCTCTTTGGGCTCTGGCTGCCCTATTGTCGTTCAGTCGATGACCAACACCGACACGAACGATGTGGAAGCCACAGTGGCGCAAGCCAAGCGTATGGTAGCTGCTGGCGCCGAAATGGTGCGCATCACCGTGCCGACCTTACACGAAGTGGCTGCATTAGAGCAAATTAAGAACAGACTACGCCACGATGGCTGCAACGTACCACTGATTGCCGATTTGCATTTCAGTCCCGCCGTAGCCGAAGCGTGTGCCAGCATTGTGGAGAAAGTGCGTGTCAACCCGGGCAACTACGTGGATCGCCAGAGTGCTGCCGACGAGAACATGTCCGACAGCGAATATCAGGCAGCATTGGACAAGATGGCAGCCAAGGCCAAGCCGCTGTTCGACATTTGTCGCGAGCACGGCACCGTCCTCCGTATCGGCACCAACCACGGCTCGCTCAGTCGCCGCATTATAGGCCGCTACGGCAACACACCGCTGGCCATGGCGCAATCGGCGATGGAATGGGTAGAGATCTGCCAACAGAACCAGTTCGACAACATCGTGCTCTCAATGAAATCGAGCAATGTGAGCACCATGATTGAAGCTACACAACTGTTACACAAGATGATGACCGACAGCGGCACGGTTTATCCTCTCCATTTGGGCGTTACCGAGGCGGGCGCAGGACTGGAAGGGCGCTGCAAGTCGGCAGCGGGCATTGGCGCACTGTTGCTCAACGGCATTGGCAACACCATCCGCGTATCGCTCACCGAACCGCCGGAGAATGAGACACCCTTCGCCCACTGCCTGGTCAATCGCGTGGAGAAACTCAAGGCCGACATCAGCGCAGGGCAAATTCCTTACCACATCGACGAACACCGAACGCTGACAGTCTGCTCAGATGCCACCGACATGGACGCGCTAATTGCCGATGTGGCGAGCATAACAGGCTATGAACATTACCGCGAGAAAATCCGCAACCTGAAAATTGAATCAGCAAATTTCGACCGCACCACCTTGCAACAATTAGAAGATACCATCCTGCAGGCCTGCTGTATCAAGATGAGCCGCACCGAATTCATCTCTTGTCCCTCTTGCGGACGCACCCGCTATGACATCATGTCGGTGTTAGGGATTGTAAAACAGCGATTTGCCAACTATCCCGGCCTCAAAATCGGTGTAATGGGCTGCATTGTCAACGGTCCTGGCGAAATGGCCGACGCCGACTTCGGCATTGTCGGAGGTGGCGAAGGCAAAGTGGTGGTGTACCGCGGCAAAGAACGACTTACCGACAACCTGCCGTTTGACGAAGCACTTAAATTATTGGAACAACTATGTAAAAACTGGCTCACCCGTAGGGGCGAATGATTAGTCGCCTCTACATCCACCCTAACTCCAACTGGGCGGCTTCGCTCAGGCGACTCATATCCCAGGGCGGGTCAAATGTGAGGTTAACAACCACATTGCCAACACCTTCAATCTTACTTACATCATTGCGCACATCCACAGGCAGCGTTTCGGCAATGGGACAATTCGGAGCGGTGACCGTCATCAAAATAGTCACATCATCCCCTTTAATATCAATATCATATATCAACCCCAACTCCCAAATATCCACGGGAATTTCAGGGTCGTAGATTTTCTTAAGCACCTCAATAACTTGTTCTTTCGTAATCATAGTTATTCTTCTTTAGCGTGAAAAGCGATCGCGTACATCTTAATCTGCTTGATCATAGACAGTAAGCCGTTGGAGCGTGTTGGCGACAAATGCTCTTTCAGGCCGATAGCATCAATATAGTCCAATTGGGCATCGATAATCTCTTGCGGCGTACGACCCGACAACACCTTAATCAACAGATTGATAATACCTTTGGTGATGATAGCATCGCTGTCGGCAGTGAAGAAGATGCGACCATCCTTGTACTCGGCATGAAGCCACACCTGCGACTGGCAACCGGCAATCAGATGCTCGGGGGTCTTGTATTGTGCATCAATCAACGGCAATTCTTTACCTAACTCAATGATATAATTATACTTATCCATCCAATCATCGAAGAGTTCAAACTCTTCTATAATCTGTTGTTCTGCCTGTTCAATGGTCATCATAGTCTTATTTTTTATGTTGTTGGCGGCGGATGGAAGCATTATGCAGAAGTTCTAAAAACTTAGAAAGAAACTCCTCATAATCAGCGTCTTCCAATGAAGCCTTACGATATATTTTCTCCACTTTACCCCATTGCTTAGGTTGCACAATGGGAAGATTGTTCTTCTCTTTGATGTCGGCCACCGCATCCACAATCTGCATCCGCTTAGCCAGCAGGTCGGCCATTTGTACATCAATATTTTCCAGCAAGTTGCGTTGCTTTCGCAAAGCATTTTCGGCAGGCGACGAAGCGGTGGTCTTGAAAACCAACGCTTGCAGCATAGCCACCAACTCGTCGGGGCGCAACTGCTGTTGTGCATCGCTCAGGGCCTCGGCTGGCCTGATATGGCTCTCGAGCATCAGTCCGCTATAGCCATAGTCGAGCGCAATCTGGGCAATCTGCGCGATATACTTGGTGTCGCCGGCAATATGCGACGGGTCACAAAGTAGCGGTATTTCGGGCATGCGCACTTTCAACTCGATGGGAATCTCCCAGCAGGGCGCATTGCGATAAACGCTCTCACTACGATCGGCAAAGCCGCGATGCACGGCCAACACACGACGCACATCCATCTTCTTGAAACGCTCTATTTCACCCATCCACAACTTGAGATCTGGGATGACGGGATTCTTCACCAGAATGGTCAGCGGGCACCCCTGACACGCCTCGGCGATTTCCTGCACCAAGTAGGGATTCACGGCGGTACGGGAGCCAATCCACAAGGTGGTGACACCCGCCTCGATGCACAAGTCAACATGCTCTGCACAAGCCACTTCCACGCATGGCTGGAAGCCGTATTGTTGTTTCACCTCCTGCAGCCACGACAAAGCCTCTTTGCCCGCACCACCAAACGACGACGGTGTACTGCGCCACTTCCACACGCCCGTGCGGAAATAGGTCAGCGACAAGCCACTGCCAGCCAGCGAGTCCGACAAGGCAGCAGCGGTCTGCAGCACCTGCTCACGACTCTCGGCCGCGCAGGGACCGGCAATCAAGATAGGCTGACGATCGTTATTCATGGTCACCTCCTTCCTTTTTCAGTGCTTGGCGTTTCTCGTACCATTTACCGATAGCATAGAGCACAAAACTCAGCGATATGGTGGCAGTGCCTAAGAACGCCTCCAGAGGCTGTTCTTTGAATAGATATATCAAACTCCACAATACGGGAATCGAAAACAACACTGGCACAACGGGATAACCCCAAGTCTTGTACGGCCGCGGCGCATTAGGATAGCGGCGGCGATGCACAAACACACCCAAAACGGTGAGTAACGCGCAGATGTTGAGCGGCACGCCAGAAAAGTAGATTAGCTGCTCGAGGTCCGACACGCAGATAAGCAGCAGACTGAGAGCACATTGCAGCCATACCGCCACGATAGGCACACCGCTACGGTTCTTGATAGACATGAAACGCAACAGCGACAAGTCCTCGCCCATCACTTGATAGACACGCGGGCCCACAAAGCTCATTGCGCTGATGGTCGATATGAGCAGGAAGGCGATGATGCCGCTCATCAGACGGCCACCATTCACGCCAAAGATGTATGTAGCAGATACTTCCGCCACATCGGGCACACCTGTCAATGCCTCAACGGGCGCGGTGTAGAGGAACACAAAATTCAACAGCAGGTAGAGCACCGTAACTGCCAATGTACCAAACAACAAGGCGCGTGGCAGGGTGCGTTGCGGCTGGTCGATGTCGTTGGCAATGTAGGCCGCGGCATTCCAGCCCGAATAGGCCAGCGACACGAAGACGATAGACACGGCGAACGCGGGCGAGAAGACCTCACTCCACGAAAACGAGGAGAACGCGGGGGTCAAATCCTGGTGCACGGGCGCAATAAAGAATCCTGCGAATATCAAGAAAATGATTAGCAATACTTTACAAACAGTAAAGATGGTCTGGAACAGTCCTCCTGAACGCACAGTAAACGAGTGCACCAAAGTGACCAACAGCAGCACGGTCGCCGCTATCATCTTCACCGAGGCCTGCGGGAATGCGCCCTGGAAATAGTAGCCCAGCGCCAAGCATGCCGCTGCATTAGGGGCTGCAAAACCGACCGTGAGCGAGGTCCAGCCAGAGAAAAAGCCGAGGGCGGGATGATAAATCTGGCTCAGATAGTGGTATTCGCCACCCGAGCGGGGCATGGCTGCCCCCAACTCGCCATAGACCAGCGCACCACAAAGCGCCATCACGCCGCCTAACACCCATAACAGCAATACTGCCAACGGGTTAGGGACACCAGCCAACTGAAAACCCAGCGAGGTAAACACGCCCGTGCCAATCATATTGGCCACCACAAAAGCGCTGACGGCGACAAAGCCCAATTTGTTCTTTTTCATAATTGCTGGCAAAAGTACGAAAAAATGTGGTTGAAATCATGACACATTATACATTGTATTGTGTATCTTTGCATACCTATTCCATAACAGCCACAAGCAAGATGAAAAGACTTCTTAGCAACGACTTTATCGCACTGATACTGAGATTATTGGTATTGTACATCATCCTGCTGTGCACGCAAGTGGTTTTCTATATCTACAACTACCATAGCATCGGTGCCATCCAATGGTCGGCGTTGCCGCTGATGTTGAAAGGAGCTCTGAAGTTCGACACCATCTCGATTCTCTACCTCAACTCCGCCTTCCTGGCACTGTCGCTGCTGCCATTCCGCTTTCGGGAAAAGAAGTGGTACCAGCAGATGCTATTTTGGATTTACACTATCACCAACACACTGGGTCTCATTGTATTAAACCTTGCAGACACCGTCTATTACCGCTACACTTTCAAGCGCATCACTGCCGAGGAATTGCACTTCTTCCGCGAGAATGACAATACGGGCGACATACTTTGGAAATCCATCGGCGAGAACTGGTATCTCGTACTCGTCGCTATCGCCCTCATCGCCTTGATGGTGTACCTCTACAAAAAAGTGCCCTATCAGGGCTCGGCCATCACCAAACGCTGGCTGTACTATCCCGTGCAGATTCTCCTGCTCGGTCTGGGTGTAGCCATCTATTTCATAGGCATCCGCAGTTCGTTCGACCGCAAAGCCATCCCCGCCACCGTCGGCCATGCCGCTTTTTACACACAGACGGCAGCACAAACCTCCGTTATCCTTAGCAATCCGTTCTGCACATTGCGCACACTTCGCGCCCAGCAGTTCCAAACGCTTCACTATTTTGATGATGCCACGGTCGAAAAGATTTTCACTCCTTACCACTACCCCTCTGGCAATTTCAAATATCAAATTGGCCCAAAGAACATAATCATCTTTGTATTAGAAAGTTTCAATCGCGAGCATTCACAATTCATGATGCCGCACCTCAATCCAAACGGTGGCTACACGCCATTCTTGGATTCCCTGATGCGCGAAGGATTCGCCTTTACCAACGCCTACAGCAACGGTCGCAAGTCGATAGAGGCATTGCCTTCCATTTTGGCATCCATCCCCTCCTACCAGGTTCCCTTCGCCTTGTTGCCAGAAGCCGTGGGCGAGATGAAAGCGTTGCCCACCATTCTGGAGGAGAACGGCTACAGCACCCATTTCTTCTGCGGTGCCACTGAGAACCAGATGGGCTTCGAAGCTATTGGCAAGATGACCGGCATACGCCATTTTCACAACCGCGCCGACTTTGAAAAGCAGCATCCAAACGGCGACTACGCCAATGTGTGGGGCATTTGGGACATGGACTTCCTGCAATTTACAGAACAGGAAATCAACAAGTTGCAAAAGCCCTTCTTCACCACCATTTACACCCTTACTTCACACCATCCGTTCGACTTGCCACAAGAGTATGCCGACAAGATGCCTGCGGGCGTCAATCCACTGCAGCCATGCGTGGCCTACACCGACCTCTCCATCCGCAAATTCTTCGAAAAAGCTCAAAAAGAGCCATGGTTCCAAAACACATTGTTCATCTTTGTGGCCGACCATGCCGGCGGCTACAATGCCCACGAGGAATCACAGACCACCAAGGGCAGCACCGCCATCATCTACTTTATGTACACACCCGACCATTCGTTACAAGGTTTGAGTGCCGAAGTGAGCCAACAACTTGACATTATGCCCACTACACTGGGCCTTATCGGCTACAAACAACCCTACTTTGCCTTTGGCCGCGATGCGTTCAACGAGCCCGAACGGCAAGCCGTTGCCACCAACTGTGTCAACCAGATCTACCAATTTATCTCCGATTCACTTAGTCTCTATTCCAACGGCGAACAGACATTATATGCCTTTACCGCCAACGATACCTTACAGAAAACCAACATCTTGAATCTGAACAACGCTTCGCAAAAGGCCGCTAACAACTATTTCAAAGCCATCCTGCAATCGTACACGCAGCATGTGAAAAGGAAACAGTATGTCGTAAAGCAATAAATCTCCACGCTGCATATTACTAGAAACAAAATCGTAAAAATGGCGTATTATTGCCATCGTCTAAATCATATTAAAAAACAATCTATCATGAAAGCTTCACATGTTCTTACATTTTTAGGCGGCGCATTCTTAGGCATTATCGCAGCCTTGTTATTAGCACCCGAAAAAGGCGAAATCACACGCCGCAAAATCAAAGAAAAACTGGAAGAGAAGGGTATCCGTTTATCGCCAGAAGAGTTGGACGAATTCATCAATAAAATGAAAAAACAACTTGGACTGAACAAAGATGAAGAACTTCTCGTGGACGACGACGTTGAACCAGAATCACAAAACGACTAAGCCATGAACCTCGACTTTTTGAAGAATAAGATTGCCGACAGTAATGATGGCAACGACGAGGACGCATACAAAGCGATGGCTAAAGACGCCAAAGAGTATGCCGACCTACAACTCCAGCTGTTCAAGCTGAACCTGGTGGAAAAATCGTCGCAAATCCTGTCACTGCTGGTAGTTATCATTGCAGGCGCCATCCTGTTGATGGCCGCTTTCGTCTTTTTCTCGCTGGTGTTTGTCCTCTGGATGAAAAACCTCACTGGCAGCATGATGACGGGCTTTGTCATTCTCGGCGCCTTCTTCATCGTTTTGTTCATCCTGTTCTGGTTATTACGCAAGAAAATCATGATCAACCCGATGATTAAGAAACTGAGTGCCATACTGTTTAAAGACAGCGAGCCTGTCGGAGAGGAGGATGATGATGAATAGCAGAGAAAAAAGATACAGCCAACTCTCTAATCTTCAAGAGATTCAAGAAGAGAAAGCCCGTTTGAAACATCTTATCAAAAAACAAGAGCGACTGATGGGCGACGACTGGGACGAGATTTACCGCTTCTGGAGTTTCGTGCCCAAATTGGGAAAAACCATCAAGAACGCTATCCAATCCATCCCGATGGGTATGACCGTGTTCAATTTTCTGATGGATATTGTTTCTCCGAAAAGGAAGAAGAAGGAATAGACGATAGAAATTTGATTTTAGTTAGGACGTACACAGTGCGTCCTTTTTTTGTAGTGAATAGTGAGCTGTGAATAGTTAAGGAGTTAAGAGTTATCGTGTTTTAGTATCGCTAACAACTAAAAACTTCTTTGAACTTTCAACTCTCCACTATCAAGATTGCAGTTTTCAGTCCGTCGATGGCGGCACTGGTGATGCCTCCTGCATAGCCGGCGCCTTCGCCTACGGGATAGATGCCATGGACATTGCTTTGACGCTGCTCGTCGCGAAGGATGCGCACGGGCGATGAAGAACGCGTTTCCACGCCCGTCATCACGGCATCGGGGTCATTAAAGCCATTCAACTTCTTGTCGAACAACGGAATAGCCTCTCGCAAAGAGTTAACCACATAGTCGGGCAGACAGCGGTTGAAATCGCAATAAATCACACCGTGCGGATACGACGGCTTGACATTGCGGTGCTTGTCGGCCACCTCACGACGCATAAACTCGCGCATCAGGTTGGCCGGTGCCCTGTAATCACCTCCTACCCTAAACGCCAACTGCTCGTACTTTTCCTGATAGGCCAAGCCATCCATCGGGCTGTCCTTGTAGTAGTCTTCGGGATTAACCGACACGAGCAGCGCACTGTTGGCATTGGCCTTGTCGCGACTCTTCTCGCTCATGCCGTTGGTCACGATGGAGTTGGGCTCACTGGTCGAGGCCATGACCGTACCGCCAGGGCACATACAGAAGGTATAAACGCCGCGGCCATTGGGCAAATGCACGGCGCCTTTATACGATGCCGACGGCAAGTAACGGGCAAAGTTGCCGTATTGTATCTTATTGATTTTGTGTTGTAAATGTTCCACACGCACACCCATCGAGAAACTCTTGGCCTCCATCTGCACACCTTTGGCATATAGCTGGCGGATGGTGTCGCGCGCTGAATGGCCGATACAGAGCAGCACATGCGCCGTCTCAAACTGCAAACCATTGTGACAGTTCACGCGCACACCGTCGCCTGCGGGCTCAAAGTCGGCAAAGCGGGTATTGAAATAGAAGCTACCGCCTAACGATGCGATCTCTTCCCTTATGTTGCGAACCACTTTCTCAAGATAGTCGGTACCCACATGCGGATTGGCGGCATAAAGCACATCCTCTGTGGCGCCATGTTTGTAAAATTCCTCCAGCACGAAGCCGATATATTCATTATGCAGGTTGGTGGTCAGCTTGCCATCGGAAAAAGCGCCGGCGCCACCCTCACCAAACTGGACATTTGAATCGGGATTGAGCACTTTTTCATCCATAAAGCGGTGCACCTCCTGCTTGCGCTGGTCGATGCGGCTACCACGCTCGATAATGATGGGGCGGGCATTACAGCGTGCCAGATAAAGTGCTGCGAACATGCCGGCAGGTCCAAAGCCTACCACCACAGGGCGTTGTGCGTGCGGCCACTCGTGGTACTCCAACGGCTTAGGCGACTCGTAGCGCGACACATTCGGCTTGGACAACAAGTCAGGACGATCGGTGGTTAGCGAGAGCATCACCGCATACTCATATTCCACATTGCTCTTTTTGCGAGCATCAATCGAAGCTCGTAAAATGCGAAAGTCGGCTACATCACTGCCACTCAAGCGATAGCGGTTCATTACCATCGTCTTCAGGGCACTGACGGGTGTCGTAACGGGCATCTTGAAATTGGAGATTTTAATGTCCATGAGTCATCGCTTTTACTGCTTCGTATGCCGACGCAAAGGCAAAGAAAAGATTGTAACCTCCACAAACGCCATCAATATCCAACATCTCGCCCACAGCATAGAGGCCTGGGTATTTTTTCAACTCGAAAGTATCTGTCACCTCATCCACACTAATACCACCGGCGCACACCTGCGCAAATTCCATATCATACAGACTATCAATTACTAATGTAAAATTTCGCAAATCGAATGGTTTGCGTTGATAGAGCTTGTTCAGTTTCGGGTGCAACACACCGGCCAGATCGTGGTGTTGAGCCAAATGCGCCTTAACATCAAACAAGTCATCATCATACAAAAAATTGAAAGACAGGCGACATAGATTCTTGTTTTTCAATTGATTATAATGAGAAGAGAGATTCATCACCACAATACCCGAAACACCATCTTCTTTAAACATCACCTCGCCAATTTCTTTCCATATCAATGTAGAATCCTGATACAAAGAGACTTCTGCTTTAGCGCGGCATCCATACAAATCCTTGGGATAATCCTTTATCTTGAAGCCAACCAGCGAAGGCTCAAAAGGCTTATTGGCCAAATGCAGCGACTTCCAATAGTCGGCGATGCCCTTGCGGTTGGCGGCAATCATATTGGCAGGCGAACCTGACGCCATCAGCACATTATCGTAAGCCTCGGGAAAATCGTTCACATACCATTTGCCCTCACGCTGAACGAGTTTCTTCACAGTGCACTCGCAACGGAAAGAGACCCGCGATGAGAGGTTGGAAAGCAACACATCGAGGACAGTTTTTGAGAAGAGTGTGGCCGGATAAACGCGATTTTCGTCATCTACGGTCATGCGCAAGCCCATGCGCGAGAACTCGTTGTAGATGGTCTGATAGTCAGTGCGTTGAAGGAAGGCGTCCATAAAGCGATGATTGTTATAACAATCTCCTTTAACATTGGCATTCAGTATATTAGCCTTTCCTCCGCCCGATGCCCTCAACTTAGTGCCCGGATTTTTCGCTTTTTCAAAAACCGTCACTTTCACATCTTCGTAAGATGAAAGCAGTTTGGCCGCAAACAAGCCAGCCGAGCCAGCACCGATAATCGCAATGTTCTTCATGGCGACAAAAGTACGAAAAAAAGAAAATCAAACTGTCGTTTGCACAACAACACACAAACACTTAAGAGTGTGCATCTTCTTTTAGAAAATCAAAAAATATCCCTAGAGATTGAATAAAAATATGTACCTTTGCAACTTATATTAGCAATCATTTATCCTTAAAGCAAAACAAACTGATTATCAGATATTTGAAATGAAAATACACAGACTTTTCCTCAGCATAATTCTAATTGTCTTCAGTATCAACATGATGGCGCAGACGCAGACCACCATCAAAGGGGAAGTGAAGAACAACAAGTACAACCTCACCCAAGTGCAGTTAAAATTAGCATACGGCAGTAATCTTACAGCCTTAGCCTCTGCCGACATTGATGCCGAAGGACATTTCACCATTAGCTATGCGCAGAAAGACCCTGACATCTATCAACTGGTTTTCGGCAGTAGTCGCAACAAGCTGATCATCTGCCTTACACCGGGCGACAACGTCGACTTGATTATTGACGGTAGTAATCTGCAACATTTACTGGGCGCACGTGGCAGTCGCAATGTCGTATTATACAAGCAAATATACGACAACGTCTATAACACGCAGCACACCATGGACAGCCTGAACCAAGCCTGGCAAGACGAGCCGAACCGCGAGTTTTACGAGAAATTTATGCAGCGATTCAGTTTGTATCACCAGACCAATCAGGACATTGCCGAGTACCTCATCAGCGCTTTCATCAAAACCGACAGTTTGAAGACCTACGTTCAAAGCAAAGCGCAAGGTAACACGGTCGCCAAGAAAGAGTCCGACGCATTTCTCACCACGGCTATCAAGAAGCTGAAAGAGATCCAATCCGACTACCTGCCGTTTGAGAACTATCAGGAGAATGTGGCACAACACTACGACTTCACGAGCGACAGAACACCGGGACATGCTGATTTATACAAAGATGTGGATACTTACCAAAGTCTGCTCGACAATTGTCATGCTACGGCGAAGCGCGTTTTCGAACCTTTTATGGTGCAAGTCAAGCACATTACCGACTGGCGCGACAGCCTCTATTTCGAGAATCAGCTGTCGAACAAAAAAGACAAGCACGAATTGTGCGCCGCCATTATCCGTTTGATGTCCCCCATCAACTTTACGGCAGCACAAAAGGACTTTGCCGACCAGGCCGACAAAACCGACAAACAATACAAAACACTGAACGACAATGCACAAAAGCAGATGTCGCAGATGTTTTCCAAATACCAAACCGCTTACAATCAAACGGAGGCCGAGAACAACAACCGCATCAAGGCCATTCTCAACAACAACAAGGACGAGTTGGTGACCCTGCTCTTTGTGGACCGCTTCCCGAGAGAGAGCAACATCAAGCTACACAACGACATAGCCAAAGCACTGCACGAGCGCTACCCCAAACAACGGGTGGTGACCGAACGCTATAACTTATCACAATCGCCTGCCGGCAAAATTGCCATCGGTGCCGAAGCCCCCGACATGGCCTTTGCCAATCCTGACGGCAAAATCAAGAAGCTCTCCGACCTGCGCGGGAATGTGGTTCTGATAGATTTCTGGGCATCGTGGTGCCGCCCGTGCCGCATGGAAAACCCCAATGTGGTGCGCCTTTACAACAAATACCACAAAAAGGGATTTGAGATTTACAGCGTATCGCTCGATCGTGACAAGAACAGCTGGAAGAAAGCCATTGCCGACGACCATCTGAGCTGGGACAACCACGTTAGCGACCTTGGCTACTGGAACTCCGCTGGCGCCAAGCTGTACGGTGTTTCCAGCATCCCTTGCACATTCCTCCTCGACCGTGACGGCAAGATTCTGGCCAAGAACCTGCGTGGCGAGGCATTGCACGAAGCTCTCAAGAAGATTTTCGGATACTAGAACATCATGAACAAAATCAAGAAGTCCCAACCCGCACCGAAACCCGCCCCTACAGCCAAGGTTGCACCTGTCCAACAACCCGCCGTCACTTCACATCCGTGGAAATGGGCCCTTTTCATCTTCCTTTTTGCTACGGCCATATACGCCAACACATGGAACCACGAATGGGTACTCGACGATTACGGTGTGATGGTCAACAACATCTTCGTCAAGAAAGGTATCGACGGCTTTGGCGACATTATGAGCCACACTTACCGCTACGGCTCAGGGCACTTCACCGACAACCTGTACCGCCCGCTTTCGCAGTTGATGTTCGCCGTTGAGTGGCAACTTTCGCCCGACAACCCGACATTGTCGCACTGCATCAACATCCTGTTCTACGCCTTGTGTTGCGTACTCATCTTCCATCTCATTTACCTTTTGTTCAAGCGACAAAAAATTGCTATCGCCATACTGGTCGCCCTGCTCTACGCCGCCCACCCCGTCCATACTGAAGTGGTGGCCAACGTGAAAGGTCGCGACGACATCATGGCCCTATTTTTCCTTCTGCTGACAGCCATTGCAGCCATCAAATACATCGACACCAAAAAGATATGGCATCTGCCTGCCCTGTTTCTTTGCTTCCTGCTGGCTATGTTCGCCAAGGAGAGCAGCATCACCTGGCTGGCCGTGATGCCCGTCCTTCTGTTTTTCTTCCGCCAACCTAAAGCCAAAGAATACATACTTCCTATCCTGCTGACAGTTATCCCCGCCGCCATCTACCTTTACACGCGGCACTGGGTTACCACCACCAACGACTTCGGTCCTTTCCAAGTCAGCATTGTTGACAACTATTTCTATGATGAGAATTTGCCAACACGATGGGCGACGGCGATTATGCTCCTGGGCAAATACCTACTGCTGCTGCTCGTCCCCTATAGTTTGGTCTGCGACTACTCGTACAGCCAGTTGCCCGTCACCACCTTCGCCAGCGTCTCTACATGGATAGCGCTGCTCATCCATCTGGCACTGGTTATTTACGCCTTTAGAGGATTAAAGAAGAAAGACCCCATCAGCTTTGCTATCTTCTTCTATATCATCACGATGAGCATCTTCAGCAATCTGGTTTACCTCATCGGTTCCTCCTTTGCCGATCGTTTCCTGTTTATGCCCTCCTTAGGCTTCTGCCTTGCCGTCGCCGTATTGCTTTACAAAGCCTTTAAAGTTGCTGACACCAAAGCATTTACACCTAAAAATTATCCCATATTATACATCCTTTCATGTCTGATATTGATTCTCTACTCGGGCAAAACCATTAGCCGTGCCGCCGAATGGGAATCGCAGTACAAGCTCTTCTCCACCGATGTCAAGAAATCGGACAAGAGCGCCCACATGCACATGTATTGGGGACTGGCCTTGCGCGACAAGGGTATTGTCTATTACGACGAGAACAAATATGAAAGCGAGCCTGTCAAACGGCAGGACAACTACCGCCATTTTGAAGAGTGGTCGCAGAAAGCCATCCGAGAGTTCAAGACAGCCCTGCGCATCTATCCCAAATATGCCGAATGTCTCGAACAGTTAGGCATTCTCTACACCCGTCTGGCGGAAGTTCACCCCGAGAGGAATTATTTAGATTCTGCCAAACTGTTCTTTAAGACCGGGTTGCACTATCTGCCCTCCAAGGCCACGATGCTGAGCAACCTGGCCAAGATCTATTTCGAAAGCCATCAGGTTGAAGAAGCTAAGAAATATTACCAATTGGCCGTTTTCTATGACCCGCGCTACTCCGACGCCTACTTCAACCTGGGCAGTGTTTATGGCGAGCTGGCCCAATACGACTCCTCGTTCTACTACTTCCGCAAATCGCTCGACTTGGATCCCGACCGCGCCGAAGCGTATAGTTTTATGGGGCTGAACTACTATCACATACAGCAGTACGACTCCGCTATAGTTTATTACGACAAGGCCATCGCTATGGACCCGCGCAATTACGATATGCAATACATGAAAGGGGTAATTTTGTATCATGCACAAAGATACGAGGATGCCATTGCCACGACAACCAAGGCGCTGCGCTTGTCGCCCAACGACGGCGAAGGCTACTACCTGTTAGGCTTGTCGGAGAATGCGTTAGGCCACAGCGAACGGGCATTGCACAACTTCAGCGAGTGCCTTCAACGCAACCCGCAGAAGATGGAAGCCTATTACGAGAAATTCAAATATTTCCGCGACCATCACCAGATTGACTCTGCGCGCTACTATTACAGCATCCTCGCACAGGGCCAGTTGGAAAAATAAAACTACATACTTTTAATTTTCCTTGTTAAGACAGCGGTTAAGCCAGGAAGAAAGCGCTTGAAATAGAGCATAATGAGTTCTTTTTTACCCACAAGAACCTCTCTTTTGCGCTTATAAACAGCACGCACAATACGGCGAGCTGCGTGTTCGGGCGTAGTACCACCTGCTTGGCCAGCATCCAGCTTGCCATGCTGGCGACCATCCTTTTCGAGAGCATAGAACGATATGTTGGTACGCACGCGACCGGGGCAAACAAAGGTTACGCGCACATTCTGATCGTAATATTCGGCCTGCACCGTCTCAAAGAAGCCGTATAATGCGTGTTTTGCCGAGCAATAGGCCGAACGGAGCGGAAAGCCGAAGCGCCCTGAGATGCTGGTCGTCACCGCCAGTTGGCCGCCGCCAGCGGCTATCATACGAGGCAGGATATTCTTGGTCAGGATGACGGGAGCAAAATAGTCCACATTCATCACCTTGTTAATCACCGACATATCCGTATCCAGTGTCTTCGAGCGCTGACTGATGCCAGCATTGTTGTAGAGGACATCTATGCGACCGAAGCTGTTCCAAGCCTGATCGGCCAAGGCATTCAAGCCATCAGTATCGGAGAGGTCGAATGGCAGCAGGGCCACATCGGCAGCACCTAATTCCAAGCATTTCGCCTTCACCTGTTCCAATTTATCGGCTTCCAGCGCTGTCAATACCAGCGTGGCATTCTCCTCTGCAAAACGATAAGCGCATGCTTCGCCAATACCAGACGAAGAGCCTGTAATCCAAACAACTTTTCCTTTAAATTGTTCCATATTAGTTCATTAGAATTTTTAGTCTTACCATTGCGGTTCAAACGCTCTCGGCATGTGAGACACCGTGAATTTTTCTCCATTTGCCACTACCGAGATAATGTCGAAGCGAACTTCTTTTGTCTTGCCCGTCATCTGCAAGTAGCGCGAAGCCGCTCGTATCAGGTTCTTCTGCTTTTGCGCCGTCACAAACTCTTCGGGGTTACCCATCACTGTTGACGACCTTGCTTTCACTTCGCAGAAAACGACGAATTCGCCATTTTCTGCAATCACATCCACTTCCAGATGGCCACACTGCCAATTTCTGCTCAGCACGGTATAGCCGTTGTTCCTCAAAAAATCGGCGGCCAGCTGCTCGCCTTTCTTTCCTAATTCATCCTTTTCCATCTTCACTATTCTTTCGTTACACAAACAGGATGGACGCACGCTGTGCGTCCCCCATAATACAAGGGCAAAGATACGACTTTTTTATGAGCTTGTCATGCTAATAATGAGAAATACTTATCCTGACAGTTTGGCAAAAGGATGCATTTTTTGCGCCCACTTAAAATTATCACTAACTTTTACCGAGTTTGTGCGTAAAACTCGTATCTTTGTCATCTAAAGTCAAAATCATGAAGCGTCTGCTACTGAACCTACTGCTCATCTTCTGCCTCCTGCCCGCCCCCCTATTGGCTCAGGACGACGAGGATCCATGCGTGCAGACGATGGACAAAGCCTCGGAAAAACGCTTCAAAACTGCCCGCGACTTGCAACGCAGCGGCAAAAAATCGGAAGCCTTTGAAATCTACCACGAAATTCTAGAAGACCACCCCGAGTATCTCAGTGTAAACTACTACCTCGGCTTGGGCTACTATCTACCGTTTGAGATGAACGGCTTCTACATCGACAAGAAAAGCACCAACAACGCCTTAGAGGCCATCAATGCCTTTAAGCGAATAAACGAAGTGTGCCCCTACTACCAGATTCACCACAACCTGTATGGTGCCCGTCTGGCCTACAAGTTAGAACACTTCTCCGATGCCATCGCTTTTGCCAAAATCATCATCGAAAACCCCGACGATGTAAAGAAAATGGAGCATATCGACGAAGCGGAAATCATCATCAAGCGGTCGAAATTCTTCGACAATGTGCTCAACAACCCCGTGCCGTTCGATCCGAAACCGGTGCCAGGCATCACCACCGGCAACGACGAATACTTGGCCACCATTTCGCCCGACGGCGAGTACTTCTATTTTACCCGCCGCAAGGAAGTGGAGAAACGCGACATTTTTGGCAGCACCAGCGAAGAGAAAGAGCTATTCACCTGCAGCAAGCGCACCTCGCAAGGCTATTACTCTCTGGGCGAGCCTCTCCCCCATCCCTTCAACCACAGCACCAACGAAGGCAGTCCCACCATCAGCCTTAACAACGACCTGCTGGTCTTCGCCCGCATGAGTGTCACCAAGGTCAACGGCCAGGATTACCCCAACTACGACCTCTACTACTCGCAGTGGTACGACGGTGAATGGAGCGCCCCACAGAGCTTGGGTGCCAACGTGAACCGCAGCGACTCATGGGAATCGCAGCCCTCGCTCAGCTCTGACGGCAGAGTGCTCTTCTTTGCCAGCGACCGCCCCGGCGGCTACGGTGGCTCCGACATCTGGTTCTGCGAGCGCAACAGCGACGGCAGCTGGCGCAAGCCCGTCAACCTTGGCCCCACCATCAACACCAAAGCCAACGAGCGCTCGCCGTTCCTACACACCGACAGCCGCACGCTCTACTTCTCTTCCTCAGGACATCCCGGCTTGGGTGGCATGGACGTGTTCTACTCCAAACTGAAAAGCGACAACACCTGGCAAACGCCCGTCAACATAGGCTACCCCATCAACTCGGAAAACGACGAGGTCGATTTCTTCGTCAGCCTCGACGGCCGCACCGCCTACTTCTCATCCAACAACATCGACAACAAAGACTGGAACATCTATCAGTTTGAGCTATATGAGAAGGCTCGCCCGCAAAACATGGTGATTATCAAGGGTGAAGTGACCAGCGAAGATGGCGATTTCAGCAACACCACCGTCGAAATCAGAGACACTGCCTCTCAAGTGGTGGCCACAGCGCAAGTCAACGAGTTCACAGGCCAATATGCCATTGCCACACATGTGGATACGGAGAAGCCGCAAGACATCATCCTCAATGTGAAAAAAGCGGGCTATGCCTACGACACCAAGCTCGTCACCGTCAAGCAAATAGAGAACAATGTCGCCGTCAGCAACGCCGAAATCAAGAAGGTGGAAGTAGGCAAAACCTACCAGCTGAACGACATCTACTACGCTACCAACTCGTACGAGCTGACCGACCAGTCGAAATACCTCATCAATCTGTTTGTGGAATTCCTGAAGGAGAATCCGACCGTCAAGGTTGAGATACAGGGCCATACTGACGATGTGGGCAACGACCAGGCCAACATGATATTGTCGCAAAACCGTGCCCGCTCGGTGTATGAATACGCCATCAGCAAAAATGTGGATGTCAACCGTTTGCGCTATAAAGGCTACGGCGAGACAAGGCCCATCGCCACCAACAGCACCGAAGAGGGCCGCGCCAAAAACAGAAGAACGGTATTCTTGATTTACGAGCAGTAATTTGACTGTTCGTAGCACGCTACGCACCCACAGAAAAGAATTACAGAATATTTACTTCCGGCTCAATTTTCACGCCAAATTTTTGATAAACATCGGCTTGTATGCGGCTGTAAAAGTCCACCACATCCTTGCCCGTAGCGCCGCCGTAGTTGACAATCACCAGCGCTTGTAGCGGATAAGTGCCCACTTGACCTATCCTGTGCCCTTTCCATTGACATAGGTCGATCAGTTGGCCTGCTGCCAGTTTCACGCCACCATTAGCAGGATAATGCACCAGGTCGGGGAAACGCTGCAACAAAGTGTCGAGAGTAGCTTGCGACACCACCGGGTTCTTGAAAAAACTACCCGCACTGCCCAGTTCGTGCACATCGGGCAACTTGGATTTGCGGATAGCACTGACAGTATCAGCCACTTTCTTCAGCGACAACGGCTCACCCTGCAATTTCTCGCTCAGCGCACGATAGGAAAGATTGTATTTTTCTTCTTTTGAAAGACGGAAAACAACTTTTGTAATCAAGCAGCGATTTTTCAATTCATTCTTGAATATAGAATTGCGATAGCCAAAATGACAATCGGCATTAGACATCACAAAAGGCTGCCCATCAGCAATATAGAGTCCTTCCACACTGTCAATCACATCTTTCACCTCAGCACCGTAAGCGCCAATATTCTGAACAGGGCAACTGCCCACCAGTCCGGGAATGCCAATCAGATTTTCCACCCCATAGAAGCCGTGCGCCACGCAATAATTGACAAAGTTCTCCCACGACTCGCCAGCCGCCGCTACTACCTTTACCGACAAGTCATCTTCTTCAACGACGGCGATACCCGAGGTTTGCATGTGCACAATCGTCCCTTCAAAATCTTTGGTAAACAGCACATTACTACCGCCACCCAAGACATAAAACGGCTGGTCGCTAAGTTGATGAATAGCTTCAGGCACCTCAGTTTCATCCTCAATGGCTATGAAGCGACTGCATTTGACATCCAAGCCAAAGGTATTATAATTTTTTAGCGAGAAATCGGAATAGATTTTCATAGGAGTGATATGAAAATGCAAAGATAAGGATTTATTTTGGAGTGAATTCACTATTTTTGCCGCATGAAACGACTGTTTATCGCCATTCCCATTACGCTCGACAGCGAATTTGTCGCCTTAACTGACCATCTGAAGGCACACACTGGCTACGACCACATTGTGTGGACAGAGGCAAAGGTACAGCATCTCACCTTGCGATTTCTTGGTGAAACGCCTGAGCCACAGATAGAACCACTCATTGCAAGCATGGGGCAAATTCTTAAGAATGTGCATCGCTTCCAGCTGACTATCGACAAGTTGGGCGTGTTTGGCAGTCATTACAAGCCGACAACCTTATGGCTTGGCTTTCAGGATTTTGAAGTCCTGAAACAGATTCACGAGCGCATTGAGGATGTATTGCCTACCGTCGGCTTTGAGGCCGACCATGGTAACTTTGTGCCACACATCACGTTAGGGCGCATAAAGAATTTGGCCAACAAGAACAAGTTCTGGCAACTCTTCGAGCAGAGTCAGCCGGCGCACCAACAGACTATCGATGTGAAACAAATCATCCTCTATCGGAGCAAATTACGCCCCGAAGGTCCTGTTTATACCGAAATGGCACATTGGGATTTGAAAGAATAGCTATCGCACGAGCGAAGCCACAGCATAGGCTTCAGCGCCCTCACCCCTACCTACGGCATCCATCTTCTCATTGGTCTTTGCCTTGACAGAAATCGCCTCGGGTGACATCTGCAAACATTGGGCAATATTTTTTCTCATCGTGTCGATATAGGGCGACATCTTGGGTTGCTGAATGACAATCGTAGCATCCACATTGTTCACCTTCCACCCTTGCGCCGTCACCAAAGCAAGCGTCCGACGCAATATTTCTTGACTATCGGCATTTTTCAAAGCAGGATCAGTATCGGGGAAATGAGTGCCAATGTCGCCAAGAGCGGCCGCACCTAACAGTGCATCGCAAATAGCGTGCAACAGCAGATCGCCGTCGGAATGAGCTACGAAGCCCTTCTCAAACGGCATCTTCACCCCACCAATGATGAGCGGCAGGTCTGCTGCCAGCCGATGGGAGTCGTAACCGAAACCTACTCTGAAATCCATTGCCACTACTTTAATCTCATGCTTTCCTTGATATCCTTCTTGTTGAAAGAAGCCACATCAAAGCCTAAAGAAAAGCGCAGCGTATTCTCCAGCGGGTGATGCTGGTCGATAGTGAACATATAGGAAACATCCACTTCAAAGATGCTGTATTTCAAGCCGGCGCCGAGTGTCAGGAACTGGCGGTTGCCTTTGTAGGGACTCTCATAGAAATAGCCCATACGAACGAAGAGCAAATCACGATAGGAGTATTCCAGACCAACGCCCACATTGATTTCCTGAAGTTCTTCCAAGAAAACGGCACCTTTGGTTCCCACCTTGTCAGGATTTTTGGTCGTCACACCGGGTGCATCGGCAAACGAGCGGAAAATGCCTGTAACCACAGAAACATTATTGTCTTTGCCTGCTGCAATGACTTTATTGCCAGCGGCATCATACACAAAGTTACCCAACGAGTCCTTCTCATAAATAGGCGGCGTGGGCACCAACAATTTATTGATGTCGGCGGCAATCATCAACTTGTTGTACTGGTTGAACTCCATCGTGTACGACAAGCCCAACTTCAAGTTGGTGGGGATAAAGTCACGTTTCAAAGTTCCCTTTGAATAGGACATCTTGTTACCGATGTTGGAGATATTCAAACCAGCACGCAGTGTGCTGTTGAGCATTCCACGTGTGCGGAAGTCCTGTTGATAGAGCAGTGAAATGTCGGCGGCGCCAGCCAAACCAGCTTCCGACTCCACACCACCCACATACTGACCTTGGGTGAGGTTGGAGTAGATGAAACGCGGCGTAATGGCAATCGACAATTCGTCAATCAGCTTACGCGAATAGGTAAAGTCCATCGAGAATTCGCTAGGATGATAATCGCCTTGGATAAAACCTTCATCATTGGTAAAAGTGATGCTACCTAAGGAGAAATAGCGCAACGAGAAGGCGATGGCGTCCATGTCGGTGATCTTATAATAGGTAGAAAGATAAAGCAGATTAATGTCGCCGATGCCTAATTTGCGCAGCCATGGAACGTACGAAACCGAGATTCCGAATGGACTGGTATTGAAGACATACTTGGAAGGATTGTGGTGCTGAGAATTGATGTCGGCGGAAGTGGCACAACCCACATCGCCCATACCAGCGGCACGTGAATCGGGTGCAATCAACAGAAAAGGAACTGCTGTGGTAATCGTATTTAAGCGGTTTTGACCGATGAGATTACTAGTACCTTGCCCATAAGAGACATTCATCAACAGCACAACTGCTATCAGCGAAAGAAAAATCTTTTTTATCATTCTAATTTCTAGTATCTATTATTTTCAAAAAAAAACGGTGCAAAGATAACGCAATATTTTGTGTTATATTTTATAAGATGATAACTTTTTGTGTTTTTTCGGCAAATTCGCCATTGGAAGCACGCACTTTCAGCCGATAAAGATAGACTCCGCGACCTATTCTGGCGCCATGTTCATCGCAGCCGTCCCAGTCGATGGGATCGCTGCGGTAGCCGCCCGACATCTGAGTGGTCTTGATGGTCTTCACTAACAAGCCATTCATGTTGTATATCCAAATGGTAATCTCCAAATCCGAATTGGGGCGGTTATGTTCAAAGACGAACGACGTCCGATCTTTAAAGGGATTGGGATAGTTCAGCACATGATCCAGTGCCATCTTGGCGTCGGCAGCCACCACAAAGTCGAGCACCGCCTCAGCAGGATTGTTCAGCACATCCCACGCACGCACCTTGACCGAATGGGGTCCCAGCGACAAATTCTTGAATCCGTATCGAACAACACCCTCATTAGAAAGGTCTTGCGAAGCCTCATAATAATCGTTCAGCACATATTGCTTATCGGTATTATTGTCCAAGAAAGCCACCAAATCGTGACCCAGACCGTTGCCCGTGGTGTTAATGCCGTACTCGTCCTTCAATTTCACCAACAGTGTCGGGTTGGGGTCGGTTATTCCTCCATTCACAAACGACTCGTTATTCATATATAACTTTATTTCAGGCCCTGTCTTGTCGTCAATTGCGGCATCGGTGCTTCCGCCGATGATAAGATTTTCGAATGAACCAGCCGCATCTGCATTCTCGCTACGGGCATAATAGCTTATCTTGCCATTGCCGTAAGAGTAATCAATATCCTTGGGTATAACAAAAGAGAACTCGAAAACACCATTGGTAACAGAAGCTTTCCCTTTGAATAACAAATTCTTACGCACCTCAAACTCGTATGCATCGCTGCCAGCGTCATTCTGCAAAGTGACCATCTTCTGTTTTTTATCATAAACCGAAGGGAAAACAAAGCCGTTGAAGTCGGTCACTGTTTGGCCGTTTGCATCCACAACACGTCCCTGAATCACCACCTCGGATAAGGCCTGGATAGTATCGGGCGGACCCACGACTGGAAAGTCATTCATCATATCGGTCACAATATTATATTGCGGAATAGCCAAGCGCTGAGCCGGATCGCCCATCACATAGAGCATATTCAAACCGCTACCAGCACCGCCACAATCATTTTTCGCCGCCATATTCATCTCACCGATAGTGGGATACTCTCCATTTTTCTTGGTAAACATATTTCTGAAAAGCGCCTTACCATATTGGTCATTATTATAAGTGAAGGCCACTCGCGAAGAGGTAATCATGGCCGAAGTGCCGCCTTTGGCGTTCAGGAAGCAGAGTTCTGCCGGCGATATGGAATTTCTGTCGTACCAGCCGAATTCACAAGTCAACGTAATCATCAACGGCTGGTTATACAGATTGGTCCAACTGTTAATATCGGAGCGCTCCAACACACGTTCGGTGGCCCAACCATCCTTTCCGCCATGGCCCACATACGTAAAGACCAAAGCACCTTTCTGCATCCGCGAATTGATGGCAGCATTGACCTCAGGATAACGCTGCGCAGCCGATCGGGAAACCTGCTCGTAGGCATCCATATATATCTTTTCCTGATTGGCAACGGGATATCTCTCAGCTGCAATCTGTGCAACCTCGTCAGCCGTCGCAATATGGGTTGTGCCGTCCTCATCATCTGCTACGAAAGTCAAAATATTGCGCCAATCGGCCAGATTGGAGACGGTAGCATTATCCACATCGAACACCAAATTACGCGACTCAGCATACATAATAGTCTTATCTACAGCCACTTTAGCTTGCTCTGCTGTCAGCACTGGGAAACGACCCACTGCCACATCCACCAAACCGTAACAATCCTCCCCTTCCCCATCGTCCAAAAGTCCGAAATAGTCGTCATTGGCACGGAAGTCGGTTTCCACCAACAAGGAGTTGCTTTGATAGTTGGGTACCTTCAGTTGCGAGCCCTGCACGCGACCGCGGTAATCGTATGAGGGGCGCCCAAACAAAAGCAAGTAGCGGGGATATTTTCCATCGGTACGGTCATAAATCATCTTCATATAATCGCGAATGGCCGACACGTCGCAGGCGCCGCTGGAAAACTCATTGTAAATCTGTTGGGGAGTCACCACTTTGACCGACAAGCCATCGTGGCTGTTGCGAAACTCGGCCAAACGCTCTGCCTGCGATACGAAGTCGGGATGCGACACAATGACCATATCGACATTGCCCGTAGCATGCAGATTCTGGTTTGCCACTCGCGACTGGAAGATGGGCGTATAGAAAGCGCTGCCATTAAAAGCCACAAAGCGGTGCAACGTTTCACCTGGCGCATTGAAAGTGAAAGTGCCACCTTCCAGTGTTCCCGACATTTTGACCGGCGTCGTCGGCTCGGTCACATCCCACACCACGGTCTGGGCATTGGCAGAAGCTATGTGGTAGGCGGTCACGACGTCATCCCCTACAGACTCGGGCACACAAAACGGAAATTGGGCGGAATGCATTTGCAATTTGCAACGGGTCTGCAACTCTATCCAATTGAGATAAGCCGCCGAAGAAGTGGTAGGCTTGGCATAGGTCAACGTCACCTCAGAAGGAGCCGATGACGACATGGTATGAAAGTCTTTCTGGGCTTCTGTGGCTTTATAGTCGCCTGTGGTAGCCGAAAACGACAAGTTTCCTATCGACTGTCCGTTCACCGCCACATTGAACGAGGAGTAGGACGGCGACGAGGCGGCACCGGCCACCGTAATACGTGTCGTTGATCCCGGTACAACTGGCGGAACCGTAAACGGATAAGTGCGAGTGGTTTTCATGTCGAACGTATCGCAGAACCACTTCTGCCCCGATTCGCCAAAGTTGAAGCCGTCGCGCTCATAAAAGTCGTGATGGAGATAGTCCTCGCTCTGCCGCGTAGGAGTCATCGAAGAATAGTCGGCTATCTGCACACGCTTGCCCGTGCCTGCATCCACAGAAATGTAATAATAGGCATAATCGCTATAAATATTGTATTTATGCGAGAATCTGTTATCTGCAAATCTCCATGTATGAGGACCTTGGGCATAAAAAACAATATAGTCGCCTTCGTTGAAGATACCGTCACCGCCATCATACACGGCAATGGCATTCTCGTGCAGGTCGTCGTACGGACGCTCGCCGCACGCTTCGGGCAACATGCCTCCATAGCCAAAGACCGCAATGCGCGAGGAGGCCAGGCCACTCACCGACATGCCCATGTTTTTCATGTCAGTCCAGGTCACTTTATACAAGCCTGCCTTAGCGATAGCCATGCGGTAGAAGCCACCCTGTGCCAGGACGGAGTTGTCAGCATAGATCAAACTGCCTTTTGCTTTGGTCAGCAAGGGTTTGGCAGTGACTGTCAATTCAAAGGAAACGACTTTGGCAAACTGGTTCTCGGCACGTTTCACAATCGGCACAAACGTGATTTCAGCGAAGGGTACCTTCTTCTCCAACTTGGTCACCACGACCGGCTGCAATTCGTTATAATTAAACGACGAAGGGATGAGGGCTACTTCTTCGCTTGTCAGGTCGGCATATTCCACTGCGCTAATCTCGCACTCATATTCTTTATAAAAATTATCAACTTTAACTCTCTCAAAAAAATAAGGTAATGTGGAAAACTCACGACCCGAAACAGCACCATCGAAATTCAGCAACACCATCTGTTGCGTTTCACTAACGGTGTAAACCAGAGGTTCCTTCCAGTTGATTTTATATTGATTTCTTATTATTTGCGACTGACAATCAGCAATTTGAGTAAAAAAAACAAAAAAAAGTATCAGTAGCACCCAAGATTTCAGTTTCATATATCGTTTATTCCTTAAAAGCACACTTTATAAAGCACAAATATAATAAAAAAAACATTGCAGCGCACAATAGCTTGTTGATAACTTTTTTCAAACTTTATCGTAAAAATTGCTACTTTTGCGTTTTATCACATAACGGATAAAAAAGAAAATAATTATACCCCCAATACAATGCAAAAAAGGAAACTCATCATTTTAGCGTCCATCTTTCTCCTGCTGGGGAATTTGACTGTGGTGGCACAAGATGCACATTTTTCTCAGTTTTTTGCCAATCCGCTCTATTTAAACCCTGCTTTTGCGGGTTCTAATGTTTGTCCTAGAGTAGCGGCTCATTTCAGAGATCAATGGCCCAGCCTTGCTGGCAACTACATCACCTACACTGCTTCTTACGACCAGCATTTCGACAAGTTGGCAGGTGGTATCGGTGTTTTATTCTTGGGTGACCGCGCCGGTAGCGGAACCATCAACACCTACAACATCAGTATAATGTATTCCTACAAACTGAAAGTCAGCCGCAAATTCAACATGCGTTTTGCTTTGCAAGCCTCCTACCAGCAGAAATCGCTAAACTGGAGCAAATTGACTTTTGGAGATATGATTGACCCGAAATACGGCTTTGTTTATGAAACCAATGAGCAGCAACCCAGCAAGACCAGCAAAGGTATTGTTGACTTTGCCGCCGGTTTCATCGGCTATACCGACAAGATCTACTTTGGTTTTGCCGCCCATCACTTCACTCGTCCTTACGAAGGATTCACTTCCATCTCTCGTCTGCCCGTCAAATGGACCGGTCACTTCGGTGCTTACTTTGACCTGAAACGTAAGAGCCGCAAGGATCGTTCATTCGGCGACATCTCCATCAGCCCCAACATCATCTATCAACATCAGATGAAATTCGACCAGTTGAATATGGGACTTTACCTCAACTTCTACCCGTTTGTAGTGGGTATCTGGTATCGTGAATGCTTCAAGAACCCCGATGCTTTCATCGTTATGTTCGGCATCCAGCACGACATCATCAGAGTGGCCTACTCGTACGATATCACCCTTTCCCGACTGTCAAACCTTTCGGGCGGTTCTCACGAGGTATCGTTGCAGTTCCTGTTCAGATGCCCCGAGAAAGTTAGAGTTATCAAGGACCTCAACTGTCCTTCCTTCTAATAAAAACAATAAAATTAAAGATAATAAGTTATTTATACATATAGAACAAAATCAAATAGCCATATGAAAACCAAGAATTTCTTAATTCAAGTTGTTGTTCTCTTACTCTGTGTAATCTCTTTCACTTCTTGCAAGGAGACTTCCCCCACTACCGGTTGGGCTTACAATGATGCCAAGAACGGTGGTTTTGAAGTTTATCCTTTCCAAGAACAAGCTACTGGCCCCGGCCTCGTACTCATTGAAGGCGGTACATTCACCTTCGGTCGTATGGAGCAGGATGTAATGTATGAATGGAACAACACTCCGCGTCGTGTTACCATCCCCTCATTCTATATGGATGAGACGGAAATCAGCAACCTCGACTACCTTGAATACCTTTATTGGTTGGAGAGAGTATTCGTTCCCGCTGACTTGAAAGTGGTTTACGACAACGCGCTTCCCGATGAGAATGTTTGGAGAGAGAAGCTGACCTATGCCGAAACGCAGGTTGAGTACTATTTCCGCTATCCCGCTTACAGAAATTATCCTGTAGTAGGTGTTAACTGGCTGCAAGCCACCAACTATGCCGCATGGAGAACCGACCGTGTGAATGAAAAGATTCTGGTGGATGAAGGTTTGATCGAATGGTCACCCGAACCCTCACCCGAAGGCTATTTCAACACCGACGCTTACCTGACCTACGAGTCGTACGAAGCTGAAAGCGACAAGAGATTGCAATACATCACCACGGGTGAATACAGAAACGCACGTATGGAAGATGGTATCCTTCTTCCCAAGTACCGCCTCCCCACCGAAGCTGAATGGGAATATGCAGCCTACGGTTTGATTGGCAATACCTTGAACGAACGTGTACTGGAAAGAAAACTCTATCCTTGGAACGGTCACTACACACGTACCGACGAGAAGAAATATTATGGCGACTTTGTTGCTAACACCCGCCGTGGTCGTGGCGACTTCATGGGCGTTGCCGGTTACCTGAACGACGCAGCTTACATGCCCGCTCCCGTTAACGCATACTGGCCCAACGATTATGGCTTGTACAACATGGGCGGTAACGTTGCTGAATGGGTAATGGACGTTTACAGACAATCGTCACATGACGACTTGTACGAACTGAGCCCCTTCAGAGGCAACTACTACGAGACCAAGAAACTGTTGGAAGACGGTACCGTTGAAGAACGTGACAGTATCGGTCGTGTACCCATGGTTCCCGTATCCGACTTCAAGAACGACAGAAGACGTAACTATCGTCAAGCTGACAACATCAACTATCTGGATGGTGACTGGGCTTCTCTGAATGACGTTGACGCTTGGAAGAACAGTTCTTCTAACTCAACCGACGCCATGTACCCGAAAGATATCGACGGTAGCTACTCGTTGGTTGGCGACCACGCCCGCGTTTACAAAGGTGGTTCTTGGGTTGACATCCAATACTATGCAGGTCCTGGCCAAAGACGTTACCTCGACGAAGACGAATCGACCAAATACATCGGCTTCCGTTGTGCTATGGCCCGTCTGGGGGCCCCCACTTCAAGCAAGAAGAAATAATCTTAGATTTTTCCATGATATAAAAACTGACTGGCTTTCCAGTCAGTTTTTTTTTTTACCTTTGCGAAAAATTCCAAACCATGAGTAAGAAAGTGCTTGTAGCTACCGGCGGCGGCGATTGCCCCGGATTGAACGCTGTGATTCGCGGCATTGTGAAACGCGCTGAACAGGAAGGCGATTGGGAAGTGTACGGCTGCATAGAATCGTACAACGGACTGCTTAAAGATAATGTGGAGATCGTCAAACTGACGGGCGAAAAAGTGTCCGGCATCCATATCAAAGGCGGAACCATCATCAAGACCACCAACAAAGGCGGTCCCTTCCACTTTCCCGTCAAACAAGACGACGGCACATGGAAGATGGAAGACCGCTCAGAGCTGATGAAGAAGAGACTTGAGAATTTGGGTATTGACGCCATCATCAGCATTGGCGGCGACGGCTCACAGCGCATCTCACTGGAACTCGCCAAAATGGGCATCAACATCGTGGGCGTGCCCAAAACCATCGACAACGACCTGTCGTGCACCGACTTCACCTTCGGTTTCCAGACGGCCGTGCAGATTGCCACCGAGGCATTCGACAAACTGGTGACAACGGCTGAAAGTCACAACCGCGTGTTCATCATGGAAGTGATGGGCCGCGATGCAGGCTGGATTGCCCTCCATACTGCCATTGCAGGCGGTGCCGACGTGTGCATCATTCCCGAAATTCCCTACGACCCCGCCAAGATAGCCGAGAAGATTGAAACCCGATACAAGAATGGTGAAGGATTCTGCAATATCGTCATTGCGGAAGGCGCCAAGGCCCTCGACGGCAAAGTCACCGGCCACGAATCGACCACCGTGGGCTACGAACACATCCGTTTGGGCGGTGTAGGCGATAAGCTCAAGATGGAACTGCAACAAATTGGCGTAGAGCACGATATCCGCGTCACTGTGTTAGGCCACTTGCAACGTGGCGGCGTGCCCACTGCATACGACCGCATCTTAGCCACCCAATTTGGTGTCAAAGCATTCGAATTGGTCAAAGCTGGTAAATTCGGTAATCTGGTGGTTTACAACCATCCCAACATCGAATATGTATCGCTCACTAAAGCTGTGGAGAAACCCAACCTCGTCAACCCCGACACCAGCTATCTGGTGCGAACGGCACGTGGTGTTGGCATGAGCTTTGGGGACTAAGCAAACGACATTATTGCTTGTAGGTGCGTAGCGCGCTACGCACCTACATTGTATTATAAATTCACATTTTCCAGATGGATGCCACGTGACCCCTTAATGAGCACCACGCCGTCGGTCAGAGGATGCTCCTTCAGGTAGGCGTTAAGTTCAGCGACGGAATGGAAACCGTGGCTATCGTCTTCCAGTTGGCGACAGAACTCCTCACCCACATACCACGCCTCAATACCAAGGCCTGCGGCGGTGCCAATCATCCGATGATGTTCTTCTTCGCTCACTTCGCCCAGTTCGAGCATATCGCCCAAGATAGCCATCTTGCGTGCACCGTCAATCATAGCTAAGTTGTGCAGAGCCGCATACATACTCGACGGATTGGCATTGTAGTAATCAGCGATGATAGTCAGGTCGTTGCGCTTGATAACTTGCGAGCGGTGATTTGACGGCTCGTATTCGGCAATGGCGGCGACGATATCGTCATCGGGCACACAAAAGTAACGACCCACGGCGGCGGCTGCCAGCATATTGGTCAAGTTATACATACCCGTCAGATGTGTTTCCACTCTCCTACCCAACAGATTGATAGTGAGATACGGCGTCATTTCCAGCACAGCGCCTTTCACTTCTGCGGGTGCATCCACACCATAGGTGGAGAGGTTGACGTAGCCAGTTACCAGCCCTGAGAGCAGGGGATCATCGGCATTGACAAACAGATGACCATGATGGCGCAACACTTCATCATACAGGGCTTTCTTAGTTTGGATGATATTCTCACGTGAGCCAAAGCCCTCGATGTGAGCCGTGCCGATGTTGGTAATCAGTCCGTACTCAGGGCGGGCTATGTCAGCCAGGAAGGCAATCTCTCCAGGATGATTGGCGCCCATCTCCACAATAACTATCTCATCGTCAGTCGTTACCGACAGCAACGTCAATGGAACACCGATATGGTTGTTGAGATTTCCTTGTGTGAAAGCCACTTTGTACTTTTTCTTCAACACAGCGGCCGTCAGCTCCTTGGTGGTTGTCTTGCCGTTGGTGCCCGTGATGCCAATTACCGGCACTTTCAGGTGGGCGCGATGTTCCGAAGCCAGCTGTTGCAGGGCTTTCAGCGAATCGTCCACTATCACACAACGCGGATTGTCGGCATACTCCTTATTTTCGGTCACCACGTAGGCGGCCCCTTTGTCGAGGGCGTCCAGTGCGAAGCGGTTGCCGTCGAAGTTCTCGCCTTTCAAGCAGAAGAAGAGCGAGCCTTCAATGATATTGCGCGTATCCGTACAGATGCGGGGATGCTGAAGATAAATGTCGTACAAAGTTTCCATTTTACATCAATTTGTGGACAAAGTTAAGGGAAATTCACACTCACGACAAAATGTTTTTCAATAAAATAGACACCGTCGAATGTTAATTAAGAGAAGAAAAAAATAAGGGTAAACCAAAATTGGTTTACCCTTACCATTCCATAATTCAACAATTAAGATTAACTCTTAATACTCGTCTTCGTTGAAGAAGAAGTCGTCTTTGGTGGGGTAATCGGGCCAGATGTCTTCGATATGTTCGTAAATCTCGCCTTCATCTTCGATTTCTCGCAGATTTTCAATCACTTCCAAAGGCGCACCTGAACGCACGGCATAGTCAATCAACTCTTCTTTGGTTGCCGGCCAGGGTGCATCTTCCAATTTCGAGGCTAATTCTAAGGTCCAATACATAACAACAAATTTTTAATCTTTCGTCTTATTTAAAGGGCTGCAAAAATACTATATTTTTCGTTGAAAGTATCGTTTTATGAAAATTTTATTTCACTGATTTCCAATCAATTTCAGATACACCTTGAATTTTATGACAATATCTGGCCAAAATATAGAAGAAATCGGAAAGGCGATTGAGATACTGAGCAACCTCCGAAAAGTCGGGTTGGGACTGCTGCAAAGTGCAAAGATGGCGCTCGGCTCGGCGACAGATTGTACGACATACATGCAGCAGCGAAATCACCTGCGAGCCGCCAGGCAATAGGAATGTGCGTTGTGGCTCTAACTGAGCGGTATAAGCATCAATCGACTGTTCCAGAAACGCCACATTGGCCTTCACCTCCTCCACATTCCAGTACTTGGGCCACAATTCCACGTCGGTTGACACCAGTCCGCCGGCGGAAAACAATTGCGACTGTATTCTCTGTAGCTCGCCATCGGCACTGACGCCAGCCTCTTTCATTGCTGCAATGGTCAAGCCGACGAAGGCGTTCAGTTCGTCGAGGGTGCCATAAACCTCCAAACGCAAATCATTCTTGGGCACTCTGCGACCGCCCACAATCGAAGTGGTGCCGCCATCGCCCGTGCGTGTGTATATTGCCATAATCTTTTCGTTTTAAATCGAAAGCAAAGGTACTAAAAAAAGATGATTTATTCAGTTATGAAGTTATGAAATTATAAAACAAAAGCGGCGGCTCGATGAGCCGCCGACAGCCTGCGATTCACGCAGAAAAATCAAGCAGATATGTGTAAAAGGGTGATAGTTATTTTACGGTTAATTTACATGCGCCCAAAATAGAAGCATCTACCACATTCGTATTCTTGGGATATGTCAATTTGCAAGCACCAGACAGATTATAGGAAAGCTCCTCAACTTTACCAAGCCCAATATCCGAGCCACCGACGGACACAATTTCCAATTTCGAGAAATCACATTTTGTGAGATTGAACTGACCTGCACCCGTTGTTGACACCAAACCGTTTTTCACCTCGCCTTTCAGCATCACATTGGACGCCCCAGCGGCCGATAACCGAAAGGTATCGACCACCATAGGCTTTTTAACAGCCAAATCGGATGCCCCAGACAGATTTACCTCCAGTTTTGGAAGCGACATCGTATCTTTTATCACAATATGGCAACTCCCAGCCGTCGTCAGAGTGCGAAGCGTCTTGGAACCTGTTACGATAGTCAGTTGCGTTGGACTAATGCTATCGGTATTTATGGTCAAAACACCATCCTTCACCTCTGGCATTATTTGAGATACCAAATTTGAGTCCGTTTCTATCCAAAACAACGATGATTTTCCTGGACAATATCTGACTATCATACTTCCAGACAGCACAATATGTTGATAATCTCCAATTTCCAATGTGCGCGAATAGAGATTGCCATCCCCTACTTGCCACCTCCTTTTAGGAACCGCGGAATCATCATTAAACCTTACGCAAGAGACAACCACTCCTGCCAGCAAGGCTACGCATAATAATTTCAAAACAATATTTTTCATAATTATTTTATTTAAAGGATATTCTGTATTAAAAGTGAACGGTGAAAGAAGTTATGAATCTGAATTTTGAATTTTGAATTCTGAATTTGTTCTTTGTTCTTTGTTCTTTGTTCTCATTCCCTTTTCTTCTTCCACTCCTTATACAGCGCTTCCACTTCCGACAGCGGCACACCCAGCATCTCCATATTGGCAAACATTGCCGGCAGTTCTTCATTGACAAACTGTTCTTTCTTCATCAACTTGATCTTCTCCACTGCCTCATCGGCCACAAAGAAGCCCACGCCTCTCCTATTGACAATAATCTGCTGGTTTTGAAGCATCTCGTAGGAACGCATCACCGTATTGGGGTTCACTTCGAGGCGTGCACCCAGTTCGCGCACCGACAGCACTCGCTCGCCCACGGGCCAGCGCCCGCTCACAATCTGAGCGCACACCCAATCTACAATTTGCAGATAAATAGCTCTGCTACTACTGAAATCCATTCCCATCTTAGGCCTCCGTTTCTCTCAACCGTAAGTAGCTGAGCACATAGCAATATACGATAGTCAAACCTTCCACAATGTAAGCGAACGTTCTTTCACTGAAATTTTGTGGCATAATGTCAAGCGAAACCAAACTCCAATCCACATCCACGAAGCGCGTGCCAAACGGGAATGCCATCCACATATTCACTTTGAAAGTCAGCAACATAATTATGAACAGCCCCAAACTTACCAAGAAGACTGTTAAGATGGTTTTGCGCACGCCACCGCGGCGGAAGTAGATGCTGCCGAAAAAGAACATCGACACCAAAGTGTACAGCGTTAATAAAAAGAGCGCAATATGATGATTATGCCAGGTTACCGAAGGCCACACCAAAGCCGTTATATTACTTAAATTAAGCAAATTAAACATCAAGTCGTGACACAATTGCCCAAGTATGCTGCCGAGCACAATGGCAATATAATACTGTAGCACACCCACCACATTGACCATTAGCACGGCAAACAGAAACTTCTCGCCCGTGCTGGCCGGCAAGGTGAAATAGTGAACCGAACCTGTTTTACTACGGAGTAAAGTAAAAAATTGCACCACAAAAATCATCATCGACACGGTAAAGAGAGTCGGGAAATGGGTGTTTTCGACAAAGGCGGATGATAAGAACGCCAGAGCAGCCATCACAGCCATCTGAAAAAGATCGCGACGACCATTCTCGTAGTAATATGCTCTAAATAAGCTTTTTATATTATTGAAATTCATAATCTTAAAATTTAATCGGTTAAACTATTCATTTACAGTCTCTTCAATCACCTCAACTGCTAACGAATCGTCGCCATCCATAACGACAACTTCGTCAACATTGACAACTTGATTTCCAAAGATGGAATCCATTTGCGAAAGCACATCTATACCCGACTTGGCTGCAGGCTGATACATCTCGGGATGTTTGTGCGCAGCCACCTGAAAAGTGACCGTAAAAGGCACAACGACGAGCAACGCTATGACAATCAGCGTTATCCATAATATTTTATTCGTCCATTTTTTCATATTCCAACTATTTAAAAAGGTTCATAATAGGTTCTTTATTGCTCATCAAGGCGTTGAACAGGATTTCCAAATCGAGTTTGGAATCCAGATGATTAACATTTTTCTTAACCTGACAAACGCCACGCGGCGTTTCTTCGGTATAGAACACCTCACCGTCTGCAGTCAGCTGATTATCAATATCGAACAACAACTTATCGGTAATTTGCTCCAACGAAGCATTCAAAATCATCTGGCCACGGTCGATGATGGAAACAACGTCGATGAGACTGAACAGGTCGCGTACCTGGTGCGTGGAAATCACCATCAGTCGGTTCTCATCGGCAGCCGACGCCACGAGACGACGGAACACGCTCTTCGATGGGATGTCCATGCCATTGGTCGGCTCGTCCATCAGCAAGATGGGCGTATTGGCAGCCAGCGCAAACGAAACGAGCACCTTCTTCTTTTGTCCCTGCGACAGCCTGTCGATGTGCTGCTCCAAACCAGCCACATCAAATTCGTTCAAGTAATTTTCGAACTGCTCACGACTGAAATTAGGATAAAACGGAGCATACGCATTTACATAGGATTTTATTTTCAAATGAGGCACAAACATCTCTTCCTGAAGCAGGTAGAGATTCTGCAACATGTCGGCTTTGCGCAGACAAGCATTGTTGTCCATCACTTCCACCGTACCATTAAGAGGGAAACGAAGTCCCGACATAATCTTGAGCAATGTGGTCTTGCCAGCACCGTTTTTGCCCAACAAGCCATAAACATGCCCCTTCTCCATCGTCAAATTCAAGTCTTGGAATAACATCCGGTTTTTGACATAACCGAAATCCATGTTCTCTATTTTTATCATAACTTTATTGTTTTAGTGTATTAGTGTTTTAATACACTACAAAAGTAATACAAGAAAATCATTTGTCAAGAGTTTTTAGAAAATTTTATTTTACTAAAAATCAATATGTTATGATTTTACAAAATAAAAATAGGAAAAAAGAGGAGCAAAATTTCGGAGAAAATTTGGGATTCAAGCAAAAAATTGGAATAAATCACAATATTGTCCGTAGGTGCGTAGCGCGCTACGCACCTACAATTCGTGGGCATTAATTATTCCTTGATATGTTTCAGCCACTGATGGTCGTTCGTATTCTGGTAATTTTCCAGTTTGTCGAACAACTCTTCCAACGTAGCCGCAACCACAAGCAATTCGTGATGGAATGGGCGCAGGAAACCGTCTTGCTCAAAGCGATCGAGAAGTGCCAGCAGGTGATCGTAATAACCATTCACGTTGAGCACGGCAACGGGCTTATGATGCATACCCAACTGCGCATCGGTGATAAGCTCGAAAAACTCGTCCATCGTGCCATAAGCACCGGGCAGCACTACAAAAGCGTCGGCCAGCTTCTCCATCATCTGCTTGCGTTCGCTCATCGAGTTGACCATAATCATCTCGGAAATATCTTTCGCCAAAACCACATTCTTGGAGAAGAACGACGGAGCGATGCCCACCACCCTACCATGACGAGCCATGGCTGCATCAGCTGCTTTGTTCATTAATCCTAAACAGGCACCACCATAATAGAGTGTCAGCCCTTTGTCGGCGCACATTGCACCCAACTGTGCGGCCACTTCACCGTACAGCGGATTAGCACCCTCAGCAGAACCGCAAAACAAGGCTATAGAACGAATACTCATGCTGCAGGATGGATTTTTGTCATTGCGAATTTAGAGAATGACAATATAATATATGTAATGATGATGATGGGAAATGCACCCAATCGGAAGATAATGAGCAATATAAGTGATAACGCCAGGAAGATGTATCTGATTTCATTCTCCTTAAAGCGCAAGTGATGGAATTTCAAGGAAAACATCGGCAGCGGTGCCAGCATCAGCAGCGAGGTGCTGAACATCAGTATCAGCAAAATCCAGAAGTTATTCAGGAACATTATCTGGTTGGCTGAGAAATGCAAATAGCCGAGAAACAGAGCATTGGCTGGCGTTGCTAAGCCTTTGAACTCAGTACGTTGCGTTTCGTCGTGGTTAAAACGAGCCAAACGCACAGCCGAGAGCGCGGGCACGATAAAAGCACAGAACGGCAGCACGCCCAGCACACCATTGCGCACGGCAGGCGGCAACGACGCCATCGTCTCATCCATAAACATGAAGAGGATAGCTGCTGGCGCAAAGCCAAATGAGATGACATCGGCTAGCGAGTCCATATCGATGCCTATTTCGGAATGCACACCCAACAATCGCGCCGAGAAGCCATCGAAGAAATCGAAAGTTGCCGACAACAATATGAGCAACGACGCCACAACCAGATTGCCGCTGAACGCGAAATAGACCGATATACAGCCGGTTATCAGGTTCAGGCAGGTGATGGTGTTCGGTATGTGCTTCTTCAAATTCATTCTGTTTTCTAATAAATGCCTTCTCTAATAATATCGTGAAGATGAACCACGCCTAAATACTCACCTTCTTTAGAAACCACAAACAAATTAGTGATGCTCTTCTTGCGCATCAAGTCCAGTGCTTCAACTGCCAAAGTATCGGGATAGACATGCTGCGGGTGGTGCGTCATCACATCCTGCGCCTTCAAGTGCATGTACTGATCGTTCTTCTCCAACATACGACGCAAGTCGCCGTCGGTTATAGCACCCACGAGCTTGTGGTCAACGGTGACAGCAGTCACGCCTAAGCGGCGACTGGAAATGACATAAATCACCTCTTTGAGTGTCGCCTCGGGCGAAACTTCGGGAACATCGTTCAGCTTGTAAAGGTCGTCAACCTTCATATAGAGGCGCTTGCCTAAAACGCCGCCTGGGTGATACTTGGCAAAATCCTTGGCCGTAAAGCCGCGCATCTCAATGAGCAAAGCAGCAAGTGCGTCGCCCATCACCATCTGGGCCGTGGTACTGTTGGTAGGTGCCAAATTATTGGGACAAGCCTCATTAGGCACCGAGCAGTTGATGATATAGTCGGCCTCGCGAGCCAGAAACGATTCAGTGTTGCCCACTATAGCAATCAGCTTATTACCAGAGCGTTTCAAGAACGGAACCAGCATCGTAATTTCGGGTGTATTTCCGCTATTGGAAATGCAAATCACCACATCCTCATCCTGAATAATACCCAAGTCGCCATGAATGGCATCTGCGGCATGCATGAAGATGGCGGGCGTACCCGTAGAATTGAAGGTGGCCACAATCTTTTGAGCGATGATGGCGCTTTTGCCAATGCCCGTCACAATAACACGCCCCTTGGCCTTCAATATTTCGTTGGCACAGTTGACAATATCTTCATTTATAAACTGTTTCACATAGGTCAGAGCGTCAATCTCAGACTGGACGGCATGTTGGACCACTTTCAGCAAATCAGTTTTCATTTTTAACCTTTTCAATATTAAACATTAAACCCGCATATTTCCTTCGTGCAGCACAATGACCGGCAAAATAGTGACGGAAATCGGATTCATCCAAATTCTCAAAATCCTCATTTTTGAAGTGCAAAAATAAGGAAGAATATTGAGTTGCCGACAGGTTATAACTAATTTTTTGATTTTTAGGACACACTTCCTGACAAACATCACAGCCGAACACCCAATGGTGGAAGGAATCACCATGGGCATCGCGACTTTTATCCTCCACATTATGATAGGCGATGCACTTGGCGGCATTCACCTTATAAGGCTCCTCGATAGCCTGTACAGGGCAGCTTCGCATACAGAGGTCACAATCGACGCAATCGGCGGGCGTCGGCTGGTCATAGTCGAGTTCCACATCCGTGAGCAAGGTGCCAATCATAAAATAAGAGCCCATCTCGTTCTGTAGCAGCGAGTTCTTACCAATGTGCCCCACTCCTGCCCTCACAGCCCAGCTTTTTTCCGATATAGTGGAAGAATCAACCGTGACACGCCACTGCGCCTCAGGAGATTTCTGCGACAGAAAAGCACCCAGCTTCTCTAATTTCTCCTTGACAAACACATGATAATCTTGAAGATATGCATAGCGAGCCACTTTATAATCGCTATGCCATTTTTGAGGAATGGGATAATAAAACAGCACTACAATCACACTTTTGCAGTGCGGCAGCAGTAGTTCCGGATTAAAACGCGTATCCACATTGCGTTCAAGGAAGGACATCGAAGCCTGGTAGCCATGGCGGAGCGCCTCTTCAAAAGCGGCTTTCTCTTTCAGTAGTGGCTCAGCCTTGGCAATGCCGCAATGAGAAAAGCCCAAATTCTGCGCCTCCTTTTTGATTTCCTCCGCCAGTCGCATGATTATTCAAAAGTTAGTCGTGCAAACTTGTCGGGAATCTTGATAGAAGTAGGCCCAGGCACATTATATTTCATATTCTTGGGAGTCAGCGTCACCTGCAAGTTTCGCATAGGCAAATTCAGAATCAGCTGTCCATAACGGTTTGCCGGGGCCGTTGTATCTGGCAAATATTTGGCTGTCAGCACTCTACCCGATGCCAAATCGGTAATCTCATTCTGCAATTCCCCCGAAAACAGGTTCTTCTCAATATTTTGCATAATGCTCCAGTCTGCTGTGAGGTGGCGACGTAAGGGCGAAACCATCTTCCACACCGCAGCATTATCATTCACAGACTGCAGATTCTTTTCAAAATCACGGAAATCACATTTGTTGAACAATGCCTGGATGAAATTGAAATCGGCTTGCATGCCCACTAACTTCTGAAAGACCTCGTAACCTCCTTGATAATAAGCGTGATCCAATTTGTTGACCAGCGTCACTTCAGTTGGCGTCAACACCACACGCATAATCTCCACCCCAGAAACATGGAGGTTGAGATAGATAATGCTGTCGATCTTGTTGACAAAGAAAAGCTGGCAGTTATTATTCAAATTCTCACCCACAAAAGCAACTTTTGCCTTGTACGAAATCCATCGATAGCTCACGGTATCGTAAAGCAAACTTGTCTCCAACCTCGCTAAAGTCAACGTTTTGATAGCAGCTTCAGCTTTTTTCATCTGCGAAACATAAGTCTGCGTGGGCTTGGCAGGCTGCGCGTGGAGTGTTATAGCAAGCGACAATACACTCAATATCAGCCAAAAGCGAATCCATCTTTTCATAATTGAACTATTATTTGGAACGAAGATAACGATCGATAGCCGCGGCGGCTGTTCGGCCAGCGCCCATAGCTAAAATGACTGTGGCAGCGCCTGTTACGGCATCACCACCGGCAAAAACGCCAGGTTTGGAGGTTTGCCCATGCTCATCGGCTATCAAACCACCCCAGCTTTCGGCTTTCAAGTTGGTAGTGGTTTCGCGGATAAGCGGATTGGGAGCTGTACCCAGCGACATGATGACGCAGTCGGCCTCGATATCAAACTCACTGCCTTCAATCACAACGGGTCTGCGACGACCGCTGGCATCGGGCTCTCCCAACTCCATACGCACACAGCGCACAGCACGCACATGGCCGTTTTCATCACCCAAAATCTCCACGGGGTTAGTCATCAAGTGGAACTCTATGCCCTCTTCTTTGGCGTGATGAATCTCCTCTTGCCGTGCCGGCATCTCCACTTCTGAGCGGCGGTACACCAGATGTGTCTCCGCACCGAGGCGCAGGGCCGTGCGGGCGGCATCCATCGCCACATTGCCACCACCCACAACGACGGCTTTCTTGCCCACAAACACGGGTGTGGCATACTCATGGCTATAGGCCTTCATCAGGTTCGAGCGAGTTAATATCTCATTGGCGGAAATCACACCGACCAACGTTTCACCGGGAATATTCATGAACTTGGGCAGACCGGCGCCACTACCGATGAAGACGGCCTCGTAGCCATACGGAGCGGCCATCAACTCATCAATCGTCACCGACTTGCCGACAATGACATTGGTCTCTATCTTCACGCCTAATCGGCGAACATTTTCCACTTCATAATCCACCACTTCTTTCTTAGGCAGACGAAATTCCGGGATTCCATACGAAAGCACGCCACCTGGCTCATGAAGAGCCTCGAAGATGGTCACTTCGTAGCCCATTTTGGCCAAATCGCCGGCACAAGTCAGTCCCGAAGGACCAGAGCCGATAATGGCCACCTTATGTCCGTTGGCGGGGGCTACCGTCACTTGCGGCGTCATGTTGTGCGTACGCGACCAGTCGGCCACAAAGCGTTCCAACTTGCCGATGGCTATCGGTTCGCCCTTTTTGCCCAAGATGCAACTGCCTTCGCACTGCACTTCTTGAGGACACACACGACCGCAGACGGCGGGAAGAGCGGAATCTTCGGCAATGATGGCAGCCGCAGCGACAAAGTTGCGTTCCTGCACTTCGTGAATAAATTGCGGTATCTTCACACTAACGGGACATTGTGTCACGCAGCCAGGCTTCTTGCACTGGATACAGCGCTTGGCTTCGGCGACAGCCTCTTCTTCGTTATAGCCGTACGACACTTCATTGAAATTGTGGTTGCGCACATCCGGAGCTTGCTCGCGCACAGGCACTCGCCGTTTGGGCTCAATAACAGCCGACGCCGAATCGTCAACCAACGGTGTCAAGTTGCAACGATGATCGGGTGTATCTTTGGCAATCTCTTGCTGCTTATACATACGCTGCTTGCGCATAGCATCATCATAATCAACGGCATGGCCATCAAATTCGGGTCCGTCAACACAGGTAAACTTCACCTTACCACCCACACTCACACGACACGAGCCACACATGCCCGTACCATCCACCATCAATGAATTAAGACTCACCGTGGTCTTTATGTTGTATTGGGCGGTCAATGCAGCTACATTCTTCATCATAATCATCGGACCGATGGCAATCACCTCATCATAGTGCTTGCCTTCGCGGTCAATCAGGTCGCGCATCTTGTCAGTCACGAAGCCACCGAAACCATACGAACCATCGTCAGTGCAGACATACAGGTTGTCAGCCACTTCCGACATCTCTTTCTCCATAATGAGCGTATTCTTTGTCTTGCTGCCCACAATCACATCCACCTTAACGCCCTGACTATGCAACCATTTCACCTGTGGATACACAGGAGCGGTTCCAACGCCGCCAGCTACGAACAAGAGATGCTGTGAGCGCAATTGCTCAGATGACTGATGTACCAGTTCGCTCGGGCGTCCCAACGGTCCCACCACATCATGGAAATATTCTCCTTCCGACATGGCAGCCATCTTGGCAGTAGAATGTCCCACTACTTGAAAAACTATTGTAATAGTCCCTTTGTCTTTATCATCATCACAAATAGTCAATGGGACACGCTCGCCTTTCTCATCAGGAATCACAATCAGAAACTGACCCGGCTGTGCCGCACGCGCCACCCATGGAGCCAACACATCCATCCAAACAATATTATCCGTCAAGTTTCTTTTGCGCAATATCTTATACATGTCCTATGAGAAATTAAGATTAAACTATACGAATGACCAACCGCCTGCTATTGCGACAGCATCAATCTCACCTTCACACCCGTATCGATGGTCATGGTGGGATATTGGTTCAACATGTGTGGACGGTTGATGATATGGTCATAATAGAAGGTCAAACCGATAAGGCTGCTAATCTGATAGTCGGCAGCAGCATTGATAGTGCAAGACAGCGTACCTGAAGTCACTTGACTGACATCTTCGACAAGCTTGCGGAGTACGGTACGGTTGTCTCTGATGCCGACACCCAGCGTTACGTTCAAGTCGCTCACCACCTGACGTTTCGCACCCGAGAACACAAAACCAATCTTCAAATCCTTGAAACGATAACCCGTCGAGAAGACAAACTCATTAGAGGAGACCTCCGTAACCTGGTTATTGGTAAAGCTTAACGAAACACTGCGGCTTGTCTTGTATTCCACTTTGAGAATCAAGCTATTAACCAAAGTCATATCGAAGCCAATCAAAGGATTCAACTGATTGGTAACCGTAATCTGTGCTATTTCATTAGTCGGGATGAAGTTACCCAGAGCATCCAGCGCATTCGGGAAACCGTTTACATCTTCAGTATAAAGCAAATTGGTGGTATAACTACCTACCGTATAAGTAGATGTATAAGCATGTGTCAGCGACAGGCTTTGGAACACCTTGTTCACACCTTTGATCTTTGTGAAGCCCGTATAATTCAGACGCCAGTTGGGCATAGGTATTTTCGGGAACGGAGAGCTTACATCCACCTTATTAGCGCTGCGACCACTGTAAGCTGCAATGAAAGCGGGAATGAGCACATCCTGAGAAACACCGCTATAACCAACTGGATAACCAGTATTTCCGTCTATAACTCCATTTGAATTGGGATTGCGAGCCGACAAACGCTGGGCTATCTCATATCTCATAGCCTTCAAGTTATCGAAAAGCACTTCCCCTTTCGTGAACATGGTCGGCAGACCGAAGAAGGTGATGCTGAAATTACCTGTTCGCTGCGGCGAATAAGAGTTGAAAACACCCTCACTGTTGGCAACATAGTACTCCGAGAAATTCTCCGTAATGGTCCTGTTGGCCGTTACATCAATGCGGAAATCCTTGAACGGCTCGACGGTCGCACGGAAATTAAGAGTTTGGTTATGGTTCGATTGGAAAGGCGCATTAATCAGCGTATCCATTGAAAGCCAACCCTTTTCGGAAGCGATATGTCGGATATCAGGTTGGGCACCAAAAGCAAAGAGGAAGCCCGGCGAATTGGTCGGAAAGTGAATACCGAACATATTGGGCCTGTACTTGTAACCCGGCATGATGGTACCATTGCCTTCACTGTAGCTGGCCGAAATATTGCGCACCATCATGAGGAAACGCACCGTACCATCCAAAATAACCTTGCCCACATTCACCTTCACACTGTCTTTAGATGACTTTTTCTTGTCGTCTTTCTTATCACTCTTCTTATCCGATTTCAAATCTTTGGTATCGGCACCTTGCGGCGCTTCAACTTTCTTCTTATCCTTCTTGTTAGCAGCCTTAGCCCCTTGATTTACACGTTTCAAGTACGGAATATTGTTATACAAGGTAACCATATTAAGACTGGCGTTGGCTTGCTTTGTATTGGAGTTTTGAATCGTATTACCCAAATTCTCCATCGACAAGGCCGCAGCCGTGAAATTATAAGTTGAAGAATATCTCACGCTGGCGGTAATCCAGTTGAACAAAGGTATCTTGTTGATAGGTAGCTGATACGAAGCATCGAAACGCTGTTGGAAATTGGTGGTTCGACCGCCGCGACCGAAACTACGCCAAATGGAATCCCTTTCGACACGCGTGTCTATCCTACCCTGCGGCTCGTCCAAACGTGCATTGGCATTGGCGGTATACTCAAAGCGCAAGCCCTGCGTCAAATCCCAACGCAATGCATAATTACGCATCCAATCGAAGGTCTTTACATAACTGGTGTCGATAATGATATTACCCTTGCTCTTGGGACGAAGCTTAAACTCGTTCATCTCACGATGAATACTGGTTCGCACCGTAACCATCTTGGGCAGCGGATAGAAGTTGAAATCGCGGATAATCTGCAACCACTTGGACTTTAACCATTTCTGCTTAGCAAAAGGTCTGATATTCTTTGGATTATAATTGAATGCATAACCAATTTCACCTTCATGCGTGAATTTGTTATCCAGTTCCACATCCACATTGCGGCTCTTGATTTCCGAATAGGCATACGAGAAGTCGAAGTTCTCAATATCCCAAGGTCTGATCTTGATGGGCTTGTCGAAGTCACGTTCCTTACGCACATTCATCAAGTTAATATTCTGGCGCTGAATAAAATCAGTAGTCATCCGCTTGATAGAGTCGCGCTCGGCTTTGCTATCATACGTGCGCAAATCTTCTTTCAGCTTGACGTCGGGATTCAGCGGATTGTATTGTGGAGCTGCCACATTGATGGAGTAGTCGTAATGCAACGGTATCTTGATGTTCCACTTGTCGGGGAAGAGCACCTTGCCCGCTTCAATATTGGTGGCCAAGTCGAAGGTGTACATGGTTTCCTGCTGTGTTTGGGTAACCTTCTGCTCCAGCGTTCCAAAGCCCGGTGTTGAATAGGTACCCGACAAGGTCAAGTCACCGATGTCGGCCAGGGTGACACGCATACGAGCCAGAGCAGCGAAACCAGATTTCTCGTCATAGCCGCAGAGACGGAGCTCGTTAATCCAAACTTCTACAGACTTGTCGAGCATGTCGTCGCCATCGTTAATGCTTTGTTTCTTGGGGTTACGGACACCAATCATGATGGTGGTCACCTCTGCCAAGTTGGGCGTTCCCAATACCGAAATGGTACGACCGCCCGACAAATGTGCCTCATACAGTGTAGCATAGCCCTCATGCAAACCTCTACGAATTTCCGTATTTCGGCGCTGCTTGATGGCAACCAGCGAATCCAAGCTAATATCTATCCTGTTCGATCTGGGCCAAATGGTAGTCGAGTCGGGACCGCAATACCAAGGCGTCAGTTCCAATGGCAACTCGTATTCATAATAGTTTTCGGTAAAGTCGGAACCCAAACGGATGAATACCGTCACATCGCCATTGTTGATATTATCGTTGTTGTTCACCTTTTCACCATGAACAAACATTTTCAGTTTCTTGAAACGTCGCAAGTCGTATGCGGTGGTCTTGTAGATGGCGCGAGCATCACCATCGGCCAGATCGGTGACTTTCATCGACAGGGCCTGCTCATTGACATAGTATTGCTGCGTACCGCCGTAGCCTTGCTCACGTTCAATGCCAGGAGGCAGCGTGTAAGGAATAGGCGTACGGTTGGCATTTTCCTCAAAACTCAAGGTCGATACCGAGAAGCTGGTGTTGCCGGAGCCTTGACCGGGTGTATAGTCACCGTCTTCCATTAACGACAAGCTATAGGCACGCCAGTCGCTACGAACCAATTCAAAAGTTGCCAGACGGCAAACAACGGGTTCGGCAAAGTCGCGCATAAACACACGCATAAAGCGGATAGAGTTGAAGCCACTGATGTCACCCACCACCTTATCGGGTTGCTTGATAGGAATCTTAAACTGATACCAGCGCGTCTTGGGACGGCTACCGTCAGGCAGTGGCGGGTCGGGCACGGCATCGAAAATATCGTAAATGTAGTTCTCTCCAATCACCATCTTATCAGGACGAAGGTCGATTTCATACTGATAATATTTTTCATCCTCACTCAAGGTGTAGTCATTGTTCACATCCTCCACATTAGGCATAGAACTACCCGTGGTAGGATACGATTCGGGGTTCTGCTTCTGTGTGGGCGAGTTACCTTCGGCATTATTGAAATACTTGTAACGCTCCAGAATCTTGACATCGGCCTCGTCATAATCGGTGCCACGGAAATAATGGAAGTTGTCGGACGACGGGTCGTTATAAGCCATCTGGTAGGCTTGTGAGCCGGTGCCGAAAGCCTGTTCCATCTGCTTCAAGTAATTATCGTAGAAGTAGTCTCTTTCACGATCCGTAGCAAGACCATCGAAACCCACATCCTGATGGTCACGGGCATCGCCCTCATTTTCAAAAGCATTGACAATCATCTGGATAGTAGGAACACGGCCCCAAACGGTAAAGTCGCAATTTTCATCCGTACCATCCGAAGGCAGACCGTTTTCGAAGAACTTCATACCATCACGGAGAATATCTTCCGAAATATCACCCAAGTTGAAATACAACTTACCACCACGGTGGTTCGGGTTATCGATAAACGGGTCCATCATCCAGAACTCGATATACTCGAAATTGGAAGACTCGAAATCGGTATTGTCCATTCTGCGCATAATACCGCCCCAACGGGTTTCCGGGTTATTCAGACTACCATCTTCCGATACACCAGCCGAATAACCTTCAGCGCCGTTCACATCATAGTTGTAAGGACCTCTTTCTGAAGGATAGAATGCCAAATTAAATACCGACATATTGGTGGGCTCGGCCGTGCTTGCCTGCTCTTTATAGGGGAACAACTCGGCCTCATAAACCTCACGGGCGTATGTTTGCGACTGGTCTTCAGCCGTGATATTCTTTGGCGTGGCGTTGTTGTTACGATAGAACAGAGGATCAATGACATACCATGCCAAGCGTGCACGGTTGTAACCATACGCCAACTGGCGGCGCGGTGCATCGGTAGAAGTCATCGAGCGAGCTTCGGGGAACAAATCCTGTTGGTATTGCGGCGTGGAAGCTAATGCCCATGTACCCACATTGCGCAAATCCACCGTCGACTTGGTGGCTTCAAAGTCGTCAATATAGGTGGTACCCTCCTTACCCACCGCACGCGAGTGGCCAGGAATGAAATGAGCAAACTCACCTTCCAACTGCATATTCGATTCTGCGGTCGTGCTGTGGAACGGCAGCCAGTCGATGAACTTGGTCAACCAGGGCAACTTGGTCTTATAAGCAAAGTTCATACCCCAAATGTGGTTGTTGATAGGCTCGTCGCCATAATTCACCTTTTGAGTAATGGGCTGCTCGCGCAAATTCAACAAAGTGGCTCCGATATTAAAGTTATCCGAGAATTTGTAATCCAAATTCAAACCGAACATATATCGGGTAATCATGCCGTACTGCGACTGGTTTTCCAAGGAGATGTTGATGGGCGTACCCGACTTGAGGACACCGTCATTGATAATCGTCACCGTACCCATGGCGTAGTTGACGGTATAGTCCACATTCTCAGTCAACGGAATACCGCCGGCAGTCACCTTCACCGACCCTTCGGGCACATTCATCGCATTCAGATAAATCTCAGAGCCGTATGAGGATTTGTAAGTACCTTCCAGATAATATTTATTCTTGGAAGTATATTGCTGGGCTAATGTCTTCGTAGTAGTGTACAACGTGTCAAAGGCATACTTGTCGGCATAGGCGTCGTTGCCCAAGGCATCGCGCAAGTCCTTACCGAATGGCTCAATGGTGGGGAAATAGATTCTACCGTTGGTGGAGTTGATGATACCGCCACCCACAGCCGCATTGTCGAGGAAGTCGAACACACCATCGGGATACGGATCATCCTGCTGGTTCAAGCGGTCCATGCCCAACAGACGAATCAACGGCACACCCTTCTGCGAACCTTCGTTGAAAAAGCCGTTGCCAATACCCTCTTCATCACCTTTGTACAGGATATTGAGTCGGAAATCTTCTTTGGCCACCTGGTATGCCGACAAAGAATAGACGTTCTTCATCATCAACTTCCAGAGTGGCGACTTGGTGTTCAAGTTGGTGCTCTTCAACAACTTCACACGGATACAGTTGGGTGCCGACACCTGGTTCGAGAACTCACCCACCTGATAAACGCGATTGTCGCCAATGACCGTGAACTGGAAGGCTACCGCCAGTACTTGGTCGGGAGTCAGAGCAGTATTCAAGGAGATGAAACCCAATTTGCTGTTAAAGGTATATTCGGAAGGAGACAGCAATCGGGCACTTTCCACTTTCTCAAAATCCACACCCGCCGTCAAGCCTTTGGCTTTCAAGTTATTATTAACAACACCCAAGTTACGGTATAGCGAGGAGTCAATCACATCGTTCAAATTGTTGACATCATCACTAGGATAAGAACCGCTCACATAAGAGAAGCCGTTGAACGTCGGTGAAGCCTCACCCAAGTCGGTGAAAGCCACAATGTTGCGGTTTTCAGAGGTAGCCGTTCCGACCGTTGTACGCCACACCTCAATCTTGGTAATGACAATGGGCGAACCAACCAACGGCAGCGTACTCATATACTGGTTGTAATGGTCGCGGAAGTATTGGCTGATAAAGAAGTGCTTGTTCTCTTCGTATTCATCAGCCTTGATGTAAAAATCGGTAGTCTGCGCGCCGCCAGAAACCGTGATAGTCTGACTTTCGGCTTTCTGTTGCGACAGCACACTGGTTACCATCAACTTGCCGAATTGCAGTTGCGACTTCAAGCCGAACAAACTCTGACTACCCACAATCAAAGAGCTATTCAATGGAAGTGTAACATCACCAAATTCAAGAAGTTGAATAATTTCGTCTTCCTTACCTTGATACTGCAACTTCATCTTGTTATCGAACTCAAAACTCGGTTCGGTATTGTAGTTCAAGTTGAAATCAATCTTATCACCGATTTTGGCCAACACATTCAACTGGATATTCTCATCAAAGTTGAATTGCGGTACTTTACGCTGCTTCACGGGAAGCATGTCATTGTCGGTCTGATTGTACAAGAATCCGAAAATCAACTCCACATTACCCGAAGGACGTATGTCGATGGTATTGCTACCAAAAATGCTTTCAAACACCTCGCCGCCGATACGCAACTGCGGAATGAGGCCGCCACCACGACGATTGGCACGATCCACATAACCAGCACCTTTCTCTTTCCAGTACTTCTTCATCTCCTGGCGCATATCGTAATCCATATACTCCTTCAAGCTCATCGAAGCACCCGGTCCGTAAGGCACATCACCGGTCATATTCTGGAAATTATACGAGTTGGTCTTGGGGTCATACTCAATCTTGGGACCCGTGCCTTGCGGATCTTTCAAACCGAAGGGGCTGCCGTCTCTATCTTCATCCAGAGGATTGTCGGAGGGCTGCTTCGGTTTCACTTTCAATCCCGTATCAGGAGGCGTCAACGGCAACACATAATCGAGTGTGTCAATAACGATAGCGGGAACTGCGAAATAATCGGCCGTTGTCGATGGATGGGCAAGCACTTCATTGTCAAGCACGAAGGAGTCATCAACCGTCTCTTCAGCAAACGGAGGCTCATAACCCACAGAAGAACGAGGCGCAGGAATAGCCCATATTGCCGAATACAATACGAACACTAATATTCCCGATATGATGTAGTTCTTAGTTCTCCTTCCGAAATACACTGCCAACTAATTAATCTATAACATTTTTAAAGCCTTCTTTATCAAGTCCTCCGTTGACAACTCACCCTGCTCCGACTTGATAATCTTATCCAGTGTCGTTTCTACAGCCTTCTTCACAAAACCCAATGACACTAATGCGGATAACGCTTCATTTCTGTTATTATTGTACGAAATAGTAATTTTATCGATATTTTGAACGGATTCCTTACCGATTTTGTCTTTCAGGTCGATAATGAGACGCTGTGCGGTCTTGGCACCGATGCCTTTCACCGATTTGAACGCCGCGTCATTGCCGGCTGCAATGGCTCCCACAGTCTGCTCCACTCCCATTGACGACAAAATGACACGCGCCGTATTTGGACCGATACCGTTGACCGTAATCAGCAGACGGAAAACGGAGCGTTCTTGCTCATCGAAAAAGCCATACAAAGCGTGCGCGTCTTCCTTGATGACATAATGCGTATAAATCTTCGCTTCTTCTAAGGCTAACACCTTATCGTATGTATTGAGCGATATATGAACCATATAGGCCACACCACCAGCGGTTTCCACCACCAAATATGTCGGGGTTTTCTCTACCAATCGGCCTTTCAGATAGGTAATCATGCTTTCAAAAATTTAAGTCGCAAAGTTACAAGTTTTTCTTGGAAAATCGCATACTATATAGTAAAAAACTATCAAAAGTTATCAAACAAAAATTGTGGAAATCCAAGAGGCAAAAAAGAAGAAAGGCGGAAGAATTATCTTCTTCCGCCTCACTTCATGTATTAGTAATAAAAACTATTGATTACCAAGCGTATAAAGGACGATTTGACATCATCGAGTTTACTTTGGCTCTCACTTTGGCAACAACGCTTTCGTCGCCGAGGTGGCAGAGCACATCGTCAATCAGTTCAACGATTTCGCCCATGTCGCCTTCTTTAAGGCCACGAGTGGTGATAGCCGGCGTACCAACACGCAGACCGCTGGTTTTGAATGCGCTACGGCTGTCGAAAGGAACCATGTTCTTGTTCACCGTAATGTCGGCGGCAACGAGGGCATTTTCAGCCTCTTTACCGGTCATTTCGGGGAATTTGGTTCTAAGGTCGATGAGCATCAAGTGGTTGTCGGTACCATTGCTGATAACCTTGTAACCTTTGTCGATGAAAGCAGCGCACATGGTCTTGGCATTCTTCATCACCTGCTGGATGTAGCGATCGTAATCGTCGGTCAGAGCCTCGCCCAGAGCAACAGCCTTAGCTGCGATAACGTGTTCCAGAGGACCACCTTGGGTGCCCGGGAATACGGCGCTGTCGAGCAGTGCGCTCATCTTCTTGATTTCGCCCTTCGGAGTGGTCTTGCCCCACGGATTGTCGAAATCCTCACCCATCAGAATCATACCACCACGAGGTCCGCGGAGGGTCTTGTGGGTGGTAGTAGTCACGATGTGGCAATATTTGATGGCGTTGTTCAGATAACCCTTGGCAATAAGGCCGCTGGGGTGACTGATGTCGCCCATCAGGATAGCACCGATCTTATCGGCAATCTGACGCATGCGAGCCCAATCCCAATCACGGCTGTAGGCAGAAGCACCACCAATGATAAGTTTCGGCTTGGTTTCCAGAGCACGAGCTTCCATTTTATCATAGTCGATAGTACCAGTCTCTTCTTCAACGCTGTAATCCACAACATTATACATGATACCGGAGAAGTTTACAGGGCTACCGTGGCTCAAGTGACCACCATGATTCAAGTTCATACCCATGAAGGTGTCGCCAGCATTCAAGCATGCCATAAAAACAGCCATATTGGCCTGGGCACCACTGTGAGGCTGAACATTGGCCCAGCAAGCACCGTATAATTCCTTAGCGCGTTCGATGGCGATGGTTTCACTTTGGTCAACAATCTGACAACCACCATAATAACGCTTGCCAGGATAACCCTCAGCGTACTTGTTGGTCATGACAGAACCCATGGCTTCCATCACCTGATCACTAACAAAGTTTTCAGAAGCAATCAGCTCAATACCATTGGTCTGGCGGCTGCGTTCTTTCTGAATCAAATCGAAAATTACATTGTCACGTTTCATGTTATTGCTATTTTAAATGATAATAATTGATTCCTCATTAAATGGACAGCAAAATTACAAGATTTTCGCCGATAATCAAGATTTTCAAAAATATCTTATTATCAATATCTTAGATTAAAAACATACACCCCAGTCTGAGACTTGGGAAGAAATTATTGAAGAATTTGCGCCAATATTTACATCTATTATAAATGCAGAAAAAAATGTATCTTTGCCACGCAAAAATAATCAGGTATCGCATCGATTATCCTGCTGTAAACAAACTACATCTAAATCCAGTTATCATGAAATTTAACTTGAATAAAAAATGGCTTATTGTTTATGGCATAACCCTGCTGATATTTCTTGTATATATCTGCTTCTTAGCTGATTACAGTCTTCTTAAGCAGCACGAGCTCAAGAAGAAAATCCAAATCATGGATAACAAGATTAACAAAATCAACAATACTGTCAGCAACACAAGCAGTTACGAGGAAATCAGCCAAGACCCGAAATTATTGGAAAAATACGCCCGCGAGCAGATGAACATGCAGAAAGAAGACGAAGATGTATTTATAATGATTCACAAATAGTTATGGAAGCAAGAAAGAGAATCCTCATCATCAACGGCGTCAATTTGCAAGAGTTGGGAACTCGCGAGGTGAACATATATGGCACATTGAGTTTCGACGAGTACTTCAAAACTCTTCAGCAACGCCACCCCGAAGTGGAACTGCACTATTTCCAGTCCAATCAGGTGGGCGAACTGGCCGAAGCCATCACGCAGCACAAGGACTTCGACGGTATCATCCTCAATCCGGGTGCCTACACCCACACCACCTTAGTGCTTGCCGACGCCATCAAAGCCGTCGCCGTGCCCGTTATCGAGGTTCACATCTCCAACCTGTTTGGCCGTGAGCAGTACCGCCGCCACTCGTTCATCGCCGGCGCTTGCAAAGGACAAATTTGCGGTTTTGGTCTTAACGGCTACGAAATGGCGCTTAATGCGTTAGAAGAATTTTCAATTCATAATTAAAGAACAAAGAACAGAGAACAAATTAGACAGGTTTTGGTGCGATTCGCTTGCGGAATGTAAAAATCGACAAAATCATTAAACATAAAAACTCATCTGCAGTCTATTGTACAATAATTGACGAAACTAAAAAAACAAGTGATATGAAAAAGATTGTTTGCCTACTCATGACCCTGTGCTTTGTAGCCTCTTTCTCGCTTCAAGCACAAGAAAAAGAAAACAGCAAAAAGGTTAAAGAACCCGAAATCACTTTTGAGAAGACTGTTTATAATTACGGCCATATCTATCAGGGTGACAATGGTGTATGCGAATTTGTATTCAAAAATACCGGCAAAGCCAATCTGGTGTTGACCAATGTTCACTCATCCTGCGGATGCACGGTTCCCGAGTGGCCCAAAGAGACTATCGCTCCTGGCAAGAAGGGTGTTATCAAAGTAAAATACGACACAGAGCGTCTGGGCACCATCTCCAAAACCATCACCGTAGAATCAAACGCCACCAACAACCGAGTGATATTGAGCATCAAGGGTAAGATTTCGGAAAGACCTGCAGAGGTGGCGCCTGAGAAGACAGAAAGTGAGATTATGATCAGACACCAAGACTAAAAGAACGGAGAGTGGAGAACGGAGAACGGAGAACGGAGAGCGGAGAGTGGAGAGAGTTAAGGAGTTAAGAGTTGTAGGAGTGAGAAGTGAGAAGTGAAACTTAATTGTGAATTGTGCATTGTGAATTATGAATTGTTATTTGAATTCTGAATTTTGAATTTTATTTAATCGAAACAATTATGAAGACTATGAGAAACCTAATTATATCATTAGCGCTTATTCTTTTCTGTGGCGCTACCATGGCTCAAACGGCCAAAACGGCTACGCCGGCCAAGGTAAACGGTCCTGAAATCAAGTTTGACAAATCGTACTTTGATTTTGGAACAGTGAAGGTTGGAGAAGTGAAGACTCAGACCGTCACCTTTACCAATATCGGCAACAAGCCGTTGTTGTTGGACAATGTCATCTCATCGTGCGACTGCACCGAAGTGGAGTGGTCGAAGGCACCTGTTATGCCTGGCAAGACAGGAACCATCAAGGCCATCTACACTGCCAAGAACCCTGGCATCATCAGCAAGCGTGTGACCGTAGATTCCAACGCCGAGACCGACAGAGTCATTCTTCAACTCAAGGGGCAGGTGAAATAGTTGCCCGCGCAATCGTTTTTTATTGTATTTTTGCACCACAAAAAATTCACAGGGGTCGTTTGGTTTTGACAGCATGTGTGTGAATTTGTAAGCATGTCGGAGGTTGTGAGACGGTTCCGTTAAAAACTAACTCTCGTAGCCAATAAATGGCGAATATTCTTATGCAGCGTAACAACTGCGCCCACCCGCCGCGTGATCACAGATTAGCCGCGGGCGTTTCCCCGGAAGCCCAGCCAGTCGGCGTCCGGCAAGAAGCGTCGTAAAGGACTTGGCTAGCGGATGCAGGCTTCGATGCATCGGCGAAATTTTAGAAGATAAGCGACCTGTTGGTTGGTCTCGTACCTGCAGGCTGCCGACAAGCAAACGAAGACTAAACATGTAGAAAGCACTTTTGCAGCAAGTTTGGACGCGGGTTCGACTCCCGCCGGCTCCACCAAGCCTCACAAGTTATTGTAAAACAATACAATAACTCCACCAAACAGGTGGGAACAAAAAAAAAGTGAGACAGATTTGCGACACAGTTTTTTTTGCTCTCCTTTCGGGAAGGGTAAAAAAAAAATGCGCCTAAGTTTAGACACCACTCTCACGCAAGAAACGCTCACATTCAGCTACTTGCCAGCTTGCCTCAAGAAAAACAAGTCCGGTTGGGTCATTGAGTACTGGGTCGAGAACCCCGCCCTTCACACCATGTCCCGGAAACGCATCCGCGTTGACCACATCCGCAAGCGCTACACCAGGCAGAGCGAAGCAGTTGCCCACATCCTTAAAATCGCCAACGAAATCAACATCAAGCTTATGAAGGGCTGGAATCCTTTCATCCTGCCCGAGGATGCACGCCTCTATACCGACTTTAAGACCGTCATAAAGAAATATATCGACGAGAAACAGCGCGAACTGCGCCCCGACACCATACGGAGCTACAAATCCTTCCTCTCAGCCTTCTTCACCTTTACCCAGAAGTGCCTCACCGTCAAATATGCGGGGCAATTCACAAAGCTCCACGCCAGCCAGTACATGGACTATCTGTCCGACAACCCACGCCTCGGGCTGCGCTCGCAGAACAACCAGCTCAAGTTCATGCGCGTATTCTTCAACTGGATGCTCGAAAAATGCTATGTCAACAACAACCCATTTATGCTCATCAAGGGCAAAAAGAAACAGGAAAAGAAGCGCATCATCATAGATCCTGGCACTCGACACCGCATTGAGCAGCATCTTCAAAAAGAGAACCCTGTGCTTCTCGTTTTCTTCCAGCTCATCTACTCCTCTCTCATCCGGCCCAAGGAACTCATCAATATCAAGGTTGGTGACGTCGATTTCGAGCACAACACCATCCGCATCGACAGCAGCGTGGCCAAAAACCACCACCAGCGATTTGCGGCCATCACACCGCAGGTAAAGAAAAACCTCGAATACATACGCTCCTACAAGCCCGATATGTGGCTCTTCAGCCAGCAGTTCACGCCATCATATACACAGGCGCACCGGGCCAAGTTCGGCAAGCTCTGGATCAAACTCCGCGACGAACTCCGGCTGCCGGCTGAAATGCAGCTATACTCACTGCGCGACACGGGCATTTACGATATGCTCAAAGCCGGCATCGACCCGCTCACCGTAAAACAGCACGCCGACCATCACTCGCTCGAAATGACAACCATCTACTCCAACCACAGCGACCCGAACCTCACCAACATCATCTTCACTCAAGCACCCGAATTTTAATGTACTAATTTATAATTATAAATTGTTAATTGTAAATTATACATTATTCTAAAGTCGCCGCTTCTATCTCGCACAGCAACCAGTCACTGGTGGCCGATGCCTCAAAACTGATCTTCTTCGGTACCGATTTCACGTTATCCACCATCACAAAACGCACCTGGTTTGCTGGCAGCACATCCTGCGGCTGTATCAGCTGCATTATCTCCAGCGCCTTCAGCACCGGCACTCTCAATTTATAGGTGATGGTTTTCGCCGTATAGTTCAGCTTCATCCACGGTTTTATATACTTCTCGCCCAGCGAGTTCTCGCCCGTAGTGGTCAACGAGAACTCTCCTGGTACTACCGGGCGCATATCCTCGAACCATACGGCACCAGGTCGCTCATGACTTGGATATTTCACAGCACCTCGGTAATACATCAATATCACCTTCCCCAATGTCTCCTCTGCCGGATATATACTGCTCTGAACCCTGAACGGGATGTTCATATTGGCTATGTGCACACCATCACGGACAACATTGAACAGGCGGTTCTCCATGCACGGTATCACGGCATCCAGTTTCTTCTCACTCTCTTCTCCGCTACCAACAGTTACCTTGCGGGTATTGCCTCCGCACAGTTTCCACTCTACCCGCCAGTTTTCCACTTTATCCTCCACCTGCACCGCCGCAAAATAGGAGTTCAGCGACCGCACAAACGCCTTCTTGTTCAAACATTTGCTCGGATCGGGAAGTTGTCCGAAGTTATCCACATCGGCAATATACTCGTCCGTTGCCTTCACCTCTTCGCTCACCGCCGTATCAAGGCTCACACCATACTCCTTCGGTTCCGGCATACTCAGTTCCGTCTCTCGGGTCAACACGTAACCGCTCAAATCAAGGCTGCGCGCCTTCATCATCTCGGGCAGGCTCAGCAACTCTATCTGATGGCTCTTGTGGTCGGCAAAGTAGCACAATCCCAGCGTGCGCATCATCGTCACAAGAAACGAACTCACACTCACCTTAGGCATCAGATCCGCCCACTTGAACTTGCTGGCGAAAATATTCAACCCGGCCTCGTCTTTTAGCGAAAGGCTCTCAATGGTCAGCATGGCTCCCGTATTCATATAAGAAGAATTAGTCATTGAATAGCTTATCCTTCCATACTTATATGGCTTTTTGCCGAATTCCTGCAGGTTATATATTCCCACAAACATCATTTCTCCCGCTACGTTACTGGGAATCGTCACTTCAAATGTCTTGTTCACCTTGTAGGGCTTGCGGCCCTCATAATCCGTAGGTTTTCGTTCGTAATAATGTCGTTGATCGACCACGCTCATATTCAAATCCTTGAAAAACACAGCATCTTCCTTTGCAGGATTTTTACTCTTATCAATCTCAACCACCATAAACGCAAGCGTACCCTTGTATGCTGTAAAAAACATAGCGTCAATTTCCACACTGTATGTTCCACCATATGGGAAGATGATACCGCCATTTTCCCCCTCCACCAGCATATCGTCGTCGTTGTAGCATCCAACATACTGTGCAGAATATCTGTCATCATTGCCGCACCAGGCACGCATACGCACAACATCCACCTGGTATTGGAAGGCGTTGCCGTCCAATGCTGTAGGGCTTTGCAAAAACACATTCTTCGTCTCTCCAGCCATATGGTCCACCAACCGGTAACCGCTCTCACCAATCAGCAATTCCAGAGACTTCCGCGCCCGCACCTGCGGGCAAAAGCAGAACTGGTTCATCTCCGTCCTCGTCGTATCACCCTCCTCAATCACAAATCTCTCGCAGAAAAGATGCACAAAAGGGTCTCTATTTCTCGACGACACCACCTGCGGAGTACCATCATATTGCTTGGTAAAAAACAGTCTGTTCACCATTTTCTCCTTGCTCGCCCCAAGGTAACAGCCAAACCCCGCATTATCGTCACCATACGCCTCCTCGTTGATGAACGGAGCGAACTTGATGTCACTTTCTTCTGCCAGACTTCCGGCCAGAAATACATCCTTCCATTTTTTTTCGTGATCCTTCCTCGTGGTCGAGATTACTATCTCCTCACTCGTACAGCTGTTCAGCATCTTGTTGCCAAAGCCGTCGGGATAGGGATTGAACAGCACCGCCACCTGAAAGGCCGTGGCCGTCACATCCTGAACCACCAGCCGTCCGCTAATCATATTCACGCCGCCAACCAGCACTGTACAATCAAACCGACGGCTGTTGCGTGTGTATGGAAGATGGCTGAAACCAAGTGTCACCTCGTTGCCTGCCACTGGCACCTCAAACTGGTACACCACATCGCCCTCAATCGCATCGTCTGCAAAAAGGGCGTTATTCATCTCCATCGAGAGAGTGGTGTCGCTCCGCAGCACCAGGTCGGTTCTGTTAACTATGATTCTGATCATTTAATTAATACACTGTAATATAATTGTCGCCCTCGCAATAGAAGGAGGTTGATCCCTGCGAGTTCTTGCCGAACGTGTACGGATAGTCCAATCCGGCCACATTGTCCGCATTGTCGTCCACCTGGTTATATTTGTCAAAGTTGACACCAGAAGGAACCCTTATAAACTGGAACTGGTTGCTGGAACTCAACAGACCATCCTGGCTGTAAAACGCTATACCCCTGTTGCCAGACTCAATGGTCACATAACGGCAGTAACTTGGCAAATTGATTGTATCGCAGTCGTTGCCAAAGACACAGTAGGTCACGCTGTTGCCAACCGACAGGTTGCACACTCGCTCACCCAATCTGTTATACGAGAAGCTGTTGCCTGTCAGCACGTTGAAGAAATGCCCCGCCGCATGGTTCGAGCTGCAGCTGTTGCCCGTGGTGATGTTGTAGCTGTGACGGCCAAGGCTGTTAGTCTGGCAGCTGTTGCCCATCACAATGGCATAGCTGTTCTCGCCCACGCTGTTGCTGGTGCAGTTGTTGCCGAAACTCATGCCGTAACAGTTGTGCTCAAACTTGTTGCCGTAGCACTGGAAGCCCCTGTGCCAGTAGGCGCTGTAGGTCGAGCTGTAAACACGCTCTATGCTGTTCACAAACACGATGTCGTTCAGCAGCAGTTCCAAGCGATTCGGAGCGACAAGGCTCTGCTTGTTCCACCACGGTTTGATGACGTTCGAGTGAACGATGTTTCGTTGGGGCGTCAGCTCTGGTATCTCGTGGTACACATCGTCGTTCAGCAATGTCGCATCCAGATATTCGTAGTTCTCGCCGTCCACATCCTTCACAGCCGTAAAGGTGTACATCCACAGTTCGTTCTCAAACACCATCTGACTATTAGTGTTGTATTGGTTAATCAACATGTCGGAAAGATACTTGCCTGCGTTAGGATAGCCCTCGTAAATGGGAGATCTCAGGAACTGTATGTTCTTGAAGTCATACGGGCAGTCGTTGTTATACTCGTCAATCATGCGGTAAATCACCCCGTAGTGTTCGCCCACATTACCCTCGCCTATGGTCACACCGGATGTGTTATTGTCGTCATACCACTTGTCCGTCTCGGACGGCTCGGCACTGTCGGTATAGATGATGCCGCCGTCATCCTTGCGCCACGCATAAGGATGCGCGCCGCTCGTGTCGCCGCCGGGGAACCGCTTGGCAAAGCCGTCGTACTCCGTCTCTATCGCATGATTCGACCAGCCATAACGGCAGTCACCGTCAAAGTCATACCATACCTGCCACTGATCAAGGTCTGCATTGGCAAAATAGCCGCCCGTGTCCCTTGCGCTGTGCACCGCTTTGGCCATGCAGTCAAACTCGCTGCTGCTCACTGCCGTCACAATCAGGTCGAACGGGTGCTCTGCCGAACGATACATGATATAAACAAACTGGCCATTGGTATAATAATACCTGTAGTGGCTGTTGGTCTTCGTCATATAGTCGGTTATCCGGTACTGCTGCCCGGGCACCAGCGTGCCGCCGCGTTTCATCTCGGCCAGCTCGGCGTAGGTCTTCGCAATCACGCCAGCTGCCGTGCCGCCGTCGCCGCCGCCCTGTTGCTGCGAGGGGTTCACCTGTATGTTGAAG
>JAEEGG010001370.1_pt1 | contig 66697 bp, 49 predicted proteins | sample 9134161 | NCBI WGS metagenome assembly JAEEGG01 (sample SAMN16246543, study PRJNA631951) | gut metagenome | biome: gut microbiome; feature: rumen; material: CR-attached | host: Bos | place: Iran: Karaj | collected 2018-10
CCAGGACCATCGGGACTTCAAGCTCCATCAGCTGCATGGTCAGGTACAGGTTGCGTTCGATGTTGGTCGCATCGATGATGTTGATGATGCCGTGCGGGTGTTGCCGGATGATGAAATCGCGGGAGACGATCTCCTCGGCGGTATAGGGAGCCAGCGAGTAGATACCGGGCAGGTCAGTGATCCGGGTTTCCGGATGGCGGCGGATGACGCCGTCCTTGCGGTCGACCGTCACGCCGGGGAAGTTCCCCACATGTTGGTTCGAGCCGGTAAGCTGGTTGAAGAGCGTCGTTTTGCCGCAGTTCTGGTTCCCGGCCAGCGCAAAAGTGAGCGTCGTTTCCTTCGGCAGCGCGTTCTCGTGTTCCTTATCGTGGTATTTTCCGCCTTCTCCCAAGCCCGGGTGCTCATTTTCATGCGGTTCGTCCGGCGGCATGACGTGGGCTTCAGGTTCGGCCGGTTCGATCTCGATGCGGGCGGCATCTGCCTTGCGCAGGGAGAGCGCGTAACCATGGATCCGCAGTTCCATGGGGTCTCCCAGGGGCGCCAGTTTGGCCAGCTTGACCACCGTGCCCGGGATAATGCCCATATCAAGCATGTGTTGGCGCAGGGCTCCTGTTCCGCCGACGCGGAGAATGCGGCCCCAACTGCCTACTTTCAATTGATCTAAAGTCTTCATAGTGGAATTTCAGGACAAAGATCGGCATTGTCCGCCAGCGGAACAATACCAACAAATAGTGAGTAAAACCCCGGGATTTTGCTATCTTTGTATGCTATGACGGAGATTATCATCAACGGGACACAGGATCTTCCGCGCGCCGCGCGGGCTTTTCTCTCGCATATCGGCGACCATCGCATCCTTGCTTTCTACGGGTCCATGGGCGCGGGAAAAACCACTTTTATCACGGCTTTGTGCGAGGCGTTGGGTGTCCGGGATATCGTGAACAGCCCGACCTTCACGCTGGTCAACGAGTACCGCGACGCGGCGGGAGAACCCGTTTATCATTTTGATTTCTATCGCATCAACCGGCTATCGGAGGCCCTCGACATCGGTTTGTACGAATATCTCGACTCCGGAGCGTTCTGTCTCATCGAATGGCCCGAGATGATCGAGGAACTGCTCCCGGAAGAGACACTCAAGGTGCAGATTCTGGTGGAAGATGCGGATACACGAACTCTCTTATTCTGAACGATATGAAACGGATTCTTCTTGTGGCGGCCTTGCTCGTGGCGCTCGTGTCTTGCGGTTCAAAGCCCCAGGCGCCGGTCTATGCTCCGACGCCGGACATCCTGCCCGGAGCGACCGATGTCGATGCCTATCTCCCGCTTCTGCAGGGGAAACGGGTCTCGATCCTCTCGAATCAGACCGGCCTTGTCGCGCCCGGACGGCATGTGCTGGATACCTTGCTTTCGCTTGGCGTGAATGTGGTCTCAATCTTTTCGCCCGAACATGGTTTCCGCGGCACGGCGGATGCGGGCGAGCGCGTGGCCAGTTCGGTGGATGAACCGACCGGTGTCCCGATCCGTTCGCTCTATGACGGGAAAGGCGGCGTCCCGTCCGCAGAGGCGGTTGCTGAATTCGACGTGCTGGTCTTCGATCTCCAGGACGTCGGCTGCCGCTTCTATACCTACAATGTGACGATGGGCAAGATGATGGGCGTGTGTGCCCAGTACGGCAAGAAGATGATCGTCCTGGACCGGCCCAACCCGATCGGCTTCTACGTGGACGGTCCGATTCTCGACATGAAATACAAGTCCGGGGTGGGCTATTGGCCGATTCCGGTGTGCCACGGCATGACATTGGGCGAACTGGCGCAGATGATCAATGGGGAAGGCTGGCTGCCCGACGGTGCCAAATGCGACCTGACTGTCATTCCCTGCCGCAACTATACCCACCAGTCGCGTTACGTGCTTCCGGTCAAACCGTCGCCGAACCTGCCCGACATGCGTTCCATCTATCTCTATCCGTCCCTCTGCTATTTTGAAGCTACGCCGGTCAGCCTGGGCCGCGGTACGGACAAGGCCTTCCAGATGTATGGCCATCCGAACATGAAGGGATACACGTTCTCGTTTACGCCCCGCAGCATCGAAGGAGCCAAATTCCCTCCTCAATTGGACCAGGAGTGCTTCGGCGTGGACCTTCGCACCCAGCCGTCCGACGAAGCGGTGAATGCCGCCGGCATCAACCTGGCATACGTGATCGATGCCTATCGCAATCTCCATCTCGACGACCATTTTTTCCGTTCTTTCTTCGAATTGCTCATCGGCCGCGACTATGTGCGCAAGATGATCAAGGAAGGGGCTTCGGCGGATGAGATCAAGGCCGTGTGGGCAGACGATGTCGCTGCGTTCAAGGAACAACGGAAACCGTATCTGCTCTATGAGGAATAAAGGCTGGTTTTTGGGTTGTCTGCTGCTCGGCTTTCTCGCCTCCTGCGGGGGAGAAGAACCGTTTACGCCTGAAAAACCCCGGGAACTGGAGCCGGATCCCGAGATCGTGGAGCCTGTCGTCTCCCTCAATGAGCGGATTGACGACGGCCGCCGGGTCACGGCCTATGTAACCTATTATGGATCCTTGACGCCGGATCCTTTCAGCATGACGCACATCAACTACGCCTTTGCCGAACTGTATATGGTGGATGGCGTCTATCAGGGTTTCAAGGTGCAGGGCAAGGTGGCCCGTTTCGAAAGCATCGCAGCCTTGAAGCAGGAGAATCCGAACCTGAAAATCAGTTTGAGTTTCACCCATGGGGTTTCCAATGCCGACAACAAGCAGGGCGGCAGCTTCTCCGCCCTGGCGGCCAGCGATTCCAACCGCAAGGCGTTTGCGGCGGACTGTCTGGCTTTCCTTGAAAAATACGGGATCGACGGCATCGACCTCGACTGGGAGTTCCCGGGCCTTTCCTGGAGCGGCGCTGCCTGCAACCCGCAGGTCGATACAGACAACTATATATTGCTGGTCAAACAGTTGCGGGAGACGCTGGGAGACCGCTATGAGATTTCATACGCTGGCTACTGCGCTGACAAGGCCGCTGTTGAGGGTGGCTGGCGCTATGTCGACATTGCGGGCATGGATCCCTATGTCGATTATGTCAATATCATGACCTACGATCTGGATGAAGCTCCGCACCATCATTCCGCCCTGGAGGATTCGCGGGCGTACAAGGACTGTGCACGGGCTGTCCAAGCCTATCTGAATGCAGGCGTGCCGGCGAAGAAACTGGTGCTGGGCGTCCCATTTTACGGACGTCATTCGTGGAGCCAGTCACCGACAGCCATCTCTTACAAGAGCATCCTGAAGATGGACCGCTATAAGTTCCGCCGCAACCAGTGGGATGCTGTGGCCCAATGCCCGTATGTCTCGACGATGACCGGTGTCTTTTACTGCGGCTATGACAATCCCCGCAGCATCGCGGCCAAAGGCGACTGGATCCGCACGAAGGGCATGGCCGGCCTGATGTACTGGGAATACGACCAGGATGATGCCAACGGAACGCTCCGTACCGCCATTTGGAATGCTGTAATGACACAATAAGGAATATACTATGGCTTTTATCGGAATTGACTTGGGTGGAACCAAGATTGCTGCGGCCCTGTTCGACCGGACAGGGCGGATGATAGACAAGACATACCGGCTCTTGGAAGGCGCTTCCGGTCCTGCTGTCGGCGCGTTGGTCGCGGAAGCGGTCGTTGCACTGCGACAATCGCACCCGGCCGTGCCGCTCGATGCGGTGGGCGTTTGCGTGCCCGGGATCGTTTATTCGAAAAAAGGGACGGTGTGGGCGCCGAACATTCCCGGTTGGGACGATTATCCCCTGCAGGCGGAACTCGCTGCGGCGGTGGGGGATCCGTCCGTCTGCATTGCGGTCGAGAGCGACCGGACCTGCTATATTCTGGGCGAGGTCTGGAAAGGCGCTGCCAAGGGATGTACGGACGCTATTTACCTGGCCGTCGGAACCGGCATCGGAGCCGGTATCCTGCTGGACGGGCGCATCATCCACGGTGCCAGCGACATTGTCGGCGCGACGGGTTGGATGGCGCTCGAAACACCGTATCGGCCGGAATTCGAGCCGGTCGGATGCTTTGAATACTATGCCTCCGGCAACGGCATCGGCACCCAGGCCAAATTGCTGTGGAACGATTCCTCCAAGACCAGCTACGATGTCTTTGCGGGTTACGGTACCGATCCGGTCGCCACGCAGATTCTCGACAAGGCGATCCAACTGTGGGGTATGGGGACGGCCAACCTGGTCAGTCTCTTCAATCCGCAGAAAGTGATTTTCGGCGGCGGGGTGTTCGGCCCGGCCGTCCAGTTCATCGACCGCATCTATGCGGAAGCCTGCAAGTGGGGCCAGCCCATCTCGATGCGGGAAGTTTCATTCTGCGCTTCGCAGGTCGGCGGGGATGCCGCTTTGCTGGGCGCAGCCTATCTGGGAATCCGGGAAACAGAAAACAATCGTTAGTCTATGACTGCCAAATCTTACAACACAACCGCCGTCTTCGTCGCCGCCTGCGCCGGAATGGCTTTCTTCGGCGTGACGATGCTGTCACTGGCGCCGATTCTGGGCAAACTCAACCAGGTGGTCGGCGAGGGGGCGCTGTCTCTGCCGTCCACGATGTCGATCGGCATTATCCTGGGTACGGTCATCTTCGGCCCGGTGGTCGACCGTTTCGGCTACAAATGGCTGCTGATCATCAGCTCCGTGCTGGCACTGGCCGGTGTCCAGGGCCTTGCGCACTTCACCCAATTGCCGGTACTCCACGGTTCCATGTTCTGTCTTGGTCTTGGAGGTGGCATCCTGAACGGCCTTACCAATGCACTGGTCTCGGATATTTATGACGATGACAAGCGGGGCGGCCGTCTGGGCGTATTGGGCGCTTTCTACTGCATCGGCGCGCTGCTTTGGACGCTGCTCAACTATTTCATTCCCGATTACAGCCTGCCGCTGAATGCGATTTCCGTGGTGATGGCCCTGTTCATCGTCTTTTTCTGCGTGACAGCGTTTCCACAGGCCAAGCCTTCGGGAAGCGTTTCTTTGAACAAATCGCTGGGCCTGTTGAAGTTCCCGGCATTGTTGCTCTTTGCGGTCGTCCTTTTCTTCGAGAGCGGCTTCGAAGGTTGCAGCGGCAGTTTCACGGTAGAATTCTTTAACCAGACCACGCCGATGGACACGAAAGCGGCCACGCTGGCCATGACCTGGTTTACCATCGGCATGATGGCGGGCCGTTTCCCGCTGGGCGCCATCCAGCGGAAACTGGGCGCGCTGGGTACGCTATATACATACTTGAGTGTAGCGACAGTCGGTGTCGTCCTGTTTACCGTCTGTAATGGGCCGGTAGGTGCCTACATTGCCATGGCGCTGATCGGCTTCGGTGTCGGCGCGACGTTCCCGGTGGTCTTGAACTACATCGGCGGCGCCTTCCGCGACCAGTCGGGTACCGCGATGTCCATCGCCATCTTCATCGCCCTGCTGGGCCAGTTCACCTTCAACCGCCTTACCGGCAACGCTTTTGCCCTGGGCCGCTACGCCACGCTTCCAGCCCTGATGTTCACGGCCGTCGTGGCGATGATGATCATCGTGCCCTTCGCCCTCCGTTTCGTCCGCAAGGGAAAGACTAAGTAGGGGTTTTCTGGGCCGGCTGGGGCCGGCGGTGCTTTTGTGCCGGCTTGACCCGGCAGTTATTTGCCGCGACAGGACTGAGGAGAGTCTCTCGGTCCTGTCGCGGCCGTTTTTAGGGCGAAAGGGCCACTTTTCCTGCCGCGACAGGATTCCATAGCGTTGTACGGTCCTGTCGCGTCGCAAGTCGAATAAATTTGTATTATTCGAGCTAAAAAGTTATATTTGTAACGATGGACGAATCCGCTATATTCTATGTGCCGGAGTCCTTCTGCTCTGTGAGCCTCTTCTCAATACTGATGGGAGGAGGTAGTAACTCTTTAGTAAGTAGGTAGTTATATTTTTTTTCTAGCCTGATGGGGCAATTTCCTGTCAAGGCCTCTCTCAGCCTATTACTATAATCAGATTACATGCAAAAAACACCAAACCTTTAAAACATAAGCTTATGAAACAGAGTATGAAACCCAGTTATGAGACCCCGGTCTCGGAAGAGTTCCGGATGGATGTCCTGGTCCTGAATGATTCAACAGTTCCTCCTGGAGGGGGAGAAGGTGGAGGCCAAGGAGGCGATGTTAATTGGTAAAACAGTCGTTATGAATCTTAGTATTTCAGCGTATGAAAGCTAGACTCTTTTTATTATTGAGTGTCTGTTCGGCCTTTTGTGTCCTTTCCTGTACACAGGAGATAGAAGGCAACGGCCTTGACAGCCGCCAGCAAGTACCGACTTCACAGGAGATGTCCAGGCAAGAGGTCATTCTCTCTGCATATGTTGCGGATAGTGAACCCGCAACGAAGACCTCGATAGCTTTTGATAGCGGAAATTCTGGCAGTTGGAGGACCATGTGGTCAACGAATGAGAGCATCAGCCTATTCTACGGGAGCGGAACCGGCGGAGGCGAGTGCTTTACATCGACCAATACGTCCCCGGCTGAGAGAGTGCAGTTCATAGGGAACATATCCGTGATAACGGGATTGACAGAGAATTCGGATGACATACGATTCTGGGGAATCTATCCTTACAATCAGAGTAACAGTTGTGACGGTAGTTCTGTGACCACGGTTATCAACAGTAACCAGTTGGGGAAGGCGAACACCTGGGAGGATGGCCAGTTCGTTTCCATCGGTCGTTCCTATGGCCTGTCGATGGGTTTCTACAACGTTTGCAGTGCCCTGCGTTTTTATTTCGAGCGAGATGACATCAAAGCTATTTCGTTCCGGGGTCGTAATTCCGAAGATATAGCGGGTGTGGTCAAGGTCGTCTTCAACAGCAGCAACAAGCCCGTGATACAAGAATTCGTCGCCGGGGAAAAAGAGATTACGTTGTCCGCGCCCGACAATGGTACCTTTACCGCGAGTACGTCGAGCAATCCTGTCTACTATTATCTGGTTGTTCCGCCGATGACATTTACCCAGGGTTTTGTCTGTACGCTATACACCGAGTCTCAATACGGAAGCAGGACCATGACAAGTTCGTTCACCTTCGAGCGCAGCAAATACCATAACGGCGGTGCAATTGACCATAACGTTACTTTCACGGCCCGTCCTCTTGAGTCCAACCAGATCCGCTACACGGCGACGGCGTCGGTCGATTATTACATTCCTAACGGGTCTAATACGGGCAATGTAGTTGTCAGCAACAATTGGGATTCGTCAACTGGAGAGGGGCTTATCACTTTTGCGGCTCCTATCACTGCTGTGGACAATGAAGCTTTTTGCGATGCGTGGGCATTGACTTCCGTTACACTCCCAGATGGTGTGCTCAGCATCGGTAGGGAGGCCTTTGCTTATTGTGAGGCCCTCACGACTGTCAACCTTCCCAATAGTGTGACAGATATTTACGGTTTAGCCTTCGCTCACTGTACGTCGCTTCAAAGCATCCATATACCAAAACTTCTCGGTATCGGCTATCCAAACCCGTTCTCAGGTTGCACGAATCTATGCTCTTTTACGGGGCCTGATGCAAGTGCTGACGGAAAATTCCTCGGCTTCTCATGGGATGATCCCACGAATACCCGGCTTTACAGTTGTGCTTTGGGGGCATTCAAGAATCAGGAACTTATCCTGCCTCAGGTTATCAAAATTGGTGCAGAAGCTTTTGCTGGGGGAGAATTCACGGGCACCGTGACGATTCCGAAAACCGTTACCACTATTGAAAACAAGGCGTTCTATGGTTGTTCCGGCGTCAATGAAATTGTCTTGGAGCATCGTTCTTATACGAATTTCAACAGCAATAATATACCTGCCTTGCCTGCCCTTGAAGAAGAGGCCTTCCATACTGCCGGTTCTGCTCCTTGCAGTTCCATCAAGGTCCCGGGTGCACTGCTTGTGGCAAGCAATGCAAGAATCTATCAGCAAGATGATGTTTGGTATGGGTACCGTAATCAGGTCGTAGGCTACCAGGCCGACAATGAGATTTGGATGTCGGAGGATGTCCAGCCACACGGATTAACCGTCAAAGGATCTGAAACGACTTCTCGCTTGCTGACGGGTATGATACTTCCGATGGGATTTGATGCCACTAATTATTCCAGATTCTGTGTTTCTGTCGAGCCGACGGTCCCGTTCCCTTCCACCTTTACACTGAAACCCATTACCGTCATGGTTTATAACGATGACATTGTTGCCGTGAAGGATAAAGCTTTCAATAAGGATAATGCCTTAAATTCGACGGATATTGCGCAAGTGGAGTATATCTCTCTCCCACATAGCGTCGAATATATTGGAATAGAAGCTTTCAAGGATGATATCGCCTTATTGGCCTTCCCAAGTGACGGTTACAACCTCAGTGAAATTGATGATGACGCTTTCTCGGGCTGTACAGCCATGACGGGCACAATCAGCATTTTCCATTCGGAATTTGTGAACGGAGGTATCCCTCGCTGTGGTATTGGAAGCAGAGTCTTTCAAGGTTGTGTCGGAATCGAAGAGGTTACGCTGTATGAATGTGCCGAAATTGGTGGTTATGCGTTTGCTGGTTGCACTTCTTTGCAGCGCGTGAATCTGGAGGGAGGCTCGGTTGATTTTATTGCCGACCATGCTTTTGACGGTTGTGTTGATCTTGAACGGGTAGCTCCCAGTGCCGCTGGTGTCGGCAATGGCTTGTATGGCAATTTCGTTATGATCCGTAGATACGCTTTTAACAATACTGCATTAGAGAAAGTTGATTGCAGAGCCATAGCGTTGGATCAGTTTGCTTTCGCAGGAATGAACATTACCTCGGCCGATATCATAGGTACTGAAACCTACCCGACCTCGGTTGGCAAATACGCATTTAACGGTTGCAGCTACCTGACCTCTGTCAGAATTCCCTATGTTGACGGTGACTTGGGGGAGAATGTTTTCTCAGGTTGCAGCAGTTTGAGGAGCGTCCTGTTGGGCGTTGCATCGATTCCAGCCGAATACTTTAAGAATTTCACTTCTTTGAAGACTGTTCGGCTACCTCAGGCCACTTCGCTGGGGCAGAGCGCTTTCCAGGGCTGCACCAATCTGCAGACAGTGGAAATTCCTCTTGTTACGACGCTGGGTGACTATTGTTTTGCCGGTCAGCACAAAGTGACGACGCTCGAATTACCGTCTGTAACGACGATTGGTACGGGGGCGCTCGGGAACGGCACACTGCTGAATAATGTAACCATTGGTCCGAACATCACATCGCTCACCAATAGTTTGTTTACGCAGTACCAATCTGGTCAGGCCAAACCTGCTTCCTTCAATCTCGTAATGCTGAAAGCCACGCCTCCCGCGATTTCGAATAATACTTTCTCTAACCTTGGCCTTAACGCAGCGGGCTTACCGGCCGGGACTTCGCCGCTCACGATTACATTGGCTAATCGACTCATCGGCCAAGCCTATTATAACGCGTGGAAAGATTATACCCCGTTCTCAATACTCCTGCAGCAAGGTATACAACCCGCGGCTATCTTTGTGCTTGCCAATTGAGTCTCTTCGATAGTCAGGAGAATAAGTATGAAGTGCCCGGCCTGATGATGATTGGCCGGGCACTGTTTTAGTTTCTAACCGCCGTTGGCACGCCGCCGACCGCATCCCTATTTTTCAATCACTTCGCGCCACGAGCGGTTGTGGATGACGGGCTTTGCCAGGGGTTCGAATTCTTTCTCCACGTAGTTCGGGCGAGCGGCCTTTGTGGCCGGTTCCGTTGGATGGGCCAGATCGTAGGCTACGAAATCTTCGTAGTTGCCGGTCCACTGCGCCCCCTGCGACAGTTTCATGATGCGGTACCAGATGGCCTGGCGACTCGGTGCGTTGAATACACCGCCGCCGTTCATCACGCTGTTTACGGTGGGCCGGTAAATGCCCCAATCATAGGTGGCGCCGCCCTGGAAGACACCGATTCCTTCTGAAGCATAGCGTGGATCGCTGATGAAAGACGCCCACTTGACGGTCGCCGGATCATCGCTGAAATCGATGTTCGGCCACCAGCCGGAAGCGAACGAACTGCGATACCTGTCGGTTTCTACTTGCGGGATTGTGCCCAGGCCCACAGTATATTCGTCGGCCAGTTTGGCGAAACCGTGTCCGCCTGCTTCGTGGACGACAATCTCCCGGTAACGCGATTCTTCGGAGAAGGTCGGGATATAGGATACGGTGACACCCCGGCCATAGTCGCCACCCGGGCAGTCGAACAGGTGACAGGTTCCAGCGTTCATGTCGAGATTCATCAGGCAGATGATGACGGCATCGTCCATCCTGGCGTCGCCGATGGCCTGACGGGCATATTGCAGGACTTTGTTGTTATCGCCGCCCAGTATGTTCGGGTTGCCGCCGCGCCAGTAGGTATGGAAAGCTGTTTCGTCGTGGACGACCTCGGTCTTGGATACGGCGTTCACGGCAAAGACGTTGAAAAACTCCCGCATCGACTTGTAGGGTTCCATCGAGAAGAAGGCATCGGCAGCCCGTTGGGCCTCTTTGAGGAATGTTCCGTCGGCAATGAGCCGGTCGCTGAAGGCGTCGCCAGTGATGATGATGTCGATGCCTTTCCCGGCCTTGGCGGCCTGCAGGAACGTCATACGGCCGTCTAGGGAGTAATCCGTCGATTCGTAGAGCGACTCATCGGAACCGTCCCAGTCGCTGCCGAACCATTGCTGCATGAAGGGCACGAAAGTCTCCATCTGGTCGGAGTTGGCACTCGTATAGACCAGTTTTCCGTTGCTGTCGAAGGCGTTGATCGACGGGAACGAACTGTAGGGATAGAACGCATTCCGGTCGGACTTGGGAAGCAGATCTCCCACGATCTTGTTGGTATCGCTGGCCAGGAAGGAAGGCCAGATGATGCCGTTGTCCGACATATGTTTCAACACTTTCTCGGCGGGTTCGTACGCATCCGCCCAGCTCAGCACATAAAGACCCTCTTTCGCAAAGTGTTTGTAGGCACTCTTCATCAGGGGGAGGAATTGGGCGGAGAAGCCGCACCACGACGCCCACTGAAAGAGGATCGTGAGCTTGTGATCCTTGACGACATCCGCGGTGACCGTCGACTGGTCGGTGAGCGTCACGGAGAAGTTCGGAATCGTCGGGATCGCCTTCTTGATGCCCAGGCCGGTACCCACGATGATATGGCCCCACCAATCGTTCCAATATTTCCATTGGGTGAATTCGGACGGCACTTCGCCCGTCATCCGGGCGTTGTCCCAGCAGTCAAACGGATAATCCAGTTTGTTCAGTTTGGTAATCTCGACCGGGATGTTGCCTGTCAGGTCACAGCAACTGACATTGATCCATTTGGCTTCGCTCAGGTTCCCGAGCGAGGCCGGAATCGGGCCTGTCAGTTCAGGATTGCCGAATATTTCCAGGTACTCCATTTTCTCGAGATTGCCCAACTCCGGCGGAATCTTTCCCGTGAGCTGGCACTCCCAGAACGAAATCCGCCGGAGCCCTTTCAGGCGCGCGATACTGGCCGGAATGGGCTGTTTCAACGGATTGCCCTGAATGCTGAAATCCTCCAGATAGGGCAAGTCTTCCAGGATCTTGATGGCCTTCTCCAAGTCGCCGCTCACGCCGATGCCGGGAAGGAAGATGCTACGCACGTGGCCGTCATAGCGCCTGTCATCTTCCCAACCGATGGTCGAGCCGATGCCATACCACTGATTGAGGGGCTTGTCGGAGCCCCAATTGTCGCTCCGGCTCCAGTTGGGGCCGTTCATCAGGTCATAGAAAGCCATAAGCGCCTCCCGCTCCTGCAGGAAGACGTTTTTACCCTGCTTAATCTGGATGCTCTGGCCGATTTTGCCGCCTTGCTGCCGGATATACACGGTTCCTGCGCGAGGATCCCGGTCCGGGTTGGCGTCGACTTCCAGGACGACCTGATAGCTTTGGAGTCCCTTGGTCTTGATTACGTGGATCCAATCGGCCTCGGTCTCGACCACGTAGTCGATATTGGTGGAGACATCGACCGTGACATTCCCGCCGTCGCCGGATACCTCAAAGACTGTCGGTTCAGCGATCAACTCATCATTTTGGGCCTGCTTCACCGCCACCGTCCCGCTGTGCGGGCCGTCCTTCTGTTTGAAGGTGATGCTGCCTTCCCGCGCCCCGAAGGTTTTGTTGACCGCGACGGAGAAGGTGAAGGATTTCTGGCTGAGGCCTTTGGTCGAGACCAGCTTGATCCACTCCTTGCAGGATTCGGGAATCACGACGTCGAAGTCCACGTTGAACTTCACTTCCACGTCGAACGTCTGGCTTTCGGGGCTCAGTTCGAACAGGGACTGCGTCACCAGAAGGCCGTATCGTTCATCCTGCCGGATCGTAATCACGCCGCTCAGGCTGCCGTTCTTCTGTTTGATCGACACCTGCGCCTCGCGTGCGTCATAAGTTTCATTTGCGGCGATATGCAGGATCACCTGTTTCGTATCCAAGCCCTTCGTCTCCACATATTTCACCCAGTCGGCGCTGGAGCTCACCTCGAACGCGACGTTCGTGCTGACGTCAACTGTCAGGGTATGGCTTTCATTGGAAAGATGGTACTCCGGCGTGCTGATGAACAAGCCGTCGAGTTGCGTCTGCCGGATGCTGATCGTGGAGGAGAGGCTTCCGCCATCCTGTTTGATGGTCACCTGCCCTTCGCGGCTGTCGTAGGTTTTGTTCTCGGCGATGTCGAGCACTATGGTCGAGGTGGTCAGGCCTTTTGTGGTAGTGTACTGGATCCAGTCCTGGCAACTGGCGGCCACCTCTACGCTGAACTTCACGTTGGCTTGCACCGGAATCTCGAGTTGCTGTGCCGCTTTTGTCAGTTCGAACGAAGTCTGGCCGACCACCAGGCCTTGGTTGGTCGCCTGAGTGACATTGACCGTCACCGTCTTTTCTTCGCAGGTGAAGGTAACGGCGCAACTCCTTTCATCGTAGGTGGTATTCGCGTTACACGTGACCGTAATGCGGCTGCCGGCCGCCTCTTCGCCGCCCGAGGGGGAAACTTGGCACCAGGACTGGCCGGCGGACGCTGACCAGACTTTGTTGGCCGTCAGCGTAACGGTTTGTGAACCGCCGGCATCGGTAAACGACAGGGAAGAAAGGTTGACGGTCAGGACCGTTTCTTTCTCACACGAAGGCAGGAGCGCCAGCCCAGCAGCCACTGCCAGCACGAACAGCAGGATTTTTTTCATAGGATGTATCCCCGGTTGTCAGTTTCCGCCGAATTGTCCGGCGAAGAGGATGGCGCCGGTGCTTGTTTCGCTGATCAGGTAGAGGAAGGGATGGTCGGCGTGGAAAACGACACCGGGATTACTGCCGACGCTGGTGTTCTTGCGCATGCCGATGACTGTGACGGCGGCGGCTTCACTGCCTTCTTCGTTTACTTTGATGGCCGCGTCCTGCTGCACGAAATCCACATAGCTGGGTGTGTCGCTGAAGGCGGAGAAATCGGCGGCGAAGGGGTCGAAAGCCTGGGAAATGCCCATGGAGGCAAGCAGGTCGTTGAGTTTGATGTGATACTTGGTTTCGAAACGAGGCAACCAGAGATCCACTTCCACCGGAACGGTCGCGGCTGAGAACCCCTCTTTCGCCAGCAAAGCCGTGATATCTTTGACTGTATGCCCTTTTGCGGGCAACAGGATGGTCATGGCGAAGGCGCCGTTGCCATAAGGGAGCTGGATAAACTGGTATTGTTCCTTCTTTCCGTATTGGAAGGAGGTGCCGGCCATCTTCATCATGGGAACGTTGACGGTCTTCCCGCTCTCGGTGGTAAAGGCTTCGGAGACCGTGGCATTCTTGTCAAACTGGGCGGTCCACTGGCTCTTGAAATAGATGGCGTTGATCAGGAAGGCAAGGTAAGACGGGCTGATCTGGTCGATTACCTTCGGGACCATGCCTTTGGTCTGCTCGCTGCACCAGCCATTGATGATGTCGACTGATTTGCTTTGCGAAAAGTCGAGCGCTTCCAGCGTGGCGGCGTACGCGTCGCTGACCGTATTGCGGTAAGGCTTTTTCAGGCTGATGGTCTTGTTGTAGAAGATGGCATTGGCCATGGCCAGTTCGGTCTTCTTGTCCATTTTGGGCAATTCCGTGAGCATCAATTTGCTCCAGGCATTGATTTCGGCCAGTTCGCCTGCTTTGTAGCCGAGGGTACGGCAGATCTCGTCGGCAGTTTCACCATTGGCGCCGTTAAGCAGCATGCCCAGGTCGATCTGCAGGCTCAGCGGCGAAACAAACCAGCTGTCTTTTTTCTTCAGGGCCGCGCAATCAGCGACACCGTCGATGAAGCACCAGGCAAACCGGTTGCCCGATTCCACATAACCCGTTTGCTTGGTAGTCAAGGAGATGGGTTTGAAATCATTATTGCCGTCATCTTCGTCGTCAATGCGACCGCAACGGACTGACAGGATGACCAGCGGAAGTACTAATAGAAACAGCAAATACTTTTTCATGATCCAATAATACGTTATGCCCGGTTCGACCGGGTCTCTATTTTCCGGTGAATTTTCCGGCAAAAAGGATGGCACCCGTGCTCGATTCCGTGATCAGATAGAGGAACGGATGGTCGCAGTGGAAGATGATAATGCGCGGCGGTTCGGCTACGGCCGTGGCACCGAGCATGCCGGCGCTGGTAATGGCGGCGGCTTCAGTGCCTTCCTCATCGACTTTGATCACGGCATCCTGCTGCACGAAGCTGAGCCAAAGTGCGTCGGGCGACATCGGCTTGAAGTCCGCCATGGGCCCGAAAGAGCGCGGCATGCCCATGTCGCAGAGAATATCGTTGAGCTTGACATGGTACTTGGACTCGAACGGTGGGAGCCACAGGTCAACGGGTGTGCGGCTGGACATACTGTTGCGCAGGACTTTCCAGCTGTCGGTGTCCAGTATTTTGATTACCTCGGAAACCGTGTAGCCCTTTTTCGGGAGAAGGACGATCATGGAATAGGCGCCGTTGCCGTAGGGCAGGCGGACTACCTGGCAGGCATCGTTTTCGGTGTAGGAAAATTTACGCTCCTTCGCCATCATCGGAATCTCCTTTTCCTGGCCCGATTCCAGCGTGAATGTCCGATACTCTGTATAGCGCTTCTTGAACGGGTACATCCAACTCCCCTTGAAATAGAGGGCGTTGAGCAGATAAGCGAACATATCCGGTGAGACATCGTCCAACACCGCCGGAATCAAGCCGTTGGTCTGCCTGCTGCACCAGCCGTTGATGATCCGGAGTGACGCCTGCTTCTGAGAGAAGTCAAGGCTTTCCACTTCCGCGTCGTACGCCTTCTCGACCCGCTTTTTGTACGGAGGCTGGATTTTCATCTGCTGGTTGAAGAAGATGGCATTGGCCAGCGACAGTTTCGTTTTTTTGTCGAGACCGGGAAGGCTGGACAGCATCTTGCGGCAATAAGCATCGACGGATTCGGACTGTCCGGCCGGGTAACCAAGGGTCTGGCAGATTTCATCCTCCGTTTCCCCGGCGGCACCGTCGAGGACCAGGCCGAGGAGGAACTGGAGGCTGACCGGCGAAACAAACCAGTCAGCCTTTTCGTTCTCATCGATGCGGGCCAGGAATCGGAAAGCGAAATCATTGCCGGCATCCACATAGGCTTTCTCGGCGTCGTCCAGTTCGATCCGCTTGGGACCGTCGCTGTTCTGCGCACCACACGACCAGAAGAAAGGGAAACTCATCATAAGGGCAACAATGATAAACTTTTTCATAAGGACTGCAGTTTTTCCGAAAGCCTTGGCGAATATCGTGCCGGGCGGGCTGGCTGTCAATCGTTGTTCAGTTCCCGGATATCCACCTGGCCGCGGTGCGAGGTACCGAGAAGCCATTCGCTGTACCAGTCGGCCATACGCCAGAAGAAGTACTCGTTCATGTCGCCGAAACCGTGACGCTGGCCGGGGAGGACGAGCATTTCAAAACGTTTGTTGGCCCGGATCAGGGCGTTGACCACGCGGATCGTATTGCTCGGGCTCACGTTGTCGTCGATGTCGCCGGTGACGAGCATCAGGTGGCCCTTGAGGTTGCCGGCGATATCCTGGTTCTTGTCGATGCTGTATTTGAAGGTGGTGTCGCCTTCTGCGGTGATCTCTTCGAGGATGCCATGGTGCTGCTCGCTCCACCAGCGGTTGTAGATGCTGTTGTCGTGGTTGCCGGCGCAGGAGACGGCTGCCTTGAAGAAGTCCGGATACTTGAGGATGGCTGCGGTGGACATGAAGCCGCCGCCGCTGTGGCCGTGGATGCCCACGCGGTCGATGTCGATGAACTTGTAGCGGGCAGCCAGCTGCTGGATGGCATATTTCTGGTCTTCGAGGCCGTAGTCGCGGAGGTTGCCGTAGCCGAAGTTGTGGTACCACTTCGAGCGGTTCGGGTGGCCGCCGCGGTTACCTACGGTAATCACGATGAAACCGATCTGGGCGAGGCGGTCGGTGCGGGTGAATCCGCGCGACCAGGCTTCGGAGTTGCCTTCCACCTGCGGTCCGGGATACACGTAGTCGATGATCGGATAGGTCTTGGTGGAATCGAAATCGAACGGCTTGTACATGTAGCCATAGAGGTCGGTAACGCCGTCAGCCGCTTTTACCTTGAACGGGGTAGGGAACTTGTAGCCGGCTGCGAAGAGCAGCGAGAGGTCGGCCGTCTGGAGTGGGGTCTTGCGACCGGTGCCGTCATAGAGCGCGCTCTGCGGCGTGCTGTCCACGCGGGAGAAGTTGGCCACGAAATACTTCGCGTCGTCGCTGAACGAGGCTGTAGCATTGCCGTCGGCATCATCGACCTGTTTCAGGCCGCTGCCGTCGAAGCCGATGCGGTAGATATGGCCGTTGTAGGGATTCTCTTCCTTGTTGACGCCCATGGCCAGGAAATAGATGACCTTGGCGGCTTCATCCACGGCAAGCACATTTTCCACATGGTAGGCACCGTTCGTGATCGGTTGCTTGAGCGTGCCGTCGGCTCCGTAGAGGTAGAGCTGGGCCCAGCCGTTGCGCTCGCTCCACCAGATGAGGTCCTTGCCGCCGTTGATGAAGCGGGGCGTGCGGGTCTCCACATAGGTGTTGAGGCGCTCTTCGACGATCGGTTTGACGCTGCCGTCCGCCACGTTGATGCGGATCAGGTCGGTGCGTTTGAGGTCGCGGCTGCGGCGGATCATGTAGAAGCCGTCGTTGTCACCCATCCAGATGCTCTTGCGGTAGTCGTCGTAGCGGTCGGCATTCTTCATGGCCTTGCGCTGGATATCGGTGTCCTGGTCCTTGAAGGCCGAGATGTCGATTTCCTGGTAGCTTCCGTCAGCCATGTCGAACAGGAAAACGTGGTCCGTAGGGCCAGGCTCGCCCGGCATCTGGTACTTGTAGGTCTGAAGGGTCGGACGCGGCTGGGCCACGGAATTGATGACCCAGAGGTCCTTGACCTTGGTCATGTCGTATTTGGTGACGGCGAAACGTTTCGAGTCGGGAGACCAGAGCACGTAGTTGGCCGTGCGCTTGGTCGTGTCCTTCGTATCTGCGCCGCGGTAATTGCTGCCGCCCCAGTAGAAGTCCTTCGTACCGTCGCAGGTCAGCCGGTGATCCACTACCGTGGAATCTTTTTCATCTTCCATCAGCTTCTTCACGTCATCGATGCTCATCCAGTAGAGATCGAAACCCTTGGAATAGACAGCTTTGGTTCCGTCGGGCGAGATGCAGGCCCAGGACGGATAGTCCTTCTCTTCTTCATTCTCCGTCACGTCGACCAGTTTGCCGCTGGAGAGGATGTACTCGAAACGATAGACCTTCTTTTCTTTCTGGGGCTTGCCTTTGGGCTTGTCCTTGCTGTCCCCGTCTTTCTTCTTGTCTTTCTTCTCCACCATCTCGGTGCTCTGGACTTCGAAGGTGAACTTGTTGTCGTCTTTCAGCTCCAGTTTGCGAAGCGGCAGGTGCTTGGCATCGAACGGGTCCTTGACGATGGCGGAAACCTCCATGGCGAGGCGTTCCATGTCGAAAGCTTTGGTCTGGGTCCTGGCGACCGGATCGACGATGTAGTACTCCGTTCCTTCAGAGGTTTTCCACTCGTACCAGAACTTGTCGGAGTTCTTGAACCAGTTGGGACGGATGGCGGTGCTGAAAACCATGTTGCCCACCTTCTTGGCGGAGAACTGGTCTGCCAGGGCGTAGTTCGGCTCCTGGGCCGATGCCACGCCGCCCAGAAGCAGCAGCGTCAGCGAGAGAAAGATCAGTTTTTTCATATCGGTTTTTGTTGTGATAATTCCAATCAAACAAAGATAATCATTTTCTTCCGAAGAATGCTATGGCTGGGCGAGGGTTTTCGGCCATTCGCCGACTTCCATGTCTTTCAGCTTGCCGTCTTCGATGCGGAAGCGGAGGGCGGTGCGGATGAGATGGAAACCTTGGAGGCCGGCGGCGCCGGGGTTGAGCACCATCATGTCGTAGTGCTTGTCGTGGACCACTTTCAGGATGTGGGAGTGTCCGCAGACGAAGAGCTGGGGCCGGTAGGCTTCGATCAGGCGCAGGGCCCGGTAGTCGTAGCGGCCGGGATAGCCGCCGATGTGGGTCATCAGGACACTCATCCCGTCCTGTTCGAAGAAATGCATCACGGGATGGAAGTCCCGGACATCGTAGCCGTCGCAGTTGCCGTAAACGCCCAGAAGGGGTTTGAAGGAGGCAATCTCCTGGGCAACTACCCCCGTGCCGAAGTCGCCGGCATGCCAGATGACGTCAACCGGCTCTAGGAACTGGCGCAATTTGTCGTCGAAATATCCGTGTGTATCTGATAAGAGTCCGATGTAGGCCATAGAATATTGCAAATCAGAATAGTTTACTCAGCTCCGCAGTATATGCCTTTGAGAACCACCCTCCCAAGCGAGCTTGGGCCCCTCCCCCTGGGGCGTGGGCGCCAATGTTTTCAAAGGCATATACTGACTCCGCTGCGTTGACTGTTACCATAGCGGTAGCATATAGTACTATAACTTGATGACGATCTTCTTGCGGTAAAGGAGCATCGCCATACCGAGGAAGAGGGCTACGTAGCAGAGGGCGTACATCAGCGAGGCGTATTCGGTTTCGCCGAAGATGCTGGCGCAGCAGTTGCGGTAGAACCAGTTGAGGCAGTTCGTGGCTTTTCCGTCGGGCGTGGTCCAGTGGATCATCCGGCCGAAGATCTTGGAGATGAGTCCGGCCATGACGAAGGCGAAGAGCGGATTCATGCCCATGGCCTTGAAGGGCGTAAAGAATTTCTCCTTGCCCTTGACATCGATGAACCAGACGAAGAAAGCGAGACAGAGGGTGGCCCAGCCGCCGGCGTAGAGCACGTAGGACCCTGTCCACAGCGGCTTGCTGATGGGGAGCCAGATGCTCCAGATGCAGCCGAGTGCCAGACAGATGACGGCTGCCGTGTAAAGTTTGGCCACGGCTTCCGTCTTGTTGGCTGTGTGTCGGATCAGCTGACCGATGAAATAGCCCAGGAGCACCGTGCCTGCGCCGGACAGCGCACCCAGCAGGCCTTCCGGATCGAAGGCGATGCCGTAGCCGTGATAGACGTGGTTCTCGCCGAGCAGGGCGATATCGATCTTGCCGGAAATATTGCCTTCCAGCGTGGACCAGCCCGGTTCCGTGCCGAAAAGGTAGAGGATCAGCCAGTGGAGGCAGGTCACGACCGCCAGGCCGATGAGGATCTTTTTCGGCGTCTTCAGCCAAAGGGCCAGGAAGCCGCCGAGGACGTAGCACATGGCGATACGCTGCAGCACGCCGAAGACGCGGTAGTGCTGGATCCAGTAGGTCCAGTTCTGGCCGAAGGTCCAGTTCGCGTCGTGCGGCGAGGTGGGGTAGAAGGGGAAGAGGTTCAGCAAGGTACCCACCAGAAAGATGAGAACGCCGCGCTTGACGAGCTTCCAGGCGCTTTTCTTGTTCAGCGCGTCGCCATATTTCGCGAAGGAGAAGGCCATGGCCACACCGACGCAGAAAAGGAAGAAGGGAAATACCAGGTCGGTCGGTGTACAGCCGATCCAAGGTGCATGTTTGAGTGGCGGAAAAATATGCGCCCAGTTGCCGGGGTTGTTGACCAGGATCATTCCGGCCACCGTCATGCCCCGCAGGACATCAAGGGCGACATAGCGTTGGGTTTTGGCTTGTGTCATAACCGAACAAAGGTACAATAAAAACAGATTGTCGAAGCGGCTATTCCCGGATGATCTTGATTTCGCCGTGGAGGCCAACAGCGATGATCTGGGAGGGTTCGCCGGTGGCGCCTTCTTCCAGGTAGGGGTCGGCGACCCAGTCAACGGCGTCGATGATCTCCAGTGGAATGTCTTCGTAGAAGGCCGGAGCGGGCTCGCCGGAGATGTTGGCGGAGGTGGAAACGATTGGTTTGTGGAACCGGCGGATGACTTCCACGCAGAAATCGTTCATCGGAATCCGGATGCCGGCGCTGCCGTCTTCGGCGATGACGTTGGATGCCAGGTTCATCGCTCCCGGATAGATGAGAGTCATCGGTTTGTCGTTGACTTCCAGCAGGTTGATAGCGACTTCCGGAATGACTTTCACATACTTTCCGAGCATGTCGGCATCAGCTACCAGGGTGATAAGGCTTTTGCTGTCCGCGCGTTTCTTGATCTCATAGACGCGGGCTACGGCTTCTTCGTTGGTCGCATCGCAGCCGATGCCCCACACGGTGTCGGTCGGATATAGGATGATGCCGCCGGCTTTCAGCGTCTCTACGGCCGCCTTTACTTCTTCAAGATCGATTTCCTGTTCCATATTGATTCGTTTTTCACTTGATTGCCTGGCCTTTGGGGATGCTCTCTGAAAACCACCCTCCCAAGCAAGCTTGGGCCCCTCCCCCTGGGGCGTGGGCGCCAATGTTTTCAGAGAGCATCCCCAAAGGCCTTATAACTAAGGTTTGTCAAAATAAATCATCGCCGTGACGGGATAATGGTCCGACCAGGGGATGCGGCAGGTCTCATGCTGGTCGGCGGCGTATTCCTGGGGAAGCAGGATATAGTCGACGCGGAGCATGGGCCAGAGGACTGAATAGGTGGCGCCAAATCCTGTCCCAGCTTCGGCAAAGCTGTCATTCTTCGTCTTGACCAGCCGCTGGTACGTATAGGAGAGCGGGGTATCGTTGAAGTCGCCGCACACCACATTCGGATAAGGGCTGGATGCTTCACTTTGCAGCACGGCATCGACTTGCGCCGAACGGCGGCGTGTCGCCTCATGCATCTTTTCGTGAACCTGGACCATCTCGTCCGTAAAATTGTTCTTGCGGAAAAGCCGCTTGACAAGGGCCGTAAAAGAGATGCTGTAGCTTTCCAGATGACAGTTGTACACGCGCAGCGTCCGCCCGTTCACGTCTATATCCGTGACCAGACTCAAATTGCGGCTGTCAGGGAAGGTCAGCGACGTGGTGTTGCGGATGGGATAACGGCTGAGGGTCATGTTGCCGAAATAGCGGTTGCCCTTGAAAAGATGGCGGGCCCGGTAGGGATAATCCGGCAGGTAGGTGCTCAGGGCTGACGTATCCCCCACGGAGAACTCCTGCAGGCAGACAATGTCGGCCTTTTGCTCCGCCAGGAAACGGCGGATGCCGGCGATGGCTTCATTGGTCGTAACGTTCCGTCCTCCGGCCGCATAGCGTCCCAGGTTGTAGGTCAACACTTTGATGCCCTGGCCGGACAGATCCTGCTCTTCGCGGCCAAACTTGACGAAACGGTCAGCCAGGAACAGGGTCGGGAGAATGGCGATGACTGGAATCAGCAGCGAGCGCCGGTATTTCAGTAGCGCAATCAGCAGAACCAGTCCGTTGACCGCCAGGATGGGAATGAAATACAGGCCGAAAAACATGATGACCGGATGGTCCGTCGGATTGAAAAACAGCGCCAGATACGACAACAACAACACGGCTGCTGCAACCAGGGCCAGCAGTGCGAAGAGCGTCGAGCCGAATGTCCGTTTCCGTTTCATTCCCATTCCGTGTACATCTGCCCCTTCTTTTTCCAGATCAGGATCAAAATCAGTCCGAAGAGCATGCCGCCCAGATGGGCGAAGTGCGCCACGCCGTCGTGCGTGCCGAGAATGCCGGTCAGCAGTTCAATGGCAGCGAAGATGATGACGAACCACTTGGCCTTGAGCGAGACAGGCGGGAAAACCAGGGTCAGCACATAATTCGGGTAGAGCATGCCGAATCCCAGCAGCAAGCCGTAAATCGCGCCGGAAGCACCCACCGTCGGGATGTTGGAAAGCGGCTGCGACAGCAGCACCAGTTCATGGCAGAGGGCCGCGCCCAACCCGCACACGAAGTAAAAAATCAAGAATTTCTTGCTGCCCCACAGACGTTCGAGAAGCGGTCCGAACACAAAGAGCGACCACATATTGAAAAAGATATGCATGAAATTGCCATGCATGAACATATGGGTCACGAACTGCCACCACCGGAAGAAAGGCGAACCGATGGGAAACAAAGCGAACAACTGATACATCGGATCACCGATCAGTTCGGTGCCGAAAAAGACAATGATATTGATGATGAGCAGGTTTTTGACGGCTGGCGGCAGATATCTCATAATTTCTTCTCCAAATCTTCAAACGTTAGGATGGTAAAGCAACGGCGTCCGTCGGGTGTTAGGTTGGGCTCCCGGCAGGCGAACAGTTGGTCTACCAATAATTGTGCCTCCTCGGCATGCAGGCTTCCGGCCCCGCTGGCGGCAGCGGATTCTGCCATTCTTGCAGCCAGCAGGTGCCGCTGGTCTTCCAAGGAGGTGTCATCTCGCAGCGCCGCGATCAGTTGGTCCAGGCAGGTTTTAACTTGATCTTCAGAGAGCGGATAACCCTCGGGCAAGCCGTTGACCACGACCGTATTGCCGCCAAAATCCTGGATGTCGAAGCCGAGCCGGGATACTAGGTCCGGCTGCTCCAGCAGCGTGAGGCAGTCCTCCGCGCTGAGCGTTACCGTGACAGGGAAAAGCGATTGCTGCTTGACAGGCTGCTGTTCGGCAATCTTTTCGAGATAGCGTTCGTAGTAGATGCGTTGCCGGGCGCGCCGGATATCGACGACCAACAGGCCTGACTTGACTGGTGTAACGATGTAACGGCGCTGCAACACAAGCAGTTTGCCAGTAGAGGCGGCCGATTCTTCTTCAAAGAGCCGGCCATAACCTGGCGAAGGATCCAGAACCGGTTCTGCCGATGGCGTTGCAGGGAATTCCGGCACCGACAGGTCGGAAGGCGTATCAAACGGATTGAAAAGCGGGCTGTAGTCCATCCGGGGCGGACGGTGCCAATCACTGCCGGAACTACTGCCGCTGCCCGACGGGCCGAAGACCGGAATCTCGGGCGCCCCTTTCATGTCGAAGTCGATGCTCGGGGTGAAATCATTCTTGCCAAGCGCCTCGCGGACAGCGGCTATGAGAATTTCGAAGATCATGCCTTCGTCCTCGAATTTCACCTCTGTCTTGGCGGGATGGATGTTGACGTCCACCCGTTCCGGCTCCGTCTCGAGAAAGAGGAAATAAGCCGGCGTATAATCTTCCGGGATCAGTTTCTCATAGGGCTTGCAGACCGCCTTGTGGAAGAACGGAGATCGGAAATAGCGACCGTTGACGAAGAAGAACTGGTTGCCGGCGCTCTTGCGGGCGTCTTCGGGATTGCCGATGTAGCCGCTCACGCGGACCAGCGTCGTATCGACCTTGACTTCCACCAGTTCCTTGGCCAGGTTCATGCCGTAGATGTCGAGAATGCGCTTCTTGCGGGTGGCGGCGGGCCGCAAGTTATGGATCTCCTTGCCGTTGGAACTCAGTTTGAAAGACACTTCCGGACGGATGAGGGCGATGCGCAGGAATTCCTGGATGATGGCCCTTAGTTCGGTATTGTCCGATTTGAGGAATTTGCGGCGGGCGGGCACATTGTAGAACAAGTTGCGGACCGCGAAATGAGTGCCGGACGGTGCGGCGACAGGCTGGACTTTCGGCGGATTCGAGGCGGAGATCTCCACCATCGTGCCGATCTCGTCTTCGGGGCGGCGGGTGCGGAGGGTAACTGCCGCGACGGCCGCTATGGAAGGAAGCGCCTCGCCCCGGAAACCGTAGGTCTGGATTTTCTCCAGATCTTCGGCGGAAGCAATCTTGCTGGTGGCATGCCGTTCAAAACAGAGGACCGCATCGTCGGCCGACATGCCGGAGCCATCGTCGATGACCTGGATCAAAGTCTTGCCGGCATCAAGAACGGACACAGTGACACTGCGTGCACCGGCGTCCACGGCGTTTTCCATCAGTTCCTTGACGACGGAAGCGGGACGTGACACCACTTCACCTGCGGCAATCAGGTTGGAGATGTGCTGGGGAAGAACCTGAAGCATCAGCTGACGAGCAAAAGGATGAAGCCTTTCGACAGATAATAGGCGGCCGCCGCAATCGCGATGAGCGTCAGGGCCAGGATGACCTTCTTGACGATGCTCATCGCCGAATTCTCCTTCTCCTCGGAGAGGCGTCTCTCTTCATAGGTCCTGCGGAAGGAACCGCGGATATGCATCCCGGGGATATAGCGTTTGCCCGTATCCTCATCGATCAGCCCTTCCTTCTTGGCGATGGCTTCGATTTCCTCGCCGGGCATGGTCTTGCCGTATTTCTTGTAGATTTCCTCGAGCTTCTCCTTGCGCTCGTCGTAGTACCGCGGCTCGTAGTGGAACACGCGATGCTCAGGTATGTGCCAGAATTTGAAACCGAAAGCCATAGCCGAACCGTTTGATTGTTGTTACAAAGATAATCATTTTTTATCTTTGCGGAAACAAGCGCTATTTTCCATGGATTTCAGAGTAGGCAACGGATATGATGTGCATCAACTGGCCGCAGGACTGCCATTGGTCCTGGGCGGCGTGAAGATTCCCCATACGAAAGGCTGCGTGGCCCATTCCGACGGAGACGTGCTGATCCACGCCCTCTGCGACGCCCTGCTGGGCGCGCTGGCTCTGGGGGATATCGGCCAGCACTTCCCCGACACCGCCGATGAATATGCAGGAATCGACAGCAAGATCCTGTTGACGCGTGTCGCCGCCATGATCCGCAGCGCCGGCTGGGACATCGTCAATGTCGACAATACCCTGCTGGCGCAGAAACCGAAGATTGCGCCCTTTGTCCCGCAGATGCGCCAGACGCTTGCCGAGGTGCTCGGCCTGCCCGTCGAAGCCGTTTCGGTCAAGGCGACAACCACGGAACGCCTCGGTTTCGTCGGTCGCGAAGAAGGCATCGCCGCCTACGCCACCTGTCTCCTGCGCCGCTGACCATCCTCAAGCAAAAGAACATGAGCCAAAGCCGTCATTTCAAGATGGACTTCAGGTCTCCATGTAACCATGTAACCCCTCCAGCAATATCTTCGTGGCTATCCCCCAGAAGTCGAGCAAGACCGTGACGCTCAATTTCAACTAGTCTCAGATCTGCTTGTTTAACGCATCGCTCATGTTTATGATTCGTGTAGAATCCAACGGGGTTTTCAGGTGAACCTGAATTTCACCTTCCACAATGATGTCCTGCGGAGGGCTCTCCAATGCCATTCGACGTGGAAGGTGCCCCCTTTCCGGGGCCATCTTCCTCGGACAACCTGCCAGGAAGCGACTTAGAGAGGTACGCTTGTGGAAGATGAATGTCGGGTTGCCGTTCATTTGAGATGATGGCCGGGTCCAGTTGATCATAACAGATTTTTCACCTCGTCGTAAACCAGGCCACACAAACGGACGATTTGTTTGACGGAGCTATTGTAGCGAGTCTTAAGAGCCCTGGCGAGTCTGATCCGCTGCTGGACAGACAAGGGTTTGAGACTCTTTACGCCAAACATTTCCATGCATATTTCATTTTTGTGCTGACGCATTTCTTGCATGGGGATGGACAGTCGTGCGAGTTGTCCGCCGCGGGCATCCACATCGTCTTCCCGGGTGACACTCAAGAAATAGGTGAAACTTTTGCAGGTTTTGAAAATCCGTTCGACCAGTTCGTATGCGACATATTCTCCCGGAAACACCAGGTCTTCCATCATCGGTACCTGGGTATCCGGTATCTTCCGTGTGTGCAGTTGATTCCGTTGTTGCCGGATGTTCCTGCCCGAAAGAGAATCCCGACAGTTTTCTGCCGGTTCAACCCATCTGGGGGAACTCCAGAAACCAGTATGTCTGAAATACAAGGGACTGCTTGACCAGGGATAGTCCTGCCCCAGAAACGGCAGACCGCCGACGGGTGCATTTTTTACTGTATAGCAGATGACTGTCTTCAGGTAGAAGTCAGTATCTACATGCTGATGGTGCAGGGGAACTGCAACCAGTTTGTTGTTTTCACCGTGCCGGAGGGCTATATGAAGGGATGTCCTCCGGATGTACTCGTGCATGAAGCGGTTGCATTCATCGAACGAACCATACAGGATAAAATGGATATGTGTGTCCATCAGGGAGAATGCCAGGATGATCACACGATATCCCCGGACAGTGATATAAATCCGGTTCATTCCGGCGATGAAATCCTGTTCATCGTAGAATAGCATGTCGATGGCGTTGCCATCGGTGCTGAAATGCCAGCAATTTTGGATACGGATGTCCTGTCCTTTGACAAATGCCAGGTTAAGTCCGAGATCGGAAACGATCTGCCTGAGCAGTTCTTGATCTATCTTCATCTTCAAATCCAGCGCCGCTTATGGCTGCTCAAAAACAAAGGTAAGCAATCGCTGGAAATCATACAACGTGATTTTCACTTTCCACAATGATGTCCTTCGGAGGGCTCTCCAATGCCATTCGGCGTGGAAGGTGCCCCCTTTCCGGGGCCATCTTCCACGGACAACCTGTCAGGAAGCTACTCAGAGAGGCCTGCTTGTGGAAGATGAATGTTGGGTTGTGACGAGGGGCGGTGTGCGAAAGAAACTGATAAGCTCACCCTGAATAGAGAAAGGTCCTAAGACCACCGCGCCAGTGTCTCGTGTCGCTCCTGGGCGACACGGCAATGTCGGTGACCGTCTGCCAAGGCAGCGAATCAGCGGCTGAAGTGCAGATAGACAGCGGCCGTCGCTACGAGGGCGGCTGTTTCGATGCGGAGGCGGGAGTCACCAAGCGAGACGGGCTGCCAGCCGCGTTCGAGGGCCAGGGTGACTTCCGTTCGGGAGAAGTCGCCTTCTGGACCTATGAGGATGGTGATTGCCGGTTTTTCAGATCCTACGCTTTGCGCAGGATGACAGACGGGCTGCGTGCTGGACAGGCCCGCACGAAGGGCCTCTTTGATGTCAACTTTCCCGGTAACCTCGTCGCAGTAGCAGATCAGTTTCAAGCCCGCGTGGTCTTGTTGGAGGAACTCGGTGACGGTCATGGCGTCACAGAGTCGGGGGATGGCTCCTTTGTGCGATTGCTTGGCAGCGCTGACCAGCAGGCGTTCGATCCGTTCCGGTTTGAAGACCTTCCGCTCGGAATAGTCACCGAAGACCGGCACGATGACATCGACCCCGATTTCCGTCGCCTTCTCGGCGAACCATTCGTAGCGGTCGATATTCTTGGGCGGACAGACCGCCATCGTCAGATAGTAGTCATGGCTGCCATAGTTTTCCACCCATTCCTCCACATCGAAAACGACTCCGCGCGGGTCATCGTCCACGACGGTGCAGCGGTAGAGCATCCCGTGTCCGTCCACAACGTGGATGGTATCACCGCGGCGGTGGCGGAGTACCCGGACACAGTGGGCCGATTCGTCGGCATCAAGTTGCCGGCCACCTTCGGAGATGGTTTTCGAGTAGAAGAGTTCCATGGGATTACAAAGATAGTGATTACTCTGGAATATAGATGATTTCACCGTTTTCCAGTTCGTAGGCCGTGCCGACGCGGCGGCCGCGCTGGCCGGTCGTTTCCTGCGATTCGCTGGGCGTGTAGCGCTTGATCTGCCCTGCTTCCCGCGTGATGATCTCCATGTCGGCCTGGCCGGGATTCTTGACCATGGTAAAGTCTTCCTTCGTAAATATCTCCGACATATTGAAGCGGGCCACCAGCGCCACCATCAAGGCCACGGCGAAAACCATCGCCACGTCGAAGAGATTGGCGACGGTGGACATCGGGTCGATGTCGGCCTCGTCGTGCAGCAGCGGATTCCTATGCCTTTTCATCGCGGACAAATTGGGCAATATATTCCAAATCATTGAGTTCACGCGCATACCAGCGCTGGCGGACCTGCAGGATGACGACGCCGATGGCGGCAATCAGCATGCCGACCACCGTGGTGGCGAAAGCGACCTGCATATTGTAGGCCATCGAGGCCAGATCGCCGGCAGCCAGACCGACCAGGGCCGGCCCCATCGGGATGAGCGTGCCCATCAAACCCAGCATCGGGCCCAGCTTTGCCAACGTCCGGGCACTGGCGAGTTCCCGTTGGGCATCCACTTCGTAATTGGACAGCAGGCGTTCGCACCAGGCCGAATCCGAACGATGCGCAAGCAGCTGGCGGACCGCTCGCAGCAACGGAATCTTGTCCGCTTCCGGCCGGGCGGACAATTCCGCCAATCCCGCTTCTCGGGCGGAAGCCTCTCCCTCCAGCAGGGCCGTCACCATTTTCTGCAGTGCGTGCCGCTGGTAGTATTCTCCGAAGAAACCGCCGACGAGGATCAGGGCCCGCACCAGAAACAGGAGCAGCAGCACGACCACCGGCACCAGCAGACCGTTCGAAATCCAGAACAAAGCATTTGATATCGTTTCCATAGGCAAAAGAGTTTCAGAAGGTAATGGCTCCCGTAGCCGCCACGCTCAGCAGGAGCAGGAACAGATTGATGAGAAAAAGGCCTTCCAATCGCGCCTGCTCTTCAGGTACCAGACGACGGATCAGGCGGCTGCCTCCGAAAGCGACCAGCATCGTGACCAGCGCGGCAATCCAGGCAAAGCGCCCGAAATGGATGCCGGGCCGGGAAATGAGCAGTTGCAGCCAGGCCCAGCAAATGGCAGGAAAAGCGAGCAGACCCGGGTAAAACGTCAGCAGGCGCAGGCGGCCCGCCGGACGGCTGAAGCAGAATGCCGCCATCAAGGCAACTTCCAGGACGATACAGACAGCGCCGTCGAGCATGCGGTCGGGCGAGGTTGTCCAAGAAGCGACGGTCGCTGCCGGAAGCCGGGTCAACCACGGAATCGCGAGCCAGACTGCAAAAGCAAGGCAAAAAGCCGCGAAGCCTGCCCCGCTATGCGGATAGAAACTGTTCTTGAGCAGGAAACTCAAAAGCGACAGCAGGACAATCAGGGCAAGCAGGAAGGTCATCAGACGGTGCGGTTTTTACGCCGGAGTACGTATAACAGTAGGATAAACAAGAGGATGGCAAGGACGGCGCCAACCCACACGGCATGTTGCAGCAACTCGGGCTTTTGCGAAGGATCCGACAGCCGGTCGGATTTCAATACGACCTCCGAGGCATCGGAAGCGGTGACATTGCGTACAGCCTTCATGGTCGCATCATAGGACCGGCGCGAAGATTCCGGAAGTTGGCCAGCGATGAAACGTTCCAGTTTGGCATTGCCGCAGACGAATTCCGTGCAGGCGGCCCCGTGCGCTTCGGTAGTGGCCGCGTGCAGGGCAGCCGTGGTCTGCAGTTGCTCCGGTGAGGCTTTCCAATAACCCTTGCGGGCACTTTCGAGCATCACCGCGGTCATGGCCTGGAAAGCGGCCGGATTCACGCGATTCAAGTATTCGTGGATACCAAGACCATGCTGGTCAAGGATATAGGTATCGTAGAGCTCGTCGAACAGCTGCGGGTCAAGGACGGAGGGACGCGTGGCGTTCCAGCCGAATACATTGCGGAAGAGTTCGCCGAACATCTGGGCCGAACCTTCGCCGCCTTTCATCCGCTCCTGGATAAAAACGGGGTTGAGGATGGTGGCGCGGGTTTCTACGGCGACGGCTTCGCGGGCGCCCTGAAGGCGGCGGTTGTACCGGTTGCGGTAGTCCGCGAAGAATGCCGTTGGCTCCTTTCCGGTCACCTGCCGGACGGCGAGGGAGAGCCCCCCGGTAAATTCATAGACATGGTCGAGGGACATCGGTCCCCATGTGTTGCTTTGGCGAGGCTGGATTACGACATCCGTTTCCTGCAATGCTGCGGACAGCAGGTCCGGCTCGAAGGTGGCCCAGTTGGCATCGTCACCGTAAGCCGCGCCCATGTTGTTGAGGAAGCCGTCGGCAATCTCTTTCTCGTCATCCCAGCTGCCGCTGCTTTCGATAATACCGAGCATACCCGTGCTGTAACCGCTGTTGAGTGGGCCGAACACCCGCATCGTGGACAACTCGCGAGCCCGGGCGGGTGAGAGTCCCTTTTCCAGCAGGGTCTTCTCCTGCGCCTGAGTGCCGGAAGCCACGTAGTTGGGCCATCCGCCCTCCTCAGGTGCCTCAGCGGCCAGTTTGACAGCATCGGTAAGCAGCCGCAGCCGCGAACCGGCTATATCGCGCAACTGTCCGGATACCTGAACCAATACGTTGATGCGCGGCCTGCCCAGTTCTTCGCCCGGCACCAGCCGCAGGTCCACGACGCGCCCCTGGCGGTCGCGCAGCGGCTCTACGCCCAGCATCCAGAAAGCCTGGGCGAGCGTCGCCCCTTCCGTGGCGATGAATTCGCCGGCCCAGAAAGTATAGCTGACTTTGTGCGGATAGTTTCCATGCTGCGCCAGATACTGTTGCAGCGTCTCTTCGGCCAACCGTTTCCCGTCTTCCCAAGCCTGGGGATTCGGGGTGGCTTCGGCATTGATGCTGTACATATTGCGCCCTGTCGGCAGGACATTCGGGTTGAGGACCGGATCACCGCCCGGCGCCGGGAACACGGTTCCGCCATTCAGGGCACGGACCATGGCGTCGAGTTCATTGCGGGAAGCGGCTTCCAGGCCGTTTCGGCAGGCGAGGGCCCGCCGCAGCGCCGGTGCGAGGGCCGCCGTGTCTTTCGGTGGATGCTGCAGCAGTGCGGTGATCTGTCGGCGAGCCGCAGGTAAGTAGTTGTGTTGCAGGTAGGAAAGATCCTGCAATTGGACGGTCGTGATGCGTCCGGCATCCCGGTCTTGCCGCGCCATTTCATAGGCGAGCGGGTCGGCGCAGATGGCGAGGGTCGTGGTGACCAGGTCGCGTTCACTGTACGGCTGTCCCAGCGTATAATAGGCGCCGGTGACCTTCTCGTCAGCGATTTCCTCGGCAAAGTTGTCGAGTTGCTCGAGTTCTTCGATTGTGAAGGGCACAGTCAGCGTCGAATCGAGTTCCAGGTCGCGGTGCAGGCCGAGTTGCACGGCCTGGCGTTTGATGCGCAGGCCGAGCGAAACGTCCGCACCGCCGGCCGCCAGCGCCCGGTGGATGGCGTCCAGCAGGGAACTGTAGCGTTGCCGCATTCCGCTTTCTACGTAAGGGGGTGTGAGATAAGTGACCAGTATGGCGTGCGTGCGACGCTTGGCGATGATGCCTTCGCCCACATTGCCGGTCGTATAGTAATAGAAATGCGGCAGGTTGCCGATCAGCACGTCTGACCAGTCCGCCTGCGACTGTCCCACATTCTTTCCAGGTGTGAACTCCAGGTTTCCATGCGTACCGAAATGGATCAGCACGTCGGCCCGGAAGCCTTTTTTCAGGTAGAGATACGGTGCCAGGTAACTGTGCGGCGGTGCTACGCCCGCCCCGTGGACGAGGCGGAATTCGTCGTCGCCCAAAGCGGGCCGAGGCTGCGGAAATAGCAATATGTTGCCGAACTGCAGGCAGGCCACGGCCAGGCTGTCGCCTCGTACCAGCAGATGGCCCGGCGCAGGACCATAGCGCTCGACGACTTCCTGGTATTTCTCGGGCAGCAAAGTCTCCCGGGCCCACTGCTCATAACGGTCCCGGCTGAGCCACACAGGATGCGCATGCCGGAGAAACTCAGCTTGCGCGCCCGGGGCATAAGATCCCATCACGCTGCCTTCCTGATGGATCAGGCGCCCGAATGCGGCTTCGCTGTCGGGCAGGCCGCTGACATTGTACCCTTCCCTGCGCAGCCGCAACAGAAAACGGTACAGCGAAGGGATTACCTCCATTCCACTGGCCAGCAACGCATCCTTGCCGGGTGACTTGAAATAGCCGATGGCCACGCGCTTGTCGCGGTTGGGCATGGCCCGCAGTGCCATGGTGCGGGTGAAAAACGCCAGGAACGCATCGATGCGCTCTTTTTCCGGTGTATAGAGATAGAATCCGTCCGGGCTTTCGTTCTGGGTAGCGATGCAAAAGTTGCCGATTCCGCCGTCGATTTCGGGGACCACCACGCGGGCGGTGAGAGTGCCGCTGCTGACCGGCTGCAGCGGATCAATCCATTCGCTGTGCGGCTGGATGAGCGGGAAGGGATTGAAAAGCGGAATGTTTTCCGTGTGCAGCCAGTGGATGAAATCGTCATCACCCAGCCTTCCCATCGGCAGATAAATGACGGCCGCGGGATGCAGGGCGCGGATCATCTGCTGGCGTTTTTCACCTGCGGCCGTGAGGGGATAAATATTGAATCCGGCTTCGGTCAGCCGGCTGATCAGGGTGTCCACGTGGGCGCGATTCCCTTCCATCGGGAAATTCAGCCCGGAGATAAACAGGACGGCGGGCCCGTCTTCGTGGTAAAGTCCTTTTTCGCGCAGGTAGGCCGTCAGGGCTTCATGATCCGGGAAATACTGGCCGTATTCCCGGTGGTAATACATATCGGTGAGCAGGGGAACGGGCGGCTCGCAGGTCTGGTCTCCGACCCGGAGCGGGGTGGCGATGTGGCGCAGGTAACGCAGTCCGTTGCGGTAATTGTGCCGGCTCGGGTTGCGGAAGTATTCCAGCAGTGTCTGGCGTTGTTCTTCAGTCAGATTGCACTGGATATCGACATGCTGGTTGTTCAGGATATTGGTGAAAATGGTCAGCCCTCTGTCACCTGCTTTTTCAAGCCGGGCCACCTGCGCGTCGTCGAGATAGAGGCCGCGGCTGAAGATGACCACGGCGTCAGTCCGGCGCAGCGCGCCGTTCTCTGCGGCCACCTTGTCGGCGTCTTCAAACCGCAACCGGATCCGGCGGCAATCGTTGTTAAGGGCGACGTCAGCTTGTTGGGCGAGTGTGGCATTGACGATCAGGATGCGGGTCGGACGCAGAAAGACCAGCCAAAACGCTGCAACCAGCAGGATGATGGCAGCGCATTTCAGAAAGATGCGGCGCAGGTGGGAACTATTCTTTCCCCGCAGCATAATCCTGTTTCTTCTTCATGATGTCCACGGGTGCGTGGTGCAGGCTGAAACGGATGTGGTCGAGATAGAGGTCCTGGATCTCCGGAATCTCACCCAGCCCTTCCAGCCGGCAATCCACTTGCAGGCCTTCGGCTTCGAGTGCTTCTTTCCAGTCGGTGGCTATATCGTTCGTAGCATGGTCGCCTGCCACGAAAAGGAAGGGGATGAGGGTCACTTTGCGGGCACCGGCTGCCTTGAGACTGGCTTTGACGGTCTCGAAGGTCGGGTATCCTTCCAATGTCGTGACATGGAAAAGGGGATGACCGGCGGCTTTGAGCAGATGGTCCATCTGGCTATAAGTGGCAGTGGCGGGTGTATAGGTGCCGTGGCCTACCAGGACGACATGGGCTTTCTTCTTGGGATCAGCCGCAGCTGCGTGACGGGCCGCCAGCAGATCGGCTACTTTGGCGCAATCATCAACCGAATAGAGTAGGGGGGTACCTACCCGGATTTCTTTGAAGAAGGGCTCGACGCTGGCCACGTCGCGGCGCAGTGACTCCATCTCGGCACCTTCGAGCAGCGTGGTGCTCTGAACCACGACGTGCGTGTAGCCTTCGGCGCGCAGCCGGAGCAGGGCTTCCAGCGGCGTCTGTTTCTCAATGCCGCGTCCTTTCAGCTTGCGGATGACGATGCGGGAGGTCCAGGCATCCCGCACGTCCAGATGCGGAAAGGCCTCCGCGGCCTTGGCGTTGATGGCGTCGATGGTTTTGGCGCGGGTCTCATCGTAGGTCGTCCCGAAATGGACCAGCAGCAGGGCTGCCTTGTCGCCTTGCTGGAGCGTTGCAAGCAGATCGTTCCGGGCAAAACTATCATGTTCTTGGCCGTAGGCCAAGGGAAGGGCAAGCACGCAAAGTACCAAAAAAAGTAGGAAATGTCTTATCATGGCACAAAGGTAATGATTATTCATTTCCAGTGGAAATTCGCGGTGCCGGCGGCGGTTTCGAAGTGGTATTTGACGATGCCCAGGTCGATGGTTGTGTAACCGGCCATCGAGAAGAGGGTTTGGGCTTCGACGCCGCCGTCTTCGTGGAGGATGAATTTGAATTTCTGCTGGTTGATGGCGGTCGGGGCGAGCAGGGCTGCCTTCATGCCGTCGAGGAACCAATGTGGTGCGGGCTGGCCTGCAGGGGTTTCGTAGAATTTCTCCATGGGTTTGAGTGCGTGCTGGACTCCTTGGTTCTGGCCGTAGCCCAAGGCAACGACGCAATGGACAGTCTCTCCCTCAGCCAGGGTGAATGTACCCGGGATTTTCTTGTAGGTAAGACCGACCCAGCAGCTGTTGAGACCGAGGGCCTGGGCGAGAAGCACGATTTTCTCGCCATAATAACCGATACGTTCTTCAGCTCCTTTGTCCTTGGTCGCGGCCATCACCAGATAGTTCTTCACCCCAGAAAAAGAACCGTATTTCCAGAGTCCGGCAGCGAAAGCTTTGGGCTCCTGGGTCACCAGTTGGATGTGCAGCCTGCCTTCTTCGTTGCAGGCGGCGATGCAGCCTTGCAGGGCTGCGATTTTCTCCGGCTCAATGGCCTGGTCCGTGTACTTGCGGACGGAGTGCCGGGCCACGATGGCTTCCTGGATGGTCATGGCTTTATTGCATTTGGCGGAGCCGCACGTCGATACCCGGAAGCAGTTCCGGAAGGGCGCTCAGGTCTGTGTTGCTGAAATGATAGGGGATGAGCACTTTCGGCTGGATGGTCTTGGCGGCAGACACGCATTGCTCGACGGTCATCGTGAAGGGCTGGTTCACGGGCAGGAAGGCCACGTCGATGTCTTTCAGCTGCGCCATTTCGGGAATGTCCTCCGTGTCGCCGGCGATGTATATGCGCAGGCCGTCGATGGTCAGCACATAGCCGTTGCCGTTGCCTTTCGGGTGGAAGTTCTCCCGGCCTTCGGTGCTGTTGTAAGCGGGAACCGCTTCGAGCAGGATGGCATCGGTCAGCTGCTTTTTCTCCCCGTTGCCGATAACCTCTCCGCTGCCGTACTGGTCACGGCTGCGCTGGTTCATCAGCAGGCAGGTTTCCTCTTTGGTCAGGGCAGCGATCGCCTCGGCATCCAGGTGGTCGCCGTGCTCGTGGGTGATGAGGATGAAATCGGCTTTGGGGAACTGGGTGGCATAGTCGGTTGTCTTGCCATGTTTCGTGACCGGGTCGATCTGGATGGAGACTCCGTCGTAATCGATGGCAAGGCTGCCGTGTTTGATGAGGGTGATATCGACGGGCTTCCCGCTGTCGGAGATGAAGCGTTCCACCTCGTAACCGGCTTCAGAAACTGTGGAGGACGGTTCGACGGTGGCTTTTTTCGCGGGCTTGCAACCCAGCGTGAGATTCACGGCGGCTACCGCAGCGAGCCCTAAGAGCAGTTTTTTCATCATGGTCTTTGTATCAAATAGTCAAAACAGCGAAGTTTTCTTCATAGTGTAAAGATAAGGTATCTGCTGCAGATTTGCAAACTGGACAGATTGTACTAATTTTGTATAACCAAAAACACACGGCTATGAAACGGATCCTTTTTTCGCTCTTGCTCCTGTCCTGTTTTTCATTGTGCCAAGCCCAGGTTCCTTCGGGAAGCTGGTCCGGTACGATGGAAGTACAAGGGGTTTCACTGAGACTGGTATTCAATTTATCTGGTGAGTCTTGTACGCTGGATGTGCCGGATCAAGGTGCCAAGGGAATTCCGGCTGAAGCGTCGCAGACCTCGCATGGCGCGCTCCGCATCGATATCCCCGCGATCAATGCCTTTTATGAAGGCTATCAATTCGGCGAGAAGATCATCGGAACTTTTACGCAACACGGTGTGTCGTTCGCCATGACGCTGACCCAGGGCGTGCCGGTGCGTAAGCGGCCCCAAACGCCGCAGTTGCCGTTCCCTTATACAGTCCAGGAAGTTTCCTTTGCCAACGGGGACGCTGTCTTGCGCGGATCGTTGGTCTTGCCGGAAAGTTATAGCCGTGCGACGCCGGTTTGTCTGCTGATTACCGGCAGCGGGCAGCAGGACCGCGATGAAACTTTGTTTGAGCACAAGCCTTTTGCCGTGATTGCCGACTTTCTGGCCCGGCAAGGCATCGCTACGCTTCGCTATGATGACCGCGGCTTTGGGGAATCCACCGGGGATGTCATCCACATGACAACCGAAAACTTGAAACAGGATGCCGCTGCCGGCCTTGCCTTGCTGCGCGAACGCTTCGACTGCGTGGGCGTGATCGGCCATAGCGAGGGTGGCACGATTGCCTTCATGCTCGCAGCGGAGAAGAAAGCCGACTTCATCGTGAGTCTGGCTGGCATGGTCGTGTCGGGCGCCCAGACCCTGCTGGCGCAGAACCGGCACGCTTTGCAGGCAGCCGGCCTCGATGAAGCTACCATCGAAGGTTACTGTAAGGCTTTGTCCGAAACCTTCGACGCAGTCAAAGATGGCCGTTCCCTGCCTTCCCCGGCCGGTTTCGACCTGCCGACGGCCTTGCAGCAGAACCTGGCTGCCGTCCAGGCCCAACTCGGAACGCCTTATCTGCGGTATTTCGTCAGCCTCGATCTGTCCGACCGGCTCGGTGATATCTCCTGTCCGGTCCTGGCCCTGAACGGGACCCGCGACACGCAGGTCGATTGTACTGCCAATCTCGATGCGCTCCGGAAGGGGTTGCCGGCCTCACCCCGGTCACAAATCGTTCCCGTCGAAGGTGTCAACCATCTCTTCCAAACCTGCCAGACCGGCGAAGCCGCCGAATATTCCCAACTCGAAGAAACCATCTCCCCGAAAGTCCTCCAACTGCTCGCCGACTGGCTCACCAGCCTTGCCCGTTGACGAGTCTTTGTCGCTGACGAGTCTTTGCCGCTGACCAGTCCTTCACGTTGGACCGTCCCTGTCGCTAGCCAGCTCTTATGGCTGACCTGCCCCTGTCGTTGGCCATCCCTACGAGATGGCAGGCCCCTGTCGTTGGCCATTCATTGTTGTTGATTTGATCCCGCCGTTGCCCTGGTTTCGCCGTTGCCCCTGTTTCGCCGTTGCGCGAGAATCTCTCCGTTTTGCAACCATCGCGCGACGCGGTGTTTCGTAATCATCCGATTATCAGCATGTTGTTTTTGTTCCTTCCGCTCGCTCTCATGGCTGGGTGTGGGACCGGGCGGAGGCCATGTAGATAAGATGCTGATAATCAGTGGATGGTAGAGGTGTCATCCGCGCGATGGTTGCAAAACAGATTTCGAGACGCGGTTCTGGAGTTGCTGGATAGGGGTACGAGTTCCTTCCCGCCATGCCGTTTTCTTTTGGAATAATCGCCAGGAATATGCATCTTTGTAAACGGTGCTTCGGCGGTCATCCCGGTTGTGATGGCCGGAGTGTGAAGTTGAACGCAATTGTGTCCGGGGCCGGGCCGGGACATTCTTTTGCTGGTGATGGAGAAACACCAATCTGACAGGAGCGGCTATTATCATGTTTGCTCCGACGGGAATTACACTTCCGTTCTTTTTCTGGATCCGGAAGATTTCCGGGCCGCGATGAACCGCATCGCCGTCTGCTCTTTGCGATTTCGGGTAATCATTCTGGCATTTGTCCTGATGGACAATCATTTTCATTTCATCATCCAGGCTGCTTCCGAGGATGAAGTTTACCGGTTTGCCCAGGAGTTCAAACGATTGACTGGCCTTTACCAGACGGAAAAGCATCATCAACCGCGGACCCTCAGGAAACTGCCGGTCAAGGTGTTACCTATTATGGACGACGAGGCGCTCAAGACACAAATCTGTTATGTGCTCAAGAACCCGACGAAAGCCAGGATCGGCATGTTCTATGACTACCCTTGGAGTACCGGCGCTTTGTATTTCAGAAAAGCCGCTGGCGCGTTGAATCCTTCTTTCTGTGTGTCGTCATTCACGAAGGACTTTATCCGGACGGTCTGTCGGACTCGGGTTGCGATTCCCGCTGACTGGCGGGTCCGCGACGGTATCCTCGTTCCTGAAAACTATGTGCCGGTTGCGATCGTGGAGCAATTGTTCCGGACGACTCGCTCATTTATGTATTATCTGTCTCTGAACAAGGACGATGAAATCGAACAGGGGATGGGGCAGTGGAATGAACTGCGCCTGACCGACAGCGAACTCCGGCAGGAACGGGACCTCTATGCGAAAGAGAAGTTCGGGACATACCATCTTCGGGACCTGTCCCTGCGCGAACGAGCTCAGATTGCGCGCTATTTGCGGCACAAATATCTCTGTTCCAAGAAACAGGTTGCTCGCATCGTCCAACTTCCGTTCGAGACGGTCGAACGAGTAGTATAGTCTGGATGGTGTGTGTCCGTTTTTGTAACCATCGCGCGGCTTTTGTTTGGTAAATAGCTGGTAATCAACACTATTTGCCGTGACTTTCCGCTCGGTCATACGGCCGACCGGTAGATTGCGCGGCTGATGATTTTCAATTTGAATGATAATCAGCGTGTTGCAATTTTTTAATCTGCTCGATGGTTACAAAAAGGAATTGGCCGCGAACGGATGAGCGCTTTGGGCGGAGCTGGGAGGGATTGGGGCGGATTGGACCGTATTAGTGATGCAGGCCGTTGTAGAAGATCTGGAGGAGGCCGAAGATTTCGAGGCGGCCGAGCAGCATCAGGGCGATGCTGATGGTCTTGAACGGAATGGACATCGCGGCGAACGTTTCCGTCGAGCCGATGGCGCCGAAGCCCGGGCCGACGTTGCCCAGACAGGCGATGGCGGCCGAAAAGCCTGTCTGGAGGTCGGCGCCGAAGCAGGTATAAAGCAGGGTTCCGGCCGCTACCACCATCAAGTAGGCACAGATGAAATTCTGGATTTCGACGACGGATTCTTCATCGACGCTTTTGCCGTCGAGCCGGATGTTCTTGACGCCGTGGACATGGCGCTGCAGGAAGTTCCGGCGGCGGATGGATTTGGCCGCGATCAGCACCCGGTCCATCTTGATGCCGCCGGAAGTGGAGCCGCTGCAGGCGCAGATCAGGGAGCACAGAGTGAGGAGTACGATGCACAAAGGCGGCCAGATGTTGGTATCGGTCGTGGTAAAACCTGTCGTGGTCGTCAGCGAGACCACGTTGAACATCGCCTGTCGCAGGGACGTGAAGAAGCCGTCATAGGCTTTGCCGGTCCACAGCGACAGGGTGATGAGGATGCTGCAGACAAAGAGGAAAGCCAGATAAGTGCGGAAAACTTCGGGAGTCTTGAATTGTCGCCGGGTCATCCGGATGATGACCCCGAAATGCGTGCCTGCAAGCAACATGGCCCCGATCAGGACCGTCTCGATGAGCGGGCTGTCGAAGGCAGCGATATTGGCGTTCCGGGTCGAAAAGCCACAGGAGGAGCAGGCTGACATCGCGTGCGTAAGCGCGTCGAACCAATCCATACCCGTCACTCTCAAAAGCAGCATCGTCACGGCCGTCAGCCCGGCGTAGGTCAGGAGCAACATGCGGATGAGCGACTGGCGGCGGGCTGCGTCGTATTGATACCGGGCCAGATTGGACATTTCCATATTGGAAAGCGAAGTGCCGATGCCGCGTGTCTGCGGCAGGATGACCAGGGCGAACATGACGATACCGATGCCTCCGATCCAGGCGGTGGACATCCGCCAGAAAAGCAGACCGCGCGGGAGCACTTCCAGGTCATTGATGATCGAAGCACCGGTGGTCGTAAAGCCGGATACACTCTCAAACAAGGCATCGACAAAGGTGAATTCATAGCCGTAAAACAGATAGGGCAGCATGCCTGTCAGGCAGACGGCCATCCACGCGCCGCCCACGATGGCATAGGCTTCCCGCCTTGAGATCTGTCGGACGTCCTTGACGAAAATCAGGGGGAAGAGCCCGGTGCAGGCCGTCAGGACAGCGGTGTTCAAAAGCGGAAGGAAGGCTGTGTCGGATTCGTCGACCAGGGAAACGAGGGCCGATAAAAACAACAATCCTGCTACAAACAGCAGGATGAGTCCGATATAGCGGATGACCACAAAGGGGCGCATAGAGCAGGACAAAGATGGTTTGCTTCTGAATCCGATGACAAAATTAGCTGCCGTATATTGATTTATCAAATAGATTATTTCTATATTTGCATTGATAAAATCGAACAAAATGACGCTCCAACAACTGGAATACGTATTGGCGGTCGACAAATACCGCCATTTCGCCAAGGCGGCCACCTCGTGCGGTGTGCAGCAATCAACGCTCAGTACGTTGATCAAAAAGCTGGAAGAAGAGCTGGACACCGTGATTTTCAACCGGGACAGCCATCCCGTGGAACCCACGGAACTGGGGCAGGCCATCATTGATCAGGCCCGTGTGACCTTGTACAATGCGACCCAACTATCGGATCTGGTAGCCCATGCACGGGAACAGACGGCCGGTGAATTGCGGCTGGCAGTCATATCTACCGTGGCTCCCGTACTCTTGCCGGGCCTGTATAGCTATTTCAGTGAGAAGCATCCGGAAGTGTTCCTCCATAGCTATGAGATGCTGTCTTCGACGATTTTGACGAAACTGCGCCTGGCCGAGATCGACATGGCGGTTTTGAGCGAGCCCGTCCCCACCGCCGGCCTTTTGTCGATGCCGCTTTATTCCGAACGCTTCTTCGCCTTCATCTCACCGGCAGAACCGGCTTTCTCGAAAAAAGAACTGGACCGGGAAGACATCTTTTCCTCCAACCTGTGGGTCCTCAAGGATGGCATCACGCCCTTCCGTAACGATCCGGCCCGGACAGAATACGACTATACCGAATTCTACGAAGGCGGCCGCGTGGATGTCTTGCTGCGCATTGTGGAGATGAGCCACGGCATAGCGATCATTCCGGAGAATATCATTCCGCTGCTGAGTCCAGAGCGGCAACGCTGCGTGCGGCCGATCCGGACCGACCGGGAAAACAAGCGGACACTCTCGTTGGTCGTCCGGCACGATTACGTCAAAGAGCGCCTGGTCAACCAAGTCCTGGACGGCATCCGCACCATTATCCGGCCGGATATGTATGAATGGGCCCTGAAACAAGTGCGTGTCCGCCTGTAAGCGACAGGTAGGCAGGCACAAGGGACATCCCTCTTATAAGTAGACGGCAGTAACGGAGTCGGGGCAGTTGTGCAGGCCGGCAGGGGAGCCAGCGTAGAGGAGACGCCCTCCTTCCTCGCCAGCGCCCGGACCGAGTTCCAGAAGATAATCGGCGCTGCGGATGACATCGAGGTTGTGCTCGATCATATAGACGGTATTGCCGCGCTCCACCAGCGTGTCAAATAGTTGGATGATGTGCCGGATATCCTTGATATGCAGGCCGTCGGTGGGCTCGTCGACGATGAATATCTTTCCTTCCTCGCCCAGATAGGAAGCCAGTTTGAGACGCTGGAGTTCGCCGCCCGAAAGCGTCGAGAGCGCCTGGTTCAGGTGCAGGTATTGCAGGCCGACGGCGACCAGCGGCCGCAGTTTTTGTTCGATGACGGTTCCGGCAAAGAAGGCCGAGGCCAGCCGGACCGACAGGTCCATCGCCTGCGCGATGTTCAGCGTTTCACCCGTCGAAGGGCTTGTGAGCGTGTAGCGCAAAGCCTCGTTCCGGTAGCGCAGCCCGCCGCAGGCCTCGCAGGTTGTCTCGATCGCATCCATGAACGCCATTTCCGACACGATGACGCCTTTGCCCCCACAGACCGGGCAGGCGCCCGCTCCGTTGAAGGTAAAATACGCTTCCTTCATCTTATGCGCCCGCGCGAACGCTTTGCGGATGTCACCGGCCACGTCCATATAGGTGCCGGGCGTGGAACGCAGGCTCACCCCGATGTTCTTCTGGCTGATATAGATGACTTGTGAAGGATCGGGATATTGCCGCCGGAAGCACTCCATCAGCGAACTTTTGCCGGAACCGGCCACGCCGGCCACTACGCCGAAAACGCCCAGCGGAAAATCAATGCTGAGGTCCCGCAGGTTGTTCAAGGATGCGTGCTCCACGCAGAATGATTTGCTTCCGATGCGCGGCGCTTCCTTGAAAGGCAGCCGCTCCTCCACGAGGTGCCCTGTAGCCGTGTCACTCCGGAGCAATGCCTCGAACGAACCCTCGAAGAGGATCCGGCCGCCGTCGATGCCCGGTCCGGGTCCCAGGTCAACGATGTGGTCGGCGATGCGGATCATCTCCGGATGGTGCTCTACCAGCAGTACTGTATTGCCCGCATCCCGTAACCGGCGTACCGAGCGTTTCAGGCGTTCGATATCGCGCGGATGCAGCCCGACACTCGGTTCGTCCAGGATGTACAGCACATCCGACAGGGATGAGTTGATATATTTCGCAATCTTGCAGCGTTGGGCCTCGCCGCCCGAGAGCGTGCCGACAGGCCGGCTGAGCGACAGGTAACCGAGGCCGATCTCTTCCAGGGCGGACAGCCGCTCGCCGATGGCGGCCTTCAAATCGATGGCCAGCGGGTCGTTCAGGTTGCGGATCCACGCGTTCAACCTTGAGATGGACATAGCGCAGACTTCCGCGATGTTCAACCCTTCGATGCGGCAGGTGAGCACTTTGGGATTGAGCCGCGTCCCGCCGCAATCCGGACAGGTGCCCATCGTGAGCATCGGATTCAACACGGCCGCATGCAGCAGCCCCTCCTCCGAATTGATGATGCTGCGGTACATGCGCGGGATAATGCCTTCATATTTCGCACTTTTCGGCCAGCCGGCCGGCGGGTTCTTCAGCCGGATCTGCGGGCTGTTGAGGAACAGGTCGAGTTCTTCGGGCGTGTAGTCCTTGATCTTCTTGTCGAGATCGAACAGGCCGCTGCGGGCGTAGCGGATCCAGCGCCAGCCGCCTTTGCCGAAGGCAATGTAGTGGATGGTATCCTCGTCGTTGAGACTTTTGTCGAAATCCACGAGCTTGTGGATGTCGAGTTCCCGGATTTCGCCCAGACCGGCGCAGCGCGGGCAGCTGCCTTGCGGGTGGTTGAAGCTGAAACTGTCGGAATAGCCTACGAACGGTTTGCCCACGCGCGAGAAGAGCAAGCGTATCAAAGCGTATATATCCGTATAGGTACCGACGGTGGAGCGGGAATTCTGCGCCGGCTTTTTCTGGTCGATGACGATGGCGATGGGAAGCCCTTCGATTGAATCGACTTTCGGACGTCCGTATTTCGGAAGATACTGCTGGACGAAGGTAGGGAAGGTGTCGTTGAGTTCCCGGCGGCTTTTGGCCGCGATGGTATCCATCACCAGCGAACTTTTTCCGGAGCCGGAGACGCCGGTAAAGATTGTGATCTTGTATTTGGGTATGTCGAGCGAGAGGTCGCGCAGGTTGTTTTCGCGCGCCCCGCGGATGCGGATCGTATCGAAAGTGTTCATAGACAAAGGCCGTAACTGTGTTTGATCTCGTCCATTACGAACGACGACTGGATGCTGCCGATGGTGTCGAGGGTGCCGAGGGTGTTGATGATGAAATCGTTGTACTGCTTCATGTTGCGGGCGCGGATCTTGAGCAGGTAGTCGTATTCGCCTGAAATGTTGTAGCATTCCGCGACCTGGGGAATCTGGCGGATCATCCGGGTGAAGTCGCGGGCCACGTCGCGCGACATCTGTTTCAGCTTGACAGAGCAGTAGACCTCGAAGCCCAGATCGAGCTTCTCCGCGTCGAGGATGGCCACGTACTGCCGGATGTAGCCTTCGCGTTCCAGTCTTTTGAGCCGCTCGAACACGGGCGTGGTGGAGAGGTTGACCTTCGCCGCCAGTTCCTTGGTCGTCTGGCGGGCGTCTTCCTGCAGGCAGCGCAGGATCTGGAGGTCGATGCTGTCGAGGGAAGCAGACATAGGAGTGTTGTTCTAATTATTGGATGAATATTAGAAAATTAATCTAAATTCTGTGTTTATAGTGGCAAATTTAGAAATATTTTCCGAATTTTTACAGACTATTGTGCGTTTTCCGGCCGGTCTCTATCTTTGCATCCGACAGAAGAGAGACACACCATGAAAAAGCAAGGCATCGGCACGCGCTGCGTGCAGGCGGGCTACAAGCCCGGCAAAGGAGAACCCCGACAGATTCCGGTCATTCAGAGTACGACTTTCAAATATGAGACGTCAGACCAGATGGGACGGTTGTTCGATCTGGAGGAGAGCGGGTATTTCTACACCCGGCTCCAGAATCCGACCAACGACCATGTGGCAGCCAAGATTGCCGACCTGGAAGGAGGCGTGGGTGCGATGCTGACTTCTTCGGGCCAGGCCGCCAATCTGTTTGCCTGCCTCAACATCTGCCGGGCCGGCGACCATATCGTCAGCGCCGCCAATATCTACGGAGGAACCTTCAACCTGCTGGGCGTCACATTGGAAAAGATGGGCATCGGCGTGACTTTCGTCAATCCTGACGATCCGGATGACGTGATCGCCGCGGCTTTCCGGCCAGAAACCAAACTGCTCTTCGGGGAGACTCTTTCCAATCCCGGTGTGGAAGTCCTTGATATTGAGAAGTTCGCTCGCATCGCACATGCGCACGGAGTACCGCTTGTCGTGGACAACACCTTCCCGACCCCGGTGAACTGCCGTCCGTTTGAATGGGGAGCGGACATTGTCACCCATTCCACGACCAAGTATATGGATGGCCATGGCGTGGCGGTCGGCGGCGCACTGGTGGATAGCGGCAACTTTGATTGGGAGTCGTACGCCGAAAGATTCCCCGGCCTCTGTACACCCGATGCTTCCTATCACGGCCTTGTCTATACAAAAGCCTTTGGGCGGGCTGCCTATATAACGAAGGCGACGACGCATCTGATGCGCGACCTGGGCTCCATTCAGGCGCCCCAGAATGCGTTTTACCTGAATCTCGGCCTCCAGACACTGCACGTCCGCATGCCTCGGCATTGCGCAGGTGCGCTGGAAGTCGCACAGTTTCTCCAGCGGCATCCCGACGTGGCCTGGGTGAAATACCCCGGCCTGCCCGGCGACAGCCAGCACCAGAAGGCACTCAAGTATCTTCCGGAAGGTTCCAGCGGTGTCCTCTGCCTGGGCCTGAAGGGCGGACGGGCTTTCGACAACCGTTTCATGGATGCCCTGCAACTGATCACCATCGAGACCCATGTGGCCGACTGCCACAGCTGCATCCTGCATCCGGCTTCGCATACGCACCGGCAGCTTTCGGATGAACAGTTGCGTGCAGCCGGTATCGCCCCCGACTTGATGCGGCTGAGCATCGGGCTGGAAGATGCCGACGACATCATCGAAGATCTCCGGCAGGCACTCGAAGCGGCGCACGTATGATCCGGCACGAACTCTTTCTGGATGACTTTGCCTTTGAAGCGGGCGGGCGACTCGAACGGGTGAAGGTGGTTTACCACACTTCCCGCGTTCGGCACGGCCGTGTGGTCTGGATCTGCCACGCCCTGACAGCGAACAGCGATCCGGAAGACTGGTGGCCCGAGATGGTGGGGCCGGGCAGATTCTTCGATACCGAACGCGACTTCATCGTGTGCGTCAATATGATCGCTTCCCCCTACGGTTCTTCCGGGCCGGCATCGGTCAATCCGGATACGGGACTGCCGTACTACTTCGATTTCCCGGCTGTGACGGTCCGCGATATGGTCGCGGCGATGGCTGCAGTGCGATGCGCTTTGAGCATTGAGCGGGTAGATTTGCTGGTGGGCAGTTCCATCGGCGGTTTCCAGGCAGTGGAATGGGCTGTTTCTGAGCCGGAATTGTTCGACCGTGCCGCTTTCATTGCCACGGCGCCTCGCGTTTCGCCTTTCCTCTCGGCCGGCATCGAGACGCAGCGGATGGCTTTGGAAGCCGATCCAACCTTTCGTGAAGCTACCATGCTGTCGGGCGGCGCAGCGGGTCTGCGCTGCGCCCGTGCCCAGGCTCTGATTTCCTATCGGAGTTTCGAAGGTTATGGCTTGACGCAGGCAGAGCCCGATGACGACACGTTATTTGCAACACGGGCAGCTTCGTACGAACGCTATCAGGGCGAAAAACTGCTCCGCCGCGGCTTTGATGCCTATTCTTATTATTATCTTTGCAATGCCGTGGACAGCCACAATGTCGGTCGCGGCCGTGGCGGCGTAGCTGTGGCGCTCAGCCGCATCCGGGCGACCACAACGGTGGCCTCCATCGATACGGACGGGATTTTCCCGCCTTCGGAAATCGAACTGTGGGCGCCACTGATTCCCGGAGCCGTGTATAAACGTTTAAACTCGGCGTTCGGGCACGACGGTTTCCTGCTTGAAACCCGGCAGTTGATTGATTTGTTAGAACCTCTTCTCCCATGCAAGTCCTGAAATTCGGCGGCACTTCCGTCGCTTCTCCTGAAAGAATCATCGATATCGTCCGCACTTCTCTCGGTAGAGACCGGACAATTCTGGTCTGCTCGGCCATCAGCGGTTGTACCGACACCCTGATCAGGCTGGGACGGCTCGCGTCCGCCCGTGACGAATCCTATCTGGCTGGTCTGGAAGGATTGTACGACCGTCATCGGCAGATGATGGAAGGCCTTTTGTCCGCCGATCGCCTTCCGGAGATCCGTGCTGAAATCGACGGGCTTTTTGATTCGCTGCGGGGCATCCTTCACGGCGTGTTCCTCCTGGGTGAACTGAGTCCCGCGAGCCTGGATGCCGTCCAAAGTTACGGAGAACTTTTTTCTACGAAGATCCTTACCGCCAAGTTTACGGCGCTCGGTATCCCTTGCCGCTGGCTGGATTCCCGGGAACTGGTCAAGACACGCGACGGCGTCGTGGATACGGCCCTCACGTATGCGAATGTGGCCGCAGCTGTTGACAGCCAGCCGCATACGTCCCTTTTTATCGTGCCCGGTTTCATCGCCTCGGATGTCCAGGGTCGTGTTTCGACGCTGGGCCGTGGCGGCTCCGACTATACCGCCTCGCTTGTTGCGGTCGCTGTCAGTGCCCGGTTGGTCGAAATCTGGACCGACGTGCCCGGCATCATGACATCCAACCCCAAGACCGTTCCGACAGCCCGGACCATCCGCAACATTTCTTACCGGGCCGCCCAGGAATTGTCGCATTTCGGGGCGAAAGTCATTTTCCCCCCGACCATCCAGCCTGTCATCAACGAGGGGATTCCGATCTATGTCAAGGATACCTTTGATCCGGACGATCCCGGTACGCTGGTGGAAAAGAATCCACCTCGGCGGGAGGAAGCCTTGCTGGGTATCGCAAATTCCGATAAAATCGCCCTGATTTCGCTCGAGGGAAGCGGGATGGTGGGTATTCCCGGGTTTTCTTCCCGCTTGTTCGATGCCTTGACGCGCGCCGGCATCAATATCATCCTCATTACCCAGGCCTCTTCGGTCCACACGATGTGCATTGCCATTGCAGAAGCCGATGCACCGGCAGCCAAACGGGCGGCCGACACGTGTTTCGCTTACGAGATCTCGCTGGGCAAGTTGCAGCCGCTCAAGGTGGAAACGGGTTTTTCCATCGTCTGCCTGGTGGGCGATGACATCCTCGGCCACAGCGGCGCGACGGGCCGGATGCTCGCGGCGCTGGGCGCGCGCGGCATCCCGGTCCGCGCCACCGCACAAGGCTCATCTGAACGGAATATTTCAGTGATTGTCGCATCCGACAAGGCCGACGAGGCCATCCGTGCCATCCACGGTGAATTCTTCGACCGCTCTCCGCTCCAGACCGTCAATCTTTTCGTCGCCGGTTATGGAACGGTCGGAAAGGCGCTGATCCGGATGATCCGGGAAAATCACGACGTCATTGCCCGGCGGACCGGCAAGGACTTGCGGATCTGCGGCCTGGCCAACAGCCGCCGTTATCTGATTGACATGGAAGGCGTTGCTCCGGACCAACTGCCTGAAGGTGTGGCGGGTTCTTTCTTTGATGCACTTGCCGATCTGTCGCCAGCCGATTCCATCGTGGTTGACTGCACGGCCAGCGAGGAGCCGGGACTCCGCTATCCGCAGCTTTTCAAGGCTGGATTCAGTGTGGTGGCCTGCAATAAGATACCATTCTCGGGCAACTATGAAAACTACGCGGCGCTCACGGCGGCCGCTGCACGGGCGCACATCGGCCTCCGCTATGAGACGACGGTTGGCGCCGCGTTGCCGATCCTCGCCGCGCTCGACCGCCTGGCCGAATCGGGCGACACGTTGCACTGTGTAGAGGCTGTCCTGTCGGGGACGCTCAATTACCTTTGCGACCGGTATGAAGGCCACGATTTTGCCGCGTTGGTGGAAGAGGCCCGGCAGAAAGGATACACGGAACCGGATCCCGCCATCGATCTCAGCGGCCGGGATGTCCTGCGGAAGACCTTGATCATGGCCCGCGTGGCCGGCATTCCGCTGGAGGAGTCCGATGTCCATCTTGAACCATTCCCGGCGGAAGCCGAACTTGCGACATCTTATGCTGCCGCCTTAGCCGCCGGCCAGCGCCTGCGCTATGTGGCATCTCTCCGTTGCGGCGTTTCGGACGCCACACCGTCCGTCACGGTCGGCTTGCAGGCCGTTGGTCCCGACAGTCCGCTTTATTCGCTGACGGGCACAGACAACTGCGCCGTCATCACGACCGCCGATTATTCCTCGCCGCTGGTCATCCGCGGCGCCGGCGCCGGGCCGCGCCAAACTGCCGCAGGCGTCTTGCAGGACATCCTGTCGATATGAAAACCAAAGATATATGATAGTAGCTGTTGTGGGCGCCACCGGACTGGTAGGCACCCGGATGATTCAAGTCCTCGAAGAGAGGCAGTTCCCGGTCGATGAACTGATTCCTGTCGCTTCGGAGCGGTCGGTCGGCAAGACCGTCGTATTCCGGGGAAAGCCACATACGGTCGTCAGTGCTGACGAGGCGATTGCCCGTCGGCCGGCACTGGCAATCTTCTCCGCTGGAGCGGCAGCTTCGCGGGAACTGGCGCCGCGCTTCGCCGCCGCCGGCTGCCGCGTCGTGGACAACTCTTCCTGCTGGCGGATGGATCCGGACAAAAAACTCGTCGTGCCCGAAATCAATGCCGATGTCCTGACGGCCGATGACTGGATCATCGCCAATCCCAATTGTTCCACCATCCAGATGCTCCTTCCGCTGGCACCGCTCCATGAAGCCTACACCATCCGCCGCATCGTCGTCTCGACCTACCAGAGTATTACCGGTACCGGTCAGAAGGCCGTAGTCCAGATGGCTGCTGAACGGGCAGGGAAGGCTTGGGGCGAATACCCGGCCGTCTATCCCTATCCGATTGATGGCAACATCCTGCCGCACATCGACAGCTTCCTGGAGAACGGCTATACCAAGGAGGAGATGAAAATGGTGAACGAGACCCACAAGATCCTCGATCCTGCCATTGCCGTGAGCGCCACGACTGTCCGCGTGCCGGTCCGCGGCGGACACAGTGAATCGGTCAACCTCGAATTCGAAAAACCCTACGACTTGGAGGATGTCCGCCACATCCTTGAAACCACGCCCGGTGTCGTGGTACAGGACGATCCCGCGCACAATCGCTATCCTATGCCGCTCTACGCCGAAGGGCGTGATGAAGTTTTCGTCGGCCGCATCCGCCGCGATTTCTCCGTCCTCAGCGGCCTGAACTTCTGGTGCGTGGCCGACAACCTCCGCAAAGGCGCCGCCACCAATGCGGTCCAGATCGCGGAAGAACTCCTTCGCCGGGGCTTTTTGTAGAATTGCCCCAAAATGATTATCTTTCGGATTGGTTATGAAAAAGAGATCAATCCTTCGTATCGTAGGAGCGGTGCTGCTGGTCGCCGTTCTGGGCGGCTGCGTCTATCTGAACAGCCTGATGCCCATCATCACGGGCTATGCAGCCAAGAATCTGGCATCCGATGTATTTGTTTCCGGCCGTGAGCCGGCGGACGTCGAGGCGCTCGACCTTCATTTTTCCTTTATCAAGTTTACCCGCAACCGGGTGGATTTTGAAAACCGCACGGTCACCAGCCGTTTCCTGTGGAGCAAGGCCACGGCGCTCTATCGCGACGGATACGGCGTGACGCTCCTGCGGGGCCGCAAAGCGATGGAGCGGTTGAAAGCGCAATCCTTCCCACTGCCTCCGGAAGCCAAAGGGACCGAGACCCTGCTGCCCGGTGATCCTGCCCTGGCGGCTCGACTGGAACCCATCGCAAAAGCTCTGGTCGATGACCATGCCTACAATGGGACGCCTTTCGCTTTCGTGGTGTTGCACGAGGGCGCCATCGTAGCTGAACGCTACCGCAAGGGCATTACCGCAGATACCCGCCTCCTGAGTTGGAGCATGGGAAAGAGTTTCACCAACGCGCTCGTGGGCCTGATGGCAGGTGACGGTCTGGTGGACATCCATGCTCCGATGGACATTCCGCAATGGCAGGACGACAATCGCAAGGCCATTACGCTCAACGACCTGATGCAGATGCAAAGCGGTCTGGAATGGAATGAAAACTACGGCAACCGCTCTGATGTGAACCTGATGCTGCACCGGGAGGAGGACATCGGCCTGTTCGCCCTGTCGAAACCCTTGATGGCCAAGCCCGGCACGCATTGGTACTACTCCAGTGGCAGCACCAATATCGTGATGCGCTACCTCCGCGGCAAGTTTGCCTCGGATACGGAATTCCTGGCTTACATCCGTTCCCGGCTATTCGAACCGCTCGGCATCCGGAACGCCTGTTTCGAGCCGGATATGAGCGGCACACCCGTCGGCTCGTCTTACCTGTATGTGACAGCGCGCGACTATGCCCGATTCGGCCAACTCTATCTGGATGACGGTCTTGTCGGCCCGACGCGGATTCTGCCGGAAGGCTGGGTGAGCTATACGAGGACGCCCGCTTCGGACAGCCAGGGCGGTTATGGTGCGTTTTTCTGGCTGAACCAGAACAAGAAATGCCCGGATGCGCCCGAAGACATGTTCTCCTGCCAGGGCCACGATGGTCAGGAGATCTATATCATCCCTTCCCGGGATCTGGTGGTGGTCGTGCTGGGCTACTCTCCGAAACCCGATCACGTGATTGATTTCAACGCGCTCCTTCGCGACATCATCGCCCAAACCGGGAATCAGCAAAAATAATTAAGGGGAACCACCGGTTTCTTTGTATATTAGACAGATTCCCCCGAAATCATTAACAAATCGATACCCGATGAGATACTTCAAACTCCTGCTTCTTACGCTGCTGCTGGCGGTGCCGGCCTTTGCCCAGATGCAACCCGTCTCCTGGAAGGCCGAAGCCGTCCAGGTGGAAGGCAATACCTATGAAATCCGTGCGACCGGCACAATCATGGGCAACTGGCACATTTACGACCTGACCGATTATGGTTCCAGCGGCCCCAACGGCACCCTTTTCACGGTTGAGGCCGGCGACAAGGTCAAACTGATCGGAGACCCGTACATTTCCTCGGAAGTGCATAAGGGCTTCGACGATGTCTTCGGCATCGAGATCGGTACCTGCGAAAGTCCGGTGGTCATCTGCCAGAAGGTGGAACTGCTGCAGGGCAATGAAGTGTCCGTCCCCGTGACGGTGGAATGGCAGGCCTGCAACGATGAGAACTGCATCCCGCCGGATGACTTTACGGTGAATGTGACGCTGCCGGGCGGCGAGGGACTGCCTGTCCTTGCACCGGCTGAGCCGGAAGCCGACCCGAATGCTGCTGCACCGGGTGAAGGCAAGTCCATCTGGGGGCTGATCCTCGAGGCGATTGCCTGGGGTTTCGTGGCGCTCCTGACGCCTTGCGTGTTCCCGATGATTCCGATGACGGTGAGTTTCTTCCTGAAGCAGAACCAGGTCGCGGAAGGGGAGGAAAAGAAGAAAGGTCGCGGCAAGTGGCTGGCCAGCATTTTCGGCCTCTCCATCGTCGGCCTCTATACCATTCCCATTGCGGTCATCATCCTGATTACCTACTTTGCCGGCGGTGAAGCCGTGACGGCCGACATCTTCAACTGGCTGGCTACGCACTGGCTTCCGAATATCATCTTCTTCTTGATCTTCATGATCTTTGCAGCCTCGTTCTTCGGTGCCTTCGAAATCACCCTGCCGAGTTCCTGGCTCAACAAGTCGGACGCCAAGTCCAATAAAGGCGGCCTGGGCGGCGTGTTCTTCGTGGCGCTGACGCTGGTTCTGGTATCATTTTCCTGCACGGGTCCGATCGTGGGTTCGGTGCTCATCAAGAGTACGCAGGGCCAGTTCTGGGAGCCGATCATCACGATGCTCGCCTTCTCGATCGCCTTTGCCCTGCCGTTCACGCTCCTGGCCTTTGCGCCGAGCCTGCTGGACAAGCTCCCGAAATCCGGTGGCTGGCTCAACAGCGTGAAGGTGGTCCTCGGCTTCGTTGAGGTGGCGCTGGGCTTCAAGTTCCTGAGCGTTGCCGACCAGACCTACCACTGGGGCCTGCTCGACCGCGAGGTCTATCTGGCCATCTGGATCGTGGTGTTCTTCCTGCTGGGTCTCTACCTGCTGGGCAAGATCAAGTTCGCCTACGATTCGCCCGTTGAGCATCTGAGCGTCTTCCGCCTGATTCTCGTGATCGTGGTCTTTACCTTCGTCGTCTATATGATTCCGGGCATGTGGGGTGCGCCGCTCAAAGCGCTCTCGGGTTATCTGCCGCCTATTACCACGCAGGATTTCGTCCTGGATCCCAACCAACATGCGGGAGGGGGAACAACCTATGTCGTAGGGCAGCCGGCTGACAATGAATCCGGTATTCCCAACCACCGCAAATATGCGGATTTCCTGCACATGCCGTACGATATCCCTGCGTTCTTCGACTATGAGGAAGCCCGTGCCTATGCGGCCAAGGTCGGCAAGCCGGTCCTGCTCGATTTCACAGGCCACGGCTGTGTGAACTGCCGGGAGATGGAATCGCGCGTCTGGAGTGATCCGCGCGTCCTCAAGATGATGAAGAACGATTATGTGGTCTGCTCGCTTTACGGCGATGACAAGAAAGTGCTCGATGAGAAAGACTGGGTCACGACCGAGGACGGCAAGGTGCTTAAGAGCCTGGGCAAGATCAACTCGTATTTCATGATGAAACGCTACCATGTGAATGCCCAGCCCTATTACGTGATCCTGGACCCGGTCACGGAGAAAAACAAGGTGCCTGCCCGCAGCTACAATCTCGATGTGGATGAATATGTGGCATTCCTGGAAAAAGGATTGGAATAATATTTGCATGCTAAAGCCTTCGTTATGAAAAAGTTTATTCTTTCCTGCCTGCTGCTCGCCGGCATTTCCACAGCCATCAGCGCCCAGGGCATCGTCGAAGGTGCCAAGGCTCCCGATTTCTCCGCCAAGAAGGTGGATGGTTCGACGTTCACGCTTTCCTCGCTCCAGGGAAAATATGTGGTGATCGATTTCTGGGGCAGCTGGTGCAAATGGTGCATCAAGGGCTTCCCCGACATGAAGACGGCCTATGCCAAGCACAAGGGCAAGGTGGAATTCGTGGGCATCGCCTGCCGCGACACTGAAGAGAAATGGAAAGCTGCCACGGCGAAATACGAGCTTCCCTGGATCAGCGTGCTGAATCCTGCCGACAACGACCTGGTCAAGGTTTATGACGTGAAGGGATTCCCCACGAAAATCGTCCTTGATCCGCAGGGTAAGATCGCCAAAATTATCCTGGGCGAAGATCCCGCCTTCTACACCTATCTCGACAGCGTTTTAGATTAGGTTATTATAAATATGGTTATTAGGAAGGTCGGGGACCGGTGATGAGCACCGGCCCCCGATTTTTTTGAGGGGAAGCGACGGGAAAAATGTAGTATTGGGTAGAAAACTATTCAACTCAATCAACCAAACTACATCCTATGTCAGTCAAACACTTCCTCAAGATGATGTCGCTGTCGCTGGTGCTGCTGCTCGGTTCCGTGCAGCTGGTCTCCGCCCAGAACATCACGCTGAACTTCGACAGGACGCCCCTGAAAACCGTCCTGAACGAGATCCAGAAGCAGGTGGACTACACGTTTGTCTACAACGACCAGCAGGTCGGTGCTGACAAACCGGTCACTATCCACGTCCAGAACGCCGGCCTGACCGCCGTTCTTGACCAGATGCTCAAACCCTTGAACATCAACTACAAGATCCTTGACAAACAGATCGCCCTTTCGCCGGCCGCCACGACGGGCCAGCAGCAGGGCCAGGCCGGTCGCGGCGCAGTCATGCTCAAAGGCCGCATCACCGACCAGGACGGCCTGCCGGTCGCCGGTGCTGCTATCCAGAACCTGACCGAAAAGACCTACGCCATCACCGACGTCAACGGTAATTATACCCTGGCCGTCAAAGATCCGCGCAACACCACCGTCGAAGTGTCTTTCCTCGGCATGGACACGGTCACCGAATCGCTCAACGGCCGCAACCATTTCGATGTGCAGATGACCTACAGCCGCATGTTCATTGAAGGTGCTGTGGTGACCGGTTATCAGGAAATCCAGCAGAAGAAAGTGACGGGCGCCATCGCCACGGTCAATTCCAAGGCCATCGAAGAACGCTACACCCCGAGCCTGATGCAGAACCTCGAAGGCCGCGTGGCCGGTCTCTCGACCTACGGCGGCAAACTTACCATCCGTGGTGTCAGTTCCATGTACGCCGAAGCCAATCCGCTCCTTGTGGTGGACGGCCTGCCGATGGAAGGTTCCATCGACGACCTGAACCCCTATGACATTGAGAGCGTTAACGTACTGAAAGACGCTGCCGCCGCGGCTATTTACGGTGCACGCGCTTCCAACGGTATCATCGTCATTACCACCAAGAGCGCCCGCGAGAAAGGCAAGATCGACGTGGACTTCTCCTCCAACGTCACAGTTTTCTCCAAGCACGACATGGACTATGCGCGCAACTTCTATATGAATGCCGAGCAGCAGGTTGCCTTGGAGAAAAACTACTATGACTATTATTATTTCCACAACGACGGGGAGGTTACCAATCCGGCCCAGTCGATGGAACAGAACTTGCTCGCCGGCACTGGCTATGTTTCGCCCATCGACTATGCCTATTATCGGATGTTTATCGGTGAAGGCACCCAGGCCGAGATCGACCAGCTCTGCAACCAACTGTCGAAAAACAATTTCGCACAACAGTATGCCGACGCAGTTTATCGCCGCCAGGTGATGCAGCAGTACAACCTGGCCCTCCGCAGCCGTTCCGACCGCTTCCAGAGCAACTTCGTCGTCAACTGGCGCAACGACAATGCCGGTGTCATCAATACCTTTGACCGGCAGATGCAGATCAGCTACAAAGGGTCCTACGATGTGACCAAATGGTTGACCGCTACCGTGGCCGTCAACGGCATCTACGGGAACCAGCGGGCGAAAGGCTATACCTACAACGGCTTTGACAGCCCCTGGACGGCGCCTGCCTATGAGAGCCTCTACAACAGCGACGGCTCCGCCAAATTGCTTTATACCTGGTTTAACGGCAATCCGTACCGTGACAACACGGAAGGTGGCTACTTCAAGGAGACCGGCATCAACCTGGTGGACGAGTACTACAACAACGTGGTCAACACCAAGCGTCAGTATATGCGCTACCATGGCGACCTGCTCTTCAAGATCGTCAACGGCCTGACGGCCAATGCCCAGTTTGTCTATGAGACCGACCACCGCACGGCCGACTGGTACGCCACGCAGGAAAGCCAGGCAGCCAAGACGATCTACAATGCCTACACCGAAATCGACCCTTACGGCAATGTGACGCACATCACGCCTGCGGCCGGCGGATTCCGCGCCGCGCAGAACGTGGACGGCCGCTACTGGACCGCGCGCGGCCAGCTCAACTATGCCGGCACCTTCGGCAAGCACGAGATCGTGGCCCTGGCCGGTATGGAATTCCGCGAGACGCTGTATGCCGGCACCAGCGCCCTGATGCTCGGCTATGATGACCAGCTGCAGAATGCCTCGACGCAGACCATCGACTTCGCCACCATCAGCCAGATGCGCTATAGTAACAGTTACATGGCGCTCGGCGGCGGCTTCCCGGCCATCCAGTTCGCTTATGAGCCGTATATCTCCCGCAACATGAGCCCGGTCGTGGAAGACCATCACCGTTATGCTTCCGGCTATGCGAACTTTACCTATACCTACGATGAGAAGTACAATGTCTTCGGCTCCGTCCGTAAGGACTATGCCGACGTGTATGGTCTGAACGTGAAACTCCGCGGCCGTCCGCTCTGGAGCGCCGGCGTAGCCTGGAACATCAACAACGAAAGCTTCCTGCGCAGCGTCAGTTGGATCAACGCCCTCAAACTCCGCCTGAGCTACGGTGTTACCGGTAACATCTATCAGGGTGCCACCAGTTATATGACGGCAACCAGCACGGGCCTGAACTACTATACCAACGAACCGTTCGGCGTCATCCAGAGCCCGGCCAACCCGAACCTCAAATGGGAGCGGACCCTGACCAGCAACGTAGGTCTTGACTTCTCGTTCGTGGAGAACCGCTTCCGCGGCTCCCTCGACTACTATCGTAAAGTCGGTAAGGACCTCTTCTCCTACAAGACCCTCGACCCGACCACCGGTTTCACCTCGATGTTCATGAACGTGGCTGACATGGTCAACAACGGTGCGGAACTCACTTTTACGGGCGACTGGATCCGCGAACGCCGTCGCAGCGATTTCGGCTGGAGCAGCACCCTGACCTTCGCTGTCAACAAGAATAAGATTACCAATGTGGAGAATGCCTCCACGCGGGCCTATGAGTTGCTTTCCAATCCGTACCGGGTCGGTTATCCGACCAGTGCCCTGTGGAGCTGGCGCTTTGCCGGCATCAGTGAAGCAGATGGAGAAAAGGGTATGACCCTCTGGTATTCCGACAACGACCGCAAGACGCACTCCGCTCAAAGTGCCAGTGTCGATGTGATGGAATATTCCGGACAGGCAGAACCGGTGGTGATTGCCGGCCTCGACAACCGTTTCACCTGGAACGGTCTGAGCCTGAGTGTCCTGATGGCCTACTACGGTGGGCACAGAATGCGTGCTCTTGCCGAAGATGAAACGTTCGGCGTGGGTAGCGGCTTAGCGGTTCCCAGTTACTTCCTCAATGCCTGGACGCCGGAGAACCCGACCAATACCCCGGGTATCGGCCGCTACTCTTCCAATGCTCTCGGCCCCGAACCCAGTACGAGCGATATTTCCGTCCGCAACGCCGCTTTCCTGAAGATCCGCAACATCGTCCTGGGTTACGAACTGCCCGAAAACTGGGCCCGCAAGATCGGCGCTTCCCGCGTGAACCTGCAGTTCCAGGTCGACAACATTCCGGCGCTCTGGACGGCTTTCAACCCGGGTCGCGACATTCCGTACTATGAGAAGGGCGTCCGCTTCGATCCCGAGACCCTCGGTATCCCGCAGCGCAGCTCCTATATCTTCGGTCTTCACATCAACTTCTAAGACATCCGCGCCATGAAAAAGATATTTGTTATCCTGACCACCTGCCTGCTGCTGGCCTCCTGCGCCGAGTTCACCGAACTGCAGCCCAAAGGCAAGAACCTGCTTTCGACTACCGAAGAGCTGGAACTCCTGCTCAACGCCGAGTTTGAAGGTCCTACTACCGATATGAAGCGGATGTGCGGCGATATGATCAGCTATGCCAACATCCCCAACGAACTGGCTTCGCCGACCCCGTCGCGCTATACCATCATGCTGACCTGGGACGAGTCGAAAATCGAGACCTTCAATGACTTGACAGCCAGCGACGGCGACTATTCCACGATGTACGGCTTCATCGGCAGGGTCTGCAACCCGATTCTGAACCGCGTGGCCGATGCCACAGGTGATGAAGCCAAAAAGAATCAACTGAAGGCTGAAGCCTATACCATCAGGGCTTGGGCGCAGTATATCCTGGTCAACAAGTTCGCGGCCGCCTACAATCCTGCTACGGCCGCCAATACCCCGGGCATTCCCATCCTGCTGGAAGACTGGGATATTGCGGAACCCACTGAAATCTGGACCGTCGCGGCGGTGTACGACCAGATCATCGCCGACTGCGACGCAGCCATCGCCCTGAACGCCCTGCCGCTGAACAATGTCAACCGGATGCGTATGAACAAGGCCTGCCCGTATGCCGTCAAGGCACTGGCGCTGATGGCGATGCAGAAGTTCGACGAAGCCGAGTCGGTTGCCAGGCAGGCGCTCGACATCAACAGCACTGTCTCCGATTACCTGGATGCGGCGCATACCACTATCACCACCGGTTACATCCTCGGCGGTCAGTATCCTTCCCTCTTCCTGGCGAAACTCGAACAGGAAGAAGATTATTTCCACACCTACGACATCATTTTCTACGAGGCCGTGAGCCAGGAGGGTGTTACTCGCTTCGAACCCGGCTATGCTACCTATTCCCGCATGGCCAGCATGGATATGATGTACGACTATATGATGGGTGGCGAGATGATGACCGGCGTGCCCTGCTTCATGACCTTCGACCTGAACTCCAGCTGGAATACCTACGGCCTGAAGACGCCGCATATGTACCTGACCATCGCTGAGTGCGAAATCCGCAAAGGCAATTTCGACGAGGCCATGCGCTATCTTGACGCCGTCCGCGTAAAGCGCGTGGAACCCGCGATGTATGCCCCGCTGCAGGGCAACGTATCCACGAAGGCCGAGGCGATCGCCCACCTGAAGCAGGTGTCCCACAGCGAATTCGTGTACACGCCGTACAACTTCATCTTCCGCAAGCGCTGGAACCAGCTCGACGATATGAAGGAGACCTTCACCCGCGAACTGGCTGGCAACACCTATACGCTGGCGCCTGATTCGAAGATGTGGATCTTCCCGTTCCCGAAGAACGCGATGAGCAACAATCCGAACATCAAACCGAACAATCTGTAATCAACTCTTATGAAAAGGTTCTTTCTGACTCTTTCCCTGCTGCTCTGCTGTTTTCTGGGCCTTCACGCCCAGAAAAAGCAGGCGGTGAGCGTGCTCTACGTGGGCGGCTCGCCCGAGATCGAGACCGTCGGCTTGGCGGAGAAACCCGATCCGGCTGTCGTCGCCAAGAGCGCAGCGGAGCGAACCGCTGCCTTTGAGAAGTTCCTCAAGAAGAATTTCAAGACCGTCAAGGTCGTGGACGCCAAAGACTATCACTACTCGATGTCCGACTATTACGATGTGACCATCCTCGACGGCACGCCGGCGCCCATCGCGCCGGGCATACGCGACGTGGACGAACACGGCCGGATGATCCGCTATGCACGGCCGCAGTATTTCCCGCTCGACTTCAGCCTTCCGGTGATTACCATTGCCGAGGCTGGGGAAGAGATGGGCCGTCGCATCGGCACGAAGAACGACTGGTACTGCCTCTGCCTCGAAGACATGGCACTTGGCTGGAATGCCTCGCATCCCATTTTCCAGGGCCCTGTGAAAGTCACACTCGAAACCTCGATGCAGCCCACGCCCCCCGCAGCCGCTGAAATCGCGGAAATGATGGGTGAGTCCCTGCCTGCTGAGACCGAGATGTTCCGGATGCAGACGATGAATTACGAGCAGAACCGCGAATACCGCATCGGAATGGTTTCCCGCCCGGGCGGCTACACCGATTCGCCGGAAGCTGAAGTCATCAGCGGCGGCAAATGCGCCAAGAGCATCGACGCCGTGGCCCTTGGCCGCCACGCCAACTGGTTCACCTGGGGTTTCTCCGCTTCTCCGACCTATATGACCGAGACCGCCAAGGCCCTCTTCGTCAATACCGTAGTCTATATGAAGCAGTTCGCCGGACAGCATCCCATCGCCCGGAAATTCAATGACGGCGTTTCCACCCGTGACCATATCGGGATGGAGCGCAACCGGATGAGCCGTGCCATGTGGGAAGCCTATAATCAGCAGAACCGCGAATTCAACCGGATGGTGGACAGCCTCAAAACAGTTATCCGGGAACAGAAGGCGCGGGGCGAGAAGGTCGATCCCAATATGGCCATTTACGAAAACTTCCCCGAGCAGAAAATGCTCACCTACCGGGAATTCCTGCTGCAGAATGACCGCGGCAAAGGCCTCTATGCCGTTTTCGGTACCGATGAAAAGGCTTATCAGGACTACTACGACAAGAACTACGGCTGGTTCTGGTGTCCTGCGGGTTCCTATGAACTGGCTATCGACGACGAGGTCCGCTATCTGGGTGTTCCGAACAACGACATCCGTCTCCTCGACAAGTGCATTTCGATGCTGGAAAAGAACGATCCGGAAAAGGACATCGCCGAGACCGTTCTGAAACGCTACACGCTCTGCCGCTTCAAAACGGCGAAAGAGTGGCGCGACTGGTACAACCGTTACCACGACAAACTCTTCTTCACGGAGAACGGCGGTTATCTGTGGCTGGTCAATACCTTCGAGAATGTGCCCGGCAACGATTACCGGGTCCGTCTGGACGAGGAAGAAGAGGCTTATATGGCTATGAAACGTTCCGGAGGCCGTCCGGGTGCTCCCGTTCAGTTGACTGATGACCGGAATCCGGTCTATCTCCAGGCTGAAGCCGTGAATACCGAGAAAGGCAAGGATATCGTGGTCTTCCAGAAGATCCATCCAGGCTACCACACCTACGCCGTGGTGCCGGCCGATGAGGTCTTCGTGGTGACGACGGTCGAGATCGAGCTGCCCGCCGGCTACGAGAAGGTCGGCCCGCTCTACGTCCCTGAAGCCCAGTTGCTCGACGCCTCCGGCACGACCGTGTACCGCGGTACCGGCGAGTTCCGCCAGTCCATCCAGGGCAAGGGTGAAGGCGAGGCCATCGTCAAAGTCACCTACCAGTGCTGCAACAACAACACCTGCCTGGTGCCCGAAACAAAAACATTTACGATTAAACTTTAAACAGATACCCGGCTAGCCGGGTGTCGCGAACCAATCATGAAACAGATACTCTCTATTATCCTGGCGCTCGCGGCTCTTTGCAGCTGCGCAGACAAGCAGCCGGGTTACGTCATCAAGGGGCAGGCCGGCGACCTCGACGGCAAGGCTGTACTGTCCTATCAATTGCCCGACGGGACGGCGGTCAACGATACGGTCGACATGGTCAAGGGCCTTTTTACCTGCAAGGGCCATGTGCCGGATGTTGTTCCGGGATCGATTGCACTGCTTCCGGCTGGAAGCGACCCATTGAAACTTTCCCTCTATGTGGAGAACTGTCCGATCAGGCTCGACATCAATCCTGACAAGGTGGTCGATTATGGCCGCTATGGCGGCAAAGTCCTTCAGGGTGTTCAGATTAATGGAGGAGCAAACAACGCCTTTGCCAAGGCAATGGAAGAAGCCCGTAAGGCTGTCGGGCAGAAACCTGAATACCAGGAACTGGGCGCTGCTTTGGAAGAGGTTGAAGCGATGGGTTACGCCGACATGGCCGCCTACCAGCAGAAACAGGCCGAACTCCAGACGAAGTTCGCCGATCAGCTTCCTGGCTATTACGATGCTGCCCAGAAAGCGATCAATGACTGTATTCTCGCTCATCCGGACGTAGAAGCTGCATTGTATATGTTCGATATCTACAACGGGGACAGTTCGTTCGAGGAATTCGAATCCGGCTTCAACACTTTCAGTGAGAAAGCCCGCAACAGTTTCCTGGGCAATGGGGCCCGTGAGGAACTCGCTTCCCGTAAAGCAACGCAGCCCGGTGCTGTCGCCCCTGACTTTACGTTGAATGACCTGGAAGGAAAGCCCGTGACGCTCTCGTCGCTCCGCGGCCAGTATGTCATCGTGGACTTCTGGGCCTCCTGGTGCAAGCCTTGCCGCGCCGGAATGCCTGCCATGAAGGACCTTTACAAGAAGTACCATGCCAAAGGACTGGAAATCATCGGTGTCTCCGACGATACCAATCACGATGCCTGGAAACAGGCAGTGGCCCAGGACCAGACCCCCTGGATCCACGTCGTCGATGAATTCCCGGAAGAGAACAAGCCTTCTCGCGTCGGCAGGCTTTATGGCGTCCACTACATCCCGTCCTACTTCCTCCTCGACAAGGAAGGCAAGGTCATCGGCAAGATGGAACACGAAGAACTGGAAGCCAAACTCGCTGAACTGCTCGACTAATCAAATAACTTCTCTCTATGAGGAATACTTTACTTGCAGCGGCGGCCCTGGGGGCCGCCCTGCTTGTTTCCGCCTGCGGCGGGAACAGTGGAAACTTCCAGATCGACGGATGCTTCACCGGCGATGTGGAAGGGAAAACCGTCTATCTGACCCGCGCCGGCGTGGAGCCGGAAAGCCTGTGGCATCCGGAAGTACTCGACAGCACGGTCATCCGCGCTGGCCGTTTCTCCTTCAGCGGATTCGTCGAAGAACCGACGCTGCTGATGCTCAAGTATTTCCCCGATGACCGGCGGGAGGCCGCCGACGACCGGGGCGTCCTGATGCACCCGGTCGTGCCGCTGCTGATCGACGGCGGCAAGATCCAGGTGGAAGCCGCGGTGGACAGCCTGCCGAGCGATTTCCTCTTCTATGCCTATGGCAATTACGATTACGGCAAGGCCAAGGTCACGGGTTCGCCGCTCAACAGCCTGTACGAGGAGTACCAGTCGGAGTACACGCGTCAGGCCGATATTATTTCGGACCTTACGCAGCAATTCAACCGCGCCTACTATTACGGGGAAAGCAAACCGGCGATCGATTTTATCGTTGCCGAACTCGACAAGATTGACGCGGCCAAGGCGGACCAGCGTGCCTTCCTGACGGACTTCATCAAGCGGAACAGCGACAATGCCGCCGGTGTGCTGGCGCTGTCCGAGACTGCCGGCAAGTTCAGCCAGGCGGAAATCGAAGGGCTGTTGGGTACGCTCTCCGACAAAGTGAAGGCTTTGCCGATGGGGCAGGCGGTCGTCGAGCGCGTGACCGTGATCAGCAAGACGGCGAACGGCGCGCATTTTGCCGATGCGACGCTCGTCGATGCGGCGGGCGAACACCACCAGCTCTCCGAATATCTGGGCAAGGGCAACTATACCCTGCTGGAATTCTGGGCTTCCTGGTGTGGTCCGTGCCGCAGTTCGATTCCGCATCTCAAGGAAGTGTACGAGCTCTATCACCCGCAGGGCTTCGACATCGTGAGTGTCTCGATGGACGAGAAGCTGGATGCCTGGAAGCAGGCGCTTGCTGAAGAAAATATGCCCTGGACGCAGATTGCCTGTGAAGACGGCTTCGGTGCGGTCGCCCGCCTCTACAATTTCAACGGCATTCCCTACTGCGTGCTCATCGGTCCCGATGGGGAAGTGGTGGAAACCAACTGCCGCGACGCCCGCCTGGACCGCCAGCTGGTAAAGCTGTACGGCAACAAATTTTAGCCGCACGTCATTCCCGGCTTGGCCGGGAATCCGCTACCTGAGCTCCACTTCGGTGGGGCTCTTTATTTTTGATTTGATGCCGCAGGTGATGTCGAGGAGGGTGAGGACCTGCTGGAGGGATTCGCTACGGAAGCTGGCGGTGAAGGTATTGTTCATCACGCGGGCATCGGCCACGGTGATGTCCACGCCGTACCAGCGCTCCATCTTTTTGATGACTTCGCGGATCGGGGTGTTGTCGAACACCAGATAGCCGTCTTTCCACGAAGTGTTGAGTTTCAGGTCGGCCGTTTTGCGGGTCGGTTTTTCCAGCTGGGCCCGTGCCCCGATGACAACTTCCTCTTTCTCGCGCACGGCGACTTCTGTCTCGTTTTTCTCATCGAGCAGCGACACTTTTCCGCGGACCAGCGTCAACTTGAGTGCCGCGTCATCGCTGTAGGTCGAAAGATTGAACTCGGTTCCCGTGACTTTGACGGTGACGCCCCGCGACGTGCGGACGTACATGGGCCAGTCGGGATTCGATTCCACTTTGAAATAGCCTTCGCCTTCCAATTCCACCACGCGCTTGCCGTTCTCGAAGCGGGCCGGCGTGCGGAGCGTGCTGGCGCTGTTGAGGATAACCTCGCTGCCGTCGGGCAGGGTTATTCTGCCCTTTACGCCGGGATTGACCTTGTAGTTGAGGACGGATTCGCCCTGGACGAGTTCCGGGATGGCGATGAGTTTCTCGTTCTGGGCCGTCAGGCTGGCGACCTGGCTGTTGAGGCGGCTGTTGTCGTGCAGGACCCAGAGGAAGGCGCCGACCACGAAAACAGCGGCTGCGCTGGCCACGGCATCCAGGATCCGGATCTTCCGCCGTTTGGGCGCAATCACGTTGAGAATGTGGGTCGTAGCCGTCTGGGAAGCTTCTGTATCAGGCATCGAAGCGAAGAGAAAATCGGCTTCGCGCTGTTGGAATTCCTCCTTGTTTGCAGGACTTTCTTCCACCCAGGCGAGCACTTCCCGCCGCTCGTCATCCGAAGCGGTTCCGTTGAAATACTTATGGAGTGTATCTAGTTTCATGTTATAGTTCCAATAATACCGGAATCTGGGCCTTTCCCCTCAAAAATCATTTAAAAACCGACAATTTGCTTTTGAATTGTTTCAGGGCCTTCACCATGTTGTATTCCACTTTCTTCACCGTCAGGCCGGTCGATTCGGCAATCTCCTCATAGGTCATGTTTTCCTCGCGGTTCATCACGAAGATCCGGCGGGTCAGTTCAGGCAACTTTTCATAGACGAGATCGATGATCCGCTTCATGTCCATCGCGTCGATGCGCGAGGTGATGGCTTCGCTGCCCAAACTCTCGATCGACAGGTTCACGGACGCTTTTTCCAAAGGATCTGTGAGCCGGGTCCGGAGGGAACTCAGGTGGTTGAGCGCTTTGTTGCGGGCGATGGTGAAAAGGAAGGAGCGGATGTTACGCTGCGGGTCGATGCGGTCCCGGTTGGTCCACAGGGCTGCAAAGGCCTCCTGGGCCAGATCCTCCGCCTCCGCATTGTCATGCAGGTAGTGCTGGATAAAATACTTGACATTCTCAAATTCCGCCCGGAACAATACCTCATACGCCTCCGTATCCGAAGCTTTGATGGCTTCGGAAAACACCCGGAGAATGGCCAGGTCCTTGTTGTCGTAGCGTGGTGGCATGCGGCCTGGAATAGTTGCCGTCAAAGATACAAAAAACAATCGGTTTTTTCTTGTATCTTTGTATTGTTATGGAAGTCATACTCATCCGCCATACCGCCGTGGATGTCCCGATGGGGACCTGCTATGGGCAGACCGATGTGCCGCTTAAAGAATCGTTCGAGGCGGAAGCCGCCTGCACAAAGGCCGAATTGGATGCTTGCGGTCCCATTGATTGCGCCTACACGAGTCCACTCTCCCGCTGCACGCGGCTGGCGGCTTTCTGTGGCTACGCTGATGCGGTGCGGGACAGTCGACTCCTCGAGCTCGATTTCGGAGAATGGGAGATGATGCTTTTCGACGACATTACCGACCCGCATCTGCAGACCTGGTATGCTGACCATATCCATACGCCCGTCACCGGCGGTGAATCTTTCATGCAACAGTTTCAGCGTGTGAGTTGCTTTTTGGACGAACTGAAAACCAAACCGTGGCAACGCGTCGTCATCTTTGCCCACGGGGGTGTCCTGGTGTCTGCCCAGGTCTATGCCGGTTTGGTAAGCCCAGAAGCGGCATTTGCCGCTCTTCCTCCCTTCGGCGGGCTTGTGCGCATCACCCTGTAGTTTGGGTTCGTGCAAAAAAATAGCAGCGAATCGCATATTATTTAGTATATTTGTAGGGATAGCTATCTACTTGAATAATATTTAAATAATATGCATTTTCATATGAGACGTTCTCTTTTTTGCTTGCTGGCCTTGTTGCTATTACTGCCGGCTTCCCTTTATGCGCAGGATGTGCGTGAGGGAACGTTGGGTATCCGTCTGGACGGCGGTCTCTCCTGGTCACTGGGTGGCGATTTCGCCAACTCGGGCAAAAATGCCCTGACTACAATCCAGCCCCAGGGCATCGTGGGGCTGTTCTATAACTTCAGTCCCCGATTCCGTGTGGGGCTGGACTACGGCTACACGCGCATGGTCCGCCAACAGCTGGACGGTACGATGCATGCACTCCCGGGCGGCGGCGAAGAGGGTGAAGTCTATCGCGACCTGAAGACCCACTTCCACGCTGCGGAGCTCACCGGTGAATACAATCTGCTGGGTACAGGCCCCCTGTCATTGTACCTGGGTGCGGGTGCCGGCTGCCAGTTCGCGGTCGGAAATACCTATACAATCGCGGTGAAGGATGAAGTCAAACCCGGCGGCCTGGGCAATTCGATCCATCTCACGGGGCACAATGTGGGACACAAGTATGTTGCGCCGTATATTCCGGTGACACTTTCGCTGGAATATGCGTTGCTGCCGCAAGTGGCTGTGAGTGTGGGCGGCGGCTACCGTCTTATCCTGGCTGGGAAGAACGGGTTTGCGGCAAAGAATCAGCCGTTCGCAACCCTGGGCCTTCGTTTCAATCTTTCGAAGTAAAAAAGAGTTTTATTATGAAAGCTTTCAAGAATAAATCGTTTTGGTGCGGCATTCTTTGCGCCGTGGCACTCTTCGGCTTCACGCCGATCCTCCTGACTTCCTGTGAGCCGGAACCCGCTGAGATCAATGTCACGCTTGAAACCGACATGAGTTCCATCATTGCGGCCATCAACAATGCCAATACCGCGCTCTCCGACAAACTGGCGACCATCGAAAAGGCCATGTCCGACGGGCTGGCCGACAGCCAGGCCGCC
>JAEEGG010001371.1_pt1 | contig 66682 bp, 46 predicted proteins | sample 9134161 | NCBI WGS metagenome assembly JAEEGG01 (sample SAMN16246543, study PRJNA631951) | gut metagenome | biome: gut microbiome; feature: rumen; material: CR-attached | host: Bos | place: Iran: Karaj | collected 2018-10
CACAGAAGTAAGGGAACGTGTAGATGTTGTTCTGAAATCCGACATTACCCGCAGAAAACTTGATCCCTGTCGTAATATCCGGGTACGCATCACTCTTGACAAGGGTTGACAGCGATTTTGCCGTCCCAGCCTTCGCCTTGACTTCGACCGGTACGAGCGTTTTTTTCGTTCGCACAAAAAAGTCCTGCTCCAGCGTGGAGTTCTCTTTCTTATAGTAGAAAAGCTCGTAACCCTGCTTGCTCAGAATCTCGGCAACGATATTTTCGTATAAGGCCCCCTTGTACACATTCATATTCCGGTTAGCGCGAAGGTCTTCCTGGGATTCATCATCGAGATTCGCGACAAGGAGCCCCGTATCCTTGAAATAAATCTTGTACTTTTTTTCTTCAAAGTTCCCTTTCAGCGGGAGTTCCGGTGTATGCAGGCAATGGCAGAGATTCACCATGCCGGCATCATTAAGCCATTCGACGCAACCCCAATAGTCCTTGAACTTCGCCCCACTCGCAACCTTAGAAACCTGGAACTTCTTGTTTTCTTTCGCCAACTGTACAGGGATGCTGTTGAACACGTTGAGCACCCTGGTCTTGTCAATCCCCTCGACATACTTCTTTATATCTTCTTTGTAATCAGCGATAAGGGAGCACTGGAGCGCCAGCGTTCCCTCGAACGTTCCCTTTTCGACAAAAGAACGCACCACTTCGGGCATTCCCCCAAGGAGACAATAGTCCATGAACAGACTACCAAAAACATTCATGTCCGTTTGGTTAAATGGCGTTACCGACCGCATGTGCGACAAAAGATCACCGACAACATCCGAGCCATATCCCATGGCCCACAGGAATTCCTCGAAATCCATCGACTGCATCTGGAATTCCGACTTGTAGCCAACACTGTTGCTCTCTATACGCTTGTAATTTATCCCCAGCATGGAGCCGCTGCAAATCACATCGAACCGACCGTCTATGCAGAACGACTTGAGCGATGTCGCAATTTCAGGATAGTCTTGAATCTCGTCGAAAAGAATAAGAGTTTTCCCTGGTACAAATTTCTTTTCTGAATCAATGCGAGAAATATTCCTGATGACATCTTGTACAGTGTAGCCATCTTCGCAGATGGTCTTGTACTTTTTCTCCAACACAAAGTTTATGTTGACAAAATTCTCGTAATTTGCAGCAAAATGCTTGATGGATTCAGTCTTCCCTATCTGACGGGCCCCTTTGACAATCAGGGGTTTCCTATCGGCGGATTTTTTCCATTCTAGCAAGAAATCATCTAGTTTGCGTTTCAGGTACATGCTTTAAATATACATTCTTTTCTAAAAAATGAGCGAATTTTAGTTGATTTCCACTAAAAAATGAGCGAGTTTTTGGAAAATTATACTAAAATATGACAACAGGAACCCAATGGGCAAAGCTTTCACGGCGGATTTTCGGGTCGCCGAGGATGGGGCGGTGAGTCCCCTGCACTATGAAGCGGGCTTCGGGATGCTTGCGGGCCACGCCGGCAATTAAGCGCAAGGTCGCATGCAGTTTGGCGCGGTCGCCGTCGCGGGAATCCTGGGTCGTCCAGGCAACGTTCTTCACGGGGGATGCAGAGTCAACCGCCACGGCCGCGAGCACGGAATCTAGCGTTGCCGCCATCACGCTGTCGGGGCACTTCTGACAGAACAGCCGCACGCCGTAGCCCAGCGAATCCATGTACAGGTTACGCCCGTATTCCAGGGAATCGCCTCCGAACAGGTAGACCCCATCGTGCGGGCGAGTGCTGTCGCCGGGAATGCGCAGCTCGGCAAATTCCGCATGGCGGGTACGGTTTACGAGCCTGTAATGCAGATATTCCTTGTGCGGCACATCCTTGAACACGGCGAAGTCTTCTCGCAGGAGCTGCGGTTCAAAAGGCACGCCCCAGGCATCGACCAATATGTTCACAGTCGTCCGCGTGGAGTCCGCGAACCGCCTAAACAGCTGCCCCTTGCCGAGCAGTTCGTAGTTGCCCGCATACTCCGCGATCAACGAATCCGCATCAATAAAAGGCTGCATGTGCCAGGGCTTATCGCCAGTCTTTATGTACTGCGCACTGATCAGGTACGAGAATACTACCGCAAAGGCGACAAATGCGGCAAAAAGGCCAAAACCAATCTTCGGGAACTTCGTCATGGTTCTCCCCCTTCGCGGCGGTACTTGACCAGGCGCATATCCCCGAACTCCTTCACCGTCCGTATAGAAACGGAATCGTGGTAGTGAACGCGATAAAAGCGGTCGAATCGATGAAGCGTGTCCGTTTCCAGCACATACACGTTATCCCTGACAATGTCCTTGATGGGGTTCCGCATGCCCCGAATCCGCATCTCCTTCTGCATGCCGGGCAGGTTCATGTTCCAGTAGCCGAGCGGGATAATGTTGCCCCAGCTGCCCGGAGCGGCAGCCATGTAAGGGGGATCCTTGTATGTCGCGAGGTACTTGTAGTCGTTAAAGTAGAGCAAAAAGACGTCTTTGGGACGGTCCTGCGTGTATTGCAGGAATTCGCTCCATTCCTTAGACATCTGCGGAATTCCGAAAAACGAGCGATTGTTATCTATGCCGCGCTGGCCAGACAGAGCAAGGGTCAAGCTACCCAGTGCCAAAAGCCCTATCAAATACGGCAGCTTGCCGATATGATTATTTTGTTCAAAACACTTCCGTTGCATCAACGGGATGGCGCAGACAATGGCATAGAGCCAAATCCCCGACTCCACGTGGTAAACCACTCGGTTCACGTACAGCAGGTAGCCCATGCACAGGCACAGCAGTGCAAGCGAGCCCCAGGTATACAGGTTCGCCCGCCTGGGAATAAAGAAAAAGAACATGAGGCAAAGGACTATCCAGCACCAGGCATTCGCCTGGAAGAACGACTTCGCCACCACGAGGAACAGCGCCGCCGGCATCCTGGCCGGGTTCACCTCGTAACGGTTCCTGTGAACGACACCAGCAATCTGTTTCAGGCTATCGAGCGAGAATACTTCGGTGTCGTAGAAAATCCAACTTCTGAGGAACCTGAAATCGCGCCCCTGCATCTGCCGTTCTTCCAATTCGTCAAAAGCGGCGTCGACATCGTAATTGTCCCCGTCACCAAAGAGCGCCCTGCTCCACTGATATTCGCGGTAGTAGGAATATGCGGGGTCCCCGAACAGGTCGTTATTGAAGTTCTGCAGCGCCTGGTAGGCGCACACGCACGCAACCAGCACGGCCAGGGAGGTCTTCATGATTTTGCGGGTCTCGAAAACGCTCAGCGCAAGCGTGACCGCCAAGAACGGCATCCCCAGAAGGAACCCCTCCTTGCGGAAAACGATGCCCACGACAAAGAACACCCCGCCAAGGACAATCCACAGCTTCCGCCGTTCGCCGTTGCCAAAATAAAACAGAAGAATCGCCGCAGCAGTCGATGCGGCCGCACACTGGGTAAAGGCCGCCTGCAGGTAGAAATCCGGCGCAAGGCATGCTAGCAGGAACACGGAAAGGGCGACACCCAGTTTGCCGCCCACCTGCCGCAGCATGAAGTAGACAAATACCGTAAACGCAGCAAATGCGGCCAGCAGTTCAAAAATAAAGTACCAGCCCACCTTTGGGAAAACCGCGTAGAAAGGCTTCAAGAAATAGGCGTAGGCCCCGTTCACGAAGAGCGTATGGGGATCGAACTCGCCCCCGTAGGCCCCCGTAATCATCGCCGACATGAAGTAATCGTCCAGGGAGCCCCTATGGAGCCCGCAAACCGCAAGGCAAACCAGAAGGAAGGCTAGGTTCAGGCAAAGCGCCAAAAGGAAGGAGCCAGGCACAAACCTTAATCTTGTCAAGTCGGAAAACCTCATGTTCTAAATATACCATCTAATCCGCAGAAGGGCATCCGTAAAGGAACACCTTTTGGTTATTCCGCACCATTGCAGAATCTTCTTTAACAAAAGGTAAAGGTGTTTTGTCTGTCACCAAATAGGAGATTTCATTTAGTCCACAAAGAAATTCGACTCTATCAATCAGCGTATCTGAATCTGCTATTTTTTGCAGAATAGCACTATAGACATAATATTCTTCAACTTGTGGAGCACGATCCTTTAAATAAAGCAGGTGCGATCTTTCCAAACCAGTTCGATAATGTTCCCTGCTAAAAACAGACCCAATTAAAGTAGAACGTGAAAGATAACTACCAGTCAAAAATTGCAATCTAGGTTCATCTTCAAATTCACCTGGCACATAGAACAGCATTTTCCCTCGTTCCTTAATCTGCGGGAAAATCGATTCATGCAAATATTGATCAAGTTGAGATTCATTTTCTTGCCATTGAACGGAATAACTATTATAGCAAAAAACCGCAACCGCACTACATATAAAAAGCCAAACCGCTATTCCCCAATAAGAAACTTTTTTTATAAAAACAATAGAAGCTAGAGATATTACGGAAGCAATGCTAATCCACGGAAAACTTCGACACATTCCCTCTATTAAAGTCTGCCGTCTTGTTTCGACATCAATCAATCCATCAAATAACATCAAAACGGTTATAATAAAAAATCCACCCCAATACCTTAATTTATTTTCTTTCGGAAAAAAAGCTAAAAAAAGAGCGAGGGAAGGCAACAACATAAAACGAGAAAAGAACACGTACAAAACCAAAATTATGGCAGGAATAAATTTTCGATGCATAACGAAATACACCACAAACGCAACCGAAAAAACAAATTGGTAAAACAATAACAAATCCCTAATACGATAAATTTCCACATATTTAAATCCAAAGAAAATCGGAAGCCCCTGTAAACACCATGTAAGGTATTGTTGGACAAAAAATCCAACAAACAAGAACGTTACAAAAACACCAATCCATCCTTTTAGGGAAATAAGCTTAGCTTTAGTTATCGTTAAAACCAAAGCAACAACTGAGATCAAAATGAGGTTTCTCGAGACTAAAAAAGAAAGAAGCAACAGAATCACACCTAAATCAACAGTGGTGATACATTTGCCTTTCATAGCTTTCTTTAGTGAATTTGTTAAAGAGCAGATTCCCAACGGAACAGCTATAATCGAAGGAAGCCAAAGAACTCTCCACGTCTGAACTTGATATAAGAAAACATGCTCTCCTGCCCCACCCCATATATACCAATAGAACCCAATAAAAATCAGCAAGCACAATGCAACAGATATCCTTCTAATCTCTTTACTTAAGGATTTTATCGCCAAAATCAAAAAAAAGACAAAAAACAAAATATTTTTCGCAATAAGTTCATAACTAGGAGAGAACACAAGTGGCCGAGCAGGCCAATCTTCAGGAAAAAAATCAAACGTTTTCCAATGCAACAAGAACGTTAACGGAAACAAAAGAGATATAACAAGAACAGGTATTCTTGTTTTGGGAAAGAAATAGAACATCCAAAAAGGCAAGCACCAACCAGCCGTAATAGGATGTATTGCAGTTCCTGCCAAAATAAAGAATAGGCTTAAAATTTTTTTTTGATGAAACAAGAAAATTAGGGAAATCATCCCCAAAACAGTTGACAAAGAACGGGAGCACGCATACAGTTCTATATAATGATAAAAACCAACACGAGAAAACCCTATACCATGTGCAAAAAAAACGGGCAACAATATTGTTACTGGCAAAGTCCAAAATGATTGTTTTATTCTGCGAAGCAATGATTGAACTAGGAAAATCGCAACAAGAAACCATACAAATTGCATCAAAATCGTATATACGAACGCCCCAGTAGAAACACCAAACCATTCCAAAAAAAATCCAAAAATGGGAGAAAAGAAGCCCAAAGAATCTTGGTTTCCAAATTCAAAAGCAGGATCACCCAAAAATCTCAAAGGATTTATTGAATAGACATACTGTGTTACATATAAAACAGCATCGTGAACTATTCCTTCGTAATGATATACACTGAAGAAAAGAGGTATTGCAAACAAAAATGGCAAATGTTTATTCTTTAAGACATTAATTATAGTTGTCATTTTGAAGCACCTCATAAATAAACATACTTATTTTTAGCAAGGATCGCATATTAATTACTAGGGCATCCGTACAGCCATACAAATTTTTGCCTTACTTCTAAATACACAGAATCTTGTTTAGGGAGAGGCATATTCGCATAATCTGTGGCAAAATGCGCAATTTCTCCGGCATCACACAAATAATGAACGCGAGCCAAAAGCGTATCAGGATTTAGATAAACATCCATGATTTTGTCACCAAAGTCGCTCAGGTTCAGCATTAGCGGCGATTCTACTAAAAGTTCACTTTGCCGACGCCTAGATTCCATATATTGTTCTTTATAAAATATTTCCCCCACACCAATTGATTTGTCTGCATAGGCACCAGTCATAAAGTTCATTCTGGACGGATTAGGGGATTCATGATCAACCGTAAAAAGAATTTTTCCACGATTTTTCACTTGTGGAAATATGGGAGCATCAAAAAAAGCATCCATCTGTTTTTCGTTCAATACAATAATTTCATTTCTTGAATCCCACCTAAAAACATCCCATGCCAACAATGAGACAAGAAACACCAATAGTGGCACAAAAACATTCCTACCATGATTATTTTTTTTCAAAGCCATAATCCAACAAGAGGCCATGAATATTATCACAAAAAGAAGAACACTCGCAACAGCAGCATTTTCTAAAGGCAGTTCTTCCGTAGAATTAGGCAAATACGTAGAACTCAGCACTTCAAAAAAAGAAAACGCAAAGGAAAACGCCAACAAGCCTCTTTTTACCAAATAACTCATATTAGGCAACAGGTAAATAAGTATTCCTACAATAGGAAGAATTTTCATATCGCCATTGCCCAGTGCGACAGCAAAAATTAATGCAAATCCATATTTCTTTTGTGAAGCACATACCAAAACAAACAACAATAGCAACGTATTTTCAACAACAGTCAAATAAGCCGGTATGTGTAACCATTCTACCGCCAAGCCAGTATTACCGATTCCCTGTTCCAAGGCCAGTTGAATAAAGTTACAAAACATAGTATTGGCAAGCAAGAATACAAGACCCAAGACAAACAACATTCTAGACCAATTAGAAGGTATTGCAATTATATTCTTTTTTCCGATTGGAGAACAAATAAAAATCAAGCACAAAATAAATAAAACGGGCCATTGAAGCCTTGCGATTACGCACATTCCCAAAATCAAAACTGCATAATCACAGAGCAAAACTTCTCGTTTATTCTTTAAGCAATCATGGATAAATAGAGCAAATACCGGAATCACAGGAATTGTACACAGCCACTGCATTCTAAACGGTTGCGCCTGATAGAATAAAAGATGTTCCATATATACGCCAGCATACTGGAGATAAAAAGCCACCAGCGAAACAAGAAGAAGACAGATCGAAAACTTTGAAAGAGATCGGCCTTTGAAATGATGGTACATAGCCCACCAAAAAAGTAATAGACCCATATATATAAAAGAGTCATCTAAATCGGGCCTAATATATAACGGTTTCCAATCATTTGGATAAAAATCAAGGCGACCTATGTGCAAATAGCCGCTCAAGGGAGAAAGAAATGCCAAAATTAAAACAGGGATTCTAAACCTGGGGAAATGGAAAAAGAGCCACAAAGGCAGGGCCCACCCTCCCATCAACGGATGAAAGAGCGAAGACATAATAAAGAATGCAAGTGAGATATATTTATTCTTGTCAAAAAGATATATAAGCCCAATCACAATCAAAACTTCAGACAGGACTCGTGCAACTAGAAATGGCTCAAAAAAGGAAAAATACAAGCATCCTGCCCCATACTCCTTACTTGCCAACATAACAAACAAAGCCAAAACTATAGGGAATCGCCATTGTTCAGCATTAAATAATTTGGTCCATCTACACACCAAGGTAATAAGAGAAAGGCCCAAGGCAAGAAGCATAAACAACGTTGCGACAATACCACCAACATTCACACCTAGAATTTTAAACACTTCTGCGACAATGGGAGAAAAAATACTAAACGAATCCTGATTGCCGTACATAAACGGAACATCGTTTACAAATCGTTCCGGTTGCAAATAGTTTATCACTTGCAGCAAATAGAGCGCAGCATCGTAAGCATACCCTCTATAACGAACCAATACGAAAAAAAACGCTATGCCCAAAGCGTAAAGAAGGCCATCTCGCTTTACAATACTTATTGTAGCTTTCAACATTAGAAATAAATTCCCAGTATTTAAAAAACCGACCCAAAAGGGTCGGTTCGGAATTTCATTGCTTACGCAGCACTATTACTTAGCAAGCTTCGCAAAGGATGTGGTAAGGCCCATGCATTCGGCAACACCGGTACCAACCGTAACAGAAACTTCGCCAGCAGCGGTAGAGCCAGACCCTTGGACAGTAGCCGTCAACTCCCAGCCCCAGGAACCCGCAGTGCAATCGTCCAATTTGTGGATGTTCTGCGCTTTCCATTTGCCTTCAGCTGTAGAAGAACCCAAGCCACCTTCATAGTGGAATTCATTAGATTCAAACGTGCCGGAAGCAAGCTTCTTACCCGGGGCGGTGTAACCAATCTGGTTCCAGTCACCGGCAGCGTAAGCTTCCTGAGCGTAAGCTTCGACCATGTTGATCCAGGTACCGGCGGCGGTCGGAACTTCCGAAGCCTTGGACTTGGCGATCATGCCGAACAGCTTAGGCACTGCGACGGCGGCGAGGATGCCCATGATAACAATCACGACCATCAATTCGATAAGGGTAAAACCTTGTTTCTTCATAGTGTACTCCTTGTTGTTTGTGACACACTTTTTTGGGCGTCATTGCCCGTTTACTTCCATAAATATACCATCTTTTTTCTCAAAAGCAACACTTCTGTCAAATTTTCGTCACGAATGTGTCATAAAACACACCTGCCAGGCAAAAATGGCACTTTTGCGACCAAAAACAGCTCTTTACGGACTGTTGGATGTTGTATATATAGTAAAATTTTTTTAAAAAAATCGTATTTTCCCCCAAATTTTTTCACTTTTTTTTATTCCATCTTGGAATATCGGGCCTTTATTGCTAGTTTTTTTTTACAGAAGTCAAAATCGACGGGATTGGTTATGTATTTTAGTACCAAATGTAAAGGTTTCACGCTCATAGAGCTCATGGCAGTCATCGTCATAATGGGCGTACTTGCCGCCGTCGCCATACCCAAGGTTTTCGGGCAAATTGCGAAGGCTCGAGCAAGCGAACTCTACTCAGCGGCAGGCACGTACATCCACATGCAGGATTCGTACAACATTCAGAACCAAGACAGCATCGGAACCTGGATTTCTATCGGGTACAAGCCACCCGTCAGCAACAGTTTCAAGTACTTTGAGGAAAACGTCGAAGGCGGCATAACTACGGCCACGGCGCTTTCCATTGACGCCGGAGAAATCGCCGGATGGAAAGCAAACAACATAAGCAAACTCAACGACTGTGAAGCCGACAACGTGTGGCAACTGAACATTTCCAAGTCCCCAACAAATGCGTACAACATTTTGTATCAAGTAGTCATTAGCGCCGCAGAATGCGAAGCGCTCACAAAAAAATTCGAAGCTCTCGACACCTACAACAAGATTACCGCCACACCGTAGGCAGTTCACAACAGAGACATTACAAAACAAACGGGCCGGGTCAAATGAACCGGTCCGCATTTTTTGAACATTCCAAAATTAACTATAGAAATCAAGGTTGCTTTGCAGCCATTGCAGCAAGCCGCGCCTGCACCTCGGCAATCTGCTCTGCAGGGAAGTTCATGTCTTTCATGACTCCTAGGACATTGGCTTCGCCTTCGGCGAGTCCTTCGGCACGGGAACGTTTCTTCTCAACGTATAATTCGTAGTTTCGGTCGCTCATGTTCTTTGCCTCGCTTATAAGGAAGTCCTCTGTAAAAATACTCAATTTCGCACATTCGTGCAAGTGGGCAAACATCGAGCCTTCCGGCACGGGAACGCGCCCGCTGCGCAAACGGAACTTGCTTCCGCCTGTACTATAAGACGTTCTAAATGACGATTTTATCCTCAAAAAAATTTTCACAAAACAGCAAACGGGCCGGGTCAAATGAACCGGTCCGTTGTCGCTATAGATACCACTATTTAATTGCCGCCGCCCCGACAATAATCTCTTCGGGGACGCCCATTGAACGAAGATAGTCAATCCGCTTAGCAGCTCGGTCATTGGCTCTTTTTTCAGCTTCGGCTTCGCCCTCGGCGCGTCCTTCGGCACGGGAACGTTTCTTCTCGACGTATAATTCGTAGTTTCGGTCGCTCATGTTCTTCGCCTCGCTTATAAGGAAGTCCTCTGTAAAAATACTCAATTTTGCGCATTCGTGCAAGTGGGCAAACATCGAGCCTTCCGGCACGGGGAGTGGTTGTTCATTGTTCAGCCCGTCAATTACACGAAGCCATTGCGCCAGCATGCTGTTGTCGGAATGATATTTTCCATTCAAAAACTTGGGAATCTCGACAAGCGTGATGGTCTGCTTCTTGTAAAATTCCTCGTTTTCTTGATTTTTCAGACGCACATGATGCCGATAGTTGCTCGATTCGGGAAATCCGCTGAACATCTGAAGGCTCACGAGATTCAAGTTACGGAGTTTGTAATCGTCACCTTTGATACGACTCGCCACCGTATGCTTCGCGGTATAGAACACAAGGCGGTCACTATAAGTTCCATCGTCTACATGTTGCACCTCAAGGACGATGCGGTCCATGCCCTGATCCATCGCCACGATGTCCGAGATAATCTCCTTACTGAACGCACCGGGCACGGCAGGATTCACGAAGGCGAGACGCTCTATACAATCGCTACCGCAGAGGTTGAGTACCGCATTCAGGAAGTCTACGGTCATCCTCTCGTTCTCAGGGTTGCCGAAAATCAATTTGAAGATGGAGTCGTTGTAGATGTAGACGAACTTATACTTCTCTCGATACCTTGCAATACAGGCGGATACATCGCCACCGGCCTTGTGAGTCTCATTGATGTCAACAAGCATTGCCGCATACTCTTTTTTTGTCATTGTGGAGTCCTATTTGCGGGAACGCGCCCGCTGCGCAGTCGGGATTTGCTTCCGCCTGTACTATAAGACGTTCTAAATGACGATTTTATCCTCAAAAAAATTTTCACAAAACAGCAAACGGGCCGGGTTAAACCGGTCCGTTGTTGAATATTTTCACCGTTTATTAGGGGGTTTCTTCGGATTCGTCCTTTACTTCGTACGTGACGGAGCAGAGGAGCGACGAGCCCCAGAGATTATAGGTGTACGTGCCGGGGGTTGTGGGGACGTACGCTTCAAGGTCCAAATAGCTCTCGTTAGGCCAAGAGCCTGAACTTACGGTATTTCCATACGGAGTACCGTCTTGGTTGCGGTTTAGCGACGCCTGGATCGCCGAACCGGAAGTGTTCTTGTTCTTGCTCTTGAAGCGGCCGCCCTCGATGTAGCAGTCGGCATCCGGAGCGGGCTCATCCCCCGCGTAGGAGTAAAGCACGGAGCAGACTTCTTCGCCGTTGATGCTGAGCGCCACGACGTAATCGCCGGGCTCGCTTATCGCGGGGAGCGGCTCGTCGAAGCGGGTTGTCGACGGGCTCACGTTCTTGGAACGGTCGATGATGTTGCCCAGCTTGTCCATGTACCAGAGCTTGATCGAGTTCGTGTTGCCCACGGCCAGGTTCAGGTCGGCGGTGAAGCGCTTGCTCACCTCGTCAATGGCGCAGTTGTCGGCCGTGGAGCCGTTCGCGCCGGTAACGACGGTAATGTCGGCCGTGCAAGAGAGGCCGGCGTAGGTGAGCGTATAGCGGTAGTTGCCCGGGGTGGTGTTGATATTGGGCGACCAGCTGTTCACCTGGCCGTTGCCGCGGTACGTGAGCCTTACAGGGGGTTCGCTGCCGATCCTTGCGTCGACGGCGCAGCCGGACGGCGGACAGTTCGTAATCTTGTAGTTAAGCGAGGGCAGGTTATCGCCCGGGTTGATGGGCGCAGTGGAGCTTAGGTCGCAGGTGAGTTCGCTCGCTCTTACATCGACAGCCGGCGTTGTGCAGGTCATCTCGTCGCCGCCATTCTTGGGCTTCACGGAAACAGTGAAAGTGTAGGAACGGTCACCGCCGCTGATGTTGATGTTCTTCTGCAAATCCACGGCAGGGATGTAGAACTTCCCTTCTGCCGGGCAATCCTTCTCTGTGGTCTCGTACGAGTTGTCCACGCCAGTAACCTTGCAGAGCGCCTCACCTGAATTCACAAGATTCGACGAAATCACGAAGCGGTCGCCATCTAGCGTTGCCTCGCAGCCATGAACGCCCACGCTGTTGGGGCAATCGCTCACAAGGCCTGTAACCGTAAAGCCGCTCGAAGCCGTAAACTCGATGGACACGACCCGTTCGGGGTCGAATTCCTGCATATCGGACATCAAATCCACGCTGCGCGAGAACGAGCCGTTGCCGCTGATGAGGAATTCCTGCGACCTGGTACCGTTCGCATCCGTCATCACCATGGTAACAATGGGAATATTCCCGGAACCATCACCGTCGGGCAGGCCACTGATTTCGCCCATGATGCTAGAAGACCTGAGATTCGCGACACCGCCCGAAACTTTAGCCACGCACGACGACTGGTTGTCGCAATTATCAATATGGAACGACGTACCCTGAGAGCATTCGTTGATACTGCCGACCACGAACCGGCCACAGGAAGCCTCGTAGGTGTGCCCGTTGCCGCCCTGGTTATTGCAGTCGATGACCACGCTCGCACTGCGAACAGCACCTTCGATATTTTCACCGTTGTAGTCGTAGTACTTGGTCGTTCCATGCAGGCCGGCATAAGTGAAGTTGTACTTATCGTCCTTGCTCTTTTCCAGCACGTCTGCATATACGCCGCTCACAAAATACGGGCCCTCGCTATCGGCACTGCAACTACTGCAATGCGTAGTGCCGTCCAACCAAGTCTCGCAGGAATGCTTGGCATAGCCAGGAGCCAGGTCACAGCCGTTGTAGTGATAAGTTACTTTACAGCCGGGAAGGAGCTTGTCCGGGTTGGCAGGGTCGTTGAAGTAGCTGGAAGTTCCCACCCAGGGTTTCACGTCCTCGTTCAAGGGAAGGATTCCACCCAGGTAGTTTGCCGCAAAGGAACAGGAAACATTCGGGATATCGAAACAATGCTCGGGATCCCAGTCATCGGAAGACCAGCCGAGGTTCATCACCTTGAAGCAGTCATCGGCCATGCTCAGGCCCACGTACTCGTTGACGTTAGCACCGACAAGGAGCGGGATATTCACCGAGGAACGCACCCAGGAGCCTTCCCTCTTATAGCTGAGCTTGACCTTCGCGGAGTCGCCGAACACCTCTATGTCGGTATTGAAGACTATGCCCGTGAACTCGGCCGGGGTAAGGATGATTCCGGGGAACGAGGCCTTCTTGCAGTCGCCCTGGTTCTCGTTCTTGATGCCGCTGCCGTCACCTTCGCAGACGCGCACTTCCATGACGTAATTACCGACGCTGGTCATCTGGCTCGCCCTGCCGTACACCTGCACGATGGAGTAGCGCGAAGAATTTTCGGTAGAGCGCAGGATAAAGCCGCTATTCAACGGGGTATAGCTGTTGCCCTTCATTTCGCGGAAACAAGCCTTGAAGCGCGAAGTGAGCGTCCCGTGGCCACCCGCCTGGGTTCGGTTCAGCAGGTAGGAGATGGTCGAGTTGCCGCTATTGGCGTTCTTGCCAGCCGAATAATAGATGAATTCACCCTGTTTCGTGGGCCTACTGTATTTTTGCCCGTTGTTGGTCCTGGGCAGCAGCCAGTCCGAAGTCGGGTAGTTGCCGCCGCCATTCGTATTGCACGACGAATTCTTGCCGCTAACCTTGCAGGTGTCGATGCAGTTGTCCTTCGAGCCGTTACACCATATACCCACGTCCTTGAAGTCCGTATAGAAGCAGTGGTTCTCGATATCGGCGTATTCCGCAACAACGAGCGAATCGTGAATCAGGGATACCGGCATCTTGTCGGATTTCGAAATGTAATCCAAGGATCCATCGCTGCGTACAAAGTTCCAGGTCTTGAATTCTTCCCCGGAAGCATCCTTATGACGAAGCTCAATATGGCGCCCCGCAAACACCTTTATGCGGCAGGTGTCTCCCGCATTGCACATGCTAGATGTAATGTCCGACAAGGGAGTATTCGCATCGATAATTTGGTCGGAAGTGCGCACTTCCACCTTGGATTTTGTGGCTCCGTTCAAGAACAACTTGAGGGTGAATTCCTTGGCCTTGTACGATGCATAAAGAGTATAGGTATGGCCGTCTTGCAGGTTGCCGATGGATGAATCCGGTATGAACACGTCGCAATACGGGGAGGCGTTTCTCGTTTCCTGAAGCATAACGTCCTCGGCATCGGAGAGGCCGCAGCCCCACTGCTTGTTGGGATCCTGCGTCGTGATGTCGGGACAGCTGGGGCGGACCCAGTCGCCCAAAGAGGCAAAGATAAGGTTCCCAGTGCATTCGGGCCTAGCAAGGACTTCGCTGCAGCTGACTCCGTTTATCGTCTTGTGCTTGTTGGCATCGCAGAATCCTGTCTTGGGGATATCTTCACGCACTATCGTGGCCGCACCATCGAGCCAGACAGAATGAGTCAAGGGGGCCCCCATTCGCCCATTCTCGCCCACCGAGACAATCGTAAAATTGACCTGGTTGTTATCGGACCCGGATGCGGAGGATACCGCGAATACCGGAGTTTCCATGCCCGGTTGCAATATCACCGAATACAAGCGAGAACCGTCGTCCTGGAGTTCGCCCGCAGTGACATAGTCGCCGGACGGTTGCACATGCCAGCCTTCGGGAACTTCGGTAACGCGCACCACCGCCGTGACCGGGTCGTGCTGGCTGCCGTCAACATTCATCCTTACAGCCACCGTGCCGCCACCAAAGATTCGCGTTTCCGTCCCCACAAAGCTCACCGCAGACTTCTGCGCCGCATGGGCATCAACCACCACCCAGAAAGGGATTTTACCATAGGACGACGTCTTCGACGTATACTCGCACTTGTATACCGGATGTTCCAGCGGGGAACCGCCAGTAATCAAGCCACTCGTGTTTAGGTTCGGAGTACATTTCGTATTCGCCGCCGAGAATGTCTCTTTCGCGCCGTTCAGGTTAATTACCTTGTAGTAATGTTCCAGCTTACCCTCGGGCACGTCACTCATGTAGATAATGCGCGGCAAAACGACAATGCTCGGCTTGACCGTCGTGTATTGACTGGAGGTTAGGTTGTCGTACAGGATTTCCTTGTTCCGGCGTTGCGATTCAAGCGTTATGGAAAGCTGCGGAGCCGTGGCAACGTAGTACTTGTCGAAACCCCCTTCCACATTCAGTTCTTCGCCATCGTGATTGATGTCATCTTCGTGATCGCTAACCAGGCCGCCGCAAGACCCCTCTTCGCGGATATTGCAGATGATAGCGTTGTCGACCAGGCTCTGCACCAGGGGTTCGTTATAGACAATCCCTATGTGCGACGTATTGACGCGTTTTATCCTGGCACAATTGGTAGCCGTCAGGTAGAACGAGCCATTCCAAGTCGTATCACCACGAGTACCACCTCTGTAACGGTGTTGAAGTTCATCGATATCCGCTTTGGAATAAAAAAAGTAATTGTACTTGGCGGATTGTCTGGTCTCCGGAGTATTGACCATTCCGGCACCTTTCGCCATGTAGAAAAATACTTTCGACGTATCCGTCGTCGGGGGCATATTCAACATGGAAATCTTGTTTTCAGAAACGAATATGAAGTTTCCGTCAAGTTTTCCAGTAGGGTTTTTGAATATAGATTGATCTCCGGATCCATGCACACCTACCACAAGGTAACCATGGTACATCAAGGTCGGTGAATTAGAAACATTCTTATAGCACGTATTCAGTTTTCCCATGTCATAGTTGTCGGTATTGCCCGTAATCTTGGCACAGGGGACCTTGTCCACCAGCTGTTTGAAAGAGTCATACGCGGTGGTAATCATGTCGTTAATCTTGTATTTGGTATTGTCACAGCCTTTCGTCGGCTTGCCTAAGATGCTGTCACAGTATGTCACGATGCTGGTATCGCAAAACATCGTCTTGTTGGGCATAGAAACAGCAATCGCGCTCGACTTGAAGAAATTGGATTTCTGGAACATCCATCCGCTTTTACAACCATGCACCGGATTACCGGAGGAGTTGCAGGTTCCCAGATCCGGCATGTATACAGAATAGCCATTGCCGCCAAAATTCGTATGTTCAATCGTACTTGACCCCATCGAATTCTGGAAGAGATTGCCAGTCTTTACGTTGACGCTATGCTCCACGGTAAAATCTTGGTAAAGATCGCCGATATTCAGTTTGCCGGACGCTTCCACGCAAAGGTTGTCACGGATTCTGGTTTGCTTGGTTCTTTCGGTCGTATACGAACCTTTCAAGGTCAGGTCACCACCAACATCTAGGCCATGACCCGCATTCGTAACTGAGACGCTCTTATCAAAAACGGCATTGCCCCTAATGGTAGCGCTAATACCGTAGATGGAACCCTTCACATAGATGTCACCGGCAGTCACTCCATTGTTTTGAGGTTTGAATTCGCCACCAATGCACGCATGCTGTCCCAAATCAACGTTATTGCCAGAAAGCTCAAAATTCCCGGTTATAATGAAGTCTTCGGTGATGGCGGTCGGGTTGCCCTTCCAGTTGCCGTTGATAACCATCGACGAATTCTTGTTATCGCCAGCACCCTCCATTGACCCGCCGAAATACGTCTGCTTGAAATCCACCGGACTTTCAACAATAACCTCGGGTTCCCTCACCTTGTACAGGCCGCGCACCTTCAAGACGGATGTCTCGCTGTACTTGGCATCGCCACGAGCAATGCCGTTAGAGACGATGGTGAACTTGTAGGCCGAGCCCGAAGTTTCCACGCCGGTCAGCCAGACGTTGAACACCTGCTTGCTGGAATTCATGCCGCGGACAACATTGGTGAGGGCCACGGGCTTCTTGCCGCCGTCGTAATACTGGCGGAGAATGGCACCCACGTCGTTCGCATGGTAGGTCATCCACGAGCGGACGCTCTCGAGCCCGGCATGGGACGCTTCCTTGGCCTCGGACATGGCCATGCGGTCGGCACTGGTAAAACCCGCCGAACTGAGCCACTTGTAGGTGGCCGTAGTCGCGATAGTGGCAATCATCATGAAAATGAGCACCGTTACAAGCGACACACCTTTCTTTGCCAGACAGTTGTTCCGCATTCAATACCCCCTAGTCTTCCGGCCCGTTGCTGGGCATCGGAGCGACCTGTAAAATCTCACCAGTTTCACCACCCATGGTCACGACAATGCGCAGCTGGAATGCTTTCACGTTCTGCTTGTCGGTAGTGGCCGGATCGTATGTCTTGTCGTCAAAATTGTAATTGGAACTTTCAATCTTTTTCAAGAAAAGGTCGTTAATGGTTATGCGGCCGCCCGCCTCGGGCGCGTAACTTGCGAACGAGAACGCGAGACAGACGTCATTCACTGTATTCGGGGGCCTGAAACGGAACGTGCGTTGCGAGGGTTCCAGCCTCGCCACGGGCGGATAGAAAAGGAAGTCCGCAAGGCCGGCAACTTTTTCGCCAGTCGTCTTCCTGAAGCCAACCGAGGCGTGGTCGCGTCCCGGGCAGAACAGGCGGCTATTGTCCCTGGAATAGGGAATTTTGAAGGAAATCTCATATTCGGCCGTCGAATCGAGCGTAATCTTGGAACAGAGGTGTTTCCAGTCATCGCCGTTTACCGCCGTAAGGCCCGTATTCGCACGCCCGACAAAGACCTGCCCGACCCTTTTCCCTGCAGCATTCTCCGAATGCGTCGTCCTGTTATAATTCGTCTGGAACCCGCTGATTTCTTGACTTGTGCCCCCATCCGTGGGATTGGAGGCCAAAGCAAAGTATTGCGGCCCCGTGGACGTGGCCCCCGTAAAGCGCGGAAGCAGCTTGAAGGGGTATTCGGAAGCCCCGGAGTTGACCTCGGGCAGCACAATGGACTTGACTGCGGCAGAAACGCCCGCATCGCCAACGACAACCGGTCGTGCCGGGACAACGATAAAGGAATCCACACCCGAAACGATTTCGACCTCGGGCATGTTTTCGGTAGGGCATTCGTCGGGAGCGGTAACGCCCGTCTTGATATCGAGAGTCTTGCAACTACGGTAAATGGAATTGCGGCGTTTGAACCACGAAACCTCTTCGACAGCCTCGTATTCGCCGTTGGAATCGAAGCGGACGCGCCTTACCGTGAGCGAATCGCCATTATTGCGCCGTACAATCGAAAAAGACGAGGAATCCGGGACGGAACCGTCCGGGTCCATGTACACCAGCGAAGAGGTCTCGAATTTGTCGGGGGTGTTGATATCGCCCGCGGTCTTGTAGCTCTTGGCACCCGTCTGCGAAATATCTTCCACGAACATGGACGCAGCAGCGGTGGCTACCTCGTTGGCCTTGAGCATGTTCTGGGTGCGGATGCGGAACCGGGTACTATCACTAAAGGCATTTCCAGCAATAAGCACAATGACGCCAAGGATGGCGATGTATACCATTAGCTCCATCAAAGTGAAGCCGTATTTTTTACAATTCCCGCTCATATTCCCCGTTTGGCCCCGCAAACAACCCCATCGATAGAGCCTAGAGGTACTAAAATAACAAAATAGGTGTGACGCGCGCCACACCTACTAGGTAAAATAGTGGTAAAATAAGGTTTAAGTTACCAGTCGTTTTTACACTTCATTGTCCCTGACACGGTTACAGTTGCACCATTGAGGTTACTGCAATATTCTACCTGTTGGAAGCCACCAGGATATTGGTCTCCTTGCCAATCTTGAGTTGTATACACCAAGGTGTTATTGATGTACATCTTCGTACCCCCCGCTGGTGCGGTACAAATCAACCCACCTCTAGGACAACTGACCTGATATGTCTTACCAGCCACAAAGTCCGTAGCAGGGCCCTGGTAAGAGAACGTTACAGGAATGGCCGCAACGCTACTCGAGCTACTGCTAGAGCTGCTGGAACTGCTCGAAGAAGAGCTACTGCTAGAACTGCTGCTGGAGCTGCTGGAACTACTGCTCGAGCTGCTGCTAGAGGAACTGCTGGACGACGAGTTAAATACCACGTTGAAAGTGCATTCGCCAGACAGATTCGGCTTACCTGGGCCACCATTACATTTGCTGACCTTGAATGAGTATGTCTTCTGTCCCGTACCATTTAAATCGTAGAAGCTAACAGAACCGTTCGTTGAGGTGCCAACGCCCCCTGACGTCGCACCGGGGATATTCCAGTCGAAAGGTCCTGTACATCCACTCACGGAAACATTAACCGAGATTGAGCTGTTCCGATCCTGCCCAGTAATCGGGTTTTCTGGGCACTTCACGATCAACGGGTTAGTATTGTCCACCGTATGCGACACAGCACACGCCGGATCACCGTTCAAACTCAAGTTAAACTGGTAGGTTCCACTGGGATACGTACCCAAATGCAAGTCAAAGTCAACATAGTCGCTCGAATTCGCAGGCAAGGTCTGCTGTCCAAGCGGATTCCCAAGTAGGTCCGACCGAGTAAGGGTCGCCGAGACAGTCCCCTCATTCCCGGTAGTCACGAATGCACGGAAATGCCCTGCATCGTTAACTTCACAACTAGTCGCAGTCGCAGAAGAAGCCGTGACTACGTCAAAGTCACCCGTCGTACAGGTTTTATACACCTTTGACTTATCGGAATTGTAGATGTTCACCGTGTAGCGGTAACTGTTTGGAGGCAATTTCGTCGTCGTATTCAAGGTGGGTTGCCACGTCATAGTACCCATTATGTTGGAAGTATGCACGTATTCCGTTCCGTTCGACAGCGTAATGCTGTACACGCAGCCTGTAGACGGGCAATTTTGAGCGTCAACGACGACAGCGGGGACCCCTGCGCCCTGCATAACTTCCGCGTCACCGGAAAGATTGCAACTGAGAGTAATCGGCTTGTACTCCTGCGTAGACGCAATACATTCGCTCTTGGGGCTCGAGAACGCATCTGCAGCATCGTTATCGTACACCGACACCTTGAAGGACACCTTTTGCACCTCATTTCCCATATTCAGACGATCTTCGAAATCGAGATCATTGAGCAGGAAGATACCCTGCGAGTTACAGGGGCCAAAATAAGGCGACATGGCCGGTAGCCCTATAGGCTCCACCTTGCATTTTTCCGCAAGCTGGTACGGATCTATACTGGCATGAACGCGCCAGTATCCCTCATTGACATAGGACGCATCGTTTTCCCCACAACGCACCTTTAAGGATGCAGCACACTGGGTCACGATGGAATCCACGGAATAGGTCCCGGAGCCCCTCAAAATAATCTTTGTCACATGTTCCTGGTCAAATCCGAATTGCTTTGCATAGTCCTTGCCTTCGACTTCGTTCAATCCGACAGAAGTCAAGGAAACGGACTTGGAGGTCCTTCCGGAAGCATCGACAAAGCGCGCCGACACCTTGATTCCTGGATTCATCGCCAGGTAGAACAGCACCTTCGCATCGCGGAAGTTCATTCCATTCGCATAAACTCCTGTCAAGGGGATTTCATAGTCCATGATGCCATGCATCGGTGACGGGCCCGAAATATATTCATCCTGAGAGCAACTATGGGTCTGTCCAACATAAAATTCACCGCAATTAGCCTGGTACGAATGTCCATTGACTTTACTGCAGTTCACCATGACCGATGCATTCCTGACAATTCCGCTACGGGTGTTGTGCTCAAATCCATGCGGACCTTCTAGCTTAAAGTAGAAGTCATTGCCATCCTTGACTTCGAAGCTACTATTCGTGAAGTAGTTTTCCACATTGCCATCTCCGTCAATTCGCCCATTACAGTACATGCCGTTCAGCATATCGGCGGCCATCGGATTTGCATACCTGTCGCTAGGCATGTCACAGCCGTTATAATAGAACTTCGTCTTATTCAAGCATTCCGCCCCTTCGTTCATAAACCAGCTGGAATACCCGACAACGGGGGACACCGACTGATTCTGCGGAACCTCGCCCGCCATATATTTTGCATCAAAGGAACAGAAAATCGTTGGAGTAGCAAAACATTCCGCGTCATAGGTCTTGGAATACCATGCGGCATTGTAGACACCAAAATTAGCATCGCCCAGCTTGAGTCCCACAAACCTGTGCTTGTCATCGTTCAAAGTGTTGTCTTCCTGGTGGATAACGTCCCTTAAGTCAACATCACCCGTCGCCTGATAGACACCGAATGCATTAGCATAACTCCCCAAGATATGCAAGCTATCGCCTTCCACCCTCACTTCAAAGTTGACGGGGGTCATAGAGTTCCAGGTGAACGGCAGCAAATTCGTACTCGTCAAAGCAATCGCCTTGCAATTATTCGAGCCTGCATCGCCTGCCAGCAATTTTAATTTTTTCGCATAACAAACACGGGCGTACGTTGTTGTTGCAGACGCATTTGCAGGGCCACCCGCTCCATAGAAGTTCACCGAGATGTATTCTGAACCCGCGCTATCCGATCTAACCACCACACCACTATTCAGCGACAAATTGCCCACGCCTAACGGCCCTGCATGGCCAATTTCTGTCCAAAGTTGAGCAGAGAACGTGCCTTCCGGTCCCGCATTCACAGTACTCATCATCATCGCAATATCATCGGGGTCAGCAGGCTTGGCAATATACTTTTGCGAAACGATTTCGGGCTTTACGTCCGCGCCACCTTTGCTATTTATTACGACCCAGTTGGCTTTCTTATAGCGGACATCCTCAATAGCACATGGAGCACTTCCATTGCAATAATCAACACAGTCGACGGTTTCATCATCCGGGCACCAAATAGGAGATTCTTCGAATTCCGTGTAGAAGCAGTGCTCATCTTTTTCATTGAAATATGCGCTATAGGAGCGATCTTCCGACATCACAAACTGCAACTGGTAAAGCGAAGCCTGTCTCTTGGAGAAATAATATCCCTCCGAATACCAACGGGAGAACTTATCATCCCCTTTAAGGGATGGTTTCATCAGAACGGTTTGTCCTTTATAGACTATAAAATCACAACCCGAGGAGTTCGAGCATCTCTTAACTGCATATGGATGCGAGAATGTCGTATCTTCCGGTTCATAAATGCTGGCAACCACCTCACTGTTGTGGTGAGCGCCATGCATATCAATATGAAGCATGTAATGCAGTCTCTTGATTGATGCACAAAGTTCATAAGTCGTATCGGCCTTTGGAGCAGAGACACTGTTATGCTGTTCAGGAATATATACAGCACATAAATTGTTATTAGTCGAGTTTCCCTTAACCAGCCTGATTTCATTGGCTTCACCCACGCCAGCATCGCATTGCCAGGTTTGGTTTTGATTAGAGGCGTCGCAACCAATACCATCGGCACGGACCCACGTTCCAGCCGCCGTATTACAATCTTCTGCGGAATCGGCCGCAATTCTAAGGCGGCTGTTGGAATTACAATTATCCGGGTAACGCTCACAATACTGACCTATCGTACACCTACTAATGCCCGTCGAGCCACGACGGTTGAATGTCTTTACCGCAGAACCACCGGCAAGGATACAGTTTTGTGGATTATGCAATGTAAACCGGAGAGTTCCCGGTGCTGCGGATTCACCTGCAGAAACCTTAAATATGGCAAACGTCTCACCCTCTTTTTTCGCTTGTTTTTCAACTTCAATATACTTGGAGCCATCTTCAGCGGTTTTCCAGTTGATCGCAGAGCCATCGCTCTTTATAACTTCCCAGCCCGAAGGCAATTCCGACATACCGATAGTTACAGTAAATTTACCTTGGTAGTTTGACGGAGCCAAAACGATTTTCACCTCGCCACTGCCAGACTTCCCTACCTCGAAGAATTCGTTCGTTTCGCCTTCAAAATAGACCATCGGCATTTCATGGACATCGCCATCCAAAAGGACCACATAGAATTTGGATTCAAGATTATTTTCTTTAAAGGAACATGAATAGACATTTGGCGACATTTCGGCAAGTTTGTTTTCGATTTTGCCGCTTTGCAAACCGTTCGCCTTACCAGAGCACGCGATATCTGAATCATCAACTTTAACAGCCTTCGCCCCAGCACGAGGAACTACGGTTACATAGTCCTTCAGCTTTCCAGGGAATCCCTGAGCCAAATAGAGGATTCTCGGCATCACAAGGTAAGACGGTTCCATTTTATGCACATCCGGATCAATCTTATCCTTGCTGCGGTATTCCGATTCCACAGTAACATACAGCTGCGTACCGGTTGCAACAAATTCTTCATCGTACGGGCCGTTCAAGAAACGAAGTTCGACTTCTTCGTTGTCATTGCCGGAAGAACCGTTCCCATTATTGGAACTGCTAGAGTGGCCACCGCCATTGTCGCCATGCATCGAACCATCGCACGAGTCCAGCTGTGCATCGCATATAATCGCACTCTTGACTAGATCGTCGACAACTTTCGGGTTATATTCCATTTCGACGCTTCCGTTAATGTCGTTGATTTTCGCGCAATACGTGGCAGAACCGTACAAAGAACCGCTCCAGGTGCATTGCCCCAACAAGCCACCAATATCATGTTTTGAGAAGATGAAATAGTTGTACTTTACACCCTTTTGACCATTACAGTTGATTCTCGTATTCGCACCTGTACCCCCTTTCAAATAGACGAATACAATCGAATTATCCGCCGTCTGCGGGAAATGCGGGTTGTTCCCCTGAAGAGCCTGTTCATAAATGAACAAGAACTTTCCATTCAATTGGTATTGCGCATTGTCCGCTTCGCTTGATTCATTCTCGTTGGATTCAAGGCGGACCACCAGATAATCGTTATACAAGTATTTTTTTCTATACGTCGGATTGAGCATCATCTGAGTATAGCACGAATTCATTTTCGTGATATTCGTCTTTGAAATGTGTGTGATGTTTTTGCAATCATTCACACCAGATTCACTGGCCTTTGTCCCTTTGGTTTCGCTAGCATAAGGCTCAAACTGGATATGTGCGGTCCTGAGAATATCGGGTACATAATAAGGTGCGTTGTCGCAAGATTTTCCGGCCTTTTCCTTCGTCTGCCAAATGGCATCGCAATATTTTTTCACACCGGTGCCACACGCAAACGGCACGGTATCCGGAAGCACGGCGGGCACAGCAGCTTTTGTCGTAAAGCCCGAATATCCCTGTGACGAATTTCCGTTCGTAAGCTGGAAGTACTTCTTGTACTTCATTCCGTGTATATCTATATCACTACAGTCACTCATTCCAGGAACAACGTTGTTGTAGCAATTCTTGGCATCCTTGATAAAGGCGGTATCGCCAACTGTCGTACCCAGCTGTCTATGATAAAGACTCGTCGTACCATTATTGCTCGTAACCAAGCCTTTCCCAGGATTCGACACAGGCATCCAAACATTATGCGTGACCATAAAATCGTAGTTTGCCGATTCCGACTGAAAATAAAGCGAAGCGTTTGAATCCAGGCAAAGGTTTCCGCCGATGGTATGCGCAAAGCTGCTCAACCTTGGCGTGAGCCTTCCTTGCAAGAACACGTTGCCGCCAATGGCAAAGCCGGCCTTTTGGACCGGACCCACCTTGATGTTCCCCGCAAAAAAGGCATCTTGAACAACGCTTGCATTAAAGTCGTTATTGCCAATGGAATTGCGGCCGACAAACAGGTTTCCGGCCCACAATCCGTTATCGGTCAAAATATCTCTTCCGATACAAGCGGTTCCACCTACAACAATGCTATCGCCGCTCAACCTGGCATCGCCTGTAACAATGAAGTCATTAGCCAAACGACCTGGGTTAGATCCATTTTGCGTACCCCAGTTTCCGTTAATCAACATGGCCGATCCGTTATGCTTTCCAGCAAAAGACGTCGAGCCCCCAAAATAAGCGTAGTGATAATCGTTATGAATTTCTATTTCAGCAACAGGCCTGCGGACCCTATATAGGCCAGAGACCTTCAGCACCGCCGTCTCTGTATACACGGCAGAACTATCACGGGTATAGCCTGTAGAGATAATCTTTAGCGTATACGTAGCGCTGGCCGGTGGAGCATCTACGCCCACAAGCGCCACAGAAAACAACTGCCCCGGTTTCGCCATCGGCTTGAGTACGGTATCCAGCGAAATCCCTCTTTTCTGATGCTTCATCGTAAAATACTGTTTCAACAAGGAGCCCACGTCGTTCGAGTGATACGACATCCAGGAGCGGGCAGCATCCACACCGGCCAACGAAGCTGCGCGTGCCTCGTTCATCAGCATTCTGTCCTTGGAAGAGAAACCTTCAGAAAAGAGCCACTTGTAGGTTGCAGTAGCGGCAATGGTTGCCATCATCATGAACAGCAGCACGGTAAAGAGAGAAACACCTTTTCGAGACTTAAACATAACGCCTCCTATTTTATTCGGCCACGCCGTTGCTAGGAACAGGAACAACCATAACCGACGACCCCGACACTTTGTTCCTTCTCACCTGCAAATCCAACTTGAAGGCCCGAACATTCGCTTTTTGTTTCACCTTTTCATCATCGTCCTCATCGAGAAGGTAGTCCCCAAAAACGTAGTTCCTGTCGGAGATTGCCTTCACCTTCAATTCTGCGATGTTAATACTTCCCATATCGAGTGTCGGCGAGAAGAACGCCATGGTGAACGCCACGCAGACGTTCGTATATGTTGTATCCGGAATAAAGCGCAATCTGTGAGAATCCGGAGTTTCATCCGATAGCGGCGGGAAGATCATCATATCTACCGCTGCACTACACGGTTTCACGACACCGTTCTCGACGGTTCTCAAGCCAACCGTGAAGTGGTCCTTCGCCGGTCTGAACATTCTAGAAAAGTCTTCGCTAAAGGGCGTCCTAAACGAGACCTCGTAGGTCGTATCCTTGTTAAACGTGAACTTTTGGCAGCTCCGCCAATCCGTAGCAACTTCGCCTGCATTGCCCACAAAAACCTGATGGTAACGCTTCGTTGCAATCGGATTCCCGTTGTTGTAGTTCGTGATAAGCCCTTTCATACCTATAGCGACACCGCCCGACGGAGGGGCAATCGTAAGCCCATAAACTTTATTAACCGTATCCTCACGGGCAATCAAGCTAAATTGTTCGGTTCCGCCAACAGGGAACATCTGGATGGAGCCTTCGAGAAGCGAGGGGTTCGCAGGGGTCACTGCAAACCGGGTAACTCCCGAAGCCAAATCAATTGTTGCAGCTTTCTGTTGCGGACAATTATCAAGATCTTGCGTTCCCACAATAGTTTTACATGTACGTTTCAGCTCTTCCTTGCAATTGAGGTACCAAGAAATCTCTTCGACTCGCAAAAAAGTGCCATCGGAATCATTGACCACAACCTTGCGCAGGACAAGGCTATCCTTGCCGGCTTCTCTTTTTCCTAATTTCCCTACTTTACAAGAATCTCCCTTCCCGGGGTAATACTTGAACGAAGAGTAATCGTGCCTATACAGATTCATGTAGACTTCGGGTTTTACATACAATCCGGCTGCACGGACTCCAGAGATGCTATCCTTTTCAACGATTGACTTCATGCCCATCCGCGAGACATCGTCACGGAATAGAACACCCAGGGCCTCGGCCTCCTGATTAGCCTTAATCATGCTCTCGGATTGCACACGGAACCTGGTACTATCGCTGAACGCGTTCCCGGCAATAATGACGACAGCGCCAACAATGGCCATGTAGACCAAGAATTCCATCATTGTAAAGCCACGTTTATTCATCGTACTACTCCCGAGGTCGTGATAGACTGAACCGATCCCTTGAACCTCCAAGAAACCTTGATCTTGACATTTTTCGCATAGACATGCTCTATGGACGGCTCGAACAGGGATGAGTCCTTAGAATGGTACATCGTATCGGCTTGTACGGTCACTTCCGTGAAATACCTGACCGATATGGAATCATCGCCACGGCCCCACTTGCGCACGTACTCCGGCCCATCGAAGGTTACATCCTTTTTGGGCTTGGACGGGAGTAACGAGGCCCCGACGGACTGAAGCGAATCGAGGAGCTGCTGGGTGACTTCCACCGCGCCGTCGCGGCCACGGATACGGAGCAGGGACTCTCTGTTCCCCAGCTGGAGGTTCATCAGTGCGAGATACAAAAAACCCAGTACTGTTATCGATATCAGTACCTCTATGATGCCAAAGCCTTTCCTTCTTTTAAACGCCTTGCCTAGCAACATTTCAACCTCTTCTTGCACTTCTAAACATACCCGATAAAAAGGCACGTCCCTCCAACGAGCCTTTTTTTATCAATATATATATGTTTTGGGCCCATGTATTAAAAAATTTTTACATCCATGCGGAAAATCACGTTTTTTGAAGCGTAAAACGCGTTTTTTTCGGTCAATGGGGCTTTTTTGCCCCAAAAACGCCTAATTGATGTAGGGCCGGACCTGCTTGAACACCATCTTGCGGTCCTCCCCCATGAGTTTGAACTCGATATCGAGGGCTATCGCGTCGGAGCTTTTCTTGTAAAGTGCGGCAAAGTGGTCCTGGATGAGCTTGACGGTCCGGTAGAGTGCGTAGATTTCGCCACTGCCGAGGATTAGAGAATCCGGGCAAAGCGAAGAATGCTGCAAGAGCACGCTCTGCACGCCGCGCTGCGGCGGTGGCGACGGGATGATGGAAATGATTTCCGGGAGTTCCCCGCCTTCAGGATTGGTGACGGACGTTTCGCCGACCTGGATGTTCGCATAGATTCCAGCGACCGAGTAATCCGCGATATTCTGCGTGATGATGACGCCGTTCGCGACTTCGTCCGGGTAGGATTCATGCACGGCCACGGCCATCTGCACCGAGAAGTGGTCGATGTTCCAGAGGGAACGCTCCTCGAAGACCTTGAAACTCCATACGGACGCCCACACCTTGCGGATTTCGTCGGACGGGAGGTCCTTTTCGCGCGTGGTGGCCTTGACGGACTTGTAGAGGCCAGCTCCGTTGAAGTCGCTCAAATCCTCGGAATTGGTGCTGGAACGCAGGCGCACACCCGCTTCGCCATAAAGTCCGCGCACCTTGGCATCGAGAGCCTCGCCAAAGGAAGTTTCGACGGGGATATGCTTGAACATGTAGCGGATGTTGTCGAGCATCGCCTCGCGCAGGCGCGTATCGGCGGCAAAGTCTTCACGGTTGACGAAACTCGTGATATAAGAGCGGAGGGACGTGGTTCCAGGCTCGTCGGCAGACTCTGAGCCCTCTGATTCTTGCTGGAGTGCATTGTCGCAGGCGGATTTCACCTGGGTGCAGATTTCCGAAGAGCGGCCCTCGGTCCCGCAATCAGCAAAGGAACGTTCGCAGAGTTCCCCAGTCACCTGGGCGTAATCCATAAAGTGGCTGTAGTGGTAGAACGGGACAGCGAATCCATCGGGCGAATTGTCGGGAAGCAGTTTGTGGAGTTCCGCAAGGTTCGCGGCCTTCACGCCCACCGACTTCGCCGAATTGAAATCCAGGTCTGCGAAGTCGATGAAGCCCGTATCCGACAAATCGTAAGTGAGGGTTATCGGGTCACGCACATTCTTGTTCCAAAACTCCTGCGCCTCATCAAGAGAGGCCTCGCCCACCGTATAGGAATTTGACTTGACCTCCAGCTTCACCAGTTTTCCGCAAAGGGCGAGCAGGCTATCGGGAAGTTCGTTGCCGTTAAATGCGATGTTCGGCGTCTTGCGGGCCTTCGCAGCAAGATTCACGTGCGAAAGCGGAGTCTGTGCATCCTTGCTGATTGTCGCTGCAACCAACGGAATTTCGGCGGGGAGCGTTTCGAGAATCAGAATGTCGTGCGAAGAGACAATCGCCGTATCAAGTTCCGCAGCAGTCAGCTTGCGGAGTGTCCCGTATGCGGTCCCGGTGTTCATGATCAGGAAAGGAATATCGCCAAACAGCTGGGCATGCGTATAGACCGGGATATTTGCCGCCTTGAACTCAGCGGCATATCCGGCAGCAGCCTCCTCGGCATTTGTCCCCGCGGGCATGTAGAACAGGCAGTTCTTGGATGCTCCCGGAGAAAGGAACAGCATACGGGATTCAAGCATCTTGTATACTACAGCCACCTGCTCGGGCGTAATGAGATCGGTCGGGAAGAATGTCAACGCAATCATGGAATCGACAGAAGCGTAGTACGTAAGTGTCCCAGCAACGGTATTCTTCTCCGTCGTGAAATACGTCTCGCTTTCGAACACAAACACCGAGCGTTCGTCGTGCAGTACCATCTGCGCAAAGTCGTAATGTATCGGATAAGCCTTCGTGTTCATGAAATGGACTTCAGGAGAATCCGTATCGAAATTGGAAATAACAAATTTCACCAAGTAGCTCGCGCCCATCTCCGTCTTTGACGTGTAGGCCAACTTGCGGAAAGCCGCATAGCCGTCTTCTTTGTAGAAGCCCGTGTACTCGTTTTCGTTCTGGATAAAGACCGGACTCGGCTCCGGGAGCGTATCCGTCTTTACTGTATCCGTTTGCGTCGTATCTGTACGGGTCGTGTCCTTCTTGGTGGTATCTGTACTCGTCGTGTCCGGCACTATGATATCGGGATCATCAGGACCGCTCGGGTCTCTGGAAGAATCATCGTCGGAGCACGCCCAAAACGTTGCCACTAAAATCGACAACAAGAAATAGGCAAGTACAGACAAACGCATCATAGGAACAGTTTATTCTTGATCCATGTCCAGTCGGAAATCGCCATTACAGAGCTCAAACGTGTCGGTGAAATCCCCGAACGAGCCGTCGTCCACGCTAGCAAAGCGACACACGACCGGCAGCGACCTCACTGTGCTCAAGTCTTCGTCAAAGGTCTTGCAGCCGTCTTCTATGAGAGTCGTTCCGTCGGATTCGAAGACCCTCATGCAATCCATTTCCTGGCAGCTGCGGCCGCCAAAGCCATAGGAAGAATGGAAGTATTCGTAGACCTTGCCATCGTAAGTGAAGCGGAACTTGTCATTGTGGTGGTTGCCGCCCCACTCATAGTTCAAATCTTTCAGAGTTGCATATTTCCCGTTCACGTACAACACGGCCGTGTCCACACTGATTTCGGGATTCATTCCCATGCCCGTCGTCTGGCAGTCGGTCGGCGAGCCCTGCACGTAGACAAAGCCTTCCTTATCGGCATACTTGAAAGTGCAAATCCAATCCTGCTGATCGAAATCCATGTCCCACTTTATAGATTCTTTTCCAATTTTTTCCTCAAAACTGCAATGACGGACAGCCGTTTTCGGAGTCCGAGTTTTGAAAATTTTCATAGGGTCAGTCAGAACAACATCTGCAGAACTGGAGGAATTCTTCGCAACCGAGGAACTGGAAGATTTCGAGGACTTCTTGGACGAGCTGGAAGAACTATTCGATTTTTTCGAACTGGAGGAGCGATTTGATTTTCCCGAGCTGGATGATTCTTCGACAGCAGCAGAGCTCGATGACCGCGCTTCTTTTTTGCTTGAAGACGAAACCTTAGCTTTGCTAGAGGAACTTTTACCTTTCTCGAAACTGGAACTGGTTTCGACAACTTCATCTGAACTGGAAGAAGTTTCGGGGTCAACACTAATTGCACTGGAAGAATCGTCACCGCAAGCGACGAAGAAAAGCAAAGAAAAAATGGGCAATAAATTGAGAATCTTCATATTTCAAATATAGACAAAAAGGCCCAACAAAGCCACAGAAACCGCAGCGGAAGCCTTACGACAAGGTTGCTTGCCTATTGGCGAAGATTAGTATATATTTGAAGGAGTACGTCACCAAGGACGTGCTGAAGGAGCTCGACATGGCATTCGTAAGCATCGGACAGAAATACGGTTTTGTGAGTGCCGGAGACGAATTCCGCAGGGAAATCGCGGAAGCGCGCAACGAGGAACAGGCGAAAGCGCAGAAGCAGCTAGCTGACGCACAAGCGAAGGCGAAAGCCGATACGGCGACAGCACTGCGCGAAATGGGTATTCCCGAAGATCAAATCGCGGAAACCCAAGCCCGAATCGACGCGCTCCAGAAGAAGCGTCGCGAGCAGGCATAAAATCAAACACATTCATACGAACGGCTCCCGGACGGGGGCTGTTTTTTGTTTATACAAAGGGACCCCGCAGGGCGGGGTCCTGAAAGGGTTACAGATGTTAGAAAGAACAAGTCAGTTTCTCACCACCATCAAACCAAACATCATAGTTTTGTCCATTAAGATCAGTTATTTTTTTCGAATTAAAAACTTGCTTTGTAAATGAATAACGATTGTCCCATCTATATAAATTAAGCGTGCACCCAGCCTCGCAATTTTCTGCCGTTATTTCTAGGTAACGATCGCTTCTATCCCAATTTTTCTTAATACACGAAATCAACTTAGGCGAAACTTTCTCGCACACTTCCTTTTGTGTATCTCCGGAGAAATAAACCTGATAGCGATATTGACTGCTTTTTTCAACACTTCCGCTTCCATTTATTATTTCAATTGATCCAGTATACGAAGGATAATCAACATTCTGATAGGTTGCCGTACACCTCTCGGCACAACCAGTCGCTGTAACATAAAGCATTTTCCCAACCTGCTTACAGGTCAATGTTGGATGTTCAACAACAAGCTCATCCGAGCAGTCATCACCTTGCTTATTTCCACCGACAAAACGATAGGTGCCAGACGTTTTGGCTGTACCCGTAAGAGTCATTGTTTGATCACTATAACTACTTGAAGCTTCGTACCATGTTTCACGGCCAATGATTCCAAATTTGAATGTCCATGGATCCCAGTAACAGCCGGACCAGCCACATTGAGCAGTCAAGTTATTAACCATAAACTGGAAACTCTCACCATACGCATATTCAGATTTATTGAAATAGCAAGATCTCTTCTTACTTGCTGTGGCATCGCAAACTGCAGCGGACTGATTGTTCAGGAACAATTCGTACTTGCCGTAACCCGTAACAGGGATAGAAACACTCTTTCCTGTTTTTCCAGTCTTGTGATTAGAGCCATCCTTCTTCAGCACATAATCCCACTCGCATCCATCGGCATCTAGGCAAGCGTCAATCTTCGCCGTAAACGTTGCCGTTTCCGAAGCAGAAAGGTTGTTCGGGTTAACCTTGCAAGCGCCGGCTCCATTGGGATTAATTTCCAACGTAGGCAGGAGCAGTTCTTCGCATTGCGTCTCAATGGAGTTGACAAAAACCTTGTACTTTCCACTTTCAAGGAGTTTTATGTCGACGGATTTAGAAGAGCCATCGCTGGGCACGTCGCCCTTTACTTCAGGGATTTCCTTTCCGGACGGATAGTACACCTTATATTCACAGCCTTCGCAATTTGACTGTATGGTAAGAGGTGCCGTCTGTCCCCAAGAAAGGCCACTAGACCCAAACGAGCAAGTCGTATTCAGTTTATCGTTATTGTATGTCACCGTAAACTGGCAAGATGTCGTTTCGTCACTCGGGTTCTTCAGTTCAAACGTGTACGTTCTTGTACCTGCAGCATCTTCGTCCAAGAATATGATATCCGTTTTTCCATCGTAGTCCGTAATGGGCGTAATAAGATCACGGCTACCCTTCTTGACCGTCACAGCACACTTACTGTCTTCGCATCCATCGACATTCGGCTGGATCACAACCGGAGACTGCGGATCCCAGCTTGCCACGCTTATTTCGGGGCACTTGGCATCCGTCAATGCGGCGCGAGCCGTCCAAGACGCATGACAGGGTTGGTCGTTGTGACCCGGCAAAACAAGCCATGCATAGTAGTTGCATTCGCCCGCCGGACAAGCCTTCAGGTTTTCTGGGAAGGTATACTCGAAATGAGCATTGTCGCCTCTCATCTTTTCCGAGAAGACAATGTTACCCAACTGGTCGGTCAACGCAGCCGTACCCGACACACTCAAGTCCAGCGTACCCGTCCAAGCTGTCGGCGTTCCCGACTCGCTTATATAGGACACATCCGCAATGAACTTTTCTCCATCATAGCTAGCTTCGCACTTCATGGCAGGCGGTTCAGGAAGAACAGTAAATTCCGCGACACAGGTCTGGTCATAGGCCTTTATCTTGTATTGATATGTCCTACCCTCATCATACTTTTCTTCGTAGGTATTGTAGTTATTGCACCCATTTCCCGGACACAATCCAGCACCCGTTTCGCCTGTAAGCGGACCGGATTTCGAATTATCCGGGTACGTAATTTCATAGGGGCAGCCATCAACAGGGCAGCCGTCGATATTGAAGCGGAACGAAGGTATGCCGTAGGTTTGCTCAATTTTGTCCTGCGACACAGCACAAGTCATGCTCATTGCAGGAATCACCCTGGGCGTAGTCTCACAGGCATCCATCTCGTACCCATTCTCATCGTAAGCAATGACGGAGAACCAATAGGATTTTTCCACATCATTACCGTAAATATTGTCCTGGGTTATTTCGTCAATAAATTCCGTCGCGCAAGGCATTTCATCAACAATGCCAGCGGCCGCGTCATGACCAATCACCTTGCACTTTGCAGCCTTTTCCGGATGGATGACCGTCGCAGTGACCCTCCACTGGCGGGTATTCACATTATAGGGGTCAACCTTACAGGAACGAACACCAAAGGCATATTTACAATAGCTGTCCACATGGGTGATATTGAAGTTCGCCTGATCGGACGTCTTGAACACCAATCCCGTGATGTGCTGCGGATTGAAACCGCCCTCATCGGAAATCTTCTCCATATTCAGCGTATAGTCTCCAGAGGCATGGGCAACAGCGCCCACCTTGCTCAAAAAGCCGTCGACATCCATCACATAGGCCTGCACAGAACCGCCTTTCAAGTCGATGGTAAAGTGCATTTCGGATTCGCGGACGTTAATCGTGCTATCGATATCCAGCGGGACAAAACAGGAATCCTTGTAGAAGCAGCTAGCCGGATCATCCAGCAACTCCATGTAACTTTCCGTACAATGTTCAAACTCGCCGACAATAAAGTCGCCACAGCTCGCCTCGTAAGTATGGCCATTGGCGCCTTCACCGGTACAGTAGACCAGTATGGAAGCCTCGTTGATAACGCCTGTCCTACCATTTGCTCCCGTATACGGATAACCGTGATACCCGTCTTTTTCGAAGTTGTACCGATTATCCTTCAACTTGCCGCGCTTATACAAATCCAACTTCTTGGCCGAATATCGATAGAAGCCCTTTCCTCCGGTAACGCCACACGCCATATCGTTGTCGCCGTAGGCCAGGGAGAAACCAAGGAAGTTCCAGCCATTTACAAAGCGGTCGTCCCTCAGGTCGCAGCCGTTATAGAAGTACGAGATATTGCAGTTCTTGCCCTTGAACCAAGAAGACAGGGCCACCCAAGGCGTAACCATGGAATCCTTGGGTACCATGCCGCCTTCGTAATTCGACCTGAAGGAGCACGTCACGGCCGGGGAAGCCCAGCAGGAGTCCGCATAATCACCAGTCGTACTCGTCCAGCCAATGTCGTAAAGTTCAAAGCTCGTGAGAAGGTGGGGCACGCCCAGCTTGAAGCCCACATACTGGTGAGCATCGTCCGCATGGATAACATCGTTAAACTTTTCCTTCAAGTCAAACGTGGCAACCGCAGAGCCCCAGTCCGCTCCACCCGTATTGTAGCTGAGGGTCGCAACGACATCCTCGTCCTCAATATCCAGGTTGATTGAGGCATAGGACAACATGGTCAGGACAGCAGCCTGGTTGTCAAACATTCCTCGACGGAACAGAGATTCCTGACACCGCTTGTTATCGCTATCGCGGCCTGTCACATAGCAGAGCCTTGCATACGCCATCGTCGCATGGGTAATAATGCTCAGCAAGAAATATTCCGTACCAGAAGCATTGGACCTAAAGACTAGACCATCATCAATTGGCCTGTTGCGAATATTGTCAAGAGTATTGGACAGAATCGACGGAATCTTGATCATCGAGGTATACTTGCCGTTGTAACCGGCCAAAGCCGTATTCAAGACAAGCGTCGGATCGCCAACCTGGAATTCAATAATGAACTTGAAATAGCCAAAGCTGCTCGGCGGCGATATGTAATTGCCGTTCAAAGCAGGCTTTACAAAATCATTTCCATCGTTGGAATAGACCATGAGCCAATCCGCATTCTTGTAATTTCCGCCACCAATCGAGCAATGAGTACCGCTCTTGCACTTGTCGATACAGTCATCCTTGTTAGCGCTATTGCACCATATTTCGGTTTCCGAGAAGTCGGCGTAGAAGCAATGCCTATCCTTCTCGTTGAAGTGGATAGCCACGGTATCATCGGACAACCCGCTCAACGTCATTTTCAAGGTATCCGAGTTGATAATCGGCTTATCCTTATACGGGCAGTCCTCACCCTTACAGGCCCAATAAGAGAATTTTCCGTAACCTGCAAGCGTACGAAGCAAGAAAACGGTGTCACCAGCAAACAGCCTATAATCGCAATCTTCATAGCACACCGTATCGGCAGAAGATGTCCAATTCGGGCGTTTCACCTCGATGTTGACACCGGTCTCTCTCGAATCCCCATGGAACCGCACATTGAGCATAACCGGTTTGCGTTTCACAACTGCAGGCAGCTTATACTCGCGATTTGCCGAGGACAAGACCAACTGTGAATCCGGAATGAAAGCCTTACACTTGTTATCGATCGATGCCGCTTCCTTCAAGCGAACCGTATTACCGCCCGTAGCGCAGCGCCATAAGTGATTAGGTTCTTCCGTAGAACAGCCAAGGCCATCTGCCGTCACCCAGACATCGTCATTGTCAAGGAATACCTCACAAGACGGCCATGTCACGACTTCGTTACACGCTACGCCATAGGCCTGCATGAACTTGTAGGAATTGCCCCCCTGATTACACAGGGACGAGCCGAAATCAGTACGTTCGACATGCACCCTATTCGAAATATAGACACGAGAATAATCCGGCTGACCGATGTTGCAATTTGTGCAAGGCGTTTCCAACTGGAACGTAACATCGGAAAGTGCCGCATGATCCTCGGTCGTCACGGTAAATACCGGAATGTCGGTTCCAAGAGCCGTAGACGTCTCAAGGCTATAAAGATTGCGGCCTCCTGATTCGCCTTCGTACTGGAGTCTTTCGTTCGGAGTGTAACTCCACCCATAAGGCGTAGTTGCCGGGGCAGAAATGAGCACCTTCACGCGGTCGCTTTCATCCGTTGCCCTCAGGTTGACCTGAACAGAAGAGCCGGCAGCAACCGCTTTATCCGCCTGGTCGAACTTAATGTCGGGCTGGGCATTCTGGAGGCCATGCACAACGACAAACACCGGAATAACGTCGTTGGTTTCCGTTTCCGAATAAGAACACAGATACACGCCTTCATCGATCAAATCCGTATCGGAAGACAACTTAGCGGCCGTACGAATCTGCGACGGACATGTCATTTTATTTATCTCTCTACGCTGGCGAGAACCGTTCAGCGCAACAACGTTATAGTAATCGCTCAATGTACCCACGGCATCCCTGGTCAAATAAATAATGCGGGGCAACACAACAGCCGTTTTCTGGATAAGGTCAAAGTCACCAACAGCGGGAGATGGCTCATTATTGCGATACTGGGATTCCACGGCAACAGTCAACTGCGGAGATGTTGCGATATGGAAGGGGTCCTTGGGTTCATCAAACCCAGACACAGCGTACAAGGTGGAAACTCCTGCAAAGTTGGAGCAGGATCCGGTCCCGTTATTTTCGCATATCAAGTTTGCACGGACGAGTTCATTCACCAAATTCTCGTTGAACTGCACAGAAAGCGTATTGTTCGTATTCAGCGTATTGAGGCTTGCGCATCCGTCCATATAGATGGAGCCACGCAACGGGTCGTCGACCCTAGAATCGAATCTTCCAATATTTCCCTTACTATAAATGAAATAGTTATAGATGTTGTCAGACGCATCGTCCGCCGTTCTCAAAGAGTTCCCCTCTTCCGTATTGGGCCATCCATTCGGGAGATAGAGCATCACATAGGAATCGGCTCCAGTCTGGGGAATCACCCATTCCTGACTTATCGTGTTACCATTGATAATGAATACGAAATTACCCTGGAGGCGGCCCGGAGAGGACTTCCACAACGGAGCCCCCGGGAATTCCACAATAAGCCAGCTCTTATTATAAAGTTCTCCACGGGCGGAGGCTTTGGTATAACATTCGTTCAGCAAAGACACGGCGTCTTCGGTATTTTTCCAAATATCGTCACTACAGCCCAACGTCCTGTCGGATTTATGGACAATGTCAAGAGAAGCAACCGAGGAATTTACCATAAGCGGGCCCTTAGCAAGGTTGCAAGCACCCGTCTGCTTTTCGCTAATCAGCGCCCCATACTTTGTAAGCGGATCGGCGCCCCAAGATGCAAGCTCATGGTCTTCGATAGCCTGGGTATAGGTACCATTGAAAGCGACAACAAGGTTTTCATCATCACCCTTTGTGGCGCAGTGGAACACGGAATCCCGGCACAGAGCACCATCATCAGAATACATGCTCATTCCCGTGATAAGCAATTTATCGTCCGGACCAGTTCCAAACATGGTCTTTCTGGCATACTTGCTCGTATTTACAGCACCATTAACAGCAACAGTTCCATTAACGAAAGCGTTGTGCAAGACACGGATATTATCGTTTGCAGACGTTGTCGTTCCATGATACTTGATTTTTCCGTTCATCACCAGGTTTCGTTCCATCAACACAAAGGAACCGTAATCATGCGCAAAATGTTCTATATCGCCATTGCAGGTCACATTGCTATGGAACGTGTACCGTCCGCCTAGCGCACCTTGGAAGCCTTGAACACTACTTGCAATATAGCTAGCCTTTTCGTTAAGGTTCATACCCCCATTCAAATAGGCTGTACCTCTGACATCCAGCGGATTTGTGGACATTGTGGCATAAACCATTCCGCCTACATACAAATTACCGCTAACATTCAAAGAGTTTCCAAAGGAAAGATCGCCCGACACATACAGGTCTCTCACATTGGCGGCATCGTTCACATAGAAGTTTCCATCAAGAACAAGGTACTTACTCGACGTAATGGAATTCAGCGCCTGGCCACCGGCATTCGAAACATTAGGAGATCGCTTGATAACAGCAGCATCGACATTGATAACATCCGCCGTGGTCAGAGAGCCATGGAACGCATCGTTGTAGGGCACAGAGCGAACATTCGTCGGAATCTGGACCTGGTACAGTCCGTTCACATTTAAAACAGCAACTTCGTGGTAAGACGTGTTGTCGGCCAAGGTACCTACAGAAAGAATCTTAAGCCTGTAGTTGGAACCATCGATATCGGCACCAACGAGCCAAACGCTATCCTTCATCTTCTCGTTAGAAAGGCGAGGAAGCACAGAATTAAGGAGAATCGGTTTCTTCTTGCCCTCGAAATACTGCCTGACCAATGCACCCACATCATTTCCCTTAAAAGTCATCCAAGAACGAGTCGCATTTATGCCCATCTGGGCCGCTTCACGAGCTTCCGACAACTTCAGACGAGCGGCAGAGGCGCCACCCACCGAGCCAATCAACTTATACGTTGCCGTTGCAGCAATTGTTGCAACCATCATAAACAGCAGGACTGTTACTAGCGATACACCTTTTTTCATTTTCGTCCCCTTAAACTTTCTTGCCATTTCCGGGAGTCACGACAACCAAGTCCAGTATCCCAGCTTCGCCGCCTTCCTTAAAGCGGATCATAAATTTCAATGCCCTAATATTTCGTTTATCTTCAAATTGGGTCAAGTCGAGGGTGTCGTCAAATTCATAATCGGACTCTTCTACCTTGTTCAATTTAAAGTCGGTAATGGTTATGCGGCCATTTGGCGCCGTCGGAGAATACATTGCAAAGGTGAAAGCCACACAAAGATCGTTAACAGTCGAATCCAGGGAGAACTGCATCGAGCGAGTTCCATTCGCGGAACCGTCTATAGGTGGATAAAATGAGAAGTCGTTGAGGTCGGCCACAGCAGATCCATCTTTAGCATAGCGGAATCCCACAGCCATGTGGTCTATCCCTGGGCAGAAAGAGCGGCTCTTATCTTCTGAGACATACGGAATATAGAAGGACAATTCGTACTTGACGTGCGCTTCCAGTTTAACCTTGGTACACGTTTTCCACGAATCGGTATTCTCCGTTGCATCGCTAGTTCCAGAAGCAACATACACCTGGTTCACGTTTTTCCACGAGGTTTCCATTTTCTGGTCGGTATAGTTGTAATTCGAGGCAAAATTGAACAGGGTTACACTTTGCCCGCCATTCTGGGGATCACGGTTCAACGCCTTGTAGCCTTTTGTCGCATCGTTGCCGTTGTCAAAACGGGAGATCAGCCTAAAGACCCTGTCATCCTTGTTCGGCGATGGCAGAAGTCGCGGAGAGTTAGCCAGATTGCTGTATTCCGAAGCCAGCACAGCCGGTTTCGCAGGAACAACGTCAAACGACTTCACGTTGCTGAACATTTCGACAGCGCCCTCGCCGTTAGACGGACACTCCGGAGGCGGTTCAGACAGTTTGCTGGTATTGTAATCCAGAGTCGTGCACTTGCGGTACAAAGTCTGCTTTTTGAGATACCACGAGACCTGTTCCACCGAGAGATAATGGCCCTGCGAATCGTAGCGCATTCTACGGAACGCCAGAGAATCCTTATGGTCACCCGAGCTAACGCTATTTTCCAGATAGAACGAAGACATGTCTCCATTGTCCACGTCCATGTATACCTTGGGAGAAACATAGAAGCTGTCCGAGGTTCCATAATCCCGGGATTCCTTAGCACTCTTTGAGCCCAGCTGGGCAACATCGTCATGAATGAACGCTTCCAGTTCTCCAACGGACGCGCTGGCCTTGATCATGTTCTCGGTCCTGACGCGCATCTTGGTGCTGTTGCTGAAAGCCTGGCCCGCAACGATGACCACTATCCCGAGGATAGCGATATAGACCATCAGTTCCATCAAGGTAAAGCCGGATTTTCTCATCTTACCACGCTTGATACATTGACGGACTGTTCGGAGCCCTTGAATTTCCACGATACCTTCACATCCACCTGCTTTGCATACACATGCGACATGGTCTCGTAGTAGGAACCGGACGAGGCGGATTCGCTGACGGTACCCACGGTGACATCGGCACGGTACGTGAGGCTGGACTTGCCGCCCGGACCACGGTCCCAGGACTTGACGATGTCGTTCTTGGAAAACGACGCAATGGAGGCGACCCCGACGGTCTTGAGGGAATCGATAATGTTCTGGGCGACCTCGACGGCGCCATCGCGCCCACGAATTCTCAGGAGGGATTCACGGTTGCCGACCTGCATGTGCAGTAGCGCGAGATACAGAAAGCCGAGCACGACAGCTGAAATAAGAACTTCGACGATTCCAAAACCGGACAGGTTGCCAAAAATATTCTTCCGTAGATTTTTCATAGAATTACAGGCCCGTCCAGGTTTTTGCGCTGTCGTAAGAGACCTGCGGAATGATATTGTTTTTCGTTCTCAACTTAAGTACGCGGGCAAATTTACTGCTAGCGCCATACTTGATGACAATACAGCCTTCCACCGGAGCTGCGCTTAAGCCGAACCTGGGCTCGAATTCTCCGTCATCACTGGCAAGCCAGTTGTCTGAACAGTCTTTTCCTCTAGTCGTCAAATCAAAATCGAGAGGGCCTTCGAGCGTGTAAGAACTGATTTTATTGTTTTTCGAGGCTGCGTTGCAGTCGCCCTTGGCGGCATAGAGTTCCTTGCCATCGTTCTTTACGCAAACCTTGTCGGAAATGCGGTTGGTCTCGTTGGCAACACGTTCCAGGTAGGCGGCGACGTTCAACGAGGCATCCTTGACCCGGTTATTAACAATTGCATCGCGCAGGGCAGAAATGCCCATAGCCGAAAGAATACCCATGATGGTCAACACCACGAGTATTTCAGCCATTGTGAAACCTTTTTTCATCTCTCTCGAATGTAACATATGCATACCCTATTTCTCCTAAGTGATTGTTAATCACAAAGTAAGAAATATTCGCAGACAACTTTCGAATAGACAAGGAAGGGGAGCTCGCTTTTCTGAAGCAAGCCCCACCCTACTTACCAATACTAATATAAGTAATTATTACGGGTACATCAAGTGACTATGTTAACATTTTCTTACTCTTAATACAATGTAAAGAAATGTTAACAAATCATATCAAATCGTAGGCACCCCTTTTTGCCGAAAAAACGAATTAAGCCGGACTTTCGTCCGGCTTTTTTTTCGTGAAAAGATGTTTATGCGGGAAGGCAGGCCGATTTTTACTTTTTCTTCTTCTTGAGGCCCAGGGTGCCCTGCTTGTATTCGTGAATGCAGGTCACGGCGGACATCTTGCAAGGCGTGGAATTGTCGTAGTACACCACGCGGTCGTTGCGGAAGAGTTCGATCACGAGGTTCTTGAAGTCGGCGCTCGTGCCCTTCATGAACACGCGGTCGTAGAAGATGTCCATGTCGCGGGTAACGACGGTGACCTTCACATCGCCGCTGTACTGACCGACCTTGCCCTGGATGTGCAGGCCGTAGGGAATCTCGGTGACCTTGAGGTACTTGAGGCTCGTGGGAACCTCGTAGCTGAGGTCGGCCCACGTAGCAGCCTTGCCCTCGTCGCGGAGGTGGAACCACGGGGTAAGATCCTCGGTGTTCTCGCCGAGAGATGTCTCGATGGCCTCGTTCAGGCTAACCAGGTAGCTGTCACGAATAAGCGCGAGTTCTTCCTTGAGGATGGTGAAGTTGTCAGGGGGTTCCGAGCCGTCGTCGACGGCGAATGCCGGAACAAAAGAGGCAAGGCACACGGCCAGCGCAAAAAAGAGGGAGGTTGATTTTTTCATAAAATAAAAGTTAACAAATTTTGCTATATTTTCAAGGCAACTCACTGCTGCCCAGGTGGTGGAATGGTAGACACTGGGGACTTAAAATCCCTTGGGGGCAACCTCGTGCGGGTTCAAGTCCCGCCCCGGGCATTAAAAAAAGGTTTTTCGTAAAATTTCGAGTAAAACATGATAGAATTCTACCCCAACAGCATTTACTACCCCCGCGAGGCGGTAGAAGAAAAGCTCGCCAAGGGCGAACTCGACAAGACTGAGAAACACCTGATGGGCTGGACCGAGCGCCATCGTGGTGAAATCTGGGACTGCGCCCGCGACGACGCGGAGAACCCGACCGACGAGATTTTGCTCGACAACCTGCGCGCCCTGCTCCTTTGCAAGGGTTCCCTGCAGCCTGCCGCCGAAATGGGCGACATGATCAAGGAAATCAAGAAGGAAGTCTGGTACAGGAACGAGAAGGAACACGAGCCGGCCGCCGAAGTGGCCGAGGAATGGCGCGCGAAGTACCTGGTCAAGTGGCGCGAGGCACGCATGTTCGAAGCGTTCGTGCTTATCGAGAAGCGAGCCGCCGACCTGCTCAAGATCCTTAGGGCCTAGTATTCCGCAAGCCAGCGGACCGGGAACCAGAACTCGGTTATCCCGCCCTTAGTGCGCGGGTATACCCAGTACGTCCTGATGTGGTGGATGAGTTTCCACTTGAAATCGTCGTCGTTCGTATTGCAATAAAGAATTTCAGGGTAATCGATGTGACCCGTTGAATCGATTGTCAGCTTGAGGCCGACAAGTACGTCGTCGTTGTAGGTGCGAAAGTGCGGCGCTGCAAGCCAGTGGAGCCCGGCAGCCCTGCCCTGCAACGACTTGCCGAGCTTGAGCACGTCGCGGCCGGCGCTGTTTTCCAGCACGTACAGGTCGTCAACGTCGGGCATGACGACACGGCCCTTGTAGTAAGACTGCGGCACGAACTCCTCGACTTCCTCCATGACCATCTGCGGCTTGACGGGGGCGTAGCGAGGGGGTGTGGTGATGAGGCCATAAGCGATGACCAGGAACACCAGTGCGAAAAGAATTACAGGAATATCGCGCTTCAGCATGCTGCCCCCTACTCAATAGCCTTCACGCAAAGCTGGATGGTCTTCTTGTCGTTGTAGTAGTTCCACGTGGGCTCGAAGACGATGGACAGTGGACGGTTCTTGCCGACAAGCACCTTGTTCTTGCGCAGCCCGAACCCGATGGCGGAATAGGACTGGCTCCCGGCCTGGGAAAGCTCCATCTGCAGGTGCCCACCGCGGAGCTCGCGCACACGGTGCACCTTCACGCCCTCGGCGCGAAATACCGGGTAAGGGAAGTTGCCGCCGAACGGCTCCATCAGTTCAAAATAGTCGAGCACGGTGTGCGCCTTCGGGTGAGACAGCGACGGGGCCACGGAAAGTTCGCGGAGAGCCACCTCGATATCAAAGCGGTGGGCCTCGTCCACCTCGGGACCGCCGCCGGTGTAGCCCTGCTCACGGGCGGCGGCTTCCAGCCGTTCCCGGAGTTCGTCAATCTTTGTCGCGGCAAGCGAGAAGCCGGCGGCGTTCGCATGGCCGCCCCAGCGTTCGAACAAATCGCGCACGTCGAAAAGCGCCTTGTGCCAGTTGAAACCCGGAACGGCGCGGGCACTTGCGTGCGCCATGCCGTCGATAATCGACAGCACCGCCGCGGGCCTGTGGTATTCCTGGGCGAGTTTCGCGGAGACGATGCCGATGACACCCACGTGCCAGTTCTCCCCCGCCACCACGATGACCTCGGGAACCTTTTCGCCGTACTGTTCGCGCACGTTCTTGAGTGCCATCTCGGTAATCTCGGATTCCTTCTGCTTGCGACGGGCGTTCCAGTTCTTGAGTTCCGAAAGCAACGTCATCGCCTCGGCCTTGCTTGCGCTCAATAACAACTTGAGTGCCGGATCGGGACGTTCCATGCGGCCAGGCGCATTGAGGAGCGGAGCGTACTTGTACATCACGTCGATGCCGCCCACGCTGCTGCCGGACTTCATGAGAGAAGAGTACATGGCCTGCAATCCCGGCCATTCGCTGTTGCGCAAGTGCTCGAGGCCAATCTTCGTGAAGCGCCTGTTCTCCGGCGTCATCTGCACGAGGTCGGCCAAAGTCCCCAGCGCAACCAAATCGAGGAAGCGCGTCGGTACGGGCCGGCCGAGTTTTGTGAACAGGGCACATACAAACTTGTACGAAACGCCGACGCCACAGAGTTCGGGATTCGGGTAGGCGTCGCCATCCTGGTGCGGGTCGAGCAGCACGTCGCAGACGGGGAGTCCGTCGCCGCTGGGCTGGTGGTGGTCGATGACCATGACTCGCATCCCCAGTTCCTTGGCATGCGCAATTTCAGCGTTCGCGGTGATGCCCGTGTCGACCGTAATTAGGTTGCGTGCACCGGCCTCGTACATCTCGTCGACGGCGCTGACGGAAAGCCCGTAACCATCGCCGAAGCGGTTGGGCAGGCGCCACTGCGTGGCGATGCCGATTTCGGCGAGAGCTTTGCTGAGCAGCGTGACCGAAGTCATGCCGTCGAGGTCGTAGTCGCCGAAGATGAAAATCTCTTCACCCGTCTTCTGGACTTCCAGGAGCCAGGCGATGGCCTCCCCCATGCCCATCATGAGCATCGGGTCTGCGATGTCGCTGTCGCTGCCGTAGAGGAACCGGTAGGCGTCGCCAACATTCTTCACCCCGCGCGAAACGAGAAACCGCGCCACGAGGTGCGGCACCTTGAGTTCGCGGGCCAGAGTGGAGGCGACCAGTTCTTCCATCACTTGGCCCCCTCAAAAAGTTTGACCGCAAGGGCCTGGATGCACACACGCGGCGACGTGCGGCGGCTCGCAATGCGCGACATGGTCTCCTGGACGTCGACCAAGGCAAGGTCGACCGCGCTGGAGTCGATCTGCGGATAACGGGACGTATCGACCTTGGCCGTCGTATCGGCAATGCGCAGCGGAGCCCCGGCCATGCTGCGGGCCATGTCGGCCAGCAGGAACGAGACTACTTCCAGGAAGCGGTTCGCTACGGCGGCATCCTCGATGCCCGCGTCTTCCAGTTCAAAGAACAAGTCGGTGTAATCGCCCGAAAGGGAAAGGTTCACGAACCGCGCAGACAGGTCGAGCCAAGCGGAAGCGTGCTGTGCGTAATACATGGCCTTGCCGGGGGAACCCACAGAAAGCCCCACCACGTCATCGGTAACGGCGGACTCGTCGTAGTCGTCGTTCGCATACTCCACCGCAATCTCGCGGACCTCGTCGTCCGTCAGCGGCAGAAGGTGCAATGCAAGACAGCGGCTGCGGATGGTCTGCAACAGACGCTCGCGGCTGCTGGTCGTCAAAATGAAGTAGGTGTCCGGCGGGACTTCCTCAAGCGTCTTGAGGAAGGCGTTCGCAGCGGAATCGTTCATGCGATCCGCTTCCGCGACAATAATCGTGCGAACGCGGTCGCCCTTGAGGGCGAACCCCGCCGTCATGTTACGGATGAGGTCCACCGTTATGCCCGCCGCAGCGCTGAACACGTCGATGCGGTAGGGGTTCTTCACAATTTCTTCGATGTAGGCCTGCTTGTAATCCTGGACCGTCTTGGCGGTGCTCCCCGCCGACACGTCGGAGGCACTCCGAGCGGAGGATTCCTTGGATTCCATGGGAACGACCCAGCTGTCTGTATTGCCCGGGTCAGCAGCCATCTTGCAGCCGAAGCAATGCCCGCAGGGTCTGGATTCCCCGGAACTGCACTGCAGGGCCTTCGCGATTTCCATCGCCAGGGCCTTCTTGCCAATGCCCACCGGCCCGTCGATAAGGATCGCCTGCGGGAACCGGCTTTCACGCAGCGCCGCCATGAGGCGGATGCGCTGTCGGTTCTGGGACGATGGGCCGTTCAAGCGATATTCAATCATTTCTGTTTCAACCATTCAAGAGGGTCCACGGTCTGCGTACCCTCGCTAACTTGGAAATACAATTTAATTCCATTTAAAGACGCAATGTCACCGGCGGTGCCGATTTCCTCGCAATTCTTTACCGTTTTGCCTTCCTGCACTCGGATGCTCTGGAGGTGCCCGTACACGGAATACGTCCCGCCCTCGTGCTCGATAATCACGGAAGGCCCACGGCCGTCAATCTCTGCAACCATCGCCACGGTTCCTGCGGCAGCGGCACGCACGGCGGCACCCTTCTTGCCGCGGATTTCCACGCCGAGGTTACGCGTGGTGATATGCAACACCGGATGTTCCTGCAAGCCGTAGTTGCTGATAATCTCGCCCTTGAGCGGCATGCATTTCGGGCCTGTCACCGGAGTCGTCACGGCGACCTGCGGTTTTTTGACGACCTTCTCTTCCTTCGCGGGCTTGCCGCCCTTGCCCTTCTTGGCCTTGGCCGCCTTCTCCTTCCTCTTGCGCTCTTCTTCGGCCTTCTTCGCCGCTTCGATTTCCTTCTTGCGCTTTTCCTCAAGTTTCTTGATGAGGGCCTGCATGGTCTTCTGGTTGCGTTCGAATTCCTGCAGCGCCTTCTTCTGCATGTTCTTGTCTTCCTTCAGCGAGAACAGCATCTTCTCCTGGCTGCTCATCTGCGTCACGAGGCCTTTCTCTTCCTGAGCCTTGCGGCTGCGCATCCTGTTCAAGTCGCTCAGGTGGTCCTGTTCGGCTTTCTTCATCTCGTCGCGCTCCGACATCATGCGCGAGAGGAGCAGCACCTGTTCGCGGTCCTCGTTGAGGATGTGGTGCACCCAGTACACCTGGCGGTCGGGGTTGCCCTTCTGCGAAAGGAGATTGTACAGGACAAGCGCCTCGCTCTGCCTGCCGTTCACGTAGAGGCTGCGGATGCGGCGCTTCATGGCTTCCTTGCGTTCGACAATTTTGCGGTCAAGCGAATCGATGTCGGCGGCAAGCCGCACCACGGCCCCCTGCACCATGGCCTCGCTTTTCGCAAGTTCCGCAATGTAGGTTCGGGTCTGGTTCAGGTTCTGGTCTAGAAGCGAAATCGTGTTGATGACGCCCTTCTCCTCGCTCTCGAGCATCGCAAGTTCCTTGCGCTTCTTGGCAAGGTCATTTTCGAGTTTCTTGAGCGCCTGCTTCTGCTCCTTGATTTGCGCATCCGTCTTCTTGGGGGCGGCAGACACAAGACCGACCAGCAGGCACAGGAGAATGGCAAACAGGCGCATGGGTCTTTATTCCTGCTCGTTGCGCTTGATCTTGAGGAACCCGCGCACCGTATGGAAACTGAAATAGGCCGAGAGGAAGGATACCGCGAATACGACAAGGAACAGAATTCCCCCGAACCCGTCGACATAGCTACCGACTATCGGGAATGATTCCGTGATGGCATCCACCACCATCCAGAGCACAACCACCGCGGCAATGCTGCCGAGCAGCCCCTGGGCAAAGCCCTCCAGCACGAAGGGGAACTGGATGAAGAAGGTGCTGCCGCCCGCATACTTCATGTTCTCGACAAGCAGTTTGCGCGAAAGCAAAGACAGCCGGACCGAATTGCAGATGATGAGCGAAAGCGTGACGAGCAAGAGGACGCATATCGTCACGGGCCAAAATACCATCTTGAACTTCCATTCGGCGATGCGGTTCACCCAGTCCACCGGGGCCTGCACCTCCTCGAACACGCCATCGCGCGAAACGGACTTGCGGACCTCGATAAGGTCAATCGGGGTCTTGCTCTTGTCGTCCAGGGTAATGCGGAAAAAGGGCGGGATGGGATTGTCATCCACCAGGTCGAGCATGTCGCCCGAAAAATGCCTGCGGAAGTCGGCCAGGGCACTGTCGGCGCTCACGTACTCGACGCTGTCCACGTGCTTCATGTGCAAAAGCCTGGAACGCACAGCCGCCACGGAATCGTCCGGGATGGGCCCGGGCAAGAAGGCCTCGATGGCGTAGAGCGACTTTTCGGTATCGATGACGCGCATGGCGCCCCCGAGGAACAGCGAAGACGACGCCAACAGCAGCGAGCAGAGGAATATCGTGACGAGGGAAGGCAGGATGACCGTACGGTGCTGCTTCCATCCCCTGAAGGATTCCGATACTAAGTAACCTAATTGACCTAACACGATGCGAATAATAACTAAATTTACGGGAGTCATTTAGGGGCGAACATGAAACACATCGCATTAAAGATTACAGCATTCCTTTTCGGGATTGCCCTCTGGTTCTATGTCATCTCGCTTAAGAATTTCCAGCTCGAGATAGAAGCCCCCATCATCCTCTCGAAGCTCCCCGAGACGCTCGCCATCGCATCGAGGCCGCCGCAGAGTATGCCCATCACCGTGGAAGGCAGGCCATTCGACCTGATCCGCATGCGCTCGCAGGAAGCCAAGGGCGCAAGCATCGTCGTGGACCTGCACGACATCGAGCTCGGCAGCCACCGAGTGCATATCGGCTCCAAGAACTACTCCGCACCAAACTTCCCGAACATCCACTACGTGGACTCCGACGAAAGGCTCAGCTTTATCGACCTCGACATTGACACGCGCATCGTCCGTAACGTCCCGATCAAGTCCAACGTGACGTTCAGGCCGGCCAACGGCTACATCATCACGAGCGACCCGGTACTCAATCCCGAAGGTCTGAACGTGTCCGGTGCCCGCAACGCACTCATGCGCATCATCGAAGTGCCCACCGATTCCATCCGCTACGATTCCGTCAAGGCGCCCGGCCGCTACACGGTCCCGCTCCGCTTCGACCAGCTGCCAGCCTATGTCGCGCCGAACGATTCCTCAATCGAAATTTCCATTGACGTCCAGAAGGTTACAAACAAAGTATTCAAGAGCATTCCGGTCCATCTGATTGGCCGCTACGACAAGAACGAAATGAGCCTCGTTCCAAACACCGTCGAGGTAGAAATCACCGGTGGCGAAAAGATCTTGGACACGCTGAAGGCTGAAGCGCTCGACCTGTTCGTGGAAATCAACCGCTTCGCTATCGAAGACGTAGACAGCCTGCCGCCCACTGTTCGATTGATGATCGACAAGAACATCAACACCGACCTGAGCATCAAGGGCATCCAGATCAAGCCCGACAAGGTGCGCCTGCAGCGGAAGATTCCGCAGCCCACCACCGAAACGGAGACTGATTCCACGCAGGCACCGGCCAAGCCCACCGTGTTCACGATGGACGACCTTGAAGAGGAGGGCAAATAGTGCTCTGGCTTGGTATTGAATCCAGCTGCGACGAGACCGCCTGCGCCGTACTGCAAGATGAACCGCTCCAGGTGCTATCGAACCCGCTCTACAGCCAAATAGACGAGCACGCGCTCTACGGGGGCGTCGTCCCCGAAATCGCCGCGCGCGCCCACCTGCAGAAGATCGCCCCCATCGCCGAGGCCGCGGTCAAGGAAGCCGGCATTGACCTCAAGGACATCGACGCCATCGCCTACACCACGGGCCCCGGGCTCATGGGACCGCTGCTCGTCGGCGCAAGCTTCGCCAAGGGACTTTCCCGCGACCTGGGCATCCCGGCATACGGCATGAACCACCTTGAAGGCCACCTCGCCGCCGCATGGCTCAGCAACCCCGACATCGAGCCGCCCTTCCTCACGCTCACGGTCTCGGGCGGGCACACGGAACTCATCCTGGAAGAACCCGGCTTCAAGTACACGAGCATCGGCCGCACCCGCGACGACGCCGCCGGCGAAGCCTTCGACAAGTGCGGCAAGCTCATCGGCCTCAAGTACCCCGCGGGAGCGACCATCAGCAAGCTCGCCCAAGGGCACAACCGCAAGTTCGTGGATTTCCCGCGAGCCCTGCACATCCACAACAACTGCGAATTCTCTTTCAGCGGTCTCAAGACGGCCGTGCTCCGCTACACGGAAACCCACGAACCCGACTTCATCAAGGGGCACCTCGGCGACATCTGCGCTTCGCTTGAAGACGCCATCGTCGACAGCCTCGTCACAAAGACCATCACGGCCCTCAAATTGACCAAAATGAAGACGCTCGTCGTCGGAGGCGGCGTGAGCGCGAACGCGTGGCTGCGCACACGCCTGCAGGACTACTGCGGCAGGCATGGCATCCGTTTTTGCATCCCCGACAGGAGCCTCAGCACAGACAACGGAGCGATGATCGCCGCCGCTGCCATCCGTCGCAACCGGCAGGGACTGCTCAAGTCCATCGATACCGTAAAGCCCTGGATGCCGCTCGCCCCGTAAAAGGGTCACCAGACCCGTTTTTCGCCCAAATTTCTTCAAAAACCCGTATTTTTACTCACAGGTTTTGAAATTTGTGCGAAATCTGGAAATTTTCCCTACTTACACGCCCATGTAAAAATTATATTGTATGTGTATGAGACGCTGGGGTTACCATAAGCATTTCGAGCACCGGGCAATTAGCCGGTGCGTTTTTGGCGTTTTGGCCCTCTGCGCCATCCTGGCTTTGCCCGCTGCGGCCCAGGACCTGAACAAGAAGGTCAACGACGTGGACGTCTTCCGTCCCGAGAAGCGCGAAACCAGGGTCGAGCTCGTCGATTCCAGCAAGAGCAACTCCGTGATGCTGAACGTCGACATTTTCGGCAGCCTGGACGTTCAGTCCTACTACATCCTGTGGGACGAGGTGGACCTCTCCGAGGACATCAAGAAGCTGATGACCACCCGCGACTTCGCCCGTGACGAGTTCTTCATGCAGAATATCGACCGCGAGCAGTTCGAGCAGGAACGCCTGCTGCAGCTTTTCGAGGACAAGAAGCGCGAATACTTCAATATCTTCCCCGAAGAAGCCCTGAAGATGCTCGAGGACGAGCGCAAGGACGACGACTAGCCAATGCCGCAGATGGAAACGCACAAGTTCCACGATTGGCAAGTATTCGGCTTCGACAGCGCACCGGCTAGACTTTTCGACAATATCGGCAGCACGCACACGCTCATGAAGGAACAGGCCCGTGAAGGGCTTATTCCGCCAGGCACCCTCTTTGTCGCGGACTCGCAGAGCGCAGGACGCGGCCGCCACGAGCGCACGTGGAGTTCGCCCGTCGGCAAGAACCTCTACTTCAACATCCTCATCCCGCTCGAGGGCATTCCCGCGAAGCGATTCGCACAGATTACCCAGGTGGCGGCACTCACGTTCGCCGAGGTTTTCACCGGGATGCAGGAGAGCCCCGCAAGCGACGGCACAAAGATTACCGTCAAGTGGCCCAACGACATCCTTTACGGCAGGAGCAAGTTCTGCGGAATCCTTTCCGAGATTGTCTATATCCCGGCCAGCACGGTCAGCAACTCGCACGGCAAGACCGTCCCGGCACTGTCCATGGGTGTTGGCATCAACGTGAACAGCGACCCGGAAGACTATGCGGAACTCAACCGCGAAGTCACGACGCTCAAGGCGATTCTCGGATTCGAAGTGGACAGGGAAAGATTACTGAAGGCTCTCATCGGGAGCCTGGAACGCGCAGTGAAGCAGTTCACGGCTTTCGGCATTGCCCCGTGGGTTAGCGCCTGGCGCAAGATGGACAAGTTCATCGGGGCCCCGGGCACAATTATCGAGCTGGACATGAGCGGGCAGCCCGTCCGCAAGCACGGCAAGATTCTCGACATGCAGGAAGACGGCAGCCTGAAATTCGAATGCGACGACGGCGAGATACAGACCGTCTACAGCGCAGACCTGGAAATCTAGGGATTATTTTTTCCGTTTGAAGAACATGCTGCCGACAAGCGAGACGGCAAGCACCACGATCATCGCTGTGAGAGCCGTATCGGCGGCTTCCCTGTTTTCACCAGCAAGGCCCGTCTCGATAAGGACAACCAGCACAAGCGCGATGACGGCGGCAGTGGAGCCCATGCGTTCGAACATCTTGATCTTGTCTTCGGTGGTAAAGGGCTTTTTAATAAAGGGCATTGACGTCGCCTCCCATGCAAATCCACACGATGAGTCCCGCCATCACGAGCACGCTGATGGCGACGTTCGCCAGGAAAAAGTCCCGGTTCATAGCGTCCAGGTCATCGGACTTGCGGAACAAGTGAATGTAGAGGACGGCAGCAGCCATCAGGGCCGTCACCGCCCACCAAGGGGCACCCATGCCCCAGAAAAGGCCAAAGGCCACGCAGAGCACAAGCATGGCGATGTGGCTCCAAAACGCAATTTGCAAGGCTCGCTTGCGTCCGAAACGGGCGGGCACCGAATGCAATCCCATCGCACGGTCGATTTCTTCGTCCTGCGTCGCATAGATGATGTCGAAACCGCCCATCCAGAGCATGAGAATCACGAGCAGGAATATCGGGAACACGGCAAACTCGCCACGGATGGCGATCCAGGCGCCGAGCGGGCTCATTCCGATGGCGAAGCCGAGGAACCAGTGGCAGAGCCACGAGAAGCGCTTCCAGTACGAATACGAGAGCAGCAGAAGCCACACGGGAAGCGCGAGGGCGCCCGCGAGGGGCTGCAGCAAAAAGGCGAAGGCAACGAAAAGCACTCCGTTCACGGCGAGGAATGCGTATACGGAGCGGCGGCTCAGGCGGCCCGCAGGCAGGTGGCGCTTTGCCGTGCGCGGGTTCTTCGCGTCGATATCGGCATCGGCGATGCGGTTGAAGGTCATCGCGCTGTTACGGGCGGTCACCATGCAGCCCACGATCAGGACAATCATCTTGGCAGCCGCAGCAACCTCCATGCCGCGGAAACCGTTTGCCGCGACCCACATGGAACCGAGGGCGAAAGGCATCGCGAACAGCGAATGGCTGAAGCGAACAAGATGGCCGAATTCGAGAATCTTCTTCAACATAATCAAGTCTTTTTTGGGTCTCCCCACGGTTTGACGATTCCGGCACAGTCCACAGCCGAACCCGCACCCAGGTGTTTCAGGATTTTCGCGACGACGGTATCCACGAGGTCTTCGATAGTGGCGGGCTTACTGTAGAACTGCGGCGAAGCGGGAATCACCACGGCACCGGCACGGGTCACGCGCTCCATGTTCTCAATATGGATCAGGTTGTACGGCATCTCGCGGGGCACGATTACCAGCGGACGACGTTCCTTGAGGCAAACGTCCGCACTGCGTACCAGCAAATTGTCGGACGTTCCCGCAGCAATGCGGCCAAGCGTTCCCATGGAACACGGCACAACGGCCATACCCGCATAGTCGGCAGAACCGCTCGCGCATTCCGCAAAGAAATCGTCTACATTGAACACGCTGTCGGCATAATCAAAAAGCGCCTTCTGCCCTTCGTATTCCACGACTTCGCGGCCCGGCGCCGTCACAATCAGCGAGACATCATGCCCGAGGCGCTTCAAGTGCATCGCCGTACGCGTGGCATAAATAGCTCCACTCGCACCCGTCACCCCGAGAATATAGCGGCTCATGCTTCACCTCCCGCCACAACGTTAGGCTTGCGGCGCAACAGCACGCGGAACGCCACCCCGAAAAAGCAGGGCTTCACATGCACAAGCTCGAAGCCGTTCTTCTCGGCCAAGGCGACAAAATCCGCCACAGGCAAAAAACGGAGAATCGAATTCACCAGGTACTCATACGCATCGCGCTTGCTGAAAAACGCACCGAGCACCGGGATGAACAGCGGAGCGAGCTTCTTGTAAAAGAACTTGTTGAACACCCCGCGCGGCGAGAAGAATTCGAGCACCTGGAGGAACCCGCCCTCGGCAAGCACTCGGGCCGATTCCTTCAGCCCCCCTTCCGCATCCGGAAGGTTGCGCATCCCGAACCCGTTCAGGATCACGTCGAACGAACCGTCGGCAAAGGGCATCTTCATTGCGTCGAGCTGCACAGGAACAGCCGACGTCTTCTTGCCTGCGGCCCCCTTCAGCATGCCATACGAAAAATCGCCCAGAATGGCGACATCCTGTACACCGTTAAACTTTTCGTAGGTCGCCGCAAAGTCGCCCGTACCGCCGCACAAATCCAGCAGGCGCTTGCCCGGCTTCATACGCCTCAGTTCGCGGCAGCAGCTCCGGCGCCACAGAATGTCCTGACAGCAACTCAGTGCATGATTCAAGAAATCATAGCGGTTGGCAATATCGTCGAACATCTTGCGTACGGGACTTTTCATGCCACAAATTTAGAAATATACCTAGCACAGGCCGCATGCAAAAAAGAAAAGCGCGGACTTAAAAGCCCGCGCGTAAATTTTCGGTTCAACTGCAATCTTACTTGAAGTTAGCTGTAATCGACAAACCATCCGTAACCGTTGCAATGCAGGTTTCCGGCTTGCCTTCTACGGCTTCGCAACCCGACCAGCTCTTGAACACAGCACCGTTCGTCGCCACGGCAGTCAGTTCCATCTGCATTCCGTTGAAGAACTTACCTTCGAAATTGGTCGGAGCAGTCGTTCCAGGCAGATTCATGCCTTCCATGAGCACCGTGCCATCACCATCGGCTTTAATCTTGACCGTCACAAGTTTGGCATTTTCATCATCTTCAAAGAATTCGCCCTTGTAGAGGCTGACGACTTCACCATCGCGAGATCTTGCCCATTCCTTGAGACGATCACCCTTCCAGTCGAAACCGCCCGGATAGTACATTTCGTTCTGCTTGAATTTTTCGAGGTCCCTGTCCTTCTCGGCTTCCGGTATGGTAGCGGCCATATCGTTGACGACCTTCGAAACCCTATCGCCGTTCAGGTAGCCCTTCCACATGGCGCAGCTGCGGTTGATGAACAGGCGCTTGAAATCGGGATTCTTGATAAGCTGGATGTACAGGTTGGCAAAGCAACCTGTTTCCTTGCAGGGTTTATTGCCACCACCCTTCTTAATCCAGCTGAACATATTTGTGCCATCCGTAAATTCACCATCGTTCACGCCCCACTGCCAACCAAAACCATGGTCCAAGTCGTAGACCATGAACTTCCAAGGCTGCTCGGGACTGCGCCAGGCACGGACGTTGTTGTTCGGCCAGTCACCGTTGTGGATGTAGATTTCGGCCGCCATGTAGTCGGCGAAATTACCCACATCGATCAACTTCTTCGCTTCTTCATAGTTGGCGTTATTTTCACCAGAGAAATCGTTCGAGCCGATAAACTTGAGCATCTGCTCGTAACCATCCGTGGAACCGCCATTGGCATGCAAGCTATCGTTCAGGTGCTTCACCATATCAACGGACTTGCTGTCGATGCCGTAGTTGGATTCGATGTAGCTTTCGTTGAAGCGTTCTCGCATGTCGTGGATACCGTAGTAATGGCCGTTATAGAACACGACCACTTGACGGCTGTGCTGGTAATCCACACCGCTGCCGTTCAAGATTTCACCGCCCATAGCGTCTTCAATGTAGTCGCTCACGAAGCGGTTACCGTTGTTGCGGAGATTGAAAGCCTTGTATTTTGTGACATTCGGGTTTGTCGGGAACAGCGGGTAGTTGATGCGCCCATTCTGGTACTTTTCACGCATCACAATGGCAACGGACTTCTTGTCCTTGACACGGCTCCAGTTACCCATGAGCGAGATGCCAGCATCTATTTCCCAGGCCTTTTCCTTAGAATCGCTGCCCTTCTCGAAATATTCCACATGGACAGGACGTTCCACATCGGCATACATGCCTTTCGGGCATTCGTCAGGGTCAGAGGCATCGCACTTGACGTAGTTTTCCCTGAAGAAAACAGAGTCCACAGTCACAGCCACCACCGGCATCTTGACCTGTTCATTGATAAAGTAAGTGTTGGTGACAACATCCTTCGTCAGGAAGCCATCCTTGTAAGCAGCGCAGCGCAACACCATGCTATGGTCAATGGTCATGTCGCTCTTGAATTCCTCGGAGTTTTCGTTCGGCAACGAACCATCCTTGGTGCAGCGAATCTTGGTTCCATCAGACACGTTCGGCTTCTTCAGCGTGACCGGAGAATTGTAGAAGCCGGCACCTGCCGAACCGAAATTGAACTTGGGCACAACACCCTGATATGCTTCGGCTTCGGTATTCGGAGCCTCAGGAGTCGGCTTTTCCATGTACCTCCAGCCACCGCCATCGACACGGCCCCAGCTCATGCCCGGTTCAAGCACAGGGAACTGCACTGTGTCACGGACACCGTAGAACTTGTCGATCAAGTAGATGGTACCGCCATTCTTGTCGAGTCTCCAGTTGGTATGCGTACGGTAATGGCGATTATCGACATCCTTGGCCTCGGAAGCCTTCGGAATGTTCTTCTTGGAAATAAATACGTTGCGGAAGGATTTCGGACGGATGATTTCGTTGCCGAAGGCCCACTTGCGCGTCTTGTCCAGACTTTCAACAAGGTAATAGCCGTTCAAGTCGGCGACGGAGTCTCCTGCGTTATAGATTTCGACCCAAGCCGGATCGTCACCATCTTCATCAAGCCAATCCAGGTTGATGGAAACAACTTCCGTTATACGCAATGCGGAATTGCCCACCCAGCGCACAAGAGTGTCCCTAGGAACAAATACGGTATCATACTGCCATATGGTATCGCCCGCTTCGTTAATGTCCTTGATGCGGGCAACAATTTCCGGATCCAAAGTGTCGGTAACATGCACTTCCTCACCGGTTTGCGGATCAACAACCACAGAAGTGGATGTTATCGAAGGAACATCCAGCAAAACACTGGATGAAGACCCATCTGCGATCGGATCAACTTCCATCGTGGAATTGTCTCCATTGCCACATGCAATCAGACCGCACACCGACACCCCAACTGCCATCAGATTTCGAATCATTTTAAAGTAACGCACGATACCCGCCTATAAAACAAAGAAACCATTCCGCACGTTACCGTGCAGAAACAGCCCAATTCATATCATCCACTACTAAATCTAGTAGAAAATGAAGAAAAAATGAAAAAACATTGGTAATATCTTCTTTACACCTTGACAAGGAACACATTTTTGCTAAATTTGGTCTACCAAAATGGTTCTGTAGCTCAGTTGGTAGAGCAGTGGACTGAAAATCCACGTGTCGGCGGTTCAATTCCGCCCGGGACCACGAAAAGCCTCCGGTTTCGGAGGCTTTTTTTTACCCAAAATTTACGTATTTGCGATTGTCCCGGGAAAGGGCCTTTTTGTATGGGAAAAAGGCGCCCACGGCGCCTAGATACGCCTGTTGCGGTATCCGGAATAGAAAAGTTCCCAATTGTCCAGAAGGACATCCACCAGTTCCGGTTGGAACTGCGTTCCGCGCTGCTTGATGAACTCGGCGCGGACGTCTTCTTCGGGCCAGGCATCCTTGTAACAGCGGGGGCAGGACAGAGCGTCCAGCACGTCAGCTACGGCGCAGATACGGCCGGAAAGCGGGATATCCTCGCCCTTCAGCCCATCGGGATAGCCCGTGCCGTCCCAGCGTTCGTGGTGGCTTCCGGCAATCTCGGCGGCAAAGCGGAGCAACTTGCGCTTGGAAGCACGCAGCATCTCGCGCCCGATAACGGAATGCGTCTTCATGACGGCAAATTCCGTCGTGTTCAGGCGGCCAGGCTTGTTGAGCACGGCATCCGGGATGCCAATCTTGCCCAAGTCGTGCAGCGGAGCCGCCAGGCGGATCTTCTCGCAATAGGATTCAGAAAGTCCAAGGAACTTGGCCAAATTGTACGAGACCTCGGCAACACGCTGAATGTGGTCGCCCGTCTCCTGGCTGCGGTACTCGGAAGCATCGCCCAGGATATGGATGATATCCCTCTGGGTTGCCTCCAGTTCAGCGTTGAGCATCGTGGATTCCACGGTCTTAGCGGAATACACGGCGATAAGCGAAAGGTTTTCGAGGTCTTCCTGCGTGAAGTAGCCCGGTTCACCCTTCTTGTTGATGGCCTGGTACACACCCATGACCTTCCCGATAGAATTCTTGAGGGGAACCGCCAGCACGGACTTCGTGTGGTAGTGCGTCTTCTCGTCGCTACGGCGGTCGAACCGATCGTCGAGGTATGCGTCTTCTACACGCAGAGATTCGCCAGTGACCAGAGAATGCCCGGCAAAGCCAGCTTCCATCGGAATGCGGAGTTCATCGACTCCATGAGCGACCTTGGTCCACAATTCCTTCTTCTGCTTATCCAGAAGCCACAGGGAGCAGCGGTCTGCGCATACGATGGAACGGCCCAAGTCGTTCATGAGCACGAGGAGGCTATCCACCTTGCGCTCTTCCGCAATCTTGGGCATATACTCGAAAAGCAGATGAAGAATTCTCTGCGATTCGTCCTTTACCATTTTGCGCTCTTCTGGCACCATCACCATAAAAGTATAAAACTTTCGGCAAAAGGGTTTACTTGTTGACACAGATGGTAAACTTTTTTACCTTACACTCCGCCTGGAGGAATAGGCTAATTGGTAAGTCAGCGGTCTTGAAAACCGCCGCCGTAAGGCTTGGGGGTTCGAGTCCCTCTTCCTCCGCTAGAAAAGGACCGGCCATGCCGGCCCTTTTCTGTTTCAGGACCAATCTGCAGAACGCCCACTAGACGCCATAGAACGCCTGTACGTCCGCCGCGTAGTCGGCCGACGCCGAGACCGGCTGGTCGTAAAGCAGCGTAAAGACCTTGACGGGCAACGGGAAATCCCGCCCGAGCGCCCCCAGACAGGAGAACGTGGTCGCCCCCGTGGTGAACACGTCGTCTACCACGAAGACCGTCCCGCGCCGCGGCAACTTCGCGGGCAGGACGCTTTCGAATGCGCCCGCCACGTTGATTTCCCGCTGAGCGCGCGAAAGCTTGGTCTGCGACACTCTGAACGTCCGCCGCCGAAGCCAGCGGCACACACGGCCCCCATAGAGCTCGGCCAAAGCCCTCGCAATCATCTCGGCCTGGTTGTAGCCCCTCTCCCTATAGCGAGCCCTGTGCAGCGGAACAGGCACAAAGAAGAACGGACGCGGGAAAGCATCCACAGTCTGGTAGATTTCACCTCCCGGCATCGCCGACGAGTGGCGCACCAGGAACCGAGCCATCCCGGGAATCGACTTGTACTTGAGCGAATGGACTAGCCTACGGGTCAGCGAATCCATCGGGTAAAGGCAGAACACGTCGGGAGCAGGGAAACTCATCCCGCTTGACTCGTGCTTCAGCCGGCGCACGCAGTCCGGGCAAAGCCACGGGTCCAGCGCTTCCGAGCTCCTGCCGCAGCCGAGGCAATCCATGCCAAAAACAAAATTCTCTATGGTCCTTAAGACACCCATGATAGACCTCCTGGAACTATAGACGTTCCAGCACGGGTTTTTGTCCACCCCAAAACAAAAAAAGGCGGACGCGCGCCTTTTTCAAAAGAACGGGGATTGCGGTCGGAACTGCTGTCTACTGGCGGCCGTGCAGCCTCATGTTCACGAGGAATCCGACCAGGACCATGCAGGTGAGCGCGAAAGAGCCACCGTACGAGATAAACGGCAGCGGAAGACCCGTAACCGGCATGAGTCCCACAGTCATGGCGATGTTCACCACCACGTGGAACAGGATTATTGTCGACGCGCCCATCGTCACAAGCGTCACGAACGGGTCGGATGACATCTTGCAGATGCCCGTTGCCCGCCAGAGGAACAGCGCAAAGAGCAGCAGCACGAACGTACAGCCGAAGAACCCGAACTGTTCGCCCAGCACGCTGAAGATGAAGTCCGTGTGTTCTTCGGGCAAGAATGCGAGGTTGGTCTGCGAACCGTTGCCGAAGCCCTTCCCCACTGCGCCGCCGGAACCGATAGCCGTGATGGACTGCAGCACCTGGTAGCCGTCGCCCAGCGGGTCGCTCATCGGGTCGAGGAACGTGTTCACGCGCTTCTGCTGGTGCGGTTCGAGCATGTTCCACGCCATGGAGCTCGCATAGCCCGAAAGGATGTTCACCACGAGGATGGCCGCCATCAGGGCCTTGGGCAAGCGCCTGCGGAACACGGCAAAGACAACGAGGCAGATGAAGGCGCCCCACAGCACCTGGAAAAGGATGGACTGCGAATGCGAGAGCAGCACCGAGAACACCGGGCTTACCACGAGGAACAGGTCCGTGAGAGAAAGCCCCGCAAAGAAGAAGGCCACCAGCGTCATTGCGATAAACACGAGCGCCGTACTCAGGTCCGGCTGCTTGAGCACCAGCGCAAAGGGCACGATGAACAGCAGGGCCGGAACGGCAAAGGTCTTTAGTTTGAACAAACTAACGGGATGCTTGGAAAGCCAGAACGATATCGTCAACAGGTACGCGATTTTTGCAAATTCCGAAGGTTGCAACTTGAAAAAGCCTAGGTCAATCCAGCGCCCGGCTCCCTTCACCACGTCGCCCGCCAAAAAGAGCACAATGCACAGCAAAACGAGCGACACGATATAGATAGGGAAAGCGATATTCTTGAGCCAGTCAATCTTCACGAATACGATGCCGGCCGCAAGGAGGCTGCCGCCGAAAAAGTAGATGATCTGCTTGAACCAGAAGGTATCGTACATGGGGATGTCCTCGCCGGTCGTCGCGGAATACACCAAACAGACGCCGACGGTCATCAGCGCAAACGTGATGCCCAAGAACAGCCAGTCGTACTTGAGCGACTTGTCTAGGAAGCGTCCCGAGCTCATTTCTTGGTTTCCTCCTCCTCGATACCGAAATACGCCATAAGGACCTTACGGGCCACCGGTGCGGACTTGGCGCCGCCACCGCCCGCCGCCTCGAGAATCACGGCGACAGCAATCTGCGGATCGTTGAGCGGGGCCACCGCGGCAAACCAGGCGTGCGTCTTCTCGCCCTTCTTCCATTCGCCCGACCCCGTCTTGCCACCGACGCGGATGCCGGGCACGGCGCCGCGCTTGCCCGTGCCGCCCGGATGGTTCACCACAGAATCGAGGGCGTTCATCAAAATACGGTGGGTCTCGGGCTTCATGCGGCCCGAACGGATAATCTTGGGTTCGTAGCGGCGTACCAGCGTGCCGTTCTCGTCACGCAGCTCCTTCATGAAGTGCGGCTGGTACACGCCCTTATTCGTTGCAAGGGAGCCGATAAGCACGGCCTGCTGCAGCGGCGTCACCAGTTCGCCCTGGCCGATGGCGAGGTTCAAAATAAGTCCGCGCGCCCAACGCCAGCCAAGGCGCTTGTTCTTCGCGTTGAAGGAAGTGGAATCCGGGAGCCATCCGCCCTTTTCGCCGGGGATGTCCACACCGAGCGGCTTCTCGCCTAGGCCGAAACGCCTGCCGAACTCGTTGATGCGCGCCATGTCGATATCGAGACCCGCCTGGTAGAAGAACACGTCGCAGGAGAGGCGCAGCGCATGCACCACGTTCAGGTTGCCATGCACGCCCCAGCACTTCTGGTAGCGGGCGCCATACTGGTAGCCCCCCGTACAGGATTTCGGATAATACTTGCTTTCGGAGAGTACGCCATATTCAAGCCCCGCACCCGCCGTGACGAGCTTGAACACCGATGCCGGCGTATAGGTTCCCGAAATGGCACGGTTCGTCAAAGGGCGCATGGAATCGAGCGCCACCTGGGCCCAGCCCTTGTTGCGGTCGCGCTTTTTCAGGGAGAAAATGTTCGGGTCAAGCCTCGGCGAGCTCACCATCGCAAGGATTTCACCATTACGCGGGTCAATGGCCACAAGAGCGCCCTTTACCGAGTCGGGGATAGCCTCCTCCGCCACCTTCTGCAATCTCAAGTCGATGGTAGAAATCAGTTGCAGACCCGTAATCGGGGCCTGTGTTTCCACACCGCGCACCTGCCCCACCTCGCGACCGGACGCGTTCACCTCGACCAGCTTCAGGCCGTTCTTGCCACGGAATTCCTGGTCGTAGCCCTGCTCAAGCCCTTTCTGGCCAATACGGTCGCCCAAGGAATAGTTCTCGTATTCCGGCTGTTTCAGCTGTTCTTCGGAAATTTCGCTCGTATAGCCCAGAACATGCGACGCCAGCGTACCGTAAGGATACTCGCGTCGGGACTCGATCTGCGTGATGACACCCGGCAGCTCGGAGGAATGCTCTTCGATGATGGACACCTGTTCCGCGGTCGCATCTTCCAGAATGCGGATGGGACGTGTCTTGATCCAGTTGACGCGCTGGAACGCCGTATCCAGGGAAAGGGAGTCGAAAAGGAACTCGCCGTCCTTGTCCTTGATCTGCAGGAGCCTATTGAAAATGGCCTTGCGGTCTTCCTTTTTCTTGGGAAGGCTCATCGCCTGGATGGCAATCTGGTACGAAGGCCTGTTGCGCACGAGCACGTTGCCGTTGCGGTCGTAGATGTATCCGCGCTCGGCAGTAAGCACCACCTTGCGCAAGCGGTTATTCTCGGAACGCTGGAGGTTTTCCTCGTAATGGGTAAACTGCAACGAGTAGAGCCTGATGACCAGCACCAGGAACAGCAGACCTACGCCAGCCAGGAACACGACAATATGCCAGTTCCTGCTTTGTACGGCCTCGTTGTCTTGATTGTCATTTAGCATGCTTTGCCGGCTTCCCCATACTCAAGTAGAACACCAAGGCCCCGACAAATAGCGTGTACCCGCATTCCGGCAGCGTTTCCTTGAAGAAAAGGTTCGTCACGGCCTCCCCTTCCAGCCCGGTAAAGAAGAAGTACGCCATGTCGCACACGAAAAAGGCGAGCCCGAGCACACCGACTTTCGTCGGGAAGTTGAGCGTAAGGAAACGTTCCTCGAGCTGACCGACGAGGAATCCAATCAAAGTCATCGATATAGCATGCGCGCCGAGCCATTCCACCGGCGCATAGACATCCTGCGCGAAACCCGCGAGGAATCCCCAGAAGCATCCCGAAGCCGGGCCGCGCTTGATGGCGACAGCCACTACGAAAATGATGACGAAGTCCGGAGCCACGCCGAACATGCTGATCCAGTCCGCAACGGTCGTCTGCAGGACAAAGCTCAGCAAAAAGAGCACGAACGCCTTCAGCCACTTACTCATCCAGCAACTCCTGAATGACCCATTCCGGGTCCTTCTGCATGATGAACACTTCCTCGAGCGTGGTGATATCCTGGAACGGCGTAACATCAAGCTTGCGCATCACGTCAAGGTCGGCCCTGCGAACTTCCTTCACAAGACCCACGGGAATGCCCTTCGGGAATATACCGCCCAAGCCGGAGGTAATCAGCGTGTCGCCTTCCTTGACACCGGCATGCGTCGGCACCATAGCCGAAAGCATATGCCCGTCGGCGCTTTCGAGGAAGCCCACTACGCGGGTCCTACGTTCCATTACAGATAACTTAAGGTTCGGGTCGGAAAGCAACTGCACCCTGGAATGGGCGAACGATGCCTTGGTCACCTTGCCGACAAGTCCCTTCGTAGAAAACACCGGCATGCTCTCCTTGATGCCGTGGTAGGTGCCCCTGTTCACAACAAGCGTCGTGAGGAAACGTCCGGGATTATGCCCAACCACGCGTGCCGTAACGATAGGGAAATCCCACTTGTCATCAAACCGGACCAGCGTATGGAGTCTAGCCAGTTCTTCCAGCCCTTCGCTTGCATGGTAGAGTTCCTGACGCAGCCTCGCATTCTCTTCCTTGAGGCGTTCGTTCTCCTCGGCAACGGAACGGTATTCCTTGAGCGAGGACAAGGCCACCTGGGCCGGATAGAACACGGAACCGAGCACAGACGACACGATGCTCTCGCGCACCGGGTTCGGCGCCTCGCGCATGAGCAAACCCAACAGCATAAAGAAGACAAAGGCGACAACGCCATGTCTCTGGGTAAACAAGTCTAAAACAAAGCGGAACGCCTTACGCATCAGACTCCAACCAAAAAGGGCTTAGTTGGACGAGGCGATAAGGACGGGACGATACTTGTCGAGGTCTTCGAGAATTCGGGCAGCGCCCTTGCAGACGCACACGAGGGCATCGTCAATCACGTTGACGGAAAGGCCCGTTTCCTTGCGGATACGTTCGTCAAAACCGCGCAGCTGAGACGCACCACCCGTCATGATGATACCCTTGTCCAAGATGTCGGAAGACAGTTCGGGAGGAGTCATGCTGAGAGCCTGCTTGACGGCCTCGATAATGGCCGTAACCGGCTCTTCCAGTGCGGAACGGATCTCGGTGCTGGTAATGGTCATGGTGCGCGGGACACCGGCGATAAAGTCGTGGCCCTTGACTTCCATGGAAAGTTCTTCTTCGAGCGGGCTAGCGGAGCCAATCTGGATCTTGATCTGTTCGGCAGTGCTTTCACCCACGCAGAGGTTGTACATGGTGCGCAAGTGGCGCACGATGGCTTCGTCCATCTCGTCGCCGCCCACACGCACGGAAGCGTTGCAGACGGTGCCGTTCAAGGCGATAACGGCGATGTCGGAGGTTCCGCCACCAATATCGACAATCATGTTGCCCACGGGATCCTCAACCGGAATGCCCATGCCCACGGCAGCCGCCATCGGTTCGTGGACCAGGTGCACTTCCTTTGCACCGGCCTGGCGTGCAGCGTCAATCACAGCGCGCTTTTCCACCTCGGTAATGCCGGAAGGAACACCGACCACCACACGAGGTTTCACCATCCACAGCGGGTACTTCTGCACGCGCTTGATGAAAGTCTGCAGCAGGTTCTCCACCAATTCGAAGTCGGCAATCACGCCATCGCGCATCGGGCGCACGGCGCGGCTTTCGCCGGGAGTACGGCCAAGCATCTTCTTGGCCTCGAAACCGATAGCCGAGACGCGGTTGTTCTTACTGTCCACGGCAATCACGGTCGGTTCGTTAATGACAATGCCCTGGCCGGCCACATGAACAAGAGTGTTCGCCGTGCCGAGGTCGATACCAATATCACAAGAGAATAAGCCGAACAAAATTTATGTCCTTTTTAAGGGTTTAAAACCAAATAATCCTATGTAAGAAAAATACAATTATTTGAAGAGCTCTGAGTGCGCTACTGCAAGGAATCCCCGCCAAAATAGAGTTTCTTAAAGTAGCGGTCCCAGTGGCGATAATGGGCATCGTAGCGGTACTTGCGCTTCTCGTGCAGCCTGATGTCCTTGTACATAAAGAAGTCCACCTCGGCGTAGGCCGAATAAATCTCGGCCTTGGCGCCTTCGAACAAACGAAAATCCTTGATGCGGTAGTAGGGAGTATCGAGCAGGGCAGAACGGTCTCCCGAGCCATGCAGGAACTCGGCGACATTAAACTGGAGGTCGTCCTGGAGGAACGCTTCAAGCTTGGTTTCGATACGTTCCGTAGGCTCGGAACAGCCCAGGAGCAAGGCGCACGCTATTGCAAAAACAAAAAATTTCATGGCGAAAAAATATAAATCTTGCGCGCGGTCAAACCATCATAAAAAAAGAAACGCGCCCTCGAGGCGCGTTTCCCGTTTTTCAGGATTTCAACTAGAAGGAGTAAGTTGCAGAAATTCTAGAGAAGATGCGGCCTTCGCCCTGGAATGGGTTGCGGAAGAGGAGGTCTTCAGCAACGGTCACGTCGATCTTCAGCTTTTCTTCGATGTTGATGCCGAAGCCGAAGCCGACATGGTCGTCCGCGGTGCCGTTAGCCAGCGGGTTCGTGGCGAAGAAGTTGCCGTTGTCGCGGCAGATGCCGTTGTTGCCGGTGTTCTTCGAGTCGACGTCGCACTCCGTGTAGAGAATGGACTTCTGACCGCCAACGCGGATGACGAACCAATCCCACCAGATGTTGCGTTCGATACCGAAGCTGATCATGCCACCGATGTCGCTGCGCTTGTCCCAGTTCGGATCGTCATCGTTCTGGGAGTTGTAGAGGCTTTCGCCCGTCGCATAGTTAAACGTCCAGTCGTGAGCCTTCAGCTGGTTCCAGATGAAGTCGCCGCCCAACCAGAAGAAACCGCGGTCCAGAGCCACGTTGATGCCGAGGCCGACCTGCGCATGCTTGTCGTCGATGCCCGGAGCCTGGATGAGGTTCATGGAGAACGCCGGGACAAGTTCGCCGTCGATTGCGTCGAGAGAGAAGAACGCACGAGAATTGGCGAGGAAGGAGAAGTCACCGTCGTCAAAGAAGTTCTTATGTTCGGGGCCGTACTGGATACGGGCAAGGCCGAAGCTGAACTCGAAGTCGATGCTGCTGCCGAACTGGAGGTTCAAACCTGCGTCCGCCTGCACGATGGAGGCAAAGGCATTCTTGGCCACCTGGTAGGAACCGTCCTCAGCCTCGTCGCCACCGTCCTGGTGAGCGATGTAGATGTGCAAGCCCCAGGCATCGCCGTTGGAAAGCGAACCGCCCAAGAAGCCGTCGAAGTTCGTCACCGTTTCAGGGACCTTAGTCGTATCGCTTGCGGACAGGCCAATAACGCGAGTCGGCAGATACTTGGCGAGTTCGGAGGTGCGTCCGAAAAGGCCACCGATGGAAAGGCGCGGGTCAGGATTTCCCTCGTCACCGAGAGAAACAGAGAAGATGCCGCCGAAGTTCGGATGCTGAGGATCGAGGTTCTTCCCCGTCTCCACGTCCTGCGTATACGGGCCGAATTCACCAATCAAGTAGTTCGGGTAGAGATTGATGTTTGCGGGGTTATCGAAGATGCTCACATCATCCATGATGTACGTTGTGTTCTTGCCCATGGATTCGATACGGGCAAAAGTCGCAAAGGCGGAACCGACACCCAAAATGCCGAACGCCATGCCAACTGCGGCAGCTGATTTGAAATTCATATGAACTCCTGTTGAAAAACCTGCTATAAAGTTAATTTTATTTAACCATAAAAACAATAGATTATAACAAATTTGCTGATTTTTTTCGGTTTTTTTAGGACCACGCCCCAAGGTCCAAAAACAAAAAAACGCGTAAAAAAAGACCGAGCTGAGCTCGGTCCTTTTTTCAAGCTTTCCAAAGATTATTCGGAGAACGTGAACGGAATGGTTACCGTCGTGTTACCGGACTTCACCTTGCTGAACTTCCAGCGGCTGACGGCATTCTTGATTTCGCCATCAAATTCGCCGTAACCAGTGGTGGAAGAAGCAATGGAGATGCTGATAACTTCGCCACCCGGAGCGATCGTGAACTTCAAGGTAACCTTACCCTGGAATCCCGGTTTCTTCTTCAGGAACTTGTTATAGATGTGACGGAGACCCGGAGTACGCTGACGGACGACCTTCATGATGTCCGCTGCGGAACGGGAAC
>JAEEGG010001373.1_pt1 | contig 66667 bp, 46 predicted proteins | sample 9134161 | NCBI WGS metagenome assembly JAEEGG01 (sample SAMN16246543, study PRJNA631951) | gut metagenome | biome: gut microbiome; feature: rumen; material: CR-attached | host: Bos | place: Iran: Karaj | collected 2018-10
TATTGAAGGCCTCTGGAAAAGAGAGATTCAAATGTTGATACCAGAAGCGTTTTTCCGAATCTGCGGGGTCTGGAAAAAAAAAACAGGAGCATTCTCGGTTTCGGCAATTCTGGCTATCATGGCCGTTTTATCGACATAAACATTCTCTCTTTCACGTATGACGCTGAACGAGGTGGCTGCATACGGCAGTTTCTTTATGTCCTTTAAGGTTAATATCGGCTTCCCCATTTTAATAACCCCCAGAATAACCAATCCCTCAATTAATCAGAATGCCCTTGCAGCACGTTCCTTGTGAAAAGAATTCTCAAAGGCCGTACGCTGCGCATATCGTCTGTTTCATTCCTATTCTCAAAATGACGAAACTGCTTGCCCTGCAGGCCTTTACACATAGGGGTTAAGCACATCCATATTCATCAAAGACCGTCCCCGCAGAACGGTATCCGATACCCCGTTACTCTTTCTCATTCCAGCCGCCCCGCTGCCGCAACATGAATCAGCCTTTGAAATCAGATATTGCACTCATTCAAATCTATTTCAACCCCTCAGATATAACGTTAAAATATATTTTAACAGGGATAGTATACGGAGCATTTCGCCAAAAAAGCAATATCCTGCAATTCAAACATGCTGAAATTCAAAGATTGCTCCCAAAGTCTGCCCATGCAAACCTGCCGGACTGCGGAAGGCAAGGTCTTAAGCGAAGAGATTGAGACAAGACAGAAAGCCAATGTTTTCTACTCCCCAGTATTCCCTCAGAGCCCGATACCTACAGCCAGATCTGAAAGCGCCGGGCAGCAGGCTTCAGTTGCGCCCTGAACCTGGTTTACCGTTTCGGAACTAAGCCTTGTCATCCAGAATCTGGTATTCCACCAGCTTTTTCTGCTCCGGGGATATCACCATCCCAACCTGAATGAGCTTTATGTCTTCCGGGGTTACTCCGTAATCATGAGTTCTGATCTGATCCAGAGCTTCCTTCATGGCGGCCTTCTGAGAAACACCTTTCCGGATCCTTTTGAATTCAATCACCAGTTTTGTGGTTCTGGTCTGGATTTCCATATCCGAATAACCGTGGACATTGCATTTTTCCCGGGATTTCAAAATGCCGGAACGGGGCAGCTGCACATAAATAAAGTCCCTGACGGTGTTTTCATCATCAAACACCTTGGCATTGGAGCTTACGCCTTCGCACAAAGCGGCATTGAAAAGATCAAAAATTCCGGCAATATCAGCGGAATCCACCAGAATATCCATGTCATCAAATCTGCATTGAGTGGCAAATGACGGGGTAAGGTGGTTTACATCCAAAGACAGTTTTATGAAAGATTCCGCTACCTCATCGTTTGGGATGGCAAATATCGCGCGGGCTCTTGTTTTTTGTCTCAGGGTAAAATAACCGGTCTGATACAGCAGCATTTCCGCAGGAATCTGATCCGGAGCTGATTTTGACAGCAGCATTTCCTGATCAATCAGGTAATCGGAAAGACAGCCTTCCTTAACCCGATAGCTCAGTTTATTGAAAAGATCCAGAAAGGCTGTGTTTTCAAGGTACTTAATAAGAATTGTCGGGGTTCCGCCGCTTGAGGCATACCAGTAGTTTATAAACCCCTGCTGGGGTTTCGAGAGAAACGAAAAAACAGACCAGGGATTGTACACCGTCATGTTCGTTCTGATGGAAAACTGAAAGCCGTCATACAGTGACTTCATGCGGTAATAAACCTCTGGAACGCTCATGTCCAGCACGGAAGCGGCATTGCGCGCGAAAGGATCAAAATACCTTTTCAGCTCTTCATCGGTGATCCCCAGCAGCGTGGCATACTCATCATCACAGCTGATATCATTGAGATTGTTAAATACCGAAAACAGGCTGATGTCTGCCACTCTGGTGATGCCGGTTATGAAAACAAAACGGAATTTCTCCTCAAAGCGTTTAACAGCGGCAAAAAAACTTTTGATGACATTCATTATTTTGTCTGTCTCATCCTTATTGTTCAGATGATGAGAGACTGGACTGTCATATTCGTCGATAAGAAGAACAATGCTTTTTGGATCGGCGTCTTTGACTCCCTGCTTTAAAACATATGATGGTTTTTGATAATTGCCCCGAGGATCCAGAGGATTTATCGTTTTTATATCAGCAAAGCTATCAACCAGATCCTGAGTAAGATCCTGTATCAGCTCTTCACAGGAATCGTCTGCATACAGAGAAAAATCCAAACGTACCACCTTATAGGTTTTGTCAGTCCATTTCTCCTCGCCGGTATCAATATCGAGACCTTTAAAATCCTGAAGGCCTCTGGAAAAGAGAGATTCAAATGTTGATACCAGAAGCGTCTTCCCGAATCTGCGGGGTCTGGAAAGAAAAACGGGAGCATTCTCGGTTTCGGCAATTCTGGCTATCATGGCCGTTTTATCAACATAAACATTCTCTCTTTCGCGTATGACACTGAACGAGGTTGCCGCATACGGCAGTTTCTTTATGTCCTTTAAGGTTAATATCGGCTTCCCCATTTTAATAACTCCTTAGATATGACCAATCCCTCAATTAATCAGAATGCTCAAGAGATCGTTCTTTATTCCTGCTGTTACTTATCGTTCCTCCCCGCTCCGGGAAAGGATTCTGCTGAAGTGGTTATACACAAAGCTGGCCCCCAGAAGAATCCCTCCTGCTAAGAGATACGACAATGCCTTGGTGATATCTCCGGTGTAGGTAATATCCACAATAAGCAGCTTCAAAATACACAGCATGCAGGCTGCAAGACCGGTTTTCCGGACAGCGGCGGCATCGCAGCGGAACCCGAAAATCAGAAGCAGCACAGCGGTAAAGAGCCAGGAAACAGTAAGAACCACGCCATCTTCAAGATCAAATACCACAGCAAGCACATAGATAAGAACAAATAGCTTTAGCATGCAATAGTAAATCTTAAGCTGTCTGAGATTCCCTCTCCGGAACATAAGAAACAGTGTCTGACAGTAACACAGTATCAGGGCAAGCGCCGCAGCGGCCTGAATTTCCAGTTGCGCCAATGAGGAATTGGCACTGGCCAGGATCTGGTCTGCCAGCGTCTGCTCTTTCAGCGAAAACAGGGCATAAAATGTCAGGATGGACAGTCCTTCCAGACTGACCAGATAAAGCCCCTTTCTCAGAAAAGCTCCGGAAAACGCCTCTGGCATATTATCCTCCGGGCAAACAGCCGAAAAGAGACCATGGCTCTTCTTTTCAGGAGATCCCGCAGGTTCCGAAAGAGTTCCCTCCTTTCCGGAAAACACATCAAACCTGATGTAGGTAAGAAAAAGCAGCGCGGCTCCCATTCCGGCAAACATCAGAAGAAGAGTTAATGCCGGAGCCGGCCCCTCCAGAACAGTTTTAAGACCGGCAAGAAGCCCTCCCGCAGAAACCGTAAGGGCAGCAATAAGACAGATCCTGCTGAAAAGCGGTGCTGTGAAAGCTGCTGCCGTATGCCTTGCTCCGGATAACGCCTCCGATCCGGAAGCTCTGTGAACAGCTTTTTCCGGAGACTTATCTCCGCTCCATGCAGATCTGTTCCAGAAGTAAATCAGGGTTCCGGCATAGAGCCCCGTAATTACAAAATAAGGAAGCCGCGGGAAATAAAGGCTGCCAAAATCAGTAACCGGAGACAGTTCAAAAGAACCATCAAAACCGAGAACCGCAATAACCAAGACTAAAACAGCTAAGATCACCGCAGCCGGGATATAAACCACGGCAGGAGCGGTTTCCCGGGCCCCTCTGTAATCAAAAGAGACCACTGACATCAGGGAAAGCCCCGTCAGCGTCATGACCATCACTCCGGGCCCGCCCCATCCCGGCATATTCCAGATAAGGGAGAGACTCAGGAAGGAGAAAAGCAGCATAGATCCGGCAAACATGACATAGTCCCGCCGAATCACCCCATAGACCGAACTGAAAACCATGGGTATCAGGTACAGCCATGGCTTATCAGCAATCAGACTTAAGCTTGCAAAAAGCGCCGAGGCTCCCAGAACCGGCAGGAGATACCAATAGAAGGCCTGTTCCTGATCTTTAAGCCCGCGGCTGTGCCATCCCGCGGCAAGACAGCAGCCCAGATAGGCGGCAATGTTGTAAAGGTGCTGCCAGTTTTCCGGAAAGTTTCGGTAGTATATGAGGTAAACCAGAAGAATTCCGGCAAGCGCAAAAAGAGCTCTTCGCCAGACAACGGTCATCACGGCATAGGCAGCCAAAACCGCCCACCAGAACACCGGAAATCCCGGAATTACTCCCCGGACAGCCGATCTCATCGATGATGACACCAAATCCAGGAGATGCAGCAGGTCTTGCTTAATCATGACATGGTACAGGGCCGCAGCCGCTATAAGCAGGATAAAGGCCGCACAGCGCAAAAGCCAGGGCCGGTTCCGGAACCAGAGAACAAAAAGGAGATTCCCGGCAATAATAAACAGCGTATTGTAAATCCCCTGCCAGAGCTCAGGCATCAGACGATAATAATGGCTGTAAACAAGAACAAGGGCAGCAAGAACGTAAATCCCCCTTCTTTGGTTAACGGTATTGTCGTCAAGCCCCCAGGCGCTCTCCCATGTGCCTCTCAGTCCGGCAAAAATCCGGTTCCATTTCATATTCCAAAGGGCCAGAACAGCATAGAGAGCCAGAGGAGCCGCCCAGAACACCTGGTACCTGGCTCCAAAGCTGCTTCCGGGCGTCAAATCCCCGGAAATGAGGCAGGCAGCCAGAAGGACGAACATGGCGGCAGCGGCATGCCACAGCACCGGCATTTTTGCCGCAAAAAGAACCCTCAGGGTAAAGAAAAGTATTACCGCAGTGTTAAAAATCTCAGCTCCCAGCGGAGAAAGATCCCGATAACCATAAAGGTAAACCAGAGCAATGCCGGCCGGAACATATACCATATCACGCTTCCAGATCCCGCAGAGGATCATGGCCGCCAGCACGCCCCACCAGTACATGGGGAAGATCTCCCAGGTCTTAACCGAAAGAATGACGCAGGAAAGCGCCGGAAGCGCCAGCATCACCAAAAGGAGCAGCAGTCGCATGCTCCGTTTTTCCCGAGGCACGAGACTCTGAATGCTGCAGCTTATAAAGACAAAATGCAGGGTGTTAAAGAATCTCTGCACTTCCGGGCTTAGCTCGTGGTAGTAGAACCCGTACATAAAGAACACCGCCAGAGCGAACAGAACAAGGGACAGCGTTCTTAAAAATACCGCCCCGGTACGGCGCCATACCGCATAGAAGGCCAACGACAGCGGATACAGAATAAGCACCGGAACCATTCCGGCACGCAGGATGCTGTAGGTGGTCATCAAGAGGAATATCGTAAGAGAGACCGCCCCCAGAGACAAGGCTCCGGGCCTCCGGATTCCCGCTCTCACAATATCCCCGAAGACAAAATACCCCAGAAGAGCAGTATAGAAGAGCCAGACGGCAATGGCCGCCGGATAGGATTTCCCCAGTTCTGCCAGAAGTCCCGGAAAATCCGCGTAATTGAAGTAGAAGAGCAGCGCCAGAACAATATTAAAAGAGTGAATTCCCCGGCGGAACCATGACACATCTTCTCTCAATGCCGTTCCTTTCAGGGATTCTGCCGGGGTAAGACCTTCCTGCTCCATGATGCCGGGCACAAGGGACATCAGACGCATCAGCGTCATATCAAACAGCGCCGCAAAAAAGAGCACGGCATAAAACGGCCATGATGTCACAGGATGAAAGAGATACCCTGCCGTAAATCCCAGAGAAAGGAATACAATGTAAAGAATTCCCGGGAAGAGGATAGTTTCAGGAATTATCTCGTTACCCTTCCGGGAAAAACAGCCGTTTATCCCCTTAAGAAACAGGAACGCCCCGGCCAGAAGTCCTCCGGAGCAGATAAGCGCATCTCTGAGAACGCCGGTTTTCGGATCAAGCCCCGAAGATGCCAAACCCCAGCACAACAGAATCATCAGAGCCAGAAGAGCGGTGATGATTTCTCCGCAATGCCAGTATCTGGCTTTTAAAAGACCGGAACCGGAATACACGCCTGCCCGCATCCCGAAAGCTCCCGGAGCTTCGCCCCCCCTGCCCCGGTCTGTCTCAGGAGCGGATTTGAAGAAACGGCAGAGCCCCAGAAAAACCGCAATTATGGCAATCAGGATCACCGCGGCAAAAACAAACTCTGAAACCAGCGGCGTTCCGGAAACAATGCTATGGAGATGATTGAGATTGCCGGTAATAAAAGCCAACAGCAAAACAGAAAGCATCAGGACAAGACCGCCCCGGAAACCGCGACCGCCCAAGGGGGTTATTCCTGACAAAGTCTCCTCTCCGGTTTTGCCTGCGGTACTGTCACCGTTATTTTCCGCCGCATCATCATAAGACAGCGGAGCCGCAGCATCAGGATCCGTAAAACACTTTCTGGAATAGTAAAGCCCTGCAGGAGAGCTGATATACCTGGCAGCGGAAGCGAAATCCTCCGGGACTTCCGGGGCGTTTTCCGCAAGAATAACAGCGGGAACGCCCGCTTCTCTGTTTTCCCGCTGAACCTGAAAGCATCCCCTGACCCGGTTTCGGAGCAGCAGCGCATAAATAAAGCTCCCGGCAATAATAACGGCAAATACCGCTTTCCAGACCCCGGGAGTTACCATGTCCGGAAAAGCCAGACCGTCCCGGCAGACATGAAGCGCCCCGAACACTGTCAGATACAGGGCCAGCGGAAAATACTCCTCCCGATTACGGAATACTCTCCCGAAAATGAAATGAACGCCAGAAAGCAGCAAAGCCAGAAGCGTCAAGCCGGGAATTACTGCCAAAGAAAGGATGATCCACAGATAAAGCAAGCCGGATACCAGGCGATTTCCCCAAAAACCACCTGCGGACATCCGCAGCCTGTTTATGAAATAATAATCTCCGGCATAAACTGTCAGAAGTATTGTCATTTCGACAGGAAGGTAATTTCGGAACAGTCTGTCAGCAATTACAGTGAGGACAATGGTGATGCCGAAAAAAGCCAGCATGTTCACCACGGAACAGAATCTGAGAAAACCGGTGTTTTCCTGAGGGAAAGCGCTCCGGGACGAACCCGTGAGGGCCAGGAAGCCCACAATTACTCCGGCGGCAAGAACAATCACAGTCCCTGCAAAGTCCCCTGACAGGAAACGTATTGCCCCGGAAGGATCCAGAATATTATCTGAATCCAGAACAATGGCGAGCTGCGTCGAAAGCAGCAGAAATGCCACCGCGGAGTTATAGCACACTACCGGCTGCTTTCTGAAACAGCCGTAAACATGGAAAGGCAGCTGGGCAAGCAAAGCCAGAAGAACACCGCTCTCCAGACTTGCATTAAGACATTCTTCCACAATGGGAAGGCTTACCAGAATACCGATCTGAGCCAGTAATGAGAACAGATGATGCCGGTATGCCGTGGCCCACAGCATAGTCAGACACCACAGGATCAGGAACGGCCTCCATACCCAGGGCGGGAGCAAATCAAAATAGAAGCAGCCCAGGGAAATGGTTACATAAAGCAGGGTAAAGCCAATTCCGGCCACCGTGACCTGAAATACATCGGCAAAAGAAAAGTCCCGATCATCACGGCGAGATTTTTCACCGAAGAAAAGCCCCCAGAACACAGCCGCCAGGGAAATTACCAGCATGGCCAGGAACTTGCCGGCAGGACCGAAACTGAAATGGATGTTTTTGGCCACCAGAATAAAGCCAATGCCCAGGAGAAGCGCCGCTCCTACCCCGGTCATGAGCTTCCCGGTAATAAGCTCGGACGCGCTCCAGGATTTCCGAGGTTCTTCGCTCCCGGCGCTGTTCCAGGACACCTCGTCCTGACTCTCATTAAGATGCTGCCTTAAAGGCCTGCTGGAAATCTCCTCCCTTACGACTTCTCTTTCCCGCTGGACATCAGCAGAATCGGCATTGCCGGAAACACCGGAAAACTCGAATGCTTCGGGAGAGGTATTTTCGGAAGAATCAGCTGCTTTCGGAAAAGAGGCAACTGAAGCGGTCTTTGCGCTAACTGAAGCTTCAGAGCCGTCTGAGATTATCCCGATGCCGGACTTCTGAAAGTCCGCCGCATCAGATTCTTTAAGCAAGGAGGACTGCTGCGCATCAGGAAATGCCGGAGAAATGTTATTTTCAGCCTTTGCAATCTCTGCCAGCTTTTCAGTTTTAAGATTTCTCAGGAGGTTCAGGAGTTCCGTTTCCGAAAGATCCCCCTGAATAAAGCTGCCCACCGAAGCTCTGATCCGGCCTTCTTCATCCGGAGAAAGAATGATTTCGGGGCTGTTTCTCTCTATGGTCATTTTAAAAACATCCGCAATGCAAGATTATGCAAAAACTGTGATTATGATGGCACCATGACTATATTTCGGCATAAAATCACCGTTATGCAAGGCATCATATGACAAAATAAAGGGCCAGACAAGACATAACAATAACAGATTGAACTCGCCATGAACTGGTTTGCTTCAGGAATGCAGAAAGCTTCAGGATTGTATCTATGACAGAGAATAATGAAATATCTGCCGTTTTTTCTAAAATTATCGAGGTTAATATCTCTCAACTATACCTCGATCCAAATAATTATCGGCTGATTAGCAATATAAATTATCGCTATGTTCCAGATTTTGATATAGTCAATGAGGCTGTGCAGCAAAAGACGTTATCCCTGATTTCCGGCCCTGGAAATGAGAGAATTCAGGATTTAATTTCCAGTTTTAAGACCAACGGCTATCTTCCCGCAGATCTGATACAAGTTATAAGACTGTCACATGATAAGTATCTTGTACTGGATGGCAATCGCCGTACAGCGGCTCTGAAAGCTCTTGAGGCAGCACATGAAACCTCTCATGAAGATCTGCAGAACTTCGACATAGGTTTTCTGAAAAGAATACCTGTTGTCTGTTACAGCATTCCTAAAGATGCCGCAGACCTCCGCTGTTCTGAGTCCGCATCTGCCCCGTTTGCCACGGCATCCCTCCTGAACGACAAACGTTATTTAACCGTGATGGCACTGAAACACATCACCGGTAACATGAAGTGGGGGGAGTGGAATCAGGCCCTGCTTATCAGAAATCTGCTGAATGCAGGAAAAATGAACGAAGATGAAATCTGTTCTTCCATCGGCATTGATAAAACCAGTCTTCGCCGTAATATCAGGGCCATCGGACTGGTAGAACAGTATCAGGATTCTGATTACGGCGATCAGTTTTCCGCAGAGATGTTTTCCATATTCAGGGAGATTGTTTCCTACCCCGCAATCAGAAACTGGCTTGACTGGGATGATAATGACGGCGAATCCAAACACCGCCTGCATACGGAGCAGCTCTTTTCACTCATGTCCAGAGATACCAAGAGAGATGAGTATGAAAATCCTGCTTCTCATGATCCCGCTTCTCAGGAACCGGCAATTTCCAGACGAGACGATGTTCGCATGCTGGCAAAAATCGTTGCTGATCCTAAAGCTATGAATAATTTACTGGAAACTCGCAATATTTCAGCATCATTAATGGTCAGCCAAGCGAATGAAGAACCCAGCATAAAAAAATTTGGTGCAATTCTTGCCGACTTGTCAGACAGCATAGATCTCCTGACCGGAATGTATCTGCCAAAAGACAAGTATGACGCGGTTAAAAGGCAAATTAATCTCCTGCAGTCATATCTTGAAAGGAATCAGACGGAACCTGAGCTTCAGAATGACGAGATAATGCAGGTACAGCCATCTCATCAGTTTTCATCCCTGCATATTAAAAAATTCAAAAGATTTACCAATTTCACTATTAACAGCTTAAAGCGTATTAACATCTTTGCCGGAATCAATAACTCCGGCAAATCCACCGTACTGGAAGCAATATACCTGCTCTGCAGACAGAATGACTTTAAAGGCCTTCAGGAAATAATAAGAATGCGCGGAAAAATAGCCGAACGGAGAATCGCCTCTGACTGGCTGTGGGATCAGATCCATGAGACCTCAATATCCGGAACCTTTGCAGATACGCAAGCTGCTGTGGACATTCATGCAATCTCAGAGGATATTTCGGAATTTGACAGCGCTTCCTATTTGCACAGCATGGAAATACGTTCATCATACGGCGAGATCTCCCAGAAAAGCAGGATAAGGTTTTTCAGCGACCGGGAAAGAGAAATATACACAGACGGCACGAAAGGCATATGCCGGGTAATCTTCAGCAGTCCGTTTTTTCTGAACGAACCACATCGCTATTCCGGGTTTTATTATCAGGCTGTGAGAATGAAGACTCTGCCTAAGATCATCAGTTTTATAAAGGACAAGATACTGCCTTCTGTAACGGATATCCGCCTCATTGATGCCTTGCGTCGTTTTTCAGTAATGGATGATAATTTTTCACAGGCTGTCGATCTCTCCGGCTATGGCGAAGGGGTACAGCGGATTTTCTTTATTTCCCTCCTTTTTGCTTCGGCAAGGGACGGCGTTTTGCTTATTGACGAATTTGAAAATGCTATCCACGTTGATATGATGAAGGATTTTGCAGTCTTTATCGACAGTCTTTCAAAGGAATTCAATGTGCAGGTTTTTCTGACCTCTCACAGCAAAGAATGCATTGATGCCTTTGTGGAAAACGTACCTGAAGATGATGTAATGTGCTGCGCCCTTGTTTGCAGAAATGACAACAGACCCAGACAGTATATCGGCAAGATTTTCAGGAAGCTTATCAGTACTTCGGATACCGATCTCAGGAGAACAAAGTGAGCCCGAAAAAAATTTGCATGATTTTCACTGAAGGAAGTCATGATACGATTTTCATAAAGAAAATTATTAAAAACATCTGCAATACTAAAAATAAAACCAAATTTACAATCGCAGATTTTCCGGAACCATTAAAACAAATCTATCTGACCAGATGTAAATCTTTAGATTTCAGCAGTTCAACAGCAAATGTAATTGATGAATTAAGCAGTAAGATTTTTCTTCCGTCAGATTTTTTTTTGAAATCAACGACTGTTATGTTATGATTTTTAAAACAGGCGGAAAGAACAACACCGAACCAGCAAAAATATTTTTAAATGATTTTTATTTTAACATCATTAACAAATGCGACATAACATTGCCTTTTAAAAATCATAAAGATGTAAAACTTTTGTTTATCAGGGATGCCGATGACGAGAACTTTATTAATGTAACAAAGAATATGCAAAATGCATTTTTTCCTTTGGAAATACCAAACGGCATGGGAAAAACGGAACTAACACTGACACCTGAGGATGCGTATTTTTACGTGTGGCACGGCCCAGACGGAACCGGAACTCTTGAAGATATTATTGTTGACATCGTTAAAAAAGCACAGGAACAACTTTTTGAAAATTCTTCCCACTTCGTATCTGATAATTTCCCGCAGCTTTTCAAAAATAACAATTCAGCATCGCTGTCAAAACAGCGAAAAGCAACAATAACGTGCGCCGGCCAGGGACTCAGACCGGGATGTTCATTAAGAACCATTCTGGAAAATGACGATTTCCTCAAGGATGAACTTTTTAATGAAATTCCACTTATCAGCGAATTTACCGATCTTCTTAAAAATATTTTAAATAGTTAAAAATAATATTTGATCATCATCTTTCGGGATTCCGCATTGCGGACACATAAAAAAAGGGAACCGTTTCCGATCCCCTTTGATACTTGTCTTATCAGTTACGAATAATAAAACAGCTGAGACTATTTAGATATTCTTAACAATTTCATCCACAGAAGCCTTGGCATCGCCGAAGCACATGTAGGAGTTTTCCTTAAAGAACAGCGGATTCTGAACGCCTGAGTAACCAGGATTCATGGAACGCTTGAATACTACCACGTTCTTGGCTTCCCAAACCCTAAGCACCGGCATGCCGGCAATCGGGCTGTTCGGATTCTCCAGAGCTGCCGGGTTAACGGTGTCATTGGCACCGATAACCAGAACAACATCGGTATCAGCCAGGTCATCATTGATTTCATCCATTTCCAGAACGATATCGTAAGGAACCTTGGCTTCTGCCAGAAGCACATTCATATGACCGGGGAGACGGCCGGCAACAGGGTGAATGCCGAAACGGACGTTCACGCCGCGCTCTCTCAGCTTGGCGGTAAGCTCGGCAACCGGGTACTGAGCCTGAGCCACGGCCATGCCATAGCCCGGGGTGATAACAACGGAGCCGGCTCCCTTGAGAAGCTCTGCCACATCAGCGCAGCTAAGCTCGCGGATCTCGCCCTGCTCCTCATTGTCAGCAGCCAGAGGCTGGTTACCAAAACCGCCCAGGATAACAGACAGGAAGGAACGGTTCATCGCCTTGCACATGATGTAGGAAAGGATAGCGCCTGAGGAACCTACCAGAGAACCGGTTACGATGAGAAGGTCATTGTCAAGCATAAAGCCGGAAGCAGCGGCAGCCCATCCTGAATAGGAGTTCAGCATGGAAATGACCACCGGCATATCGGCGCCGCCGATAGCGGCAACCAGATGAATGCCGAACAGGAAGGCAATCAGGGTCATTACCAGAAGGCATGCCAGCTGCACGCCGGCTGCTCCGGATACCATGAACACAATCATGAGAGCCAGAGAAATCACCAGTGCTCCGACGTTGAGAAGGTTGTGAGCCGGGAGCATCAGCGGCTTGGACTGGAAAATAGCCAGCTTAAAGGAGCCGTTGAGCTTGCCATAGGCCACTACGGAACCGGTGAAGGTCACCGCGCCGATAAACACGCCCAAAAAGATTTCAACGAGGTGCACTACCTGCTCGGAGGCGGAACGCACCGGCTCAACTGCGGCCTGAGCCTGCGCCTGAGCGGCAGCGGCCAGAGCCTGCGCCTGAGCGCCGATAGTGGCAGGATCAGCTCCCATAAGATTGATATTGGCCATCTGAGCGGCAGGAGCGGAGGCAATGCCCTCAATAAAGCTGTTAAAGCCTACCAGCACGGCAGCCAGACCTACAAAGCTGTGCAGCATGGCCACCAGCTCCGGCATCTGGGTCATCTCAACCTTCTTGGCAAGGTGCAGACCGTAAATGCCGCCGGCAAACATGCCCACAAGAATCAGCGGGATGATAATGCCCAGGCCGCCGGCGGTACCGGTAAACACACTGGCGAAGGTGGCAATCAGGGCAATAAACATACCCAGAATGCCGGAATTACATCCCCTCTTTGCTGTTTCCTGTTTGGAAAGTCCGGCAAGACTCAGAATAAACAGAACTGCGGAGATGAGATAAGCAACATGTATAAAACCATTCATTTGTCAGTCTCCTAATCCTTTCTGAACATCTTGAGCATACGCTTGGTAACTGCAAAGCCGCCGAAGATATTGATTGAAGCAATCAGAATGGCGATAAAGCAGAGAACATAAATAATCCAGTCAGGGGAAGAACCTTGCTTAAGCACCAGCTGAACCAGAGCTCCCACGATAATAATGCCGGAAATAGCATTGGTTACCGACATCAGCGGGGTGTGCAGAGAATGCGACACATTCCATACCACGTAATAGCCAACAACGCAGGAAAGCACAAATACGGTAAGATGCGGCAGGAAGGAAGCCGGAGCAAAAATGCCTACCAGGAAGGCTAAGGCAATAACAACGGCTCCGAGACACAGACGTACCAGCGGATTGACCTTCTTCTCTTCCTTCTTAGGCATTTCGGCGGGCTTCTGCTGCTGCGGAGCCGCGCTTACAGAAATCGGAGGAGGCGGGAAGGTGATAGCGCCTTCCTTGGTTACGGTCATGCCGCGGATAACCTGATCCTCAAAATCGATGTCAATATTGCCGTCCTTGTTCTTGCAAAGGAGCTTGGTGAGGTTTACCAGGTTGGTGGAATACAGCTGAGAGGACTGAGCCGGGAGACGGCAGGCCAGATCAGTATAACCGATGATCTTAACGCCGTTTTCGGTTACAAATACTTCACCGGGCTTAGTGCACTCGCAGTTGCCGCCGGTAGCGGCAGCCAGATCCACGATTACGGAACCGGCCTTCATGCTGGCAACCATTTCAGCTGATACCAGACGGGGAGCCGGACGGCCCGGAATGGCGGCAGTGGTGATAATGATATCAACCTCTTTGGCCTGCTCTGCAAAAAGCGCCATTTCAGCCTTGATAAACTCGTCGCTCATTACCTTGGCATAGCCGTCAGAGGAACCGCCGTCCTCCTGCTTGAAGTTAAGCTTCAGGAATTCACCGCCCATGGAGTGAATCTGGTCGGCTACCTCAAGACGGGTGTCAAAGGCGCGAACAATGGCACCCAGAGAGTGAGCCGCGCCGATGGCAGCAAGACCGGCAACGCCGGCGCCGATTACCAGCACCTTGGCAGGCGGTACCTTGCCTGCTGCAGTAACCTGACCGCAGAAGAAACGGCCGAATTCATGAGCTGCTTCAATTACAGCGCGGTAGCCGCTGATATTGGCTGTAGAGGACCGGGCATCAAGAGCCTGAGCTCTGGAAATACGAGGCACCATATCCATGGCCAGCACATTCACCTTGCGGGAATTCAGCTTTTCCATCAGTTCCTGGTTCTGGTTCGGCCAGAAGAAGGAAACAAGAGTGGAGCCCTCGGTAAGAAGCTCTGCCTCTTCATTGTCAGGAGCCTGAACCTTGAATACGATGGGTGAAGCCCAAACATCCTGAGCTTCGCCAATTTCAGCGCCGGCAGCCTGATAAGCTTCATCGCTGAAATCACCGTAAACACCGGCACCTTTCTCAACCAGTACCGTAAATCCCAGCTTTAACAGCTTGGCAACGGTATCCGGAGTGGCCGCTACACGAGTCTCGCCAGCGGTACTTTCCTTAGGTATACCTATCTGCATTTAAATATTCCTGTGAGTTAACTGAAAAGTGTTCTGAACGCCGGATTATACACCAAATAAACGCAGATTTGACATACCGATCATCTGCCGGCAATTTGTCAGCATAATGCCGGAATGAACATCATAATGTCCAGGCCCGGCAGGAAATAACAGAAATGGCGCCGGCAGCCTGTCAGAATGCCCGGAAGCTCAGTTGGAAAGAGGAGTGCCGCTGAAGGGTTCCTTGCCGTTCAGCTTGAACTTGATGGATTTAATGCCGTTTCCGGTATTGGTCTGAATGGCAAAGTGGAGATGCGGCCCTGTGGTGTAGCCGGTATTCCCGGAAAGAGCAATCACCTGCCCCTGCCGCACCGTGTCCCCGGGCTTCACCAGCTGAGAATGCCCTTTAAGATGCACATAGATAGACATGGTGCCGTCATCATGTCCGATGCGGATATAGTTGGCGTGCGGTCTGAATGAAGGATCCGGGCCGCCCTTGTCGGAACTCATTCTCATGTCCATGACCTTGCCGGATTTCGCCGCCAGAATTTTGGTGCCGATAGGCATGGCCACGTCAATGGCATAGCGGCTCTTGGGCCCCTTATGGGTAAAGCCGCCCTCCCAGCCCTGAGTAACCCGGTACTTTCCGACAAAAGGCACAATAAGATCCTTCTCTCTGGAGGAATAGTAGACGTTTTCATCACCCTTGAAGAGACTTCCGATATCAAAGGAGTTGGTAATGGACACCTCTTCGTCGCTGATGACCTCCAGCCGGCCGAGGTAGTATTCGGTATTTCCCGGAATTTCCAGCGGCGTGTCAAAAAGAATGTCAGAATCAATGGCATCCTTATTGGTAACATGAACCTTGCAGGTTATGGTGCTGTTAAACTTGTTCATGACATACAGGCTGCCGGTCTCGGTATCCAGCCGGAATATCACATTGTCAGGATCCGGCTGCCCCAGATCGTCAAACTCGTCATAGTCATATCCCTGAGCCTCGGATTCGTCGTCTGTATAGTGGGTTACGCCGTTTTCATCCACAAAACGGAGAATTTTGCCGGAGGAAACATCAAAAGCCAGCAGCAAGGACAGCGTCAGAGTCCCTGTGAGAAGTATTCTTATAAATCCTGTTTCTGTCAATCTCTTCTTTTTGTCCGCAATCTTAAACATGTCTGATACCTGCGCCGAACTTCAGAAAATGCACTCTGAGACAGCCTGCGAGTCCTGTTCTCACCCCGCCGCTCTCCGGAATTTAAGCTTCCCCCGGACTGAAAATTCTTTCCATAAGCACCGCGTTTTCATAGCCGTGAGTGGCATGATAATAGTTTTTGCGGATGCCGGTTTCGGTAAATCCCTGAGAGGCATAAAGCCTGCGGGCCGGAATATTGCTCTCCCGCACGTCCAGATAAAAACGCATAATGCCGTACCTTTCCCTGAGCATGCTCATGCCCTCCCGGAGGAGGAGCCCCCCCAGGCCCATACCCTGCCGCTCCGGGATAATGCTGTGCTTATTGAGGGTAGCCTCATCCAGCACTGCGTCATAAAAACTGACGCCGTTTAAAATATCATCCTCTAAAAGAAGGAAGCATTTTCTTACCGGAGAAGGCTCCAGAGTTTCAGATATTACCTGCCGGGGCCATGGAAAACGGTAACAGGCATTTTCAATCCAGACAATCCTGTTAAAGAACCTTTCCATATCCCTTTCATAGTCAAATTCCCTTACAGTCTGCATGAACGCCTCCGCTGTTTTTCAGCTGCCCTGCTTTTTTCTGCCGGAAAAGGAACCGTCCGCATTTTTTACCAGATACCCCTTGCTGAGGAGCCCCTGATAAACCGACTTTTTCTTTTCATCATCAGTAGCTCCGGAGACCGGAACAAACTCCATGCCTTCCCGGGCTTTCCGGCCCACAAAAACGCTTTCCGGAAGCGCATCCGCCGGATTCCAGGAACAGGCGATGCCCGAATAATTCAGGAATCCCGCCAGATTGGCCAGAATTCTGGCATCGGAGCCGGGCTCATCCAGAATGATATCGGCCTTTCGAGAGCTCCGGGTTCCGGCATTAAGGGCCTTAAGCCGTTCCGCATAAGGAGAAATCCGCTGCCACATCTGCATTTTTCCCTGAGCTCCGGGAGCGAGAACTATATCCGGAGACTCCGGGCCGCGCCAGGAGGCATCAGCCAGAATGATCCTGCGAACCTCCTGATCCCGGGGGAGCTTCTGACCATACCAGTAAACCGGATAACCGGCGTAGTCCAGATAGCCGAAGATCCCGAAAAGATATTCTCTGGCGATTTCCCGGGAGTAGGCAAACACAAATACGGGACAGCTTCTTAAAAAATCCCGGCATAAAGCTTCAGGAGAAGCTTCCTTCATGACATCCGGATTTTTAAGCCGGAAGGTTTTAAAACCGGAAAGCTCCGCAAAATCCTGAAGTGACATGACTATCGCCCCTTTTTTACTCCGTTCCGGAAATCCTGATTGTTTCCGGAAAAATGCCGGGAGCATCATAGCAGATTTACGCTTATCTTAGGCATCTCTTAACTGAAAAAAATGAGAAGGTCAGCGTTCAGGAAATAAGGAGACAGAAAGAAGGCAGGAAACCGGAAACGCCCTTCCGGCAAAAGACTCTGCAGAACAGGAACCGGCATTGTATAATAAGGACACCCGGGCGCTTTGGCTGAAGCCGCCCTTTTTGCGCTTTTTGTTCTGATTCTTCCTACGGACTCGCCATGACCTCTGAAAAAGTAACCCAGTACCGCAAGGGATGGAACCTTAATCTCAGTCTTCTTGGCCTGGAGGTAGTGTCCGACAGGGGCGAGCTTATGGAAAAGGAGTCTCTTGACAGCATTTCAGAGTCCGTTCTTTCCGAAAACGGTTCTGCCACCCGGCTTTCCGTCCGGCTCCGTGACGGCCGGACGCTGGAATTCCCTGACTTTCCTGCCGGTTCCTCGCAAAATATGAGAGAACGTCTTCATGAACTTCAGGAAATCAAAGCCGGCCTTGCCGACTTTATCCCGAAGCTCTTGCAATGGCACCGGAAGCTCACCTCCTGTCTCAAGGAGGAGTTCCGGATCTCCGGCTACATCACAGACACCTATACTGAAAACGCCTTAAAGGATCTTTTTCTGGAATCCCGGCCGGAATTCCCCCTGGCGGAAAAACCGGAGGTCAGAGACTATTTTGCGGAGGTCGCTGATGCCAAAGCCCGCAAGGCCTTTGAGTACTGGCAGGGAACTCCGGAGCGTCTGGCAGAAGAATACAATGATGCAGCCACTGCCGGCATTCTCAGAAAATACGCCCCGTTTTTTCAGATAATCGAAAAGTCTCCCCTGACCGAGGAACAGGCCCGGGCTGTGGTAAACCTTAACACCAATCTCCTTCTGGTGGCTTCGGCAGGTTCCGGCAAAACCTCAGTCATGGTAGCCAAGGCGGCCTATGCTCTTCTGTTCGGCTACTTCAAGCCTTCCCGGGTGGTGCTGATTGCCTTTAACCGCAAGGCGGTGGCAGAGCTCCGGCAAAGGATCCGGGAACGTTTTTCCATAGCAGGCATTCCCTGGGAAAGAGTACAGATAGAGACCTTTCATGCTCTCAGCTATAAAATCACCCGAAAGCTGGGCAATCCGGGCATAGTACTGTCAAAGATGTTCCGCGATGGCAGCGACGGCACCAAAGAATTCATGGATATGCTGCGGGATCTTATTCGCCGCAAGGAAGCCTTCAGAATCCCGGCGCTTTTCTTCTGCTCGCTTTCCCCTTCCATGAACACAAACAGCAAGGCCGGAGCGACCTGGCGATCCGCCGCCGGAATACTGGAACACTTCCTGGACTGGCTTAACATCTGCTATGATGAAAAGGACGGCATCAGGGACGAGAATACCATAGCGGAATACCTGATTTTTAACGATGACGACTGCGATGCGGTATCCTTCATTTTCAGAGTAGTCGCGAAAATCACGCCGGATGAACCTGAAGACACTGCCCAGCCCCGCCGGAAAAAGAAGAAAAAGAACCGGAAAAAACCGGGGGATATTATCAAATTCACCGCAAATGACATTGAATCCGGAAGCTTCATTGTCCCTTTGGTCAAACTTCTGCGCAAAAAGGGCTTCAGTTTCCGCTCATCCATTAACGAACGACTTAAAAAACCGCAGCAAAGCTATGAACTGGACGGCTTTATCCGCACCATGCGGAGCTTTCTTACCCATGCCAAAAACTCTCTTATGACTCCCGAAATGCTCTGGGAAAAGTACCTCTCCGAAAAGTCTCCGGAATGGCACAATCTCAGAACCGGTCTCTTTCTCAAGCTCTTCCGGCAGGTTTACCGGGCCTGGACCAGGCTTTTGGACGGCGGCATAGATTTTGAGGACATGCTAAACCTCTCGGTGCAGGTTCTGGAACGGCATCCGGAATTTAATCCCTATGATCTCGTCATGGTGGACGAGGCCCAGGACATCAGTCTCTCCCGGGCCCGGCTTCTGAAGCTCCTCGTGCGAAATCCGGAAACCCGTCTTTTTGCGGTAGGCGATGACTGGCAGAGCATAAACAGATTCTCCGGAGCGGTAATCAATGTAATGTCGGACTTTGCCGGCTTTTTCGGGCAATCTGACATGCTGAAGCTGGAAACCACCTTTCGGTGCAGTCAGGAGATCTGCGATGTCTCCTCATCCTTCATTTCCCGGAATAAGAGTCAGATCGCCAAAAACGTCCGGGGGATTTTTCAGACCAAAACTCCGGCGGTGGTGACAGTCAATGCGGACTGCGATCCCGAAATCCCGGAGGTCATCGCCATCCTGCTCCGGAAAATCATCAAGGAGGCGGCCGGAAAAAAGATCTCCGTAATGCTTCTGGGACGCTACAACGATGACCGGAAGTATGTAAAAAAGATCCTGAACCATCCGGAATTCCGCAATATCGTTCAGTTTATGACAGTGCACAAATCCAAAGGTCTGGAGGCGGATTACGTCATTATCGTCAGAGCCACCTCCGGCATTCTGGGCTTTCCCTGCAATATGACGGATGATCGCCTGCTGGATCTGGTAATGCCCGAAAGCGACAGCTTTCCGTACTCCGAGGAACGCCGGCTTTTCTACGTGGGCATTACCCGGGCCCGTATCCGATCCTATGTGATTACCCTGTGGGATGAAGAATCGGAATTCACCGAGGAAATCAACAGCAATGCCCGGCAGAGCTACCTGCACTTTGACATCCCCCCGGAAAAGTCCGGAGGCATCGACCGCTGCCCGCTCTGCCATCACGGCATTACCTTTCTCCGGCAGTCTAAATACGGCTATTTTTATGCCTGCTGCCGTTTCAAGTGCGGCTACACCAAAAAATACTACGGAAACGATGATGATGAATGATCAGGGGCTGGTCTGAACGCCGGCAGTTAAAAAGAGACGAATTCGGGATGGGAATACTGAAGAAAAGCCCGAAATCAGCGCTTAAGCAGGCTGCAAACACTTTAAAAAGAAAAGAAAACAAAACCCCCGGTATCGGATCAGTAAAAGCAAAAAGAATCTGAGGGGGAATGAAAAAGAAAAATAAGGAAGTCTTTTGGCAGGGGCAGAGAGATTCGAACTCCCACAGCCGGTTTTGGAGACCGGTGTTCTACCATTGAAACTATGCCCCTGCGGAACGGTGCTCATTATACATGGAAAATCTCAAAAGAAAAGGAATAATTTCCGGCTTTCTGAAAATTTTTCAAAAAATCCCCGAAAGGTGATCTGTGTAACACTTTGTAACCAAGGGCCGCCCCCGGACTTCCGGCGAAATCCGCGGCTCTTTTGCTAATTTTTTTTCAGAAAGAGAGGGCAACAATATATAATGTGGTTTTCAGATAGCACCGCTAGTCTGAAATCACCGCTCAGGCCCCGCTTCTCCGGGACTGCCTCCGGGACTGCTTCCGGATTGGCCCTGCTTCCTAACGGACAGTCTTCTGTCATGCCATCTTTTAGGACCAATAGAATGCCAAACAGTCTCTACAAAAAGCATGTCATTTCCATCTCGGAATTTAACCGCTCTGACCTGGAACTCGTTTTAAATACCGCCCAAAAGCTAAAAGCCGAGCCAAGAACGGACCTCCTGCATAACAAGGTTATCGCCAGCTGCTTCTTTGAGGCCTCAACCCGCACCAGACTTTCCTTTGAAACCGCCATTCAAAGACTCGGCGGCAGAGTAATCGGTTTTTCTGATGCCTCCAACACCTCCATGATCAAGAAGGGCGAAACCTTTGCCGACTCCATCCGCATTATTACCGGCTATGCCGATGCCCTGGTCATGCGGCATCACATGGAAGGCGCCGCCCGTCTGGCCAGCGATATCTCTCCGGTGCCGGTCATCAATGCCGGCGATGGCAGCAACCAGCATCCGTCCCAGACCCTGCTGGATCTCTTTACGATTTTCGAAACCCAGAAGCGCATAGACAACATCAGCATTGCTTTTGTAGGTGATCTGAAATACGGCCGCACCGTGCATTCCCTCTCTCAGGCTCTTTGTCACTACCATGCCAACATCTTCCTGATGTCCCCGGAATCTCTGGCCATGCCTGATTACATTCTGGATGACTACAACCGGGCCGGAATTCATTTCGAGATCTGCCGTCATTTTGAGGAGATTGTGCCCAATGTGGATATCCTCTATATGACCAGAGTGCAGAAGGAACGCTTTGACGAAACCGAATACCGGCACATCAGAGCCAAATACGTGCTCACTCCGGATCTCCTGAAGGGAGCCAGACCCAATATGAAGATCCTGCACCCCCTGCCCCGCATTGATGAAATCGTGCCGGAGGTTGACAGCACGCCCTATGCCTGCTATTTCCAGCAGGCCCGTAACGGGGTGTTCGCCAGAGAGGCTCTGCTTTCGCTTGTGCTTAACGAGGAGGTATAAAGATGACTGCCAAGACTCAGCTCCAGGTGGAGGCTATCAGAAACGGCACCGTAATAGATCACATTCCGGCCGGTCAGGCTCTGAAGATTCTCAAGCTGTTTCATTTTCTGGACACCCATGAGGCCATTACCGTAGGCTTCAACCTGCCCTCCAAGGCCTTCGGACATAAGGATCTTATCAAAATCGAAAATGCCACCGTAACAGAGGATCAGGCTAACCAGCTGGCACTCTTCGCTCCTGATGCCACGGTAAACATTATTCAGGAATTTCAGGTGGTGGAAAAAAGGAAGCTCTGTCTCCCCGAGAGAATCAAGCATATTTTTTCCTGCCCGAATTCCAACTGCATCACCCATGCGGAACCCACTGCCGAGAGCAATTTTCAGGTGCTTAACCAGAACGGCAAGATCCGTCTGAAATGCCGCTACTGCGAAAAGGTGTTCGATAAGTCCATTGTAACCAGCTACAGATAACAGCCAGAAAGAATAAACACATGAGGAACGGGCAGCCGTTCCTTTTTTTGTCCCCGGATTCAGAAACCTGCAGGAAATCCGGGCTCTTCACAAATACGATATTCCGTAGTTATCAACAAGCCATCCACAGGTTCTCCCGCAATTTACCACATCCTTTCACACCAAAACTGTGAATTCCCGGGATAATTCTGTGAGTTCAACAGCATTTTACTGAGGCTGGCCGTAATAAAACACAACATATCCACAGATTGCTGTTAATACTCGCCGTTACCTGTTACTGATGATGTCCGCATTTTTCCACAGGGATAATGGTTCTTCGCATACCTGACAACTATTCTCACCTAAATCACACTGAAAGACTCCGGAATGAAAGTAAAATAGACAGAAGTTTCAGCGTCGCAATAATCATGCGCCTAATCATGCGTCATCACACGCTCTATCAGGAGGAATTACACCCATGGCAGGACTTCTGGGAACAATTATTGATTTCCTGGCCGGCAAAACCATCAGGAAGAAACGCGTCTCATCCCGTACCGGCACCCGCAGATCTTCCGGAAGAAGCTCCCGTAAGCTTTCCGAGGATGAGAAAATTTTTCGGAAGGTGATGCAGCGTCTTAAAAAAACCGGGGATCGCCGCAGCGTGTCCACCACGGAACGCTTTAAAAGAGCCGTGGAATCTCAGGGCTTTTCCAGAGCGGAGGTTAACAGCGCCGTAAACACCTACAACGCTCTGAAATCCCGCAAAAACGGCGTCAGCAAAACCTTCTCGGTGCTTTCAGCCGCCACCAGGGACTCCGACCACAACGGCCGGGCGGATATTCTTGATTTCGGAGAGGCTCTTTGGAACAAGGTATTCGACGACGATGATGATGACGATGAGGAAAACGAGGACTCCGGAAAGAAATAATAACCGCAAAGCACGGCCCTCCGGGTTGAAACCGAACTGACAGAGCGAAGGCTGCAAAAGAACGAAGCTTCTTAAGCAGAGCTCTCGGCTCTGCCCCGCTGCCTCGCCTGCAGTTCCGGGTTTCCCCATTCGGGTATGCTGCACATAATCCCGGCCCCCCTTTTTAACTGCTCCTTCGAAGTCAATCTATGCAGCAAAACTTTAAAATCACCGGCATGAGCTGCGCCGCATGCGTCTCCCGGGTAGAAAAGGCTGTTACCCGGCTCCCCGGTGTTACCGAAGCTGCGGTAAGCCTTCTCACCGGCGCCATGCGAGCCGAAACCGCTGACAACGTAGCTCCTGACGCCATTATCAATGCCGTCAAAGCAGCGGGGTACGGTTGCGTCCCCGTTTCCGGAAATGCTCCGGAAATCCCGGAGACGTCAGATATTTCCCGCCATCTTAAAAATCGTCTTTTTGTCAGCCTGTCTCTTCTGCTGCCGCTGCTCCTTCTGGTATGGCCGCCTCCTTTCGCGCGGGAATTTGCCGCGTTTTCTCCGTTGGCCTCAGGAATTATGCAGGGGGTTCTGGCCGCTGCTGTCATATTGGTAAACCGCAGCATTATCGGAGGCGGCGTCCGGGCTCTGTTAAGACTGAGTCCGGACATGAACTCCCTCATAGCCACGGGGGTAATGGCCGGTTTCGGCTGGTCATGCATCATGCTCCTTGTCATGGCGGATTTTGTTCCCGCAGCCCTGGTTCCGAAAACCTCCGCTGTTCCTCTGTACTTTGAATCCGGCGCCATGATTCTTACTCTGGTCACCCTGGGGAAGCTCCTGGAGTCAGGAGCCCGGGATAAAACCCTGAACTCACTTCGGGGACTTATGAGCATGAATCCGGACACCGCGCAGGTTTTTAAAAACGGTGCAGAAATCACCATGCAGGCAGCAGATCTGACTCCGGGAGATATCTTCATTGTTCGTCCGGGAGAGCGTATTCCAGGAGACGGCACCGTGATATCAGGAAGCGGATCCGTCAATGAAGCCGCTCTTACCGGAGAGGCGCTTCCGGTATTCCGGGAGACCGGTTCTCAGGTTAAAGCCGCCACGGTGGTTTTGGATGGCTGCCTGACCTGCCGGGCGGAAAATACCGGATCCAGGACCGCTTTTTACCGGATCATTACTCTCCTCAAGGAAGCTCAGGCCTCCCGGGCTCCCATTGCCCGTACCGCTGACAAAATCGCCGGAGTGTTTGTCCCGGCGGTTCTCACTATTTCATTAGTTACGCTGCTTGCCTGGCTCTTGTCAGGAGCAGAAGCCGGCTTTGCCCTCAACGCCGCCATTGCCGTGCTGGTAATAAGCTGCCCCTGCGCTCTGGGACTGGCCACCCCGGTATCAGTGGTAACCGGTTCCGGCGTTGCCGCAAAACACGGCATCCTCTTTAAAAGCGCCGCCGCTCTGGAAACCGCAGGAAGACTCACCGCTGTGATTTTCGATAAAACCGGCACCCTGACCACCGGAGAAATCAGCATCACCGCCGCGAAAACCCTGAACGGCACTGCCATGACAGAGCTTTTAAGAACAGCGTATCTTCTGGAAAATAAGAGCGAGCATCCTCTGGCCCGGGCTCTGGTGTCCTTCGCAGAGGAAAAGCTCCGGGAGAACGCCGCCGGAAAAGCTGAGGCCGTTCCTGACAGCGCTGCGGTCTCGGATTTCAAAAGCTTTCCCGGACTGGGGGTCTCCGCGGCAGTTAACGGAAATATCATAAGGGGCGGCAGCTACCGCTTTCTCTCCCGGGAAATCCCGGATCTGCCCCCGGAGCCGGAGGAAGCCTCTCAAAGCGGAGAATCCTTGCTGTATTTTGCTTCCGGAAATACTATTCTGGGATATTTCACTGCGGCGGATACCCTGAGAAAGGGAGTCCGGGATAGTATTGCCGAACTGCGCCGGATGGGCATTGAGACCCTGATGCTCACCGGGGATAATGAACATGCAGCCCGCAAGGCTGCTTTTGCCGCCGGCATTTCAGAATACCGGGCCGGACTCCTTCCCGAAGACAAAGCAGGTATCATCCGGGATCTTAACAAAAGTCATATCACCGCCATGACCGGGGACGGCATCAACGATGCCGTGGCCCTGAAGACAGCTCATCTCGGCATTGCCATGGGATCCGGAACCGCCATTGCCGCAGATGCCGCGGATGCAGTGATCCTGAATTCACGGCTTAATGATCTGGTCACCGCCGTAAAGCTCGGCAGGACCGTGCTTAATAACATCCGGGAAAATCTTTTCTGGGCTTTTATTTACAATGCTCTGGGCATTCCTCTGGCTGCCGGATGCTTTTACAGCCTTTTGGGCTTTCAGATGAACCCGGTCTTTGCGGCCATGGCCATGTCTCTGTCCAGCATTACCGTAGTCGGGAATGCGCTCAGGCTTAATTTTTTCCATCAGAATAACGGAGAACATCAAAAAATGAACATTACAGGAGTATTCAAAAAGGTTTTTGAGAGAACTCCGGAGCTTCAGGATAACCAGATCCTGCTCCGGATCTCCGGCATGAAATGCGAGCATTGCGAACGCGCTGTCCGCAAGGCCTTGGAGGAGCTTCCGGAGGTTACCGCCGCAGAAGTCAGCCACAAAAAGGGACAGGCGGTGCTTACCATCTCCGGAGAAATTGCAGAAGATCGTCTCAGGACGGCGATTACGGAAAGCGGCTTTGAGCTTAACTCCCTGAGCGGAAAGCCCATCTCCCGGACATAATCATCAGGATTAAAGATCTGAAAACCCCGAAAGACTCGCTCTTTCCGGGGTTCCGTGCTCTTTCCTGAGATCCATGGGAATGCTGTTTGATTTTGATTGCGACTTTGCTGTTACTTCTTGTCATTATCAAGTTCGTCATCAGCCTCTCTGGTTTCCTCTTCATCGCGCTTCTCATCCTGACCGGCAGCGCAGATCCCGTCGAGAGAATGATCGGACATCTCTTCAAATCTGCTCTTCACGCTTTCCTTCTTGCTCTTGATGAGGCTCATCAGAGAACCGAAGAAGCCCTGCTTGCTTTCTTCCTTTTCGCCCCAGAGCTCGCTATCAGGTTCCAGAGCAATGTTTGCAAAATCCGGACATTTAGGAGCCTGTACGTTGTATGCCTTGCGCACCAGTCTGTCTACATAATCGATATCGTTGTTCATAGCGTTCACCCTTCCTGAGATATGTTTGCACTGTTATGATGTGCCTTTCTGTTCTTAAAACGTACGAATCTTCCCAAGGTTACACTTTTTGCAGAAAAACTTCATTTTTTTTGCAAATGCTAAAAAGCGGCATCGGCATCCCGGCAGAAGACAAGGCTGCCTGATCTATAACTGAGCTGTCAATGAAAAAGCCTCCGGAAAAACACAGAGGCAAGACTTGAAATAAACACGCCGGCAAGTATATCCCTGGCGCTGCGCAAAGTCAAAAAAGTGCCTTTCTCCCGCTCCATTGGGGGCTATTGCACCACATTCATATAACCTCTCCGGATAAACCAGCTGATTAAGGCTATTTGTCAAACACTGCATTAACCTCAGCCTTGAGCGATGCCCGGACTCTCAGTGCCGCCGATCAGCGGGCCTTCAGCTTTTCCAGTCTGATATTCTTCCGGGCTTCGATGCTTTCGTTGATTTCCTTAACCTCCCGGCGCAAATTTGCCGGAAGCGTGCCGGGATCATACTCTGTGCTTTCCAGCACTCGTTTGAGTGTTCTCAGAATAAGCTCCGAAATGGTGTAGGAGCTTTTGACAGATTCCGGAACCCCGGTGGTATTAAGCTCCTGACCTGCTATTTCCAGCACGGGGATGTGCCAGGCAATGCCGTTATACACATTGGCGGTTTTTACGGAAATCACATTGCTGGTGTACACCGGAACGTTAATGTTATAGTCCCTTAAAATCCGCGCCATGCTGGGGAGATCCCGGTTCATCCCGGCAAAAACAATCGCTCCCAGATCCGGGTTCTGCAAATAGGTATCCATAAGCACGCTGGGGGTCTCATTCAGAGGAAAAAGATAATTTACCCGGTAAATGCCCAGAAAAGACTTCCCCTTGAACCGGGATTCGATATCCGTGCAAAAGAGATCGCCGTAGGAATCCCGATCCGGACAGATAAAAAGAATGCTTTTTATGTCCTTGCCGGCGATGTCGTTAAATACCACGTCCGTGAAATGACGGAGCTCCGGATAAAAGCCGACAAAGTTGTCATTATCCAGCGGCGGAAGACCGTTGATCTTTTCCGCGGCGGGAGAGATATAGGGGACGGACTTTTCGTGGGTGATGGCTCTCCCGGAGATGAGATGCCTGGTATCAAAGGGGCCGATGCACACCGCAGTGTCAAACGGCGCGCAAACCTCCTCCAGATAGGCATAGTAGGAAACAGTGCTGCGTACCTGCCCCTCCTTTCTGAGCATTATTTTGCGGCCCATGATGCCCCCGGCGGCGTTGATTCTTTCCGCCGCCTTTTCGAGATCGTTTACCGCCTGAACCGAAGTCGGGGACTCGTTATTGTAGGGAACTCCGATAATAAAGTGTTCGGCAGCCTCCACCCGGGCCTTCCTGGCAACGCGGTACTCCTCCTGAAAATCACGGTTTATCAGGGTGTATTCCGAAAATGCAAAAAGAGCCCATAACAGCACTACCAGCGAGGTGTAAACAACCGGAAGCATATACGGTATTTTCATGATGGTTCCTCCCTGTTTTTCCCCAATGCCAGCATCCGGAAGAACTTGCTTCTCCCCATAAGCTCCCGGTAAGTTCCGGCATCCTGAATGCCGCCCCGGTCAAGAATATAAATCCTGTCGGCATTAATCACCGTGCTCATGCGGTGGGTGGTAACAATTCTGGTAATATGCATGCGGGAAATATTGCTGAGAATCCGATCCTGAGAAATGGTATCCAGAGCCGAGGTGGCCTCGTCCAGTATCAGCACCCGGGGATTAGTTACCAGAGCCCGGGCGATGAGCAGCTTCTGCATCTGACCTCCGGAAATGCGATCCCGTGAAATGGCGGTATGGATTCCCATCGGCCAGGATCTCACCTCAGCAGCAAGGGAGGCCAGCTCCAGAGCCTTCCAGGCTTCCTCTTCCCCGGCGGCAGTGCCGATCACGATATTATCCAGAATGGTGCCCGCAAAGACCGTGCTGTCCAGCATGGCCGTGCCCACCTGCCGTCTCAGGAAGTGCAGATTAAGGGCCCCCTGTCCGAGCCCGCTCCAGAAAATCTGTCCGCTTTCCAGTCCCAGTTCTCCCAAAAGGAGCCGTATCAGCGTGGTTTTGCCGGATCCCGATGGCCCTACAATGGCCACAAACTGCCCCGGAGCAATATCCATGGAAACGTTCTTAAATACGTACTCCTCCTGCCCCTGATAACGGAAGGAAATATTCTTGACCTCCACATGACCGTCAAGAATCCGCACGATCTTGCCGGCCTGAGAATTACCGTCATCCTCCTGAAGCTCATTCCGGCCGTCCTGCTTCCGGGATCTCCAGCGCACGGCATGAACCGACAGATTCACCACGGCCGTTACCAGAAAAAATCCGGCTATAAGCACCGCCAGATTTTCAGAAAGCGCGGTCTTTTCAAAAAAAGACATAATAATGAGCAGAGCCGTCAGCGACAGCACCGGAAAAATAGCCACACAATAACGGTACAAGGCGGTGCGAATGCGCATGCTGCTCTCCGCCTCCATACCGGGAACAAAAGACTTCAAAAACTTCCGGGCTGCATTGTTTTCAGCATTGCAGGCTCTCACGTGCACAATGCCCTGAGCAGTCTCCCGGATGATCCTGCGGTAGGTTTCCCGGTGCTTTTGCGCCTCCCGGGCCTTCACAATAGCCAAAAACGTTACTAGACAGGCCCCTGCCCCGAAAAGGCCTGCCAGAAGCAGGCTGGCAGCCCCCGCCGCCGGACCTCCGATAGCAAAAAGCGGAATCAGCGCCGCCAGAATCACGCTGGAATGCAAAAAAAACGCAAAAAACGAATCATAGTTTCTGGAAGCTCCGGATAACGGACGGAGGATGCTGCGCATCAGTTCTCCCCGGCTGAACTTGCGGATGCGGTCAGGCTGGGAGAGAAAGAAATTATCCATTATCCGGAAGCACTGCCTCTCGGTATTTCTGACGGAAACCGCATCCAGCAGCATGCGGGGAACCATTTCAAAACCGCCCCAGACCAGAATCAGCAAAGCAAGAAACATAAAGCACCGGAAAATCTCATCCTCTTCGCCGAAGGGCAGAATCCCAGATACGAAATAATCCGCAAAAAAGGGCGTAATGCCGTAAATTAACAGGGAGGAGATGAGAAACAAAAGAAAAATGATCCGGTAGCCGGATCTCTTCCGAAATATCATTTTCAGGGAATTGTCCGTCTCGGGCTCCCGAAACAGGAATTCGTAGGCCTCGTTCTCCACGGGGAGAATAGCGTTCTTTTTGAAAAACTCCCGGGTGCCGCCCTTCAGGGAGGAACTGAGACAGTTATGCCCCCCCGATAATGACAGTATCATGGGAATCCGCTTCCGGCTGTCATCGGTTTGGCGGAACACCAGATACCGGTTATCCGCTCTGATAACATTTCCGGAAAGCCGGAGCCGGCGGATCCGGAAGCCGTTGATTTCCGCAAAGGCCTTAAGCTTTTCTTCCAGAGACATCACCGGGATGTCAAAAACCGACCAGCCGTCATGGATCTCCAGCCCGCGCCACTCGGCAATTTCCCGGACTATTCCCAGAAGCGCATTTTTATTGGGAACCGAGCCGCGGCGGGAAACAGCGCTCTCCTCCGGTTCACCGATCCCGGCTGGCTCTCCCAGGAGCGCATTAATGTCATAAGCAATAAGATTCCGGTTCTGCCGCCTGAGATTCCGGTCAAAGCTTTCCCGTTCTCCTACCAGGGCATATACCATTTCCGGAAGATTTTTCAGGGTGATGATGCGGGGACTTTCCGGATACTCCCGATAGAGAGCCCGGATAAGGGAGGTCTCAAAGACGCTGTCCTGAACCTCTTCAGCATACAGCAAAATGTCGAGATCGGTTTCCGCCACCACAAAAAGGCTGAATACATCGTCAAATTCGCACCTTTTAAGAGTATCCCCCTCTCCCATGGATCCAATGCGAAAGGCTGCGTTCCCGATATAGTTGCAGAAAACGCTCAGGGAGCCCCGGAGGATCCTGAATCCGTTTCTGAAATACTGACTGTCCTCGGAAAAACGGCTGCCCTCTCCGATATGAACCTTTTGATCAGTCATGGCTCCTCCCGGGGTTTTCCGACATCACCATGGACTTAAAAAGCCCGTCCGCCCTGATAAGATCATCCCAGGTTCCCCGTTCCCGGACTTCTCCCCCTTCCATGACGATTATTTCATCGGCATAACGCACCGGAGCCAGACGGTGGGTAACGGTTATCAGTCCGGCATTCCGCCGGCGGACCGCCTTGTAGATATTCTGTTCCATGACGGTATCCAGAGCTCCGGTAACCTCGTCAAGTATCAGAATCGGAGTTCTGCGATAGAAGGCCCGGGCCAGAGAAAGCCGATGCCGCTGCCCTTCTGAAAGATAGTCATCATTCCCGGTGATGCGGCAGGCGTTTCCCACCCCCCGTTCAATAAACTCCGCATCCAGCCCTACGTCACGGAGCGCGCGCCAGTAATCGTAAACGTTCACCAGAGGATCAAACATAGTTATGTTTTCTTCCAGAGTGCCGGTAAAGATCTGACTTTCCTGAGCGGTATACCCCACATGAGCATAGAAGGACTCTGCCGTGATTTCAGACAGAGGATAGCGGCCCAGAAGAACCTTGCCCCCGGTCGGGGCCAGGAGGCCGGCGGCGATTCTGGCCACGGTGCTTTTTCCGGAACCGCTGGCTCCCACTATGGCCACCACCCGGCCCGGCGCCGCTTTAAGAGAAAAATTCCTGATGGCAAAGCCGCCGTCCTGATAGGAGAAGGAGACATTATCCAGCGAGAGCTCGGCATTGGGCCCCAGAAACGGTTCTCCGGCGCTGTCAGAAGCTGCTGCTAACGGCACAGCAGATCCCGGCTCAGGCCTTTTTCCGCCGGAAACCGGAGCGGCTTCAGCCGGCGGGCCTTCCCGGAAGCAGCCGGGATCCCGGATCTTTTCCAGATCGGCAATGTTCATTTCCTCCGGAGACAGGGAATCAAACTTAAGATTCATGGCAATGACTTCCCGGAAGGCAATGGAAATCGCCAGCATGAGGAACACAAATTCCGTAAGATCCCCGATGGAAATCTCTCCGGAAACCACTCTGAAGGAACCAATGCCGATAATGACCACATTGCCCAGCACCACCCCGGCCTGCGACATGCTCCGGAACAGCGAATTCCGGAGCCGGATATTCTCCAGAGACCAGGTAAGCCGGAGCATTTCCTCTGACCACTGGTCAAAAAGCGCATCCTCCCGTCCCAGAAGCTTCAGATCCCGGTAGATATCCAGTCCCTGATACACCGCATCGAAGCAATGATCTCTCCTGGCCTGATAAATCTTTTCCTGACGAATGCGGGTTTCCCAGAGAATGCGAATCAGAATGCCCTCAAGAACAATAAACACCAGAATATAGCTGGTCATCTCCCGGTTAACCAAAAACATCACTCCGATAAGAAGAGTCAGAGCGGAAACCACGGTAACGGGAGCGGTCATTCTGACAAAGGTTTCCCTGGTCAGCCTGATATGAGCCAGAACCTTGCCCTGAATGCTGCCGGGAGTGCGGTGCCGGAAGTACATCAGGGGCTGCCGAAACAGATCCCGCATGGCCTTATAGCTTTTTTTAACGGTTACCCGCCGGAGCAGATCTGCGGAAAAGCAGTTATAAACAGCCAGAACCGCCAGCTGGGCAATAATGACCGCCCCGAAGGAAACTGCCGCGCCGGAGATCCAGTTGTCGCTGCCCAGAAGAACATTGTCCGCCCAGAGCTTGATAAACGAAGGAAACAGCGAGACCGTCAGAATAAAAAGAAAGAGGCTCCAGAAAATCAGAAGGAGCTCCTTGTGAAAATCCCCGAAAAGACTGCGAAAACGGGCAAAATCGCCGGATTGCCTCCGGGAGAAATAACGCAGCATTTTTTTGCGCCAGCCGGCATTATCAGCCTCGCCGGAAAACTCCAGCACCACTCCGGAATAGCTCTGCTCCATCTCATCCAGGAGCACCGTGCGCTCTCCTTCCGCAGGGTCGTTAAGATAAAATTTCCGGCCGTCCCGGCTCACTCCGTTGAAAACAAGATAATGCTGCTTCTGCCAGAAAAGAATCACCGGATGACGCAGGGTTCTGAGATAGGCAATGTCGGCCCTGAGCCCCCGGGCCTTGAGACCGCATTCCCGGGCCACGGCCAGAAGAACGGAGGCTCTGATGCCGTCCCGCCCGGTATGGCAGCGATCCCTGAGACTGTCCAGATTTTCGGAAATGCCGTACCAGCCCAGAATCATAGCCAGCGATGCGACACCGCATTCCTGGGCCTCCATCTGGAGAATAACGGGAGTGTTAAAACAGCGCGCGCCGAACATGGAAGGCTCCTCAGCGCAATCCCAGAATACTGGCCAGCCGGGGCAGAAGGTATGCTATAGGCGGTTTGTATTCCACATTTACCGTAACCTCCCCCATCACGCCGTTCACTATTTTGTCCTGAAACTCCTGTCCGGAAGTCCAGGAATAGCCGCTGGAATTTGAACGGTCGGGAATCAGCTGAATCACGGCGCGGTACATGGCCCGGCCCTTGGAAAGCTCCCGGCCCAGGGATTCGTTGGAAAGCTCCTGCACAATCGCCTCCTGATTCACCGGGGAGCCGCTGATCTCCCGGACGACGCCCCGGATATAGCCGTATCTGGAGGGCGGAGCCTCCCGGGGCGAAAAGAAAGCGCTCATGCCCACCCGGATCCTTTTGGAGTTTTCCGCGCTGAACACCGCCAAAAGATAAATGCCTTCATCAGGGGAGGAGGCCACGATAGCCACCGGATCTCCCGATTTCACGTAGGTGCCCTCGTCCTGAAAAATTTCTATCACCCGGCCGGTGAGCGGGCTTCTGAGCCAGTACCTGCTGTAGTAAAGACGGATATCGCCGGGATCATCGCCGCTGTTATTATCATGCCGGAGGGCAAATTTCTGATAATCGGCGGAATTGTGGATAATGCCAATAACCTCATCCTGACTGATAAGAGCTCCGGTTTTGGCATTCATATTGGTAATGATGCCGTCACCCTGGGCATAAACGGTTCTGATGCCGCCGCTGAGCAGGGTGATGCCCTCTCCTTTGACTCTTTCCGTAATGCGGGCGGAGCAGCTCCAGACCACCCCCAGAATAAAAACCAGAGTGACGAAAAAAAGAACAAAAAAAGCGGAAACAGAAGAGCTCCGCCATTTTAAAATACCCACAGAATCCCGGGAAGATGATCTCACGATTAGCTCCAGAATTTAAGCGTCAAAGACGATGCCCGTCAGAAATCCCCCTGATCCCGGAGATACTGCAGCTTTTCCGCCAGAAAAAGCTTCGCCCGGTGAATGCGCACCTTGACCAGAGATTCGGATATGCCCAGCATTTCGGCAATATCCTTTATGGGCATTTCACCGACATTATACAACGTATAGCAGGTTCTGAGATCCTTGTTCAGACTGTCCAGAGCCTTGTTAATGCAGCTTCTGAGATACTGGATGTCCTCAGGACTGTTCTCCTGGTTATCCTCCACCGCCGGCACCACCGAATCCTCGTACTCTTCTACCAGCACCTCTTTGCGGTATTTTCTGAAATTATCGATCTTAATATTCTTGGCGATCCGAAACACCAGTCCCGATATGCTGTCCTCGGCTGTCAGCTTATCACGATGCTGCCAGACTCTGATAAATGATTCCTGAACTATGTCGCAGGCCTGCTCATAAGGCGTACCGTCGGACACAAGGTAATTGGTAAGTCTGGGAGCGATTTCCTGATAGTACGCCTGCATCTCTTTTTCGTTAATCATTTCAAATACAGCACTCCGCAAAATACACTGCCATGGTAATTATGCACACCTTTGCCCTAAAAAAAAAGATCATTCGTCCCGTCATGCTGTTTTACCCCGTTATAATCACGATTTCCGGGATTCTCAGACCGGAACGCCCCTTCCGGAAACGCGCAGAATTTTCAGAAACAAGGCATCCCGGAATGCCACTTCGTTCGCATTTCCTTTCAAAAAACAAAGTTAAGCATCAAAGTGCAATCCGTCCGGCAAAATTCGCTCCCGGCCTCGGCTATACTCTAATAAGCGCAGGTTCTCAAAATCATTTCGATGACACGACTGGGAGAATATTATGCTGTTAACCACTCTGGAACGTACAAAGCAGGTATCCAAGGGAAATCTTCAGTGGATAAACGACATGATCCAGGTACGCGAGACTTTGATTGTGGATTATTTCAAAATCCTGAACATCCCGGACGAGCTTGACGGAAAAATCCTTTCCCGGGAGGAGGCCGGAAAACAGCTTAACGAATTCTGCCAGGCCCTGGTGGACTATCTGACCCGCGGGCACTTTGTCATCTACCCGAAAATTCTCACCATCATGGAGCACGTTTCCAACCGCCGGCTGACCATTGCCAGAAGACTGGTGCCCCGCATCGAGGACAACACGGAACAGCTGCTGCAGTTCAACGATATGTATTCCGAGGGACTTAACGACAAAAACGTCCCCCTGATCCGGCAGGCTCTCACCCGCATCGGAGAACTGATGGAGGTTCGGTTCAAGCATGAGGATCGCATGGTGGTGGCTCTCCAGATCATGGACAATACCATGTCCGAGGCGGCCGCGTCCCCCGAGATCCGGGAAAAGAGGCAGTTCTCCCGGGTGGCCTACAAATCCCCGGGCATGCTGACCCTGAAAAACGGCCGGCAGCACGAAATCACCGTCAAGGATATCTCCATCAAAAGCGCCCTTATTGAGGTTCACGATGCCGCCGCAGTGAAGAAGGGGGACGAGGGCACGCTGGACATCGCCATCAGCCCTGAGATCACCATTACCTTCGATGTCAGGGTGGCCCGGGTGGACGGTTCCTCCGTGGGGGTGGTGTGCACCAGCATCGACATTGACAGCATGACCGAGCTCCGGCGCATTGTGGAGTTCAACTGCAACGGCAGCGAGGATCTCCTGCAAAGGGATCTGGAGCATCTTTTCAGCTAACGGTATCCCTGACATTCATCCTGAGAAAGTCCCGGCTTCCGGCTCTCCGGAACGCGGGGACAGAGCTGCTCCTGCAAAGCTCCCCACTCCCCCTCAGATCACTCAGATCAGACTCATTACCTCTGACAGGCTGGATACCGGATAAACCGTCATGCCCGGAATTTTCTTCCGGGGCGCATTGTCCTTGGGCACTATAGCCTGTTTAAAGCCATGCTTGTAGGCCTCGGTGAGCCTGTCAGCGCCGTTCTGCACCGGCCGGATTTCCCCCGAAAGTCCGATTTCCCCGAAGATCACCATATCCCGCGGCAGCGCCCGGGAGTTGTAGCTGGACAAAAGCGCCGCCACCAGCGGGAGATCCGAGCTGGTTTCCTCCACCTTAACGCCGCCCACCACGTTAACAAACACGTCCTGATCTCCCATGGACACGCCGCCATGCCGGTGCAGCACCGCCAGAAGCATGGCCAGACGGTTGGCCTCGGTGCCAATGGTGAGCCTGCGGGGATTGCCGTACTGAGTGCTGTCCACCAGCGCCTGAAGCTCCACCAGGAGAGGCCGGGATCCCTCCCATATCACCATGACCGCGGATCCCGGACTTACGACCTCCGTCCGATTGAGAAAAATGGCCGAAGGGTTGTCTATTTCCCGGAGGCCCTTGTCCACCATGGCAAAAACCCCGATCTCGTTAACGGCTCCGAAACGGTTTTTCTGACAGCGCAGGGTGCGGAAGCGGGAATCCCGATCCCCTTCCAGCAAAAGGGAACAGTCTACGCAGTGCTCCAGGATCTTGGGACCGGCCAGGGATCCCTCCTTGGTAACGTGCCCGATCATGAATACGGAGATATTTTTCCTTTTGGCAAACTGCGTCAGGGCGGCGGCGCTCTCCCGCACCTGCGAAACACTGCCGGGAGCGGAGGAAATGCCGTCCATATACATCACCTGAATGGAATCGATAATCAGAACCTGCGGCTCTTCCTTCTCGCACAGAAAGATTATCCTGTCCACCCCGGTTTCCGTGGCAATACGCACTTTGGCAGTATTAAGCCCCAGTCGCCCTGCTCTCAGCGCCACCTGCTGCAGGGATTCCTCTCCGGTAACGTAAAGCACCTTCACGTTTGCGGCCAGAAAACTCACCATCTGCAGGAGCAGGGTAGACTTTCCGGCTCCCGGGTTGCCTCCGATAAGCACCACTGATCCGGGCACAATGCCGCCGCCCAGTACCCGATCCAGTTCTCCGAAGCCGGAATGAATCCTGGGGATCTGCGTCAGCGGCACCGACCCCAGATCCACCGCTCCGGATTCCTGAGCCCCGGCAAAGCCGGCAAAGCGTCCGCCGCGGGAAGCTGATCCCTGCGCTGCTTTTACCTGAAGAGGACGATTCCCCGAAGGGGCCAAAGTCTCCTCTATGGTATTCCACTCGCCGCATTCCGGACAGCGGCCCTGCCATTTGGGAAACTCGGCTCCGCAGGCCGAACAAACATAAACAGATGAACTTTTAGCCATGACTGCCCTCAGTTTTCTATTGCGGCGCTGTCTGTCTGCAGTTAACGCGCCATTTAGCTAATCATGCTTCCGGGGCATGAGATCGATCACCGCGATTTCTCCCCGGGGCGTCCCCAGACGGCAGAAAAAACCGCCCCAGAGAAAGGTGCCGCTGGAGACAATAAGCCGGCTGTCTCCCTGAGCATAATACCCGGCTACATACCCCCCGTTCAGCGCGCTGATAACCCGATCCAATCCGGCAATATGCCCGCCGTGAGTATGTCCGGCCAGGGTGAGAGCCACCCCCATGGGAGCCACCCGGTTAAATTCCGCCGGACGATGACTCATAAGCACCACCGGCATTTCCGGCGGAATTCCCTTAAGAGCTTTTTCCGGGTTCGGCCCTTCATAATTCTTATCCTTCACCCGGAGAGCCTGACGGTCGCTGATGCCTGCCACATAAAGCGCAGTCTTTCCGTCTATAACTATGGGAACATGCTCGTTTTCCAGAATGGTAATGCCCAGATCCCGCCAGACCGGATCCCATTCCTCGGGATAGGAATAGTATTCATGATTGCCATGCACGGCATAAACGCCGTAGTTAGCCTTCAGGTTTTTAAAATAGACGGTCTCCTCCCGGGACTTTTCCGGGCGGCCGTCAATCATGTCGCCGGTAATCAATATGAGATCCGGCTCCGTCTGATTCACCATTTCCATGGCCTTTCGGGCCATTTCCGGTCCCACGCTGGTGCCGAAATGGGTATCCGAAATATGCGCGATTCTGACAAACCCCCGGGAGGTTTGCGGATATCTGTCATCAAACAGAGTGTACTTATGGATTTCCGGCAAAGCTCCGGCATTCATGCGGCCGATCATAGCCAGAACTGCCGCTGCCAGCGTAATTACCAGATACTGCCAGCGGAAGCCTGGCATCCTGGCAGCCTGTTCCCGGTGCAGGAACTTCCAGATGAACCGGCCCGCATGAATCCACAGAGCCAGAAACAGGGAGATAATCACCGTTATATTCAGGGTGCTCATCCAGGTCACCACCTCATAGGAGGCTTCCGGGGCCACTATGTTAGATCCTCCGGACAGATTGGAAATCAGATCCTTGAAGGAACCGCAGAAGTAAACAAAAAGAAGCAGAAGCGCCCACTTCCGTCTGAGACCGAGAGGCTTTACCAGCAAAAACCAGCTAAGAATCAGAAGACACAGCGGATAGACAATAAAAAACATGATGAGCATCAATAATCACCAGGAAATGACAGGCAGAAAGATCAGGGGGGCAGTATAGCAAAAATCATAATTCCGGCAAAAAAATCCCGCCGGGAGAAGATTGTCTCGCCTGCGGGACTGTCATTAAATAAAACTTCCGCTAAAAGCTCCGGGTACAGGTAATGGAACTGCCCTGTATCTGCATGACATAGCCGTTACCGGTAAACTGTATCATATTGGTACCGGAGACACCCACGGTCTGCTGATTCGGGGACTGCTGCACCGTGTAATTAAACTGACTGCCGTTAATGGTAAAGCTGCCCGCCTCGATAAGCGTCTTCGGCATACTTCCCTGAGCCATGTATACCCGATATACATTACCGGCAAATTCATGGTAGATCTGCATCTGCGGGTTATTGGGAATCTGACAGACATAGGTGCCGTTAAGTCCCTGCTGCTGCGTCGGACCGATAACCGGAACCTGCGTAGCCGGCATGCCGCCTCCGGCCACCCGCTGGAAGGGCATGTTCTGACCGTTGATATTAATATAAAGCATATTGCCGTTAAGGGAGAACATAAGCTGATTGGCCCCGGTGGCGCAGTTCCGATCACCGCACATAATCAGGGTATTCCCCTGAATGCCGTAGAAAAAGTTCATCTGCTGCCCGTTGGCAATAAGAGCGCCGCTGCCGTCCGGGTTAAAAATAAACTCCATGGACTGCCCGCCAGCATAAGCGCCCCACTTGCCCAGAATGCTGTTCTGAGGCATGGGCTGGGGAACCGGCTGCGTTACCGGAGGCTGGGGCTGGGGCTGCGGATTTGACGGAATGTATATGCCGGTTCCGGTATCTACCGCAGTGCCGCCGGTCTGAACCCCCGAGCCGGGAGCCTGAGTTCCCGGAGTCTGCGCTCCGGTTCCAGTCCCAGGAGCGGGGAAAAACGGAGGAAAATCATCAGCCGGAGAAGCTGCCGAAAGCATCAGCAGCACGGCCGGTACAAGCTTAATTAATCTATGCATATGCAAAATTCCCAAAGAAACGCAAATTCCGTCTGTAAAAAAAATCCGGCCCGGCTCAGCCGCCAAAGCCCGGCTGTCCCTGCTGGGGCAGCGGCCCCTGGTACTTGACCAGGTTGTAGGCCACATCGTTTATGGTAATGGTAAGGACATTATTCTGTATTACGCAGGGAATGGTGTACTGCTGTCCCTGCATATCGGTAATAACGAGAGCGTTATTCTGAATCACATAGGTAAAGCCCATAATCTGACCGGCATAGCCCAGAGATCCTATAGACTGTTCTCCCAGCATCAGCACCATGGGGATATTGGGATTCTGGGAGATCCAGAAGCCGTACATGGATGAATTGATCCCCGAAAGCATCCTGCCAATGTCTGAAGACCCGCGGTTTTCCAGTTTTTTAAGAGGGGACGCTCCCGCATTAAGACCTCCGGCAATGCCCCGTTCCAGACTGTTAATGCCCCGGCCGGCTTCAATGCCGGAATAGCCTGAGGAACCGGAGGGCTGAGCCATGCTCATAATGACATCATTAACGCCGGCAAAGGCGGTCAATGTTAAGAAAGAGGCTGCAAAAGCCAGCGAACGCAGTATGTATCTTTTCATAAAAAAATCTCAAATGCCAAACAAATCAGAAAGCAAATCCCCCTTGCCGATGAAGCGGTGCGGATAACATCCTCCATGCTTCTTCATCGATGCGGGTCGTTTAATTAACCTTCCTGGCGCAGTGAAGTTCGGTGTCCGTTGTCCGCATTAAAAAGCCATCGGAGGTCACTGCAAGGTAGTTAACGCCGGTCTGTCCCACCATTGTCGCCACCGGATGCTGCAGCACGGTGTAAATAAACTGCTCTCCCTCAATCCGGTAGCTTCCGTATTCCATAAAGGTGTCCCTGAGCTTGGTTCCGGGCACAGTAACGTAAACCGCGTAATTGGCCGGAGTGAAATCATAAACAAATGAAGTGCGGGGCATAGAAGGAGAGGAGCACTGATATTTTCCGGAAAGCTGCAATGCCGGTGCCTGAGGCTGCGGAACAGGCTGAGGCTGCGGAACAGGCTGAGGCTGCGGATTAGGCTGGAGGCCTGGCTGCTGCTTCATCCTGTGTAAGGTGACTACCCCCATGTCTCCCGTTTTAAGCTGCAAAATATCCTGTCCCGCGGCAAACTCAAAGCTGACGGAAGAGGTGCCGTCATTAATGGTGATGACATTCCCGGAAAGGACATAGCTAAAATTGCCCTGGGAACCGTTTATCTGCATGAACCCCCTGCCATCGGGAGCAAAATAAAAAATCAGCGCGGCACCGTTCGTGGCTGTTCCCTGCCAGTAGCCCTGCAAGGCTGCCTGAGCAGCGGGATTTACCGGGGCCGGAGCCTGCTGATTTCCGGGAGCCGGTGTCCCGAACGGATTAAACGGGGGAAGGGTATCGGCGCTGACGCCCTGGCACAGGACGAACAGCGCAGTTCCGGCTAGATAGCCTGTAAGTCTGTTGTTTTTCATCAGGAATTTCCCAAGTCCCGGCGATCCGGGAATTATTTTTCAATAAATAAAAAGTTATTTAATATTAAAACATCATCTTAAACATATCCGCAAATGCCTACGGTTTAAATCACATTGCTTCAAAATCATTTGCGGCAAATTGCGAGTCCCCGGAAAGGCAGCAGCATTTTCAGCAATTTTAGGAGATTATGCCGTTGTTTTTTGTGATCTGCTCCGTTTTTTACACGTTAATAATTTGATATATTTTACAATAATTAATAATTAACATTTCCCCGCTTTAATATTTAAAATTTCGTTATAATTTCAAGGGTTCACCGGAAAAGGCCGCTTACCCGATTCCCGCTCAGGGAATCCCGGTAATTTTAAGCTTTCCTGCCGGCGCTGTCCCCCTTTTCTTCCTGAATATGTGAGGCATCATGTCTGAAATTCGCAGTTTTATCAAAGGCTCCCCCGCGCTGTGCCTTTCCCTGCTCTGTCTCGGCTTTACCATAACCGCCTGCGACAGCGGCTCCCCCGCAGGAGATGATGCGACAGCCTCTCGGAGTCCTGCCGCCCTCCGGGAACAGGCGCTCCCGGAGGGGTACCGTCTGGATCCCTTTGCCCCTCGCCGTCATTCTCGCTCTGACTCTCATGCCTCCCCTTACTCCGGATCTCCGGAAAATCCGCTTCCCGGAAAAAGCGCCCTGTCAGACCTGCCTCCCGCAAATCCGGAAGCGGCAGTGTCCCCTGTTCTCTCCCGCGCGCCGGAATATTCCCGAGGCCCTGAAGCCGCCCCGGGTCAGGATCAGCAGCATGATAAAAAGGCCTGGACAATCATGGTGTATATGTCCGGCGACAACAATCTGGAAGCCCTTGCCCACATGGATATGCTGGAAATGGAAAAGGCCCTGCCGGAAGACGCGGAAATCATTGTGCTTATGGATCGCAGTCCGGAGTTTTTTGACGGCTTCGGCAATGAAAAAGGCGCCCGGATCTACAGAATACGCCGCTCTGCCGCCTCTTATGACATGGGAAAGTTTTATGATTCCTTTAATATGAGCCTGCTCCCGCCCCGGCTAAGCTCGGAAGTAATAAAGGATCTGGGCAGCATCAACATGTCGGATCCCCGGAACCTCGAAAGCTTTATCAGATTTGCCGCCGAGAACTACCCCGCCGAAAGGTATGCCCTGATCGGCTGGGATCACGGCAACGGCTGGTTCGGCCTTTTGGGTGATGACGAAAACGGGGACTACATGACGGTTCATGAATACACGGAAGCCGCCGCCCGGGCCGCTCAGGTTCTCCCGAAAAAGAAATTTGACCTCGTGATGTACGACATGTGCCTTATGGGCCAGCTGGATGTTCTTTATGAAACCCGTAAAATCACTGATTTCATGGTGGCTAGCGCTCCGTCCATTCCGTCCTACGCCTCTGACTATATTGCCATTCTGCCGCTCTTCACCCGGGAGATGCCGGTGGAAGCTCTGGGAAAAGAAATCGTCAGAAGAAACATTGCCTTCTTTAACAGGCACAATGCCGTAAGCGATCTCGCTTCCTTCAGCTTCTATGATCTCAGACACATGGACGACGTTACCGAAAGTCTCGGGGATCTCGTCTCCGCTCTCCGCCGGGAGCTCCCCGCTAACGCCGTCTCTCTCATGCGGAACACCGTTGACGCCCTCCATTATGAAAGCTCCGGCTTCGATGAAGCCGAACAGGGACTGGAAAGCCCGTCGGCGGTGGATATTTTTGACTGGCTGGACATTCTGGAAAAAAGCCATAGCTCGCTTCGGGAAGAAATCACCGAACTCCGGGAAGCTCTTAACAGCCTCGTCATTCATACGGAAAACACCCGGGGCTATGATTATGCCCATGGACTTTCCGTCTATCTCCCTCTGACCAAAAGAAACATGGCCGCCCGGGACAATGTAATTCCCGCAGTCTGGGGGCCAAAACGCGAAAGAAACTACCCCGCCACCGAATTTGCCATAAAGTCCGGCCTTAAGGACTACCTCGCGGATCTCTATGCCCGGCAGCAGGACATGAAAATAGCAGCGCCTCAAATATCCCCTCCGGAAATCGGCAGAATCAAGTCCTCTCCCGGCAAAAAGGAGCTCGTTCCCGAAAAGGTAATCACCCCGCTGAGCCAGTACTCCATGGGCTTCGATGTCACCGGGGAACAGATCCTCTGGCTCAGGTTTTTGCAGCTGGTTTCCGATCCGGCTCAGCCTGACCGGAAATATATAAGCTTCGAGCAGAACATTCTGGATCTTAAGAACCATACTCCGGAAAGCATCAACGATCCCCGGAAATACCTGCCGAAATTCCAGGACGGCACCACCTCATTCATAAGAGAGATCCCGGGACAGGCCTATGAGCTTAACGACGGCGTGAACTCGGTAAAGGTCACCGTGGATCACACCAGTCTTAATCAGGATGAAATCAGAATATACGGACTCTACCGGGATCAGTGCACCGGGGGAGAAATCCCGGTTATGGTAATATTTGACAGCAACCGGAAGGTCTACGCCCAAATCGCAGACAGCAAGGGGAGCAGGCTCACCCCATGCTCCCCGGATGCCGTATTTAAACCGTATTTAAGCTACCTTGACGCTGCCGGTAAAATGCAGCCTGAGGTATCCGGTTCCGTGAAGCTGGGCATGACCAAGCTGATTCTCGCCAATCTTCCCGATAATGTCCGGGTGAGCTACGTGCTGACCTCGGCAAACATCTCGGGAGCCCTGGGCCAGGCCCAGACCTCCGGCGATCATGTTATCAGAAACAATCCTGAACAGATCCGGCTTATGAATAACGCCAAGGCCGGACTTCAGGAGATCTTTGACAGCTATGCGGTGGGATATTTTGCTTCAAATATGGAAAGCGATCTGGATCTCCTGCCCACCAGAGGGATTCTGAGCTTCCGGAAGGACGGCATCAAAGCCAAGGGATTTTCCTGGCCCTCATGGAACACCTCCGCCGGCGATCAGGGCGTTATGTTCGTAACAGGCAATCTGAACGCCCCGCTGGCTCCGGCCCTGCTGGAAACCTATGATGCCAGCGGCCGCACGGACAATGTCTTCCGGAATGCCTCGTCCTTTCAGCTCTTTATGGATCGCGATGACAGCGGCCGGAAAATTTTCTACCTTATCGCCCAGGGCACCGGAGACCGCTTTGCTCTCTTCCCGCTCCGGGACATTAATGAGGACAGTCTCCAAGGAGCCTGGATCGCCGAAAACCAGTTCTGGTCCTTTGACAGCGGCCGGATTACCTTCAAATACAGCGGTACCCGGATTCCTGCCAACGTCGGCGTCCATAAGGGAACCTATGCTCTCAAAAATAACGAGCTAACGGTTTCGGGACTTCCGGAAGACAAGTACTACATTATCGTGGATCGGCTCCATGAAAAGCTTTATATCATGTCAGCGGGCAAGGTGCACTCTATTCTGGATCGGGCTGTCTCGGACGGCAGCATGACTCTGCGGGAATTCCGGGAGCAGGCTTTGGGCCGCTGGCAGTACCGGAACGCCGCCGGCAAGGTAACAGCGCTTGAAATCACCCCTGCCGGCCGGCCGGGACTCCTCCGCTTCCGCTTCACTGACGACGGCAGAACCTCGGAAGCTGTAGGATCTCCGGAATCCGCAAGAATCCTGCTAAGCTTCGACAACGGAGCCCGGATGAAGGCCGACTTCAAATACGAAAAGGGAGCCTCCGGCGACATCCTGACTCTCAGTTTTGAAAACGGCGGTTCCTACGTATTTACCCGTAATTAACCCCGGCGAGCGGCTCTGAAGGCTCGGGAAATTCGGTAAACAGCACAGAATAAAGAGGCATCCATGCTTATTAACATCTTCTCCGGAATGATTTCTTTCCCAAAGCGTCTTTCCGGCATTATCCTCCTGTCCGGCTTTATTTTTACAGCGTTCTGGAGTCCCGCGGCAACCCTGGCGGACTCCCCCTCCGGAAAACAGACTCCGGAAAAGGAATGGACGCTGATGGTCTACATTGCCGGAGATAACAATCTGGAAGAAGCAGTGGTTATGGATCTTCTGGAAATGGAACAGGGCAAGAATGACAATACCGAAATTCTGGTTTTTATCGACCGCAGCAAGGGCTATTATCAGGACTGGCAGAACTGGCACGGGGCCCGGCTCTACCGGGTCAGGAAAAATCCCGCTCTGGACATGGCCGCTTATTATGAAAACAGAGTCCCCCTGCCCGCAGTTTCTTCGGAAATGCTGCAGGATCTGGGAGAACTGGATTCCGGAAATCCCAAGGTGGCGGAGGAGTTCCTCAAATATGCCGCCGTCAACTTCCCGGCTAAAAGATATGCCTTTATTGCCTGGGATCACGGCGGCGGCTGGCCGCTCCTGCTGCAGGACGAGGGCTCCGGCAGCTTCATGTCTTCAGGATCCTTTGCGGAAGCCCTCCGCCGGGGCATTAAGACACTCCCCTCAGGGAAGCTGGATCTCCTCATAATGGACATGTGTCTAATGGGACAGCTGGACGCCCTGTACAATTTCCGGGATATTGCGGAATACACCGTAGCCAGCGCCCAGATCGTGCCGGGACTGGGAATGGATTACGCCGGCTTTCTGAAACACTTCCGCCCCGGGGTCTCCACCAGAAAAACCGGCGAGGGCATTGTGAACGCCAGCATCGAGTTCTATAACCGCTATCCTAAGGAAGCCACGTTTTCACTCTACGACATGTCCAAAGCAGAGCCCCTCACCGCAGTTCTGAAACCCCTGACCGCAGAGCTAAAGCGGGACAGTTCCCGGGATACCTACCGGCAGACCCGCAGCATCACTGACAGCTTTCATTACGGCCAGAAGAAAATCTACAACGACTTTGAGGATCAGAAAAATACCATGTCATCCATCGATCTTGATGACTGGCTGAATCATCTTCTGATTGCAAACCCTGCCTACCGGAACAGCATCACGGACATCAAGGCTAAAATCCGGGATTTTATGGTTTACACTAAAAACAGCGACACCTATAAGTTTACCAAGGGCCTGGCGCTGTATGCTCCCGTTTCCCGCGGCTCTGTTTTTCCAAACTATGACAAAAACCCCTTTTCGGAAAAATCCGGCTTCGGGGAATATTTTGCGGAGCTCTATAAAAATCAGGAGCTTCACGGCCGGACAGATCCGTTTTTCTCGGATATTGAAATCGGCATTCCCGAAATCCGGCCGGGAGAAGATCCTGCCAATCCGGCCAGCTTTGATCTCCGTTCCGTTAACAGCATAACTCCTCTGACACAGACCGCTCTCCGGTTTGCGGTAAACGGAGAAAACATTCTCTGGAGCACGCTGGCAGAAGCGGTGAAGTATCAGGATCGGCCGGATCGCATCTACATCAATCACAAGCAGCTTCTGGTAGATCTTGCCAAACAGGATCGTCTGGACGCCTCTCTGATCCAGAACAATCTCAGCGATATTCTCCCGGATTATGCCGATGGCAAAACTGTATTTCTCCGGGAATTCACCGGCCAGATATATCAGGTAACCAACGGAACGGACATTTTCGACATCACGGTGGATCACACCAACACCGAATTCGACACCATTACAACTACCGGCTGGTACTACAATCCGGCCCTGGGCCAGGAGGTGCGGGTTAATGCGTTATTCGACACCAAAACCCTGCTTTTAAGCGGTCTCTATCACTATGATCTCGGGAAGGAAATCGTGGTGAGACCGGGAGGATATTTCCGTCCGGAAACCGATTATCTTACTAAAAGCAACGGACAGCTGGCTGCCGGCACGGAAACTCAGCCCCGCATCAGCTTTAACAGCAATGACGAGCTCTTTCTCGCCCTTTCCAATATTCCCGACGGCGCCAGAATTGCCTATATCCTCCGCACTGAAACCATGGGAGGCAAATCTGCCACCGAAGCTACCGACTTCCTGCCGGTAACTAACAGCCCCGAACAGCAGGAGCTCATTGCCGCCACCGGCAGGAATCTTGCCGCGCTTCGGGGCCGCTACACCATCGGCTATTACGCCAGGACGGCGCGGGACGGTCTTAATCTTTTGCCCACCTTTGACACCATTTCATTTGATTTCGATGACTCCCAAAGGCCCCGGCAGATCTCCTGGGCCACCCGGGACAAAAAGGGCATCGGTCTTCTTAACTATCTCCTGAAGCCTCAGGGACTGACGCCGCCGGAGCTTATCCTCTACCGGGAGCCTGATGCGAGACGCAAGCTGGAAACTCTGGCCTCCTATGAGGTATTTATCGATTCCCAGGGGCAGGATCGGGTTATCTACCTTATTGAACTGGGGGCCGGCACTCGCATCGCCCTCTATCCTCTGGACGGCATCACCGCCGGAGACTTTGAGGGCGAGTGGCGAGGAGATACCCAGACCTGGATTTTCAAGGACAATAAGGTAACCATGATCTATAACGGAGAACATGGAAAAAAAGGCACCTATACCGGAACCTATGATATCCATGACAGCTTTATCCGCCTTAATTGGAATCATCCCTTTAAGGATTTTGCCTTCATCATTGACAAAAATCAGGATCGCATCATTCTGAAGCCCCATGAAAAGCTGCTTTTCGGGGGCGAAAAGATTATCCCTGGCACGAAGGAAACCGCCTCCGAACTGGGCAAAAAGCTCTCCGGCGCCTGGGTAATGACCGGAAGCGGCTTCAATACCGGTCTCGAGATCTCCGGGATTCCGGGCCGGAAATACCTGAGACTCCGGTTTTCCGGAAACGGCGCCGTGTCCGAAGCTGTGGGGGCCATTACGGGCTCAAAGCTTCTTCTGACCTTCTCCGACGGCCGGAAAATGGATCCGGAATACTCCATTGCCGGCGCCGAGCTTCTCCTTAAGCTGTCTAACGGTCAGGAATACCGCTTTACCCGTTCTGCCGGAAAGTAGCCGGCTGTTTTCCCGGGGAACCCCGGGAAAATCCGGGAGCTTCGCAAGGCTCCGGAAAAGCCGCCTCCCGGCTGCGGCCCCGGTTAAAAGATCCCCGGAAGATCAGCAAAATAATAAAAACTGTGATAAAATCGGCACAATTTTAAAATTGTTTTTTATCTGACTTAGAAAGGAATTCAGGGGTCATTTGCAGAACGTCCGGAGCGGATACAAGCTCCGGAAAATCGCCGTTTATCAGAAAAAGTTCCGGCCCGGTTTCCGCGCTGCCCTTTTGAGAAACCCAAGATGCTAAAAGATACCATTATTGCCAAACTGGATACTATTGCCGAACGCTACGAGGAGGTGCAGGGCCTCCTGTCCCAGCCGGAGGTGGTGGGGGATCAGGAAAAGTTCCGGACTCTCAGCAAGGAATACGCCGATCTGGAAAGCATGGTCAAGGTATTCCGGGAATATCAGACCGCCGTTCAGGATGCCCGGGCCATCCAGGAAATGCTGGAAAGCCCGGATGAGGAAATGCGTCTCATGGCTGAGGAAGAAGCTCCCCTGAATGCCGAAAAGATCGCTCAGACTGAAAAGAACATTCAGATCATGCTGCTTCCCCGGGATCCCAAGGATGACAGCAATGCCTTTCTGGAAATCCGGGCCGGCACCGGCGGCGATGAAGCCGCCCTCTTTGCCGGAGATCTCTTCCGGCTCTATTCCAAATATGCCGAGAAAAAAGGCTGGTCGGTGGAAATCATGAGCGAATCCCCGGGAGAAATGGGGGGCTACAAGGAGATAATCTGCAAGGTAAACGGCGAAGGCGTTTACGGCATTATGAAGTTCGAATCCGGCGGGCACCGGGTGCAGCGGGTTCCGGTAACGGAAACCCAGGGCCGGGTGCATACCTCCGCCTGCACCGTCATGGTATTCCCGGAGGTGCCGGAATCCGAGGCTCCCAAAATCGATCCCAAGGATATCCGCATTGATACCTTCCGATCCTCCGGCGCCGGCGGGCAGCACATCAACAAAACCGACTCCGCCATCAGAATTACTCACTTCCCCTCCGGCATTGTCGTGGAATGTCAGGATGAACGCTCCCAGCACCGGAACAAGGAAAAGGCCTTTGCCGTGCTGGCAGCCCGGCTGGCCAGACTGGAGGAAGAAAAGAGAGCCCAGGAAAAATCCGAGGAACGGCAGAGCATTCTGAGCTCGGGGGAGCGTTCGGATCGCATCCGCACCTACAACTACCCTCAGGGCCGGGTCAGCGACCACCGCATCAATCTGACCCTTTACCGTCTTGACGAAATCATGAACGGGGATCTGGACGCTCTGGTGCTGCCGGTTATTGAGGAGCATCAGGCAGCGCAGCTGGCTGAACTGGCCCGGGCCGGCTAAAACGAGACCGGAACAAGAAGGGGCGGAATAAGACCATACAGGCTGAACAAGCAGAAATGAGGCAGGCGCTATGCAAGCAGGCGAAATTTATCGCGAATCAGAAAAGATTCTGAGATCCTTTACCAATTCCCGGGAAGTATCCTCAATTGAGGCCTACTGTCTGGTATCCCATGTGCTTAACCGGGAGAAGTCGTACCTGCTGACCCACCCCGAGGAAGAAATCTCTCCGGACAATGTGGAACTGATCCGGGAAATGACCAGAAAGCGTCTCACCGGAGTGCCCATCGCCTATATTGTCGGCTGGAGAGAATTCTGGTCTCTCAGGCTCAAGATTACCCCGGACACCCTGATTCCCCGTCCGGATACGGAAACCGTGGTGGATCAGGCCCTCATCAGAGCCAGTCTCCTTAAGGCCAAAAATCCCGGCCGCACCCTCCGGATTCTGGACATGGGCACCGGCAGCGGAGCCATTGCCCTGGCGCTCAAAAAGGAGCTCCCGGACGCCGAAGTGGATGCCATTGACTACTCTGATGCGGCTCTCCGGGTAGCGCAGGAGAATTCGGATGCTCTGGGCCTCCCGGTGCACTTCTGGAACAGCAACTGGTTCAAGAACATCAAAGCCGGACACCAGTATGATATTATAGTGTCCAATCCCCCCTACATAGCTCAGGACGACCCCCATCTCACCAAGGGAGACCTGCGCTTTGAACCGAAAACCGCTCTCGTGGCGCCCATGGTAGGACTTTACGACATTATCACCATTCTGCATCAGGCCGCCAGCTATATGCGTCCTGACAGCTGGATCATTATTGAGCACGGTTTTCAGCAGGGGCCGGATGTGCGAAATTTGTTTCGGGATGCCTGCTTCAGCTCCGTGGATACCATCCGGGATCTGGGAAATAATGAAAGAGTGACCGTAGGTGCTTTATCTTCAACAGAGGATCAATAGTATGAATAACACAGTTAAAATCGTAAAAATCGGGGATATCGAGGTTGCCAACGATAAGCCCTTTGTGCTCTTCGGGGGCATCAACGTGCTGGAGTCCGAGGAACTGGCTCTTAAAGCCGCCGAGCACTATGTCCGGGTTACCGAGGAGCTTCATATCCCCTATGTCTTCAAAGCCAGCTGGGACAAGGCCAACCGTTCCTCCATTCACTCCTTCCGGGGCCCCGGGCTGGAACAGGGCATCAGAATTTTTGAAAAGCTGAAAAAGGAGTTCGGCGTAAAAATAATCACCGATGTCCATGAGGAGGATCAGGTAGCGCCCCTGGCAGAGGTGACCGATGTGCTGCAGCTTCCGGCTTTTCTGGCCCGGCAGACCAATCTGGTCAAGGCCATTGCCTCCGCAGGAAAGCCCGTGAATGTTAAAAAGCCGCAGTTTCTGAGCCCGGCTCAGGTGGGCAACATTGTGGAAAAGTTCGCCGAATGCGGCAATGATCAGGTGATGCTCTGCGAACGCGGTTCCTCCTTCGGCTATGACAATCTGGTAGTGGACATGCTGGGCTTTGGCGTGATGAAGGAGGCCTCAGGCGGCGCTCCCGTGATTTTTGATGTCACCCACTCCCTGCAGTGCCGGGATCCCAATGCGGCAGCCTCCGGCGGCAGAAGAAAGCAGGAAGCCGAGATGGCCCGCGCCGGCATGGCCGTGGGCATTGCGGGACTCTTCCTGGAGGCTCATCCCAACCCCGATGATGCCAAGTGCGACGGGCCCAGCGCTCTCCCGCTGGCGCTCTTAAAGCCGTTCCTGACCCAGATCAAGGCCATTGACGATTTGGTAAAGAGCATGCCGGCATTGGAAATCTGCTGATATTTTTTATGTTACTGCGGTCTGCGGCTCCGGCCTCAGACCTTTTTTTATAACTAGAAAGGACAATCAAGGATCTTAACTCCATGGCTTCTCAGGAATTTCTGGACGAAATCAACCGGCGGCGCACCTTTGCGATTATTTCGCACCCGGACGCCGGTAAAACCACCATTACCGAAAAGCTGCTTTTGTACGGCCGCGCCATTCAGAAGGCCGGCACCGTCAAGGGCCGCGGCGGCAATGGCAGCTTTGCCAAGTCAGACTGGATGGAAATGGAAAAGGAACGCGGCATTTCCGTTACCACCTCAGTGATGCAGTTCCCCTACAACGGCTGTCTCATTAACCTTCTGGACACTCCGGGCCATGAAGACTTTTCCGAAGACACCTACAGAGTGCTGACGGCGGTGGATTCCTGTCTTATGGTTATTGACGCGGCCAAGGGCGTGGAGGACAGAACCCGCAAGCTCATGGAGGTAACCCGGCTCCGGGACACCCCCATTCTCACCTTCATGAACAAGCTGGATCGGGAAACCCGGGATCCTCTGGAGCTTATGGACGAGGTGGAAAAGGAGCTGGCCATTATGTGCGCTCCCATTACCTGGCCCATTGGCTGCGGCAAGAGCTTCAAGGGCATCTACCACCTTTACCGTGACGAAATCTACCTCTACGAATCCGGACACGGTTCTGAAATTCAGGAAAAGCGGGTCATCAGGGGCCTTGATAATCCGGATCTCGAAAACGCCATCGGCGGAGACCTGACAGAGGAGCTCCGGGAGGAAATCGAAATCGTCAAGGCTGCTTCCAATGAATTCAGTCTGGAGGATTTCCTGAAGGCGGATCTCACTCCGGTATTCTTCGGCACCGCTCTGGGCAATTTCGGGGTGGATCACATGCTGGACGGCCTTACCGAATGGGCTCCCGCTCCCGGATCCCGTCATGCCGAAAGCCGGGACGTGGCCCCCGCCGAGGATAAGCTCACCGGCTTTGTCTTCAAGATCCAGGCCAATATGGATCCCAAGCACCGGGATCGCATAGCCTTCCTGAGACTGGTTTCCGGGCAGTATCAAAAGGGCATGAAGCTCCACCATGTCCGCATTGCCAAGGATGTGAACATTTCCGATGCGGTAACCTTTATGGCCGGAGATCGGGAACAGGCGGAAATCGCCTATGCCGGGGACATTATCGGACTGCATAACCACGGCACCATCCAGATCGGCGACACCTTCACCCAGGGTGAGGATCTGCGCTTTACGGGAATTCCAAACTTTGCTCCGGAGCTTTTTAAAAGGATCCGGCTTCGGGATCCCCTGAAACAGAAGGCTCTGCTCAAGGGACTGATTCAGCTCTCGGAGGAAGGAGCGGTACAGGTATTCCGCCCCATTATCAACAACGATCTCATTGTGGGAGCCGTGGGCACCCTGCAGTTTGACGTTGTGGTCTCCCGTCTTAAAAACGAGTACAACGTGGAAGCCATCTATGAGCCTGTTACCGTAAGCACGGCCCGCTGGATCGAAAGCGACAATCCCAAGGCCATTGCCGAGATCAAAAACCACGTGCCTCAGAACATAGCTCTGGACGGGGCGGACAACCTGACCTACATTGCCCCTAATATGGTGAATCTCAATCTCACCATGGAGCGCTACCCTGACATACGGTTCAGCAAAACCCGGGAGCATTGATTTCCCGCAGCCTCTCCCGCAGAGGTCTGGGAATTAACACGGGAGTCTCCTCATGAACGATATTGATTGCCCGCTGGCAGATACCCACTGCCATCTGGATCTCATGCCGGAGGAGACTCTTTCCTTTTTATCATCCGATGCTCTCTCAGGTTATCCCGCCCCTTCTTCCGCGCTCACCCCCTCTCCTTCCCTGTTAAAAGCCCCGGAGACTCCGGCGCGCCTCATATTTGTTCCCGGAGTGACCGGCGCAGCTGTTTTCCGGCACGCTAATCAGTCATCCCGTATGTCGGCCGGGCTTCCGGATAATGCTTTACCAGAACAATGGCGGATTTATCAGATGACGGGAGTTCATCCCGGTTATCTCACGGACTTTAACGAGCAGGATTTCCGGAGCAGAACTGCCGTTCTCCGTCCCTTTATGATCGGGGAAATCGGTCTTGACAGGCGGTATGAAGACCGGTTTTCAGCTGATTTTCAGGAAATGTGCTTGCGGATTCAGCTGGCCGCTGCCCGGGATTACGGGATTCCGGTGTCTCTCCACGTGGTGGGCCGGCATGGCGCGGCTCTCCGCATTCTCCGGGAATTCCCCGGTCTTAGGGGCATTTTGCACGGCTTTACCGGAAGCAAGGATCTGGCTCTGGAGTATCTCAGATCCGGCTTTCTTCTGGGGATCGGCCCCTTAATCCTGAATCCGGAGGCCCGGAAGCTGAACTCTGCCTTAGCCGCTCTGGCTCCGGAAAATCTCGTAACCGAAACGGATGCCCCTTTCATGAGCTATTACGATAACGGCATCAGAAAAGCTGCAACTCCGAAAATCCTCCCCCTGATTGTCAGAAAAATCAGCGAGCTTCAGGGCCGGAGCTTTGAAGATACCGCGGCTGTCGTCTTTCGGAACGCTCTTTCCCTGATCCCGCAGATTCCCGAAGCATAGCGTCCTCCGGCTTTCAAAGCCTGGCGCCGGAGTTCATCTCCGGTTCAGCCCCGGGTTTTTCCTTTTCCTGTCCTGATGGAGTATAATCAGCGGAGTTTTTTCTCATGTTGTCAGGTAAAGCCATGTCCTTTATTAACAATCCCGAAGCGCCGCTTCTTAACGCCGGTCTCCCGGAAAATGAACTTTTTGTCATTAAGGATCAGGATCTCCTTAAGGTATCCCCGGCAGACTTTTCCGGAGGCTATATCGGAATAGTCAGCGACAGCATTCTGACGCAGGATCTTCTTGATGTGGCCGGTATCGCCGCCGGGTTCGGGGTTACCGCAGCATTTCAGGCGCCCTGCGAGCTTTTCGGGCATCAGGTCTGCATGGCCCGCACCGACAAATTCAGCCCGGAGCTTAATCAGGAGCTCAAAAAGCTTTCCGGAAAAAGGGACGCGGTTCATGTCAGGGACTTTCCTAAGCTTACGGCTCCGGGCGTGATCCTGCTGGATATGGACTCCACCTGCATCCAGTGCGAATGCATTGATGAAATTGCCAAGGCCTGGGGGGTAGGCACGCAAATTTCAGAAATCACCAGCCAGGCAATGCACGGCCTTCTGGACTTCAAGCAGAGCCTCAGAAAAAGAGTGGGACTCCTCAAGGGAGCACCGGCTCAGATCCTCTGGGATCTCCGGGATCGGCTTCCCATTATGCCGGGCTTTCCGGAACTGATTCATCTTTTGCAGTTTCACGGCTGGAAAACCGCCATTGCCTCCGGAGGCTTCATGACGTTTGTAAACAGACTGAAGGAAGAATTCGGCTTAACCCTGGTGCGGGCTAACACCTTCAGGATCGTGGACGGTCACCTTACCGGGGAACTGGAGGGAGATATTGTGGATTCCAGCGTTAAGGTGACCACCCTGAACGAGCTTCTGGATCGCTATGGCATCCCCCCGGCGCAGTCCATTGCCATCGGAGACGGCGCCAATGACCTCCCCATGATAAACGCCGCCGGCATCGGCTTTGCCATTCATGCCAAACCCATAGTGCGGGAAAAGGCTCCGGCCACCATCAATAACTTCGGACTGGATGCGGCAGCCTGCCTGCTGAAGGGAGCCGAGCTCATTGACCGGATAAAGTAAAGCGCCTGCCCCGAAGGCGGCAGGATCGATGAGGCCGGAGCTCTCCTGAGTCTCCGGCCTTTTTTCCTGAGACCTTCCCGGCCTCCGGAATCACATCCCCCTTACGTATTCTGCCGGGCCAGACTGATGCCCGCATCCGGGATTTCGGGAATCTCCCCCAGAACCACCGGAATCCCCAGCTTGACCATCACCGATTCGGTAATGTCAATAACGTCGCCTATTCCCATAATGTTCCAGATGTTGCTGTCCAGAGTCTTGAACTTATGAGGAGCATAACGCCGGATATAATCCAGCTCCTGCTTGATTTCCGATACCTCCGGTCTCCCGTTGGCCGTCACATATACCGCATACGCTCCGAAATACCCCTGCGCCAGGCCTCTTTCAATAAAGGAACGCTGATCATCAGGAGACATAAAGGAATCCTCCACCTGCGGCACGTAGGTGATCTTGTCTTCCCAGACCTCCCGGCGCACGTATATCGTATACTGCTTTTGGATCTCATGGGCCTTGATCTTTTCAATATCGCTGAGAATGTGTCCCCGGAGCACCTGATTTGAAAACAGGGGATAAACATTGGCCTGCTTCGGTTCCGTCTCCTGGATATGGAAAAGACGGCGCGCCCGGGAGCTGTTGGCGCTGTCGCAGACATATCCCAGGCGCGATGCCTTGGAACGCATGAATATGATCGGAGTGGAAAACAGATGGGAAACGGTAATCGAACGAAGAGCCTTGGAGGTTTCGCTCATCTGGGAAAGATTTTTGGCCGGCTCCAGCACGTGCTGATTGGCATTTATGAGTTCGTCGAAGAAAAGCACCACGGCGGAATGCAATCCATGCAGCTGCAGATGCATGATGGTATGCGCTGAATTGATAAACACCACCTCATAGGGCACATGCATCAAAGATACGGTCTTTTTCAGCTTCTGGAACTGGGGCATGGAAATATAGACCACATCGCCGTTGAAGCACTTCACCGGACTTGAGAACTCCACCTGAAGACCATGGTTGGAAATATCCCGGGTCCAGCCGGCGATTTCCGGAAAGCTGTCTCCGGCGGCCAGGATCTCCGTCCGGTAGAGATACCGCTGCTCCTTGCGGGGGGTGATGTACTGAAGATACTCCAGCTTCACCGGCTGAATGTTGTCGGTATCATGGGTAAAGATCTGCAGGCGGTTTACGGACTGGCTGCTGGTGAAGCTGTCGTAAACAGCGGCATCTCCGGGGGTGTTTATTCTGGTAAGAAGGCCGATATAGGTAAGCTCGGCAAGATTATTATAGATGGTCTGCGCTTCCTTCTCGTCGCCGCAGGCTCCGGCCAGCCCGTGGAGCGTCTTGTCATCAAGCTTGACCGCGCTGATTTCAAAACGGAACACTCTGAAGGTAGCGCGGTTTTTTGAGACCGCAAAAAACGTGTCAGTAAGCCCCGACTCCTGAAGCTCGTCCATGGTGGCGCTGAGAAAAAAAACATGGCCATCCATAGTATGCTTAAAGGCATAAATATAGGTGTATTGCCGGCCCTCGGGCTTTTTAAGAAGCTTCGCCATGCGCTCCCGGGTAAACAGAGTGCCCATTTTGTCATCCGCTTTTTCATCACGCCAGTAATCCAGCTGCTCATGGTTATGGTCGCTTTTAAGAGCATAGGCCAGCCGGAGCTCCTCCCGGCCGGCAAAGAACATGGGAATGCCGATGATCTTGGGCAGATACTGATACTCTATGGCTTTGATATTGAGAATGTAAGCCATGTAGTCTATGTCTATGCGGTAGCGGTACTTGTTGGCATTCTGAAAGCCCAGAATAAAGCGTTCCAGATCCTTATTGTCGGAGAGACATCTGGTTTTAAGCCAGCAGCGGACGTCCCTTTTTTCCACCCCCAGGGTTTCGTATGGCACCCCGGTGAGAATTCTGGCGGCCCCCGGATAAAGCTCTATGAGCTTGGTGAAGGTGATTCTGATTTTTTCCCGCTGGGTAAACTCATAGTCGCAGGGAAGGAGCACCTTGATGCCGCTGCAGGAAAGGTCAGAGGTTTTGGCATTGACAAGACGCCCGTCGGGAAAAGCTACCACAATGGCTGAGGAATAATACATTCTTTCATCGCGGCGATGGGCATAGCTGGCAAAGCGAATCTCATCCAGGTTAAATCTGGCGGGGCTGTTGGGATCATGGTTCAGCCCGCTTTCCTGGCGGCGAATCTTCTTCCTTTCATTATGGCTGCGCATTACCTCCTCGTAAACGCCCTTGGTATAAACGCCGCCATAGCAGGCTGCCAGACTGCGGAACTCTTCGATGTCTTCCTTCTGCAAAAAGTGCGAGGTGCCGCTGAAGGTAAAGATCTCGCAATCGCCGTCATTTCTGAAGTCCATAACCCTGAGGCACGGGGCGCAAAGCCGCCTTAATTCCATCTTCAGGAGAAAATCCGCATTTCCCCCGGCTTCGCTGACAATTTCCGCAAAAACTTCCTTGAAAGCGGGCGTATTCAAGTAGGGGATAAGCTCCCGGGCCCTGTTTCTGACATTGTCCATACAACCAAATAATCCAAACCTGTCATATCGCTGCAAAATTCCTCTGATTCTACCCCAAGAACCGGGTTTTATTAATCCTGCGCTCCTGAAAATATGAGGCTACTCCTGCAAACACGATTCCCCCTCTCACGAGATCTCCCCCGCGCGCTCCGCGGGCCGCAGGCGGAAGAGATCAGATGCGGCAGCGGAACCTGTTTTTTTTGCTTTCAGATCCCCCGGAGATTCCGGTTTTTGGATAAAATGAACGAGGAGCCGCGGAATATATCCCGCTTGCCTGGAGAAATCCCTCATGACTGAAAACAACATCAAGACCCCGCCCCGGGAAGAAGACCAGAATTCCGCAGCCGGTCAGCTTACCGCGCGGGTTCATTCCATAGAAACCGGCGGCGCCGTGGACGGCCCCGGCATCCGGTATCTGATATTCTTTCAGGGCTGCAATTTCAAATGCATCTACTGCCACAACAGAGATACCTGGGACATGGAAGGCGGCACGGTCTATACCGTGGAAGCGCTGATGAAGGAAATCATTACCTATGCCCCCTTCTTCAATGCCAGCGGCGGCGGAGTCACCTGCACCGGCGGGGAGGCCTCCCTGCAGGCAAAATTCATCGCCGAGCTGTTCCGGGAGGTGCATGCCGCCGGCTTTAACACCTGTCTGGACACCAACGGGTATTTTCATTACACCAGAGATCAGGTGAACCTTATCAATGAAACGGACACCTTCCTTTTGGACATCAAGGCCATGGATCCTCTGAAGCATAAGGAGCTCACCGGCTTTGACAACGAAAGAGTTCTGACATTTGCCCGGTATCTCCGGGATCATGGCAAAAAAATGTGGATAAGGCAGGTAATTATCCCCTCCTATACCGATGATGACGAAAACGCGCATGCCCTGGGGAAATTCATCGTATCCCTGGGCGATGCCGTGGAGCGTGTTGAGCTTCTGGCCTACCACGAACTGGGCAAGCATAAATGGAAATTCTTTAACGAGCCCTATAAGCTGGAAAACATCAGCCCCCCGAAAAAGGAGGTCATGGATCATCTTCGGGGGATTCTCCGGGAATACTTCAAAGAAACGTACTGATTCCGGCTCAGATCCCGTCCGTGAGAGCCCGGGGATCCGCTCCCTCCCGATCCAGAGCCTTGCGGAGCGCCCGGGCCAGAGTCAGCATGTCCGGATTCAGCGCCGGGGTATCCCCGGTCTCCCCGCAGATCCTGCCGTACCAGGATATTTCCTGCGGCGTCAGCCTTCTCAGAGATCTTTGTCCCAGCTTCCAGATGCCCCAGACCGGAGCCAGAAAAGCCAGCATCAGCATGAATACCGCCGATGGCCAAATATATGACGGAATCTCAACGCCGGAAAACCGCCAGAAGCAGAAGTACCACACCGCAAAAAAGCACAGCATAGGGGGCATCCATCTCCCGGCATACACCACCATGGAGGCAATAAAGCCCTCGCGGTACACGGCATTCAGTGTTTTGATATTCCGGGGCCAGATCTTTGCCATTTCCTGACCGCGGCTCATTATTTCCGCCAAAAACGATCTCCGTATTATGAAAGCGGCGTCCGGTTCGCATTCGGATGCCGGAATGGGAAAATAAAGGCATCGCCTTCATATCTTACTCTAAAAAGAGACTTCCGGCCGGTTTTTTGGAGAGAAAACACGCAACGGCCCTCCTTCCCGGCATCCTCAGGCACTTCCGCATCCGATTCCGCTAAAGCTCTCCGTTTGCCCAAGACGGGCGTCATGATCCCGCCGGCCCGGAAAAGTGCAACCGGCTCTTATTTTTCATCATCAGAAAATTGCCGCCCTCACTGTTATGGGCTATACTCTCTAACTAAGCTCTAAACTCACGGTGAGCAGTTTAAAAGCCTTATTCTATAAAGCTCTGCACCCATTTGATATGCAGGAAGGACATCCTGTTTTCACCGTACAGGGAAATTCTTCTGACTTTGCTGAAAGCAGCCTGAAGTCAATACCGCAACGTATCTGTTCCATATCGCTTATTCACAAGAGGAAATGTCTGTGGCACGTACAATAATGCTCTATCCGGTCAACAGCGAGGCCGGTGCAACTTCCATAAGTCTGGGTCTTATCAAGGCAATGCAGGATGCCGGCGCAAAGGCAACGTTCATGAAGCCGGTTGCCCAGCCGAAAACTTCAGACGTGGGTTCCGAAGCCAGCACGGCGGCAATCAGAACCAGCACCGGACAGAACCTTCCGGAACCGATTCGGGCTTCCTGCATGGAAAGCATGATCTCCGATAACAAGGAGGATGTTCTTCTTGAGGAGATTATCGGAAACTTTGAAGCCCACAAGACCGCTTCCCAGGCAGACGTCATTCTCGTGGAAGGACTGGCCCCCCAGGAGAGACATCCCTACGCAGTTTCCCTGAATGCCAAAATCGCCAGCGGCATTGATGCCGACATCATTCTTCTGGCCAGACCTCAGGGAGACGTTGAACACCTGAAAAACACCATAAAGACAGCCCTCAACAGCCTTTCAGATGTTCAGAGATCCCGGGTTCTGGGAGTTATTTTCAACAAGATCACGTCAGACTCCGACATTAAGGGACTGGAGCTTACCGGAATTACCAAAGCTCTGGCCGCCATCCCTCTTAACCGCAAGCTCAATGTAACCCGTCCCAGCGATCTCGCAAAATACCTGAGCGCGCACTTCCTTAATGTCAAGATCCTGAACTCCGGAGACATCAGAAACAGAAGACTTTCCGATGCCGTATTCTGCGACTGCACCGCCGAAAACGCCGCGAAGCTGCTCACCGAGGATGCTCTGGTGGTGGTATCCAGCGACCGCTGCGACATTATCAAAGAAGTGGAAAAAGAGGCCTCTCAGGGAACCAAGCTGGGAGCTCTTATCATTACCGGCATGGCACCTCTGTCCGCCGAGGCCGAGGCTTCTCTGGCCAATATCTACAGCACCGGTCTTACCGTTATCCGCACGGAAAACCAGGCTTGGCAGACCGCCATCGACCTTAAGGATCTCAATAACGAAATCGGCATCCCCGCTGATGACGAAGACAGGGTGCACGCCATTTCCGACTTTATCGGCAGCTGCTTCAGCAAGGATCTTATCAGCGATCTCATCAAGGAAAGCGCCCATGAAAGGCTCCTGAGCCCGGCAGCCTTCCGCTACAAGCTTACCGAAACCGCCAAGTCCGATAAAAAGAGAATTGTACTTCCTGAGGGCTCGGAACCTCGCACGGTGAAGGCCGCCGCTATCTGCGCCGAAAGAGGCATTGCCACTCCGGTGCTTCTGGGCAATCCAGAAGAGATCAAGAAGGTTGCCGCCGAAAACGGCGTTGATCTGGGCAGCGTTGAAATCATTGATGCCGAAGCTGTACGCGGCAAATACGTGGATCGCCTGGTAGAACTCAGAAAGGCCAAGGGCATGACTCCGGAAAAGGCTCAGGAAGAGCTTAAGGACAACGTCATGCTAGGCACCATGATGATCGACAACAACGAAGCCGACGGTCTGGTATCCGGAGCTGTTCACACCACGGCCAACACCATTCGTCCGGCCTTCCAGATCATCAAAACCGCCCCGGGCGCTCAGCAGGTTTCCTCTGTTTTCTTCATGCTGCTGCCGGATCAGGTGCTGGTTTACGGCGACTGCGCCGTTAACCCCAACCCCGCTGCCGAAGAGCTGGCCGGCATCGCCATTCAGTCTGCCGACACCGCCAAAGCCTTTGGCATCGAACCCCGGGTGGCCATGATATCCTACTCCACCGGCGCTTCCGGGAAGGGACCTGATGTGGATCTGGTGAAGACCGCCACTGAAGCCGTAAAGGCCCAGCGTCCTGACATTCTTGTGGATGGCCCTCTGCAGTACGATGCCGCCTGCGATATGAGCGTAGCCCGCTCCAAGGCTCCGGATTCCAAGGTTGCCGGCCGGGCCAATGTCTTCATTTTCCCGGATCTGAGCTGCGGAAATCCCCTCTACAAGGCGGTGCAGCGCACGGCCAAGCTGATTTCCATCGGCCCCATGCTGCAGGGACTGAGACGTCCGGTTAACGATCTCTCCCGCGGCGCCCTGGTGGATGACATTGTTTACACCATTGCCATCACAGCTATTCAGGCGCAGCAGCAGAAGGCCTGACAGCGAGACTGAGACCTGACAGGCGTTTCAGATGAAATGAGGGCGGCATCAGAAAGTGCCGCCCTTTTTTGCAATCAGCTCAGAAGGAAAAAAATGCATATCCTTATTACCGGCGGCACCGGATTTATCGGCAGGAACGTTATGGCAGACTTCCTGAAAAGGGGCTCTGAAACCAGCTTTGCCGCCCTCGTCCATCCCGGCGGAAGCATCCCCGCGAAGCACGGCAGTTTTCCTCCGGAAAAAGTGACATACCTGAGAGATCTCCGGGAAATAAAAAACCGTCCTGATGTCCTTATCCATCTTGCCGGATCTCCGGTGTTTCGGATGCGGCCCTTTTTTGAAAACATTGGAGAGATCCGGGAATCCCGGGGGACTTATACCAAAAAACTGTTACGCGGACTTGCAGGCATGGGCCTGCTTCCCGATACCATTATCATGGCAGGAAGCACCGGATTTTATCCCCCGTCCCGGATCCCGGCACCGGAAAACGCCCCTCCGGGGCCGACCTTTCCAGCCCTGCTGGCGCAGGAATGGGAAAATGCCGCCTCGGAAACTCTGGGGGAGCTTGTAAGGGATGGCATTATCCCAAGGCTGCCCCGGCTTATAACCCTCAGGTTCAGTACGGTTATGGGCCGGGACGGCGGCTTTTTAAAGCCGTTTATGCTGATGAAACGCGCGCCGGCGCTGATTCCGGGGGCCGGAGATTACTGGATATCATGGATCAGTATCCAGGACACCGCGGAAATAATCTGGAAAATGATACAGGAATGGCCGAACTTTGCGGGAGCAGTTAACCTGGCTGTGCCAAAGCCTCTCAGCGTTAACGAAATCTGCCGGGAGATCGCCAGAATAAATCGGGGCATCTTCACTTTTCATATTCCCGCCGGACTCATCAGGCTTCTGAAGCCAAAAACCGCGGATTTTATCCTGCTCTCCAATACCGCCCGGCCAGAGGTTCTCACTGATAAACTGGGCTATCGTTTTTTATGGGAGGACTTCGGCGTATTTCTTAACAGCCTGTGAAAGCCGGTTCAGATCCTGTCCGCCGCAATAACCTCGGCCCGGTTTCCGGAAACCCGCCATCTGACATTGCGGTCGTAAAGCTGCACTCCGTAAATGCGGTCATCATCGGGGATGCCGTGGCGGTAGGCGGGACGGGGATCCTGAGCCAGCACCTCCGCAATCAGCTCCCGAAACTCCGGAATTCCTGATGCCTCAATAGCCCGCTCCGCCTCCGGCATAAACACCACCTCCATATTCAGCGGCGGCTCCTCGGCAAATCCGGAAACCGCATCCGGCACGCTGTCCGTAAATCTGATATAAGGCTTAATATCCAGCACCGGAGTGCCGGTCACCAGATCCGCACCGGAAATAGAGAGATAGAACCCCTGACTGTCCTCCCCTGTTTCCCGGAGCTTAACCAGAGAAAGGCCGATTCTGTTGGGGCGAAAGGGAGATCTGGAAGCAAAAACTCCCACAGTTCTGTTGCCCCCCAGCCGGGGCGGCCGCACCCGGGGCTGAAAGCCCTGAGATTCGGGAATTCTGTCAAAATTGAAAAGCACCCAGAGATGGCTGAAGCCCTCAATGCCGGTAAAGGCATCAGCCACATTGTAGGGCGGATGGAAACGGATCCGAAAAATACCGTGCCGCACCAGAGCGCTTTGTCTGGGAACCGCAAACTTCTCGGCAAAGGGGGATTCCACCCACCCCACAGGAGCAACGCTGAGCATCATGCCAGATCAGTCTTCCTTGATGTAAAGGGCCCGGGCGTAGCAGGAAACGCTGGTAAGGCATACCGGAGTATCTTCGAGAGCAACGCATGAGGTGTAAACAATGCCGTTGGCCTTCCGCATATGAGCCTTTTCCCGGGCGTCTATGCGGGCATCTCTTTCATTGGCTTCCGGTTCATCCGAGGAGGTCTGGCAGGATATGCCCTCCACAGTGCCCAGACTCTCATAGTTAAGATCCCGGAGCTCGCTGTTTTTGTAGACCTTCATATTGGCCTTGGCAAAATAATCCTCGATATTGTCCGGATTAAGATTGGTTTCAAAGGAAAAATAACTGCAGCCCGATACTGCAAATAAAGCCAAAATCAAAAAACCGCATAGCGTCCTCATCTCAATTCCCCGTCTCAATCACCTGATTGTTCAAAACCGCGATATTTTACAGCATTTTTCATGAAGGTTAGCTTAATGGTTCAGGGTAAAGTTTGTCATACTGCATGAGGGGATTCCGGAACCATGATGACCTGATCAGGGCAACAATACCCAAGACTTCATGCAGAATGACAGATGCCGGTTCATCGTTGATGTCGGCTATGATACAGCTTTGAAGATTATGTTCAGAAATACCCTGATTGATTTGATGGCAAGACCGTCTGAGCTTGCCAGAAGACTTGGTGTCAGCAATCAGCGGCTTAACAACATCCTGAGCATCAGAAAAACTGCCGGGCTTAATGCTCCGGCAGACTTGCTTTAACTCTCTGGAAAGCCGCTAAACATCACTCAGCGATTACAGCACTTCGTTTTTTACAGCGGCGATAATTTCAGCGTTGTTTTTCTGTGTTTTCGGGTCTGCTTCAAGATCGGAAATATTCCACCAGCGGCACTTGTTGCCGTTAATTTCAAATTCTTCCGTATCCGGCAGCTTGTCTGTCATAATTCTGAAAAAGCGATGATAGTAAACCTTATCCACCTTGTCTGATACGGAATATTTGTGAGTATACTGCCTGAGTCTCAGGCTGCATTCGCTGTCTTCAGGAATGCCGAAGGTAACCTGAAGATATTCCTGAACCAAATCAGTTTCCCTTTTGTCCGAACGGCTGCCTTCTTCCGAAGATGAAGCCTTCTTGTAAGGCAACAGCCACATATCCCAGTGCCGATCATACACGGTAAGTATCTTCCGGTTTTGCGGATGCTGAATAACCATCAGATTGAAGGGATGTTCATTACGGCTGATGCCTTTGATATCATCAAAAAGCTGTTCGTGACTGTATTTGTTTTTCATTCCGCTGATTATGGCCGACGCAGTCACAAAAAACCAAAAAACTCCGGCTAAAACAACCAGCGCAAACAGCAGCCCGTGCATAACATTTCCGGCATCAAACCACTGCACGCATGAATAACCAATGGAAAGCAAAGCTATAAGATCGGCAACTATCTGTTTCAAGGAGAGGGAATGAACTATGCTGTCCCTTTTTCTTTCAAGCAGCAATCGCAAATCCTTTTTATCAATTTGTACGCAGTCGTTCATTTTGTTTGTCTTCAGGAATACACTTGGACGGTGGCTTGCTCATGACAGCGATGATCGAAGCTTCGTTGCAGAGGAACAGGCACGACTGAGATCAGTTTACCTGTCAGATAGTGGTAAAGGCAAATAATTCCAGCCAGCCAGAATTTACGACAGGTTCATTCAACTGTTCGAAATTGCATCCAAAACGGAGGTGAAAAATGAAAGATCGAACACACTTTCGGATGTAAATTTGGATGCAGAACGGCCTTAAGTCAAGGATTTGGGGAGATTGAAAAAGGACGGTGGAGCGAGAGACGGGAATCGAACCCGCGTATAAAGCTTGGGAAGCTTTCATTCTGCCATTGAATTACTCTCGCAAAAGACGGGCGTATCTTACTTTATCGGCCGGAAGAGCGCAAGAACTTTTTAATATTTTTGCGCAGCTTTCCGGGAGAGTCAGGGAGCGGCCCTGAGATTCCGTCTTTAAAGAACCCCCTGTCAGGTGCTAAAATGCGCTTTGTCAATCGTCGTGATTCATTCACATCCCCATACTTTATTCATTACGGAAATTTTAGAAATGGAAGTTAGAACCCGTTTTGCTCCGAGTCCCACTGGATATCTCCACGTCGGCGGAGCCAGAACCGCCCTTTACTCCTGGCTGTACGCTCATCATCACCACGGTAAATTCGTGCTGCGCATTGAAGATACCGATCGTGAACGTTCCACCCAGCCGGCTATTGATGCCATTATAGAATCCATGAAATGGACGGGACTGACATGGGATGAAGGCCCTTTCTATCAAACCAAGCGCTTTGATCGCTACAATGAGGTAATTGACCAGCTCCTTGAGCAGGGCCTGGCCTACAAGTGCTACTGCACCAAGGAACGTCTGGATAAAGTCCGGGAGGAACAGCTTTCCAAGAACGAGAAGCCCCGGTACGACGGTCACTGCCGCGAGGATCATGCCGAACATTCGCCCGATGAACCATACTGCATTCGCTTTAAGAATCCCCGGGAAGGCAAGGTGAAATTCCACGATCTTATCCGCGGGGACATCGAATTTGACAATGCGGAACTGGATGACCTGGTTATCCGCCGCACTGACGGCACCCCCACCTACAATTTCTGCGTGGTAATCGATGACTGGGACATGAAAATCACCCATGTTATCCGCGGCGAAGATCATATTAACAACACTCCCCGCCAGATAAACATTTACAAGGCTCTGGGAGCGCCGGTGCCTGAATTTGCCCATGTTTCCATGATTCTGGGCGATGACGGAGCCAAGCTGTCAAAAAGACACGGAGCCGTCAGCGTCATGCAGTACCGGGATGACGGCTTTATGCCCGAGGCTCTTATCAACTATCTGGTACGGCTGGGCTGGGGACATGGCGATCAGGAAATCTTCTCTTTGGAGGAGATGATTAATCTTTTCGCTTTGGAAAACGTCTCCAAAAGCGCTTCGGCTTTCAGCTCCGACAAGCTTAAATGGATGAACCAGCACTACATCAAGACTCTGCCTCCGGAAAGAGTGGCCGAGGAGCTGGTGTGGCAGATGAACAATCTGGGCATCGATTACAGCAAGGGACCTGAACTCACTGCCATCGTAAAGGCTCAGGCAGAAAGATGCAAAACCCTTAAGGAAATGGCTGAAAATTCCGTCTATTTCTATCAGGACTACACCGAATACGAACCCAAGGCTGCGAAAAAGTGGTTCAAGGAAAACAGCGCCGAAGCTCTGGAACGTTCTCTGGCCAAGCTTGAAGCCGTCAGCGACTGGCAGGCTGAAAAGATCGAGGAGGCCTTCAAAACCGTAGCCACCGACATGAATGTGGGGCTGGGCAAGGTCGGAATGCCTCTCAGACTGGCGGTAACCGGCCGCGGCGTATCTCCGGAAATGGGCATTACCATGGAGCTGGTGGGCCGCGAAAAGACCTTTGAACGCATCAGAAAAACCATCGACTATCTCCGTAACAGCTTCGGAAAGGAATAATTTCCGAGAACTGCCGGATTAAAGACAAAACTTAAGCTGAGGGAAGCTGCATAATTGCGGTTTCCCTTTTTAATCCGGGCTTTTTCATCAGGCAGCGTTTTATCATAAGGATTCCGCTCCCGCTGTTCTTCCGGTTCCTCCCCGGTCTTTACCCGGAGCTTATGCCATGCCCCGGTTCTGAACTCCCCTAATGCTTCACGGCGGGGAGAATGCAAAAAAGCCCGTCGGATATTCACAAACCATTGCAAAATCCGTTTTTTTTGGTTGTCAGATGGTTACTTTCTGACCTAAAAACCGGCAATTACCCCGCTTCCGGAAATTTTTAAAAATTTTATGCAAAAAATATTTGACACCCTTAAGGAGATCCAGTACCATTTGCGGCGTTGAGGGGTTATAGCTCAGTTGGGAGAGCGCTTGCATGGCATGCAAGAGGTCCGCGGTTCGATCCCGCGTAGCTCCACCACGAACCTTGTTCTTCGGTTTGTGATTTCAGAACTTCTTTTTTCATCCGTCCTTTTGAATCCTCTCAAACTTGTATTTTTATCTGGATTTACCGTCTTTGCCCGTTTTGCGTTTATTGTGTTTTCCCCGGTTTTGGCTTAAATACCCCTCTCGCAAACTCAAAATATTTGACACCT
>JAEEGG010001378.1_pt1 | contig 66524 bp, 44 predicted proteins | sample 9134161 | NCBI WGS metagenome assembly JAEEGG01 (sample SAMN16246543, study PRJNA631951) | gut metagenome | biome: gut microbiome; feature: rumen; material: CR-attached | host: Bos | place: Iran: Karaj | collected 2018-10
TCACCATCGATGTCAGGACAGATGGAGTGCGTGGGGTGTCAAAGCGAACGCTGTTTCTCACGGAAGAGCAGAAAGCCATCAAGCAATTGTACGAAATGGATACCACAAAAGATGATTAGGGTGACGCATCGACGAAGTCAGGGGCTACCTCGGCACTCGGTGTGGGAGCAATTTGAACTGTCACAACTGTCACAAGAGTATGGATTGACCACGACGGGCAATCGGCTACGGGTAAGTGAGGTGTTGACTACGAGTAAGCAGACGATCAGCTACGGGCGAGTGTTTGGAATTAAGTGGCGTTTATTGGAGAATAAGTGGCGAGTATTGGGAGATGGAATTTTTTTGCAGCCTAGGCGCGGAACAAAAATTTTATAGGCTGGGAACACATTTTTCCTATGGAGGCACTTTGGACACTGATGGATAGGGTTTGTGACAGTTGTGACAGTTCAAAATGCGGTCGGTAAATTTTTTATTGTCACAATTGTCACAACTATGGCGGATGGTGTCGTTGTCACGATGGCTTACAGATCGATGAGTTCTTTGAAGATGGCGTCGGCCTCTTTGTTGGACTTCTCGCTGGTAAACATCTTTGTGATGCGCTCCTTACCGGCTGTGGCGTATTGCATGTAAAGATCGTTATCGTTGAGTAGCTGGTCGATGGCAGCGGCATAGGCCTTGACATCGCCCAAGGGCACTTCAATGCAGGTCTTGCCATCTACTGACACCCAGTTGACACCTGAACCTTCGATGGTGAAGGTGACGGGCACGCTGCCGCAGTACATGGCTTCTGCCAAGGCGATACCAAAGGCTTCCTGTTTGGTACAGGAGGTGAAAGCAAAGATGTCGGAGGCATAATAATAGCAGCGCAGGTATTCGTTGGGAATACGTCCGATGAACTTCACTCTGTCGGAAGTGGTCATCGCCTTCAGACGCTCGGTCTCAGGACCTCTTCCGCCAATGAGGATGATGCAGTCCGACTGGATGTACTTCTCGGCTTCTATCAGATAGTTGAATCCCTTATAGGTTGCATGTCGGCCTACGACGAACACGATCTTCTTGTTGTGATACTTGGTGCGGATCTCCTCCACAATCTTCTCGTCGCCCTTTTTCCACTGGAGTTCCTTCTTGATGATACCGTTGGGCACCACCTTGGTCTTGTCGCGATAGTCGTAGATGGGACTCGTGGGGTGGATATAGTTGGGACTCGTGGCGAGTATCAGGTCGGCCTTCTTTAGCAGCCTGCGCTCGAAACAGTTGACCATGCGGTAGAGCATGCCCTTGCCCAGGATGTCGGAATGCCACAGCAGCACGAGTTTGGCATCGCGAGGGGTGAGCTTGGCCGTGATGGGGTAGAGGAACGGGTTAGGACAATGCAGAAGGATGATGTCGGGCTGTTCCTCGTAGATGATCTTCTTGAGATAGTGGTAATAGGTGAAGGCGATATCCTGACTCGAGATCTTCATGGAGGGAGCGATGCGGTAGACCTTGATGCCATCGACGGTATCCATACGGGTGATGCCGTCCTGACTGAAGCAGATAATCACATGGTCGAAATGGGTCAGACCCTCGGCCATGTATTTCGTTACGGTCTCAATGCCGCCCTCTACGGGATAATAATATTTGGCTATCTGGAGTATCGTTTTCTTCATCGGCAATATCTTTTCATTATTATAACGTAGGAAATTGCGGTTAATTGTGTTGGTCGGAGAATTTTTCCTTCAGGAGGGCAATCAGGGTCTTAGCAGACGCCGTCCAGGAGAAGCGGGTGATGGGTGATGGATGATGGGTGTTGGGTGTTGGGTGATGGGTGTTGGGTGATGGATGAGTTGCGAGGAATTGCTGGATGGTTTTGCGGATATCGTAGGGATTATAGGGATCGAAGTAGTTGGCGGCATCGCCACAGACCTCATGCAGCACGGGGATGTCGGACACCAACACCGGGCATCCGCAACTCATGGCCTCGATAGGAGGCAGACCAAACCCTTCGTAGAGCGAGGGGAAAATGAAACAGACGGCTTGGTTGTAAAGACGAACCAGTTCTTCGTCGGAAACGCGACCGAGGTAATGAACAACGGATTGCACGGATTTAACGGATTCATCCTCATGTTCCGTTCCGAACACGCGATGGCTGGAGCCAACGATATAGAGTTTGCAATCGGGAATATCCTGAAAAGCCTCGATGAGACGACTGAAATTCTTGCGGGGGTCGAGGGAGGAGACTGCCAATGCGAAGTGCTCTTGGGGCTCTTCAACCTCAGGAAGTGGTCGGAAGAGGGTTTCGTCGGTGGCATTATAGATCACCGTGATGTCCTGCTCTTGGAGGAAGGGATAGAACCGCAGAATCTCTCGCTTGGAGAACTCGCTGACGGTGATGATATGCTTGGAGGTCTTGACAGCCAGAGGGGTCATGACCTTATACCACCAGTAATATGCCTTAGAAAACCACTTGGGATTCTCCAGAAACGAAAGGTCGTGGATGGTCATCATCTTGTTCCGCACCAGAATCGAACCCAACCCTGTGAAACTCAGCACGACATAGTTCTTCTTACCCACAAAGAAGAAGGGCAGAATACATTGTTCCCAGAGATGTGAATTGCCCCGGCCATAACGGACGATCTTCAGACGGCTGACATCGTAGCAGTCCTGAATGGGGGCCTTAGGACAGACGATGGTAAACGGCAGTTGTTGTTCCGCCATCGCCTTACACATGTTGTAGGCATAGCGTTCGACACCAGTCATAGGTTGAGTCAGGAAACGGCCGTTGACGTAGAGCATAGGTAGATTAATTTGTATTTACTTCGAGACAAGGAAGGTATGACTCTCGGGTTGGGTATAGTGGTGGAGACTCTTGACGAACAATGGGTAACGATGGTAGCCCATCAACCTGTAGAGTAAATGGAACACGCGATTGAGGATGCTGATCTTCTTGTTATAATCAGACATGTTTTTGGGCGTCAGTTTGTCAATACTTTCCTTGGTGAACATGGACTTTTTTTTCAGGGTGTGATAGAAGGAATGGTCATCGGTAGCGAAGGGATTTCCACTAATGGTGCCTTGCTGCTTGAGACCGTTATAGAGCCGACGATGGAACTGTTCTATTTTACGGCCGTTGTCGTATCGGCCATAGGAATAGTCCTGGGATATGAAAGCCTGAAACGTGTCGCGATGGGCGATGAGGGCATCGCTGTAGACCCGTGTGGCCTGCTCGATGTCTGCATACTGTTCTGGATTTGACAACCGCTGATGAGCAATGACATGCTGTAGCAACAGCTGATAGTCATAGCCGGAGAAATGTACGAAAACCAACTTTGAGGGAGCGGTGTTGCTATCGCTGTGGCGTGGTTTCACCCAGAGGGTATTGTCAGGATGGCGGTAAATCTCACGTTCGAAGAAGTTCCATGGTGCGAGATTCGTGCCAAGGTCTCTCATGACGCAGAGTCTGTCGCCAAGGAATGCCGGTGCCCAGTCCATCCATTTCTGATCGGTAAAGGTGCCGACAGTTCTGTCGCAGAAGGCCTGACTGATGAGCCTGAAACGCCACCATTGCAGGAGTTTCTCCATGTCTTCAGCCTTTCGGATGCCACAGAACCCGAGATTGAACATACCGGTGACATTGATAGCCCACTCGTCTTCGCCCTGATACTGGGGATGAATGTCGGCGACGTGAGGCGTCAGTACCATATCGTATTGGTCGAGAGCCCCGAACAGTTTCGAAAGCGGCGAGAATACATAGATGTCAGGGTCGAAATAGATCACTTTCTCGTAGCTCTGGCTGAAGAAGTATTGGAAGACAGCCGGTTTGATGGCCGTGCAGAATTCTGTCAGGGTGTACTTGAAACTCATGTCCTGCCATTCCTCCGCAGCGTAATTGGTGATCTGCTTGGCGATCAAGACATTTCGAGGCAGGGAAAGACTTCTGGCATCAGCTATTTCGTCGGCCGTGATGATATAGAAGTCTACGTCGTCCTGATGATACTGACCGACGGACAACTCTAAGATCTGTGCCAAGCCGATGTAGTTCTTGGCTACGATGGTGAAGATACAGTTCTTTTTCATCTTTTCGTCGTTGTTATGTCAAATGTCATTCCGTCCTTGATGCCTTTCAGAAACATCTTCAGACGCCCCAGCTTGTCTTCTTCTGCAAAGACAATGCGAATCAGTTTCCACATATAATACTCCTTGAAGATTTTCCGCTTCTCGTAGGCCGTGAACCAATCCTTGTGCTTCCTGTACTTGATCAGATGTGACTTGGTGATGCTATAGGTGCGCTCCCTGCCGTAGTCATTGGTAAACAGATGGAGGAAGCGTGATCTCTTGGGATGTCCTACGGTGTGGTATAGGATACAACAGGTGATACAGGCAATCTGATAGCCGGCTTTTTGTATGCGGATGGCAAGATCGTGGTCTAAGGCATCAAGGGGGAAAGTCTCGTCGGCACCGTCGATGGCGTCGAGAATCTCAATAGGGATGATGGTGCCGGAATTGATGAAGACACGTTTGATATGTATCTCCTGTTGGATGGTCCAGATATCGTTTCCTGCAATATAGGGTACAAAGGCCCATTTGTTGCCTGCCTGGTAGTAGGTCTCCACCTTTTTCCGGAAGAAAGCGAAATCAGCCCATTGGCTATCCTGGTCCATGATCAGAAGCATCTGGAACCCCTGCGTCTTGGCATATTGCCATGCATAATTGATGGCAGGCGCAATACACTCGTTCTTGCCGGTGCTGTGCCAGATGATTTTCCCCTCAGGGTCAGGCAGATACTGACCCACCTTTTGCGGGATCTCCTTTTCAGCAGGGGAATTGTCCCAGATGATCAGCGCGTCAACATCCTTCAGATAACGTAGGATATTATCTGCGGCCTGCTTGGCATCGGGATTGAAGAGTGTGACAATGCCTAGGATTCTATATTCTTTCATACACATGCTTGATTCGTTTGATTAACTGGCCTTTCTTGGTCTGATAGTAGAGCCTGAAGAATTCTTTCATGGCTTGCGGGAAACGGACCATGCCGTAGGCGATCTTGAGACCGATGGCTTGTTCACCACTCCACAGACCACAGGACACACCACCTTCTTGCGAGTAGGCAATAGGTGTCTTGAGTTTGAGATACTGAGACTCTGGAATAGCGAGTAGGAAGATCAGATCGCTGATGATATAGGGCTTGCGGTCCAGATAATCTCCGTAGGTGGTATGCAGCGACCTGCGATAGATGGCGTTCTGATGATGAACTTTCCCCTCGGCTCTGTCCATCACAGCCTTCGAGATGCTGCCGTTGTCGTGTACTACCAGACAGTCGCTATAGAGCACGCTGACTGTGTCGGAGGGGGCAGGAGAGAGGACCTGTGAGATAATGGTGTCGCTGGTCAGTCTGTCGCCGGCATTCAGACACAGAATCCATTCTCCAGTAGCGGCCTTGACGCCCTTGTTGAGCGCATCGTAGATACCGTGGTCTTTCTCGCTGACGAGGGTGGATATCTTGTCACGGTATGGACTGATGGCATCCTGGGTGCCATCACTACTCCCACCGTCGATGATGATATACTCAATCAGCGGATAATCCTGCCGGACCACACTCTGTATGGTGTCGAGAAGCTGATCCTTACAGTTATAGCAGATGGTGATGATAGATAGTTTGTCCATACGCGATCGTTATTTTTGCCAGAGTCCTTTGGCAGTCCCGTTAATGACTTTGAAAGACTGAATGGGGTTGCATATCATGTTGGGAAGCAACGCGATAGAAGTGGCGATGGCCAGTGAGGAGGCATTGCCAATCAGTCTTGTCAGCACAGGAGCCGCAATAAAGAACAGAACCGTTCCCAGCAACGTACAATATAATTGCAGTCTCAGTTTGCCTAGACCATTGAGGATGAAACAGAAGGCAAGGCTGGACACAAGACACATGATGTAGATGGCCATGCTGATGGTGATGGATAAGGGGACGGTCGTGTCAGTCCCGATCCAGAACAGGTAGACTGGTTCTGAGACAACCACCATGATCAGCAAACCTAAGCCGATCAGCAGAATGAACAGGGTGATTTTCCTGAAAGTCTTCTTAATCCATGCGATATCTCCCCGTTCGTAGGCATCGGTCGTCGCACTCCAGATGGGACTGCATACCAAGGTGAATACCAGTATGACCATACTGAAGTATCTGTAGGCTATCTGGTAGGGTGTGACCATCGCTGGCGAGAACCATCGTGAGATCAGGATATTGGCTGAAAGTAAGATGATAGAACTTGCTATCTGGTTGATAAAGAACATGATGCCTAGCGACATCAGTTCAGAGATCATTGTCTTGTCGAACAGTTTGTAGGACGGTCTGATTCGGGAGTATTTGACGTAAAAGGTATAGGGATAGGCCAGGAAGTAAACCAACAACGGCGTACCCAGATTCAGGATGGTGATATATAACAGGGAATGAATCCCGTTGGTATACATCAGCCACGTTCCCAGTAAGATGATGGGATGCCCTGCCGTGACCAGGAAATTGCTGACGGCCGGCAACTGCATTCCAAGAAACACGTTGCCGATTGTCTTCATGATGAAGGTGCTGGAGAACAGCACAACGCCGATGCTCATCACCTCCTTCAGGTTGGGAACGGCATCGGGGGATATGTTCAGCATGGAATAAAGGTCGAGGGCGTAGATGGCTCCTACCAGAATGGCAGCGGCTGGTATCATGATGGCAAACATCAGGATAAAGGTGGTGGAAACCGCTTTCCGGGCATGCTGCCAGTCTTCATGTGCAACATAGGCACTCAGCTTGTTTCTGAGTCCGTTGCCCAGTCCGACGTCAAAGTTCTCTATCCAAAGGAGAATGCTGCTGATGGTAAGCCAGACACCATTCTCGTATTCTCCCAGGCACTTCAGCGTCAGCGGCACCAGGATTAAGGATATGATGCCGGTGAAAGCTCTCAGGAAGAATGAGGCTGCTATATTCTTATAGGCCAGGAGCGTACGGGAATCTAGTTTCGAGAATAACTGCATGCTATTGGGCGTTTCTGGTCTTAAATGATAGTTGAACGAAATCCTGTGTCATCAGGAAGAGGAAGAATGTAAAGCCCGCAACTAGGAAGAACGACTGCAGGAAATTCTCATTATAGAACTGGATGATGATCACTTCCACCAGGAATGTATACAAGCATCGGCAGAGGATATTGCCTTCCCGGAATTTTCTGTAGACAAATCCGAACACGACGCCATAGGCAAATCCGAAGAATGCAACACCTGGTCTTCCGAAATCATTGTAGAAGGGTTGCATGATGGTATACACGTTGGTAATGATCGGCACCGCTACGAAGTCCTGCAAACGTTCGATGGTCTGGAAATGGAATCCCAGTCTGTTGATATAAGGATATACGGCATTGAAAGTATTGGGTCCCCATTGGTCTGTGATGGTAATCCGGAGATGGTCGAAGGCCACGAGCGGCGATGTGACATACATGCCGAAGAAGTCAATGAACGTCATCGACTCCGCATCGCTGGAGGTGTCTTCCTTGGCCATGTTGAAGAAGAAGAACAACAGGATGGTGGAAAGGAGGGTAACGCCAATGGTGGTGATACGGATTACCTTTCTTTCATACAAGACAAACAGCGAACCTAGGATCATAACCAGTATTCCACTCTTTTCCATCATGGAGAACTCGATAATGAGGTTAAGCAGGACAATGGCAGCCAATTGGTATTTCGATATTCTTGGATAGAGCCAGATGCCTACAAAGAAGAGGGCGTAATTGATGCTCTGCGTGTAGTTCAGGATGCCGGACGTCAGGGTCTCGTGTACGGCCAGCAGTCGGATGTTGTAGAGCAGATTGTCGATGTCAAACTGGCTGACCACGTTCCAGATGGTTTTCGCATAGGCGATGGTCATGATGATGGATATGACAAAGAGTGAGTGGAACAGCCAGAGGTTGGCAGGTATGGGCTCTTTGAAATTCACTTCATGGTTTTTCTCATCCTGACACAGCCAGTAGGCGATGATGGAAGCCGGCAGGAAGGTGATGATCCACAGGATAAAACAGCTGATGAAATTGGGTCCTATGGGGTCCAAGGTGCCTTGTATCAGGTATAGCAAAATGTCGGCTGTCCAGATGCAGAGGGCCAGATTCCATGGCGAAAAGAAATCACCGTAGTCAAACCGCATCTTTTCCTTTTGATGGCTCTTAAACAGAAAGTACCCTTTTGTCAGCACCAGAGCGATAAAGACGAAAGGCAGCAGATAGCTGGCCAGATGTGAATTGTCCTTGAGTGGCACGGAATTGTTCTGAATCACGGCAAACGACAAGTGAGAACGTTGCTTTAAAGCTTCCTGACGAGCATATTCCTCGGTGGCCTTCTGGTAGAGCGCATAGGCTGTCTTTGATTCATTCTCAAGTGCCTTCTCCTGTTGCTTGAGCATATTGGTGCTGATGTTGACATGGCTGTCAACAAACTGTCCGTAGCGGTCGATGGCTTGCCGGTATTTTGCTTTTGTTACGGCCACTTCCCTTTGTGCATTGTGCAGGGCAGAGTCAACAATGGTGTGGCGGTGCCGGGTAATCATCTGTTGTAGCAATACCGTCACGCTGTCCAGCATCAGGGAGGCAACGACCGGGTCGCTGTCTGTAAAACTGATGGTGAGTGTTTCCTGACGACTGCTGTAGTTATAGTTGATGGCGTCAATGATAGCCTCTGTCGTATCTTCTTTCCCGAGATACGTCCCATAGGTGATGCCCTTTCCCGGCACCTGCATGTGGGCAATCTGTCGTGCGAAATCCGTTGTCTGCAGTACCTTACTATAGATGGCCATGTCGTTGATGCCCGTATTAGCACCGCCCATGGCATTCTTCAGGTGTGCCTTGATGCTATTGAAACCTATGGCGAGTTCTGTCTCTTTGTATTCGTCGCTGACCTTGGTGATGGCGGTATATTCCTTAGGTACGCAAAGCCACACCACGATAGCGAGTAGTGTGGCGATGATGGTAACAAGAATATAGGGATGCCTTTTCAATATTTAAATGTTTATGAACTGTTTGCGATTCTTCCATGCCAGCATACCGACGCGCACCATGAAACCCAGGAACATCCAGATGATGAGTGTCACAATCTTCGGACGACTACTGTGCTTGATAGGAACCGTGGCTTCCTGCACAATGGTGAAGGCGGGTGTACGCTCCTGCACCTTGGCAATGGCCAGTTGCCGCTGCTCCACCACTTGCTGGTAGATGTTGTATTTCAGTTGCATGTCATTCTCCAACTCGTCCATTTTCGACTGAACGGACTGGAGTACCACCTTGCTGTTGGCATCGCCGAAACTGGCATATTTCTGGCGGGCCTTTACATATTCCTTATAGGCTTCGTCAAACAGTTTCTGCATATACTCCATGTCGATCCGGGCTTTCTTTGTGCGGTAGTCGGTAATGGTGTGCTGCAGATGCATCTGGGCAGAGTCGGCTACTGTGGCTGCGATCTGCGGGTCCTGGTCTTCTACGACAATCGTGATCACATTGGTCTTCTTGTCCACCGAACATTCCATCTTGCCACCAATGGCTTTGGCTATCTCGTCCTCTTTCTTCGTCAGATGCTTGGGGTCTACCTGATGGTCTGTCTTCGCTCCTTCCTCGCTCGACAGCTTCTCCATCAGTGTTGCCAGCCAGCTTTGCGGATAACTGTAGAAAGCTTGTTTCTGGTGATTCTCCAAATAGTCATAGTAGGTGTATGTCTCGCCCGTCTTGCTCTTGGTCACCTTGACTGGGAACATGCCTACGATGAAGGATGTCGATCCCATCAGGTCGGGATAGATCTCAGGGTAGAGGGCATCGCCGGTCTGGCCTATCTTCATGTTCATGCCCACCATAGCCGCCAACGAGGAGATGCTTCCTGAGAAGCTGCTACCGGATTCCTCTGGTGCGAGGATGACGGTCGACTTGTAGATCTTCGGTGTGGCGAACGCCAGAATCACGCCGATGACACCGGCAGTAAATGAATAGATGCAGATCTTCCGGAAGTCGGCTTTCAGTAGCCTGATGACCTCAACGAGGCTGATATCGATGATTTTCTTCTTCTCTTCCATAGCCATTTACTTAATCAGGTTGGCAATTGTGGCTATCATCGTTGCGATAGAGGCGGTGCTGGTACCGATGCTGAGCCATTCGGTCAGCCCGAGTCCGCGACGGCGGGCTTTGGTGGGCACCACAATCTGACAGCCGGGTCTCGGCTTGTGCTTCCGGTCTGCCTTCGCCACCATACCGTTCATGTAGATGATGATGGTCTGGCTGCGCTTACCCGATGAACTTACACCACCGGCCAGGTCGATATAGTAGTCGGCCTTCTCACCGGCCTTATAGCGAACAGTATTGGGGTAGAGCACCTCACCGTTGATGCTCACGGTACTGGTGTAGCGCGGCACCACGATACGGTCGCCCTCACGCAGATAGGGGTCGTCGTCGCTGCCGGGGTTGGCTAATGCCTTGTCCAGCTCGATGGCGACGGGGAAGGTGGTCAGCGTCAGGAGTTTCTTCACGTCTATGGAGTCATTGCCCGAGTTACGCTGGGCGGTGCGGAGCATCGTCTCCATCATCTCACGCTCTTCCTGCGTCATCTGACGGAGCAGCTTGGCACCCTCAGGATAGGCGCGCTTGGTCAGTCCGCCGGCTTGCTTGATCATCTCGCTCAGGCGTTGGTTGCTGCTGGTTAGTGTGTAGTTGCCCCTGAACTGCACCTCACCCTCGATGGTGATATTCTGCTGTTCGTTGTAGTTGGGACTGCGACGGATATAGACCTCATCATAAGGCTGCAGGGTGAAAGGCGCTTCTCCTTGCGGGATTGTGAAGTCGGGATTCAATGCGAAGCTATAGGTGAAAGCCAATGTATCTCCGGCCTCCGTGGCATCGGGCTCGATGATACGGCGCGAGACATCGACTTTGGCCAATGAGGCGGCATTGGTCAGTCCACCCGCCTGAAGCACCAGATCTTCGATGGTTTCGTTGGATGCAAATTTATAAACACCCGGGTAGTTCACCTCTCCGTGGATTGTGATCGTTTGGTCTTCCTTCTCCTCTTCGCGGCTTCCCACGTAGATCACGTCCTCATTCTTCAGTTCGATGTCTGGCACGTTTCCTTCCAGTATGCCAACGATATCCACGCTCTTCACCTCCAGCGTCCGGTCTTTCTTCATGCGGTGCATCACAGCATGTTGTCCGATGGCGTTCTCTGTCAGTCCGTCGGCAGCTTCTATCAGGGTCTTGACGGTACAGATCTGTCCGCCCACCTGATACATGCCGGGACGGAACACGGCACCCTTCACCTCTACCGTGTTCTGGTAACGGTTCAAGGTGGAGTCTACGCTAACGGAGTCCTCGTCCATCAGTTTGAAGTCGTTCAGGTCAAACTCGCCTACGTTGAACACCGAGTACATCTGTCCCGCCTTGCGATGGATGCGGATGGCCTTCGTATAGGCATCGCCCGTGAACCCACCGGCATAGCGCAGCAGGGTAGCGGCGCTCTCGGTCTTCTTCATCTCGTAGAACATCGGTCGTTTGATCTTACCGGCGATGTTCACCAGGGCCTCATAAGGTCCTACGGTCACAATGTCATTGTCTTGCAGACGCACATCCCCTGTCAGTTTGCCGTTGAGCAGGAAGTCATACACGTCGACGTTCGACAGCAGTTTGCCATTGCGATACACCTTCACGTTTCTCAGTGTACCGATCTCGTTGGGTCCGCCCGCCATATAGAGCGCGTTATACACGGTGGCAAAGGCCGACATGGTATAGGTGCCCGGTGCTTTCACCTCACCCATCACGCTGATGGTGATGGTGCGCGTCTGGCCTACGGTCAATTCGATGCGCGAGCCCTGGAATCTGGCACCTAGCACATTCTTCAGCTTGGCCTTGGCCTGACTTACGGAGAGTCCGCCCAGTTGTATCAGCCCGATGTCCTCTATGGTCACATAGCCGTCAGGCGAGACCGTCTCTGTGATACTCTCCTGCGAGGCACCCCAGATGTCGATGTTCACCTCGTCGCCAGGACCCAGTCGATAGTTCTGCGGCGTGGCCAGGTTCATGCTGCTTTCAAAGGTCAGGTCCTTATTGTTAAACACGTCGTGTCCGAATATCTTGCGCTTGGGCTCCTTCTCCTTGTCCTCGTCGCCGTAGAAATATTTCAGCGAGTCGGGCATCATGAAGTCCACGGCATCGTCGAAGTCATTGAACTCCTTGTCGTTTTCGTCATAGGTGTTCTGTTTTGTCTTCTTGCGGCCATCCTTCACACGGTAGGGCGACACATTGCGCTTCTCCTTGTCTACGATGTCCTGTCGCTTCTCGCCGTTGGCCTCGCGCATACGCTTCTTCACATCCTTCGAGCCTGCTGTGATGTCCTCGGCGCCCAGGGCTCCGTTCTTCATCTGGCGCTCATACTTTTTGCGCAGGCGTTGCAGTTGCTCCATGGTCACGCCGCGCTGCATGAGTTGTGTCACAATCTGCTGTCGTGACACGCCTTTGGCGTTCTGTTCAATCACGTAGTCCATCACTTGGTTATCGGTCATGCCCGACTGTGCCCATCCTGTAGCAGCCATGAGCAGCAGTGATATCGTTAGCGTTGTAAGTCTTTTCATATCTTCTTTTGCACGTACATTATATATAATATAACACGATATGTGTCGGATTATTGCATAAATCTCGGCAAAGGTATCACTTTTTTTCCAAAAAACTTGCATTTATGGAGAAAAGTTGATATCTTTGCACCGAAATTACGACGATTTCGTATCTGGGGTTGACTGGATTTGACAGCGGGTAGAGATGGTACGTAAGCACGCGGAGGCTCGTTGGCTACCTCCTAAAACCGAGTGAACAAAAAATTAATTGGCAACAATGAGTATGCTCTCGCTGCTTAATCGAAGTACAGTAGATTGCTAGCTTAATTCCACTACAAGGTAGAGGAACGAGACGTCGCTCCGAGGATGTTGTTCCGAATCCGAAGATCCAGCGGCGCAGGTTAAATCGGAAATAGTCTCTGTAGGCTCCGATGCAGGGATGAGATTTAGGAGCTAAGGCATCAGTTGGTGGTCCAGGTCTTGCTGCTGCTCGAAAACCGAAGGCTGGAATAAGCGTGTAGAAAGCGTATGGTTTCCCTGTTTGGACGAGGGTTCGACTCCCTCCAGCTCCACAATAGTTCTCCCACGGGGGGAGGACGTTAACTTTAAAAATGATTCATTATGAAAAGCAGATTGCTTTCCAACGTTTTTACGTTGATGATGTTGACGGCTGTCGTGTCGTCGTGTGAGAAAATGGCACTTTCTGAGAGTGCCCAGTCAGAGAACGGTGAAAAGGGAAATGTTGTGTTGAGGGTGACGCAGTTCGAACAGACGCCTTTCGATGCAAAGACCCGAGCCAACCTGGAAAGCGTGTGTACGCGGCTTTGTTTTCATATCTATGATGAGGATGGCGTTCGTCAGAAGTATGTTAATCAGAAACAGGAAGATGCCAATTTTGGTACCGCATCGTTCTCTTTGGATGAAGGACACTATATTTTAGTGGTTGTGGGACATAGCGCATCCTCGAATCCGAGTTTCAGTGCCAATGAGAAGGTGAGTATCTCTGGCAGCAACCTTGGCGATACCTTCTGGTGCTGTGAAGAGTTTGACGTTGGAGAGGGCGAAATTGAACTCCGTCTGATATTAAAGCGCATTGTTTCATTGTTAAGATTCATTCCGACTGATGAAAAGCCGGAGAATATGAATCAGGTGATATTCTCATATAAGGGAAGCAAGGGTTCTTTCAATGGGCTGACTGGTTATGGCAGCACGAATACCAAACAGACAATCACGCTGGATGTGGAACCTGATGCAGAACAATATGAGTTTTATATGATTCCCAGCTCAGATGACGATTTGCTTGATATCAAGATGAATACCTATTATATTGAGAACGATGGAAAGATACATAGCCTGACAGAAAAAGAAATCAGTCAGGTGCCTGTTCGACGGAATTGTATCACGATTTGCCGTGGCAGTCTGTTCGACGGGAGCAGCTCATCCCAATCAGTCTTTATCACGATTACCGTGGATACTGATTGGGATGAGAATATAGTTCATGAATTCTGAAGTGCAGACTTGTGATCCTACTTATGATGCTCCTTCATATATTCACGCGGGGACATGCCGTAGACGCTCTTGAAGAGGGTGGAGAAGGATGTCGGATTGGAGAAACCGCATGCGTAGACCACCTCCGTGATGTTCATATTCTGCGTGGTCAGAAGGTTGGCGGCCTGTTTGAGGCGTAGGGTGCGGATGAAGTCGTGGGGCGTCTGGCCGGTCAGTTCCTTCATCTTGCGGTGGAGGTGGACTCGGCTGATGCCTACCTCTTCGGCAATCATATCGACGCTGAGGTCGGAGTTGTTCAACTGCTTGTTGATGGTGGTCATGATGCGGTCGAGCAGTTTCTCGTCGGGTGATTTGACCTTTACATCCTCCATCTGTTCCTCTAACTGCTCGGTGCGGCCATATTTCTGGCGCAAAAGAGTACGGGCATGGATATGGTTGGCAATGGTGCGACGAAGGATGTCCATGTTGAATGGCTTGACGATATAGGCATCGGCACCGGTCTCCAGACCTTCCAGCTTGTCCTCATCGCGGTTCTTGGCGGTCAGCAGGATGACCGGCAGATGGTTGGTCTGGGGATTCAGCTTGAGCTGGGTACAGAGAGTATTACCGTCCATCTCGGGCATCATGATATCGCTGATGACGATGTCGGGATGGGTGCGGTAGACCTCTGCCAGGGCTTCACGACCGTTGGTACAGCTGTGGATGTCGTAGTCGGCCGACAGTTCCTTGGTGAGGTAGTCGCGTATCTCGTCGTCGTCCTCGGCGATGATGATGGTGGCTCGTTGCTGGAGACTCTTCTCGGGCTGCAGTTCCACGGGGGGCTCGTCTTCTACCTCCATGATGTCTGCCAACTCGGCTGTGGCGGTCTCTTTCTCCTCGATCATCTCTTCCGGGCGCAGATGGGCATTGCCCAACGGTATGCTCACGATAAACTCGCAGCCTTGCTCCAGATTATGGGCCTTGATGACACCGTAATGGAGTTCGACGAGCGAGCGCGTCAGGTCGAGACCGATGCCAGTACCGAAGTTGCGGTCGTTGGTGCTGGACGGCGTCTGATAGAAGCGTTCGAAGATACGGTCGAGTTTGTCCTCGGGAATCTTCTCACCGTTGTCGCTGATGGCAATAGTAGCGTTCTGACTGTCGTGGGTAATCTTAATGTCGATCTTACCGCCTGTAGGGGTAAACTTAAAGGCGTTGGAGAGAATATTGAAGATGACCTTGTCGAAATTCTTCCGATCGATCCATACTGGCAGGCGGTCGGTGTCATGTTCGAAGCCGAGCGCGATCTGTTTCGACTCTGCCTGGTGCTTGAACATGTTGTGGATATCTTCGGTAAATGCAATCAAGTTGGTTTCCTGCATCCGCATCTGCATCATGCCCTTGTCAATCTTACGGAGGTCCATCATCTGGTTGATGAGGTTGAGGATGCGTTCTGCGTTGCGCTTGATGGTGAGGTAGACATTATGGCGCTGGGGGTCGGCGTCTTGTTTCATCAGCGAGAGCAACGGGGTGATGATGAGCGTCATAGGGGTGCGGATCTCATGGCTGATGTTCATGAAGAACTTCAGCTTGGCTTCGCCCATCTCCTCGGCATGGATATGCTCCTGGATACGCAGACGGTCTTTCTCCTTCCTGCGACGGCCGATGATGTATTGCCAGAGAAGGGCTCCCAGGATGACCAGATAGAGGAAATAGGCCCAGGCGGAACGATACCACGGGCTGTGGATGATGACCGTGAAGCTTTTCTCGGGTGTTGACTGGCCGTTACGCTCGGCCTTGACCCTGAAACGGTAGGTGCCGGGAGGCAGATGGGTAAAGGTAATCTCATTGACACCAGGTTGCAGACGGTTGTAGGCCTCACCATTGATGCTATATAAATAAGATATGTGTTCAGGGTTGTCGTAGGTGAGTGTTGAGAACTGGATGGTGAACGTATTGTCGTGTGAGGCCAGTTGGAAACGGTTGGCCGCAATGACGGTCGTGTCGCAAATCTGATAGCCGTCGGATTGCGACGAGCTGTTGATGGTTACGCCATTGACGATAAAAGATACCAGACCCACCTTGGCATCCCATTGCGATTGTTGTATCAGTTCTGGATGGAACCAGGTGATGCCGCCGACGCCACCGAAGAGCATCAGGCTGCGCTCGGGGCCGTTAATGGCGCAGGAGGCACCGTCGGAGAACTCGTTCGACTGCAGACCGTTGTCGACGAAATAGCTTCTGGTCTGACCTGTCTTTGGAGCCAGACTACACAAACCGTGGTCGGTGGCTATCCATAGCACGCCTTGTCCGTCTTGCTCTATAGAGGCGATGCCGTTGTCGGCCAGTCCTTTTTCTGTTGTATAGTGCTGCAGTTCTTTTTTCTGGAGGTCGTAGCTGTACAGACCATCGTTGGTGCCGATCCATAGCAGGCCGTTGTATTCCTTGGCTACTCGTGTGGGTGTGCCGTAATTCAAGCAGTTCTTACCAAAGACATTGGTCCAGCTCTCTTTTTCTACGTCCAGACAGCAGACGCCCATTGTGGTGGCCACATAGAGACGCTTGCCGTCGGGTGAGAATGACAGCGTGGAGATATAGTCGTTGACGATACAGTCAAGGTTCCTGTCGGTCTCGGCTTTCTCGTTGGTGACATAGGCTTTTTGCTGGTTTGTGCCAAGGTTGATGCGCAGCACGCCCTGTCCCATGGTGGCTATCCAAAGTTCGTTGGTCTTAGAAACGGCAAAGCCGAAGACGCTGATGTTCGGAAGCTGGGGGTATTTGTGGTAACTCTTCCCGTCGGCATCGATGTAGCCGAAGCCCTCACCGTAACTGCCCACCCAGATACGTCCGCTGGGGTCTTCACCAAGACTCATGACGGAACCGGGGAAATTCTCCTTGTAATGTCGGAGCAGACGGTGATCGGGAGTCAGGCAATAGAGGCCGTCCTTGTCGGTACCCACCCAGCAACGGCCTTTGCTGTCGATAAGGGTGCTGATGACGCAGGCCTGACCGATATAATTCTGTTTGTCGAGTTTATAGCCCATGTAGCTGAATTCGGAGATCTGCATGGGTTGCATGAAGATACCTTTCTGCAACAGTCCCAGCCATACGTTGCCACCGGCGTCTTCTGCGATGGAGTAGACCTTGCTCATGCTCAAATCTACATCGCGACAGAAGTACGGATTGTCCTCCAACCTGCCACTTTTCGGATCATAGATGGCCAGTCCCATACCGTCGTAGCCAAACATCATCTTGCCGTCGCGCCGGCAATAGATGGCAGAGATGTGCTTATGGCCTGTGACATCGATATGTTTGAAGTCGCCACCTTTCGCCGGGCGGATGAATACGCCTTGGTTCGAGGTTCCTAGGTAGAGATTGCCGTCATTGTCGAGACCTAGCCTGCGCATCGTAGACCGTTCGGCATCAGTGTTAAAATATCGCCTGACGTTCTTGCCATCGTATTCCAACAGTCCCTGATCGCCGGTAACCAGCCAGATGTGTCCCTCTCGGTCTTCTTCAATGGCATTAATGGTATGGATATCGGCTAGGGGACCGTCCTCCTGTCGGGCATGGCTGCGGTCTGTCACCTTCAGCAGACCATGTCCGGAAGTACCAGCCAATATTTCACCGTTTTTCCGGAGCAAAAAGCATGTCATGTAACATGGCACAATGTTTCCATCGAGGTCTTTTACCTCTATATCATAGAAGCGATTGCCGTCGTAAGTCTGAAATGCACCATACATACCCATGTAGAACAGACCATTCTTGTCTTGTATCATGCAGTTGACATAGTTACTGGCCATGCCGTTCTCTATCTCCTGTTCCTTTTTTAATATATGGAACTTGTAACCATCGTATTTATTAAGGCCATTTCGGGTGGCAACCCATATAAAACCGTCATGATCCAAGTAAACCTGGCTCGTGAAACTACTCGATAACTGTTTGTCTGCATCAAAGAGCTTGCCTGTCTGGGCAAACATAGTTAGTGCATGAATAGTCAGTAATATAGTGATGTACTTACGTAACATTGTTTTCGAAAAATAACATTTTTGTCAATTTCTGTGCAAAGATAGGGTATTTTTTTGTAACTTCCAAATAAATGATACATTTTCTTAAGTTTATGATGCATAAAATAGAGTCTGTTTGAAAAATAAAGTGTAATTTTGCAGCGAAATTATTGATGTAGACAGTTTTTTAGGTTAGTTATATAGTTAGTAGTTAGTTTGGAAGAACCTTTGGTTTAATCACCATGGAACCATTTTAGAACTTTACATTGTTTTGGTAAAAGCCCGGACTTGTGAAAGCCCGGGTTTTTTATTGAAAAGCTTGTGAACTAAAGGTTTATATTGAAACCTTTTTTAAAACCCTTGAAACAAAAAACAAAGGTAATATAATAATAATGTTGTAATTTTGCAGCCAAATGGAATTAAAACGAAATGAAACGATGAAAAAGAACATTATTCTCTTTGTTTCGCTGCTGATGATCCTGTTTGCTTCCAACAGCATGATGGCTCAGCAGCGCAGACCTATTGATTCTCAACATCCCCTTTGGCTGATTCATGTTGATGTGTGGAATTCTGCTGATCCGCAGAAGATCATTGATCTTATTCCCGACGACATCAAACCCTATGTCTGCATGAATCTCTCGCTGTCGTGTCAATATGACAAAGACTTGAATATGTATCGTATGCCACGTTGTGCTGTCCGTACGTATAAGTCGTGGGCTTCGGTATGTCAGAAGAATGGTTTGTGGTTTACTTGTCAACCTGCTTCTGGCGGTCACACCCACATTCAAGATGATGATCTGGAAACCTTTGAGTATTTCTTTAAAGCCTATCCCAATTTCCTCGGGTGGAACTATGCAGAGCAGTTCTGGGGCTTCGATGAGGGCGGTGATGAGAGTAGCAGTACGCAGACCTCACGAATTGAATTATTCTCAAAACTAGTTCCCATGCATCACAAGTACGGTGGTTTTCTCACCATTTCGTTCTGTGGCAACATCTGGAGTCATGGTCTGAATCCTATGGGTATGATGAAGCGTAACTCAAAGCTGCTGCAGGCATGCAAGGATTATCCTGAAGCTTGTTTATGGCTTTATAAATACACAACGAGCAGTTGTTGGTATGCCAATGAGAGCGTTACCTGGGGACCCTTCGTCAGTGGTTTGGCCAAAAATTATGGTGTACGCTATGATAACTGCGGTTGGAACGGAGCTCTTGATACCGTCTTAGGGGAAAAACACGGCAAGCTGTACCCTGGTGCTGCTGGTATCGGCACGGTGATGGAGCAGTGCTGTGTCAACGGTGGTGCCGTGTGGGATGGCCCCGAGTTGATATGGACAGAAGATTTCCAGAATCTGAACAATTCGACGATCGACGGTTATACGCGCCGTAATTGGGGCACCTTCCCGAATTTTCGAGGGGCGTGGATGGATATGTTCCGCCAGATTATCAACGGTCATCTCTATATTCCTTCTCGTGAGGAGGTGGTAGGCAACATCAAGATTGCCATCCAGAATAATGTAAGTAGCGGGAGCGACGAAAATAAGTATGCTGTTTGGGGTAGTCTCTATGATGGACTCTATAAGCAGACAGATCCTTTCAACCGTGGTAACGGACAGTGGATGGACAACCTGTGCTATTTTAAGAAGACAGGTCGTTACGGCACCATCCCTCTTGTTCTTGGCTTCTATGACGATGTGGCCAAGGCCATTCCTGTGCAGTTGAAAAAATCAGCTTACCAGAGCACATCACAGACCAAGAAGGTCAACGATTTCAATGCCCAGTACCCAGAGGTGTCGAAGGGTGACCTCTTTGTCAATCGCTACCGCAACCACTTGGTTACATACACGCCTTATTCTTATCTGAACAAGAAGAAGTCGGCTACGGCAGACATACCGTTGCGTTACAATTCCTGTGATTCGATGAAACTGAACTATGGCAAACTATCGAGTGGTCATATCCGTGAGTATGCCGATAGTATCGTTTTCTACCTGAATAACTACCGCAGTGATACCACCTCTACTCAGACTGACAAAACTGATATTATAACTATCACTGGTGTGGTAACGGCATCGTGCTCAGTGAAGAAACATATCACCAATGCTAAAGGTCAGTCTGCTACCGTAACGGGTAAACTGGATGAGGAGGCGCATACATACACCGTTAGTGTAAAGCACAATGGCCCGGTAGATGTCACCATCAACTGCACTGGTTCAGCCACAGAGCGTTTGACCGATGTACTCCCTGCAGATACACTTCCCATACCCCAACAGCCAGAGTCGTTTGCCGGTCCCATTGTGATTGAGGCTGAGAATATGGACTACAAGGGTGTGAAGAACGTAGCACTCACGCATTCCGGATGGTGCGCACCCGACTATGCTGAGTTTGCCGGCATGGGTTATGTTGAGATGGGGTCCAATACAGGTGCGGCGCTTCGTCACCAGCTGAAACTGCAGCAGGGTGGTGACTACGACATCCTTATTCGCTATTGTAACACCACAAAATCAGGCAATATCAAGGTTACGGTGAACGGCAAGGCTGCCACGGTGGCTTGTGAGAAGGTGGCTAAGAACAACTGGCAGAAGCTGAAGGTCCCCGCTCAACTCAATGAGGGAAGCAACGACCTCATCATCGCCAACACCGGTGGCACCGGCCTTGTTATCGACCAGGTGATTTATATGCCTGTTGGCACTCCGGCTGAGAAATTCCACGTCACTGTGAGGGAGGATAGTCGAGGCACTGTTACACCGAATGTCAGCGAAGCGGCTGAAGGTGATACCGTCACCCTTACTGTCAACGCTAAGGAGGGCTATCAGCTTAAGCAGCTACGCGTCGTCAATTCTGTCTACTATACCATGGCCAAGACTATCAATGTTACTGATAAGGGTGAGGTGACCTTCGTGATGCCTGATGACAATGTCACACTTCAGCCTGTATTCGGCATTGATTCCGGTGATAGTAATCAGTCGGGATATGTGCTTGACTATACCACCGTGGTCAACGGCACCATCCCCGAAGGATGGCGTACCGCCGATGGTACTGACATTCACGAGTATCCTAGTTCTTATGGTCAGGGCTCGCGGACAATGGTGGGCTTCGGTGGCTATCAGGGAAAAGGCCTCTATTGGCGTAATACCTGTGCAGAATATGGTCGTCAGAATGCATTCCCGCTCAACCTTGAACCTGGTAATTATAAACTGACTTGGGCTATGGCAGCCTGGAAGGAGACTCCCAAGTATAAGGCTTCTGTCCTTTCTTCCACAGGTACTGAATTAGCTGCCTCTGCTGTTTTTACAGCCTCGCCAAATGCCGGTGGCAGTACTTCTGCAAATCTTGCTTCGGCAAAGAAGCAGGAATTGGATTTTACTGTCAGTGAAAAAGGCCAGTATATCATCAGCTTCCAGGCTGCAGGGAGTGGTTATCAGGAGTATCTTCTTCTTGACTGCCGCGTCACCATGGTTGGAACAAGTATCGGGCTTGTCAATAACACTAATGAAGAATCTATTACGATCTACGATCTGCACGGCCGTCGCGTCGGTAGCGAGGCAAGGGGCGTGCTGATCCTACGTCAAACTGACGGGACAACCCGAAAGATTTTCAGATAATAATATATATAATAAGGTGTAGATATGAAACATTTTCGGAGCGCCATCCTTATGGCATCAATGTTAGTATGTGGTAGCATCGTAGCTGCTGAAAAGCGATTTGCAAGTCCCGACGGCAAGCTGGTCGTGACGGTGAGTGATGAGGGTGGACAGCCCGTTTATCAGGTGAGTCTGGGTGAGACAGTGTTCCTGCAGCCCTCGAAGTTGGGATTGAACACGAACATCGGCGACCTGACATCGGGGCTGACGATGAAGGATTGTCAGGTGCGAACGGTCAACGATACATATTCGTTGAAGACCACCAAGCAGAGTCAGATTACTTACGAAGCCACCGAGGCTGTGTGCCAGTTCGTGCAGAATGACCGTCAGGTGCTGGATGTGATCTTCCGTGTCAGTAACCGTGATGTGGCCTTCCGTTACAAACTCTATCCGAGACGGGCTCGTGGCGGGGAAACACTAGTGGCAGTTATCACGGGCGAGGCCTCTGGCTTTGTACTCCCAGAGGGCACAACGACGTTCCTCTGTCCGCAGTCGAAGCCGATGGGTGGCTTCGCACGTACCTCACCCAGCTACGAAACCAGCTACACCCTCGATGATCAGATGGGTAAGAATGGCTGGGGCGAAGGGTATAGCTTCCCCTGCCTCTTTAAGAATGGGGATAAGGGTTGGTTGCTCATCTCCGAGACGGGCACCGACGGTAGTTATGTCGGCTGTCGCCTGCTGAACGAAGGTGGGGCAAATTACAAGATTGGCTTCCCCCAGGCTGGTGAGATGAATGGTCATGGTAGCACTTCCGCTGCCGTCAGCCTACCTTACGAGACCCCTTGGCGTACCATCACCCTTGGCGCCACGCTTGCCAACATCGTTGAATCGACCGTTGCCAACGACCTTGTGCAGCCTAAGTTCCAAGCTTCTAAGGACTATACCTACGGAAAGGGTTCCTGGTCGTGGATCATTGGTATGGACTCCAGCTGTAATTTCGATGAGCAGAAACGCTATATTGATTTCTCTGCTGCCATGGGTTGGCGCTCTGTGCTGGTCGATGCTCTTTGGGACAAACAGATCGGTTATGAGAAGATGGAGGAGCTGTCACGCTATGCCCAGTCGAAGGGTGTAGGACTTTTCCTCTGGTATAACTCCAACGGTGCATGGAACGATGCTCCGCAGTCGCCGAAGGACAAGATGGACAAGTCGCCTGCCCGTCGCAAGGAGATGGCATGGATGCAGAAGAACGGTATCCTTGGCATCAAGGTTGACTTCTTCGGTGGCGACAAACAACCCATGATGCAGCTCTACGAAGATATCCTCACCGATGCCAACGAGTTCGGTATCCAGTGTATCTTCCACGGTTGTACCTTGCCGAGAGGGTGGGAGCGTATGTATCCCAACTATGTGGCTTCGGAGGCCGTCCTGGCTTCTGAGAACCTGCACTTCGGACAGGGTGCCTGCGATGCTGAGGCTACGAATGCCTGTACCCATACTTTCATCCGCAATGCCGTGGGTTCGATGGACTTCGGCGGATCGACGCTCAACAAACACTACAATGCAGACAACCAGCACGGTACTATCCGTCGCACCAGCGATGTATTCGCCTTGGCTACTGCTGTGCTCTTCCAGTCGAGTGTGCAGCACTTTGCGATGGCACCCAACAACCTGACCGATGCTCCTGAATGGGCCGTACAGTTCATGAAGGATGTGCCTACCACCTGGGATGAGGTGAAGTTCATCGATGGCTATCCCGGTAAGTATGCCATCATTGCCCGTCGTGCTGGTACAAAGTGGTTCATCGCCGGCATCAGTGCCCAGAAAGAACCCCTCAAGACCAAACTCGATCTTAGTCCGTTCTTTAAGAAAGGCTCCATCGTCACTACTTATACCGATGATGCCAGCCTTGCTGGCAGCACCAAGAATCTGAAAGTAGCCTCTAAGCCCGTTGCCGTGACCATCCCTGAGAACGGTGGACTGGTGATTGTGGGTGACATGTAATGCTGATTAGGTGGATCATACGAAGACTCCCCATTTGGGTGACTCTCATCGGACTTCTTTGTCCGGTGAGAGCCATTTCGCAGGCTCGTCTCGACAGCATCCGACAGATGCTTGAGAATGCGCCTGTTCAGGAGAAAGTCTATCTGCACCTCGACAATAATTGTTATTACAAGGGCGATACCATTTGGTATAAGTCTTATGTGGTGCGTGCCGATAACCTTGACTATACCGACATGAGCCGTATCCTCTATGTGGAACTGCTCTCGCCGGATGGCCTAGTGGTGGAACGGCAGAATATCATCGTGTCGCCAGACGGCTATGGCGATGGTAACTTTGTCCTGAAGGACTCGCTTTACTCTGGCTATTATGAACTCCGTGCATACACCCGCTGGATGCTTAACTTCCGGGTGACGGAACATAACTATGGTCGTAAGGACCGTGAGTATTTCTATAACAAAGAGATGGCTCGCGATTTCTTCCGCCAGTTCGGTACGGTCTATAGTCGTGTGGTACCGGTCTATGAGCGTCCGGATTCGGCAGGTGACTATTCGCAGAAATATATCGTCAGTCGACCGAAGACCCGCATCGAAAAAGAATTGAAGGAAGACCTTCTGGTGAATTTCTATCCAGAGGGTGGTCATTTAGTGGCAGGCACACGGTGTCGTGTTGCCTTTGAGGTGCACGACGAGGAAGGTCAACAGATTGATATCGAAGGTGCTGTGCGTGTGGGTGATAGGAACGATAGCCTGCGCATCCATACCACCCATCAGGGACGTGGCGTATTCACGGTCGATGTACCGCAGGATGGAAGGCTCCGCGCCCGCTTCACTTATCATGGTAAGGACTACCGCTTCGATCTGCCGAAGGCCGAAGCGGTGGGTTGTGCCCTACGCCTCGATGCCACCGGCTCTGAGCTCACCGCCGAACTCAGTCCTCAAGGCTTTCCTGTAGGCCGCAGTTTTGCTGTGGCAGTTCTCTGTCGCGGTGTACTGAAATCGTTCCGGACCATCGCTGGTGGCGGACGCATCAACCTCAACACCTCTCTTTTCCCGACAGGCGTCAACGATCTCATCGTGCTTGACGAGGACGGCCGTTTGTTGGCCGATCGTCTGTTCTTCGTCAATCATCACGACTATGATCTCCAGCCGGTAACCGTCAGTGGCCTGCAGAGTGAATACCAGCCTTTCGAAGCCGTAAATCTTCAGTTCCAAGCGCCTGCTGATATGAAGCATATCTCCATTTCCGTGCGTGACGGGGCTAACGAAGAACTGACCTACGATACCGGTACGATTATGACTGACCTTCTGCTCTCCAGTGAACTGAAGGGTTTTGTGGCCTATCCTGACTATTATTTTGAAGCCGATGATGCTGAGCACCGTCAGACCCTTGATCTGTTGATGATGGTACAGGGCTGGCGCCGCTACGATTTCGCCGAGATTACCAGTGGCGAAAAGCTTCGTTATGAGCCCGAACAGTACATGACTGTCGAAGGCAGCGTCTGGCCGGTGGGCGATAGCGATGAAATCCATCCTGACGAGGTGCGCTATTGGCCGATGGGTATCTTCGGCTACAGCCCCAGCGTGGAAGAGGCCAATACTTCATCGATAGTCGATCAGGAGAGTGGCAGTGATATGGTTTCGGGGTTGAATCGCTATGAGGCAACGACACCCAACGACCTTGTGTCGCGCTCGCAAGACGGTTCTATAGAACTCGAACAGGTTGGCACCGCCATCTACGTGCAGGATCAAACCGATGCTAAGAGTGCCTTCGATCCCTTCTTCGGTGTCGACAACAAGGGTCTCCGCAAGCCTGTCACCCTTGAAGGTGAACTCGTCTTCAACGACGATATTGCCACCGTAAAGATGGAAACCGATGCTGGCGGACACTTCGTCTTCGACATTCCGGCCTACTACGGCCAGGCGATCCTCTTCCTCCGTGCTTCGAAGAGCACTCTCAGCGAGGAGAAACGACAGAAACGCCTGAACAAAGGCATGCTCGACGAGACCGCCTGGCCCGATTTCTACGTGAAGCGTGACCTCTTTTTCCCCGTCTTTGCCAAGAAGTATGACTACTACCAGTGTCATGTCCCTGAGATAGCCTCAGGCACTCCCTTCGATGATTATACACTGCTTGACACAGCCCGCCTTTCGAAGATGGATGCTACGCTCCGTGAGGTGAAGGTCAAGGGCAAGCGTCATCGCGGCCGACACGCCATCGACTATTCCAAGCCTGCCTATGTCTACGATGCTGTCGACCTCTACAACCTCGTGACCGATCGTGGCCTCTCCTTCGGACACTTTGAGCCGAAAAAGTTCCCTATGCAGATTGCCTACGCCTTGCTTGGCAATTACAATAGCGAACGAGCCCTCCAGGTGATGGCCCGTATCAACGATCAGGAGCTCACCCCCTACGTGTTCTATCGTAATTATGATCCGGGCCCCACCGTCATGGAGCAGTTCCGCAGCGATATGTGGGTATACGACCGTATCAAACTCAATCGTCAGAACGAAATCCGACTGTTTACCGATTTCGAGCTCCGCAACGAGGACCGTCCCGTACCCATGCAGTCCACCGTGGCCGATGTCACCCTCGACTATATGCTGATGCCCGACGACAGCAAGCGCTATACCTACCGTGACCGTCGTATTATCCTCGATGGTATGTATGAGCCTGCTGACTTCTACCATCCCGACTATAGTCACAAGCCACTTGATGCCGAAATAAAGGACTACCGCCGTACGCTCTATTGGAATCCTAATGCCAAACTTGATGCCGACGGTCGTTTCACCGCCACATTCTATAACAACAGTAAACCCACACGTATCAAGGTCACTACAGCTGGCATCCCCTCGTTTTAGTTGCTATAAAATCAGGGTTGCATTGTAATAAATCTGCATTTTATTTGGAAGTTACGTTTTTTTTGTGTATCTTTGCACAAACAATATAAAAACCGTATTACTAACATTATAATGTATGAAGCGATTATTATCTTTTATCCTATTTGTACTTTTCACTATCGCTACAACAGCCCAAGAGGTAACTATTGAAAAAGTTCGTCCAGGCGAGCTTGGAAAACTGATTCTAAAGCAAGTGGACGACCTTCGCAATGTAGAGAGCCTGACCATCAAGTCGGGCACGCTCGGTTACGATGACTTCAAGCTGCTGGAAAATACGATGCAGTATATGAAGGTACTTGACCTCGGTGGTATCAGCAATACGTCGTTCACTATGTCCTACAAAGAATACGGCAGCACCTACCACACCAACTTCACCCTCGGCGATAAACCTCTGCTGAAGACACTCATCCTGCCCAAGAACCTGAAGGAACTGAGCAATCTCGGTGGCATTCCTTCCGTCGAGGAACTCGATGTGCCTGCCAGTGTAGTGCGCATCGGGAGTAACATCATCAGTCAGAATTACTTCAGCAACTTCGATGAATACTACTATCCCAATCTTCTGCGCCGACTGACCCTCCATGAGGGGTTGCAGGTCATCGAGAGCGGGGCCTTCTCCGACTGCGACAGTTTGGAGCAGATAACCCTGCCCGCCACCCTCATCAAGGCCACAGGTGCCTTCGCTGGCTGTGACAACCTGAGCCGAGTGACCTGTCTCGCACCCGTACCGCCCATGTTGGCCAATATCTCCTACCAGAGCAACTGGAACTGGGACACCCAGCAGTATGAGATAGCTATCCGATATGAAGATACTGAAGGACTCTATAACTATAACCGTATGGCTACGGAGGAATGGGGCATCTCGCTTTCTTCCCTTATGAACGGTCATGTGCTCATCTGCCCCTCCACTGGCGGTTATGAACTGGAGCGTGGCTGGGATCACTTCCCCATCATCCGTGACCTTGACAGCGAGCCCGCCAAGGACTACCGAGTGGCCTACAACTATACGCTCCTTGGCAGCAACATACCGAAAAACAAACCCAACCTGACACTGGCACAGGGCTACTTCGAGGATGAAACCAATACCTACTCCAACATAGCCTATGCCGGCAAAATGCGCCTGCAAAGCAGCGAGACCCTCTCCATCGGTACCTATACACATGAGACCGATCAAGACGAGACGGTGCAGACCCGCGACGATGCCTGGCCCTCGCTCTACTGTGACACACCGATGCGTGCCGACAGCGTGAAGATCTCCATGCGCTTCACCCGATGGGACTCCTACCACTCCTATTGGGCCTTCACCTCCCTGCCTTTCGACTGTAGGCTCAGCGACCTCATCATCACCGAGGGCAGTGATGTGCAATGGGCCATCCGCAAATATTCCGGAAAGAACCGTGCCGATGCCAAGTTCGACGAGGTATGGGTCAAGCAGACCAGTGACAGCATTCTCCATGCTGGAGAGGGCTTCATCATAGCTGTCAACTGGAACCGCAGCAAGTCGGAAGCAGCAACCTTGGTTTTCACCGCCCAGAACAATACTCAGAAGAACCACATCTTTACGACTCAAACTATAGAGCTTCCCCTTCGCCAATATACGGCCATGGCTGACTGTGACCGTTCGTGGAACCTTGTGGGTAATCCTTATCCCTGTTTCTATAGTACCAAGTACTTCCTGCCTGCCGCTCCGTTCACCGTCTGGGACAGACAGAAACAGCAATATCTCACCTACAGTCCTATCGACGATGACTATGTGCTGGCACCTTTCGAGAGTTTCTTCATCCAGAGGCCTGTGGGCTATGACAACCTCACCCTGCCACAGTACGGACGTTTCAAGACCATGATGGAATACGACGCGTTCATGAAAGAATTATCCTCCTCCGCCCGCGCCAAGTCCCGTGGCCGGTCAGCACCTGCCTTTGCGCTCAATCCTGACCGTAAGGTGCATAACATCCTGCTCTCAAAGGACAGCACCCAGTTAGACCGTACGAGATTGGTCGTCAACCCTGAGGCCTCTGCTGACTATGAGGCCGGATTGGATGCCACCAAGTTCCGTGAGTTAGATGCGCCATCGCGTACCTTATTATATATTGTAGGTTCAGACAGCACTCACTATGCCATTAGTGAGCAGCCTTTACAGGATAATGAGACCGTCATCCTCGGTGCTTGCTTTGCCGAGGCCGGGGAATACACCATAACCGCCGACTCTGCGCTGACGCTCTTCGATACAGAGACTGGCATGGTGCAGTCGCTCACTCAGCCTTATACCTTCACCGCCAAAGTCGGCACTGTCAACGACCGCTTCCGCATCTCTAGGGCTTCTGGCTGGCAGACAGCCGACATCACCCTCGATGATGTGCAATACCAACTCGAAGGCTACTATGGCAAGGCTCAGGTCAAGTCCATCAATGCCCAAAAGGAAACTGTGGAGATTCCCGCCTTCATCAACTATGAGGGAATGCGCTATACAGTCAATAAATTCTCGATGAGTGCCTTGCGCGGTGATTGGGAGAACAACTACCAGAGTAATACCGCTGTACGTCATCTCATCCTGCCCTCGACCATCACCGACTTTGAGGCTCGTATTGAATCAGATGATGCCCTGGAGCGTATCACCCTCTATGCCCTCACTCCGCCAGAGCACGAACTCATCATTGACAGCTACAATCAGGAGAAATACAACACATTCAAATTGTACGTTCCGAAAGCTGTCGTCAGCACTTACAAGACCACTGAAGGCTGGTGGAATGTACCCACCATCTTGCCCGCCGAGACCGAGGCTGACATCCTCGTCATGCATAAGGGTATCGTCGCTTTCGATGACAGCAACAAACCTTCCAACAAACCACAGCTGCTGTTGCGGGATGACAATGGCAACAATCGCGGTGGTCATATCAATGTGGAGGGTAGTGAGACGTTACGTCTCAGTAATTTTGGGACCAACGTGGGCTACAGCAGTTGGACAGGCACCGAACACTTGCGCGACACCACCGATAACTATAGTGCCTCGCTGATCAACACCGCCCCCGTCACCACCGACAAGTTGGCCGTGACCGTCACGGGCGACCACGGGTATCAGAACGACTGGCTCTACCTTTGCCTGCCCTTCCCAGTACGTGTCAGTGACATTACCGGCACGCTGCCCTTTGTGGCCTCAGTCCGCCGCTATGACGGGCAGGGTCGTGCCAACGGCAATGAGTTGGCTGATAGGTATAATTACGGAAACTGGAAGGAAGCTACTGGCAGCGATATGATCCCCGCCGGAGAAGGCTTTATCCTGAACTACTATTCCGCCAGTCCACAATTCGGCAGTGAGCGCTTTGACTTCGAGCTGACATTCCCAGCCAGTACTGTCAACAACGACATTTTTGCCACCACGCGCACCATCACCCTGAAGGACTATCCCTCCTCGAAGGCAGAAGACCGGGGATGGAACTTTGTGGGCAACACCTTCCCTGCCTACTACTGTATGGCTGCCAGCGATCTTCGTGTGCCATATATGCTGTGGGGCGATGACTATATGGAATTCAAGGCTGTCCCCATGTATTCCAAGGCCCATTATTATACCTACACCCGTGACGATGACAATATGCTGCTGAAGCCCTTCCAGCCGTTCTTCGTACAATACAGCGCAGAACAGAACACCATTAAGATGCCTGCCGAGGGGCGTTACCACAACTACCCGCAGTTTATGGAGAGTCAGCGTAACTACGCCCGTCATCGGACAGCTGGCGGAAACAGAAAACTCTATGACATACACGTGACGGGTGAGAACCAGCACGACCGTACCCGCATTGTGCTCAATGCCGAAGCCAACACGGACTTCGAGCCAGCCTATGATGCACCGAAGATGATGACAGCAGGAATGGCCATGCTCTATACCACGGAGGGCGACCTGAGCCTGAGTATCAACGAGCGTCCTGCCCCGACGGGTAGTATCACGCTCTGTCTCGACATCGCCACCGAGGGAGAATATACCCTATCCTTAGGCAAGCATACGGCTGATGGCATTATCGTGACCGACATCGAAACGGGCATCAGCACCCAACTCGACACTGACAGCTACACCTTCACTGCCAAGGCTGGTACCCGCCGCTTCAGCATCACCTTCGGTAATGGCACCACCGGTGTATCATCTGTTGCGACGGTGTCTCAACAGAGCGTCACCTATGATCTGCAGGGCCGAAAAGTGAAAGGACAGTTGAAGTCCGGTGTCTATGTGAGAAATGGTAAGAAAGTTGTTGTCAAGTAAAGAAAGGAGGAACGTTATATGAAATCTATCATCAGATATATCAGTATCCTGTTGCTGGCCCTGACTGCCACAACAATCGCTCAGGCCTACACGTTGAAAGTTAAGGGTATGCCCGAAGAAATCATCGAGGCGCTGAACGGCGGTCCAAAAGTATTCAACCTCTGGGGCGATGTGGGCACTAATCACTATTACAGTGAGGACCTGACTCAAGGCATTGAGGTGGAGGCCGGACAGACTGTCAAGCTCAATGCATACGGTCAACAGTCGTTTGTTGTGGAGAAATGGGTGGTTGACGGCGAAGACAAGGGACCTGGTTCCCCTTATGAAGATAACAACTCATACTATACCCAGGCTCGAACCATCACTTTCACTATGCCTGCCCACAACTGTACGGTAGAGGCGTGGATGAAGTATGTACCGCCAGTTCCAGACGAACCAAAGACTGAGAAAGAGAACTATAAACTGAAGGTCGAGTCTGACCATGCAGAGCATATCGAAGTGGAGTTCTTCGTTATCAAGGACGGCTACTACTATACCCACAGTGGTAGTAGTGGAAGCAGCGGTGCCTCTGCATTCGCCTGGGTCAAGCCCGACAATAACTATGGTTATTACTCAGAGGCGGGTGTCTTTCCTGGTGACTCTGTTGCCGTATGGGTGAAGATCACCAGCAACGGCTGGCGGTTCAACCGGCTGGAGGAGAACGGACGGACTGTCTGGGACGGACAGATGGAGTATCTCTATGACAGCAATACGGGTAATTATACCATCAAGTTGTATACGTTTGTCATGCCCAAGCACGACGTGACGCTGAAGGCCTATGCCGTCTTTGACCCTGATGCACCTGGTAATACCGATAGAGACAATGGCGCTGCCGAGACTCCTGGTAACCCTGGCAGTAACCGTTGGATGGCCTCTACTGGTGAGGTGTTTATCAACAATATCACCAAAGGGCGTACAGGATACACGTATATCAATAACGTCAGTAGTACGATTAATGAACTGAAGAATGAATACCAGTTCGAGTGGGATGATGTGAAGCAACTCACCGTCGTAGGTGATCTCTCTAAAGGAACTATCCGTGAAAACGGTTGGAGGATGTTTGACTACGTTATTGAACTGCCCCTCAGTTCATTTACCAGTTTGGAGACTCTCGACCTGCGGAATACAAATCACCTCTCGATGACAAGCACCGACTACGAAGCTACGTTTACCGATGGAAGCGGTACACGGGTGACCGATGACATGCTCACACACATTGTCAGTTGGGGTGACCTACCGAGCATCAAGAAACTTCTGCTGCCTTCTTGTCTGAAGGGTTTCTACCGTGAATGGGGTAATGAGTCATTCTTCTTTGACGAGCTACCCGGTCTGAAAGAACTGACCATCTATGCCGTCACACCGCCAAAGGTGGATGGCGATATGCTCAGCTCTGTCATCAACCGTGTCACGCTCTACGTGCCGGAGAATTCGGTGGCAGCCTATAAGGCTGACCCGAAGTGGGGCAAGTTCAAGAGCATCCAAGCTATCAGGTACAACGAAGCTCAGACCGTCACCATCTCCCTGCCTGCTGACTGCAAGGACGGACGCTATGCCAATATGTCGATAGTGTTGATGAACCTGCTCAACGAGGATACCAAACGATACGTGGTGGATGACAACCGCTCGTATACCTACCGTAGTATCCCTGCCGGAGCCCATGTTGTGGCTCAGCTGCGTACCACTAGTAACATCGTTCTCGCTCAGACGGACACTGTCATCATGGGTGACCGTCCCGTAGAATTGAGTCTCGGCAGCCAGCGTAAGCTACACAACTTGAGTCTTCAGGTCATTGCTGGAAATAACAATGATGTCACTGACCAGTGTACTGTCACCTGGAGCGACTCGAAGGGTGCCCGTCTCTCGAACACACCTCAGTTAGGCAGGCAGATAGAAGGTACCGCCGTCTATTACGATGTGAAGTTGCCCAACGACCTGGCATCCCGCTATCTCCAGCCCGAAAAGACTGAAGTGATGGTAGGCAATGGTAGTGACACGATCACGGTCAAACCGGAAGTGATGGACTCCGTCACTGTCGCTGGCATGGTGCGTAATGCCAATGGTGAACGTGTTGCCGCTACCGTCAGCATCTCCCAACAGATGAACGGGACCATTGGCAAGTCGTTTGTTACCACTACCGATGCCACAGGACGCTTTTCGCTCCGTGCTCTCTCAGGCAAGGTGACCCTTGCGGCCTCAGCCACGGGATATCTGACGGACTGCCATGAACTGACATTGAAGGGCGATATCACCGACACACTCACCCTTCAGGCGATCAATGGCCCTGTCATTTCCTGTTCTTTGACATGGTCCCCAACCGTCAGTGAGGGCGAGACAGCCACCACCCAATCAACCTACACAGACTACCAGAACGTGGCGCTCACCGCTTACAATGAGACCACCCGCCAATTACTTGACTCGATTAGTATACAGTATCCTGATATTATACTGATGGACGGAGCCAAGGCTGGTGACCGCATCCGCCTGACAGCCACCAGCATGAAAGAGGTGTTCATGCCCAATGATGTCACTGTCACTATAGGCAATGACGAGAGGGCCACTGTCACCATTCCGCTTGTGGAACTTGGTGGTATCGAGGCCTCGTTCACTCAAACGGAGAACAGTGAAGTCAATGCTCTGCTCTACGATGCTGACGGTCTATTGCTGAATGTCTATCCTTTCAGCGAGGCCAAGCAGACCATCAGTAACTTGAAGGATGGCCAATATACCCTCGTTATGATGGCAGAGAATTCTTTGTATGGTAAGCTGGCCACCGTGGGCGAATTTGCAGCTGTTGGTCTGAAGCAGGGAGAGGACTATGTGCAGAACAACGTCATCGTAAAGAGCGGTATCTTTACGAAAGCACATCAGGATAAAGTGCCTACCTTCGATGAGAAGGAACGCTACTATACCGATGATGAAAACACCTCACTGATGCTCAATAAGAGTGAGGTAGGTGCAGGCAGCAATGTTACCCTGCGTTCACAGATCACTTTCAAGGACGAATATAAAGATAAGGTGACCAACGTACGATTAGTCGTTGACATCCCTACTTGTGGTGAGATGGTAGAAGGCTCTGCTATGACAGGCAGTCGTGTGGTCAGCGACGGCACTTTCACGAGTGGTCGTGTCACCATCCCTATCCCACAGGCCGACCTCGACAAGGTGACACGCTTCATCATCACCACCACCCAAGCCGGAACCCTGCGCCCACAGGCCTATGTCCAGTTCCGAATCGGAGGACGCGAGGTGTTGCAGCCTATCGGCACCGTCAGTTGTACGGTGAAAGGGATTACGATGGATGTGCCAGAGACCGTCTGCGACCTGAGCAAGGTCTACATCAAGGGTACGGCTCCCGCCTTGAGCTATGTCCGCGTCATGGCTGATGACATCGAGGTGGGCAAGGTACAATCAAGGAGCGACGGCACGTGGTACACCAATGTCGAGCTGCCCCAGTATCCTAACCTCTCCAAGATTTCTGTTCGCGGTGAGATTACTACGCCTCGCGGCATCAAGGTCTCCACTGAGACCTCTACCATGACCTACGACCAGGACTACATCAAGGTGGAGCATGTGTATATGGAGGTGCCTTCTGGAGATAAAAACGTCATCGACTTCGACTTCAATGCCCCTGAGAAATTGGATGGTGTTTATTACGGCTGTCATGTTCATGAACCCAATCCTTTCAACTTCTCCGTAGAGTTTAATACCACTGACTCGACAAAAGTCAGCGATGTGACCGTCATTGCCTATACGGTGAATGGCCAAGTCCACTATGTGCCTTGTTCTTACGAAAAGAAAAGCGGTGCTTGGGTTGGTTTCGTCAAGTTGCTGGAAGATGGCGTGAACAATATCGATGTCACATATATGCAGAACGAGCGTGACATCAAGACAGATGCCGATGCCTTAAACTTCGATAACAACTTATTGGCGGCCATCAACGACAACATCAGTTCCTTCCGGACTGAAATCCACAGATTGCTGGACGTGATGAGTAGCGGGGATGCTGCCCAGCGACTGGCTGCCCTTGACAAGATCTGGGAGCTGATAGGCTTCGACCCGTCGGAATCGGACATTGAAGTACCAGAGGGGATGACCTTCGAACAGGCCGTCGAATTTGCCGACAAGACCATTGCCGAGCTGAATCTCACGAATGATATGATGAGTGGTATGGACCTCTATACGGCAGACCTTGGCAACAACATCTCCGTCAGCCATGCTACAGGTCTGACAGTTGCACAGTTACTTAGCAGCGGATATGAGGAGTACAACACCACCGATGGCCACAAATATTATCTGCTGACTGAAGAGAATCATAGTGTCTATGTTGACTTCGCATTCGACATACGCATTGAGGTAAGGGGCGAAGCCGCCAAGATGCTGACCCGTGCCGGTGGAGGCTTTGACTTACAAGGATGGATAAATGGAATCCAGGGATTCCTGACAATGTTGTCGGCAACGGTCAGTGACCTTAAAAACGGTGCCGAAATGATTAGGAAATGGATTGTACCCATTATACAAGAAACCAACAAGGCCCTCAGCTACATCAATACGACTTACCGTTATGCAGGTGCGCCCCCGCTCAATGCAGCCCAGAAACTCTCATTTGAAACGCTCAAAGTGTCGAAATGGCTACATAAGGGCATGGATAAGATCCTTTTCACGCTACAGAACTATGGTGTTAATCCGTCGGAAGCATTCGAATTGTTCTCGAATGCTCCGGCAAACACACCACTCGTCAAAACGATACAGAACTCAGCGAAAGTCTTGGGAAAAATTGGCAATGTGCTTTCGTATGTAGGCATCATTCAGGACATTATGGAAGGTATTGATAAGGTGAAGAAGTTAGTAGAACTCGAAGCAGCTGTACCCACCCCGTGTAAGGACGACCAGGAAGCAGCGACAAAGCTCAAGAAGGATATCGGCACTTTTATTGTCACCCAGGCAGCTTGGTACAGCACTTTGGCCTTAGCGGACGTTGGAAGCCTTGAGGCGATGAACAAAGGCTTGCTTGCCATACCCATTCCACCAATAGGATTTTCCATGAGCGCCGTATTGGGCGGAGCCGCCGTGGCACTGGGAAAGATGGCACTCAATTTCGCAAACGGGATATGGTATGAAGACCAAGTACAGCAATTTTATCAGCGCATCAATGCCTTGGACTGCGACTATGACAGGTGGAAGCAAAAGGTTCGCGTCAGTTACTTGGCAGAGAAACGGCAAGCTGCTGAACGGGCCAGGAGGTTCAGAGATCTCGGTGTGGCCATTGACCCGTCGGGCTTCGTCTATGAGGCTGTAGCCGACAACCGTGTGGAGAACGCCACCGCAACCATCTTTTTCAAACAGACAGGTGAGGACGAGTGGGGTGACCAGCACGACGAGACCGTCATGTGGAATGCCACGGAGTTCGGACAGCAGAACCCGCTCTATACCGATGCAGAGGGCAAGTATGCCTGGGATGTTCCCAAGGGACTTTGGCAGGTGAAGATTGAGAAGGAGGGCTACGAGACAGCCTACTCAGACTGGCTGCCTGTTCCTCCGCCACAACTCGACATCAACATCGGTTTGCGCCAGAATACGTTGCCAGACATCCAGACAGCACGTGCCTATGAGGATGTGGTGGTATTAGAGTTCAACAAGTATATGCGTCCGCACACCCTCAGCGACAACATCATGCTCTCGAAAGACGGTAAGAAGCTTGACATCAACATTGAGATGCAGGACTGGGCTCAGGCCTGGGAGAGTGATTCAGCCTACGTACGTCGTCTCTTCCTGCGTCCAAAGAGTCCTTTCTCGACTGGTGAGAAACTGACGCTGACCGTTGGCCATGAGGTGGAGAGTTACACGGGTCTGCAGATGCAGCAGGACTATCAGCAGGAGTTCACCGTTGTTAACGAGGTGCGCCAGCTAGGTGTCGATTCGCTCGTGGAAGTACCGTTCAACGGCGACCGAACCTTCTCTGTGCTTGCCTACCCAGGTTCAGCCGCCAAGGGTAAGAAGGTAATAGCTACCATCCAGACGGCGCATATTGCTTCTGTCGTGAGCGTTGGCACCTTCGATGAGAACGGCATTGCGCGCATCGCCATTCACGGTGACTATGGAGGCACCAGCCGTCTGACACTCCAGTTAGAAGGCACTGACATAGAAACCTCTGCCCTCATAGAAGTGGTAGGAGCCGAGTCGATGCCCGTTGCCACACCTATGGCCTCACGCATCAGCGGCACCAGCGTCATGAAGGGAGAGACGGTATCACTCTTCTGTGATACGGAGGGTGCCACCATCTATTATACCCTTGATGGCACCTGTCCGTGTGATGAGAACGGTACGCGCAAGACCTATACCGGTCCCATCACCATCAACAGTCACATGATCCTCAAAGCCTACGCCGTTAAAGGTGAACAGCAGGAGAGCCGTGTAGCCACCTTTGAGTACTTCATCATTGGTGAAACTGGCATCGACAGCTTAACTGTCGATAATCCGCATGGCAAACCTGTCGCATACTATACACTTGACGGGCAGCGGCTGAACCGTCCGCAAAAGGGCGTCATCATTGTGCAGTACGAGGATGGCATCTCTCACAGGCTGATAGTTAAGTAATGAATGAAAACAAAAATATAAGGTTATGGCAACAGTTGACGACAAGAAAGTGATTTTCTCGATGGTAGGCGTAAGCAAGACCATCCAGCAGAACCAGAAACAGGTATTGAAGAACATCTACCTCAGCTTCTTCTACGGGGCGAAGATCGGCATTATCGGTCTGAATGGTGCCGGTAAGTCGACGTTGATGAAGATTATTGCTGGTCTGGACCAGCAGTATCAAGGTAACGTAGTGTGGAGTCCGGGCTACTCTGTGGGGTATCTGCCGCAGGATCCTCCTTTGGACGAGGAGAAGACGGTGAAGGAAAACGTGATGGAGGGCGTGCAGCACGTCTATGACACCCTCGCTGAATATGACGAGATCAACGTGAAGTTCGGACTGCCGGAGTATTACGAAGATCCCGACAAGATGGAGAAACTGATGGCGCGTCAGGCAGAACTTCAGGACGTGATAGATGCGACCGACGCATGGAATATGGACTCGAAGCTGGACCGTGCGATGGCTGCGCTAAACTGTCCTCCTGGCGACTGGAGTGTGAAGAACCTCTCTGGTGGTGAGCGCCGACGCGTTGCACTCTGCCGACTGCTGTTGCAGAAACCTGATGTATTGTTGCTTGACGAGCCGACAAACCATCTGGATGCCGAGTCGATAGACTGGTTGGAACAGCACCTGCAGCAGTATGAGGGTACGGTGATTGCTGTAACGCACGACCGCTATTTCCTCGATGATGTGGCGGAGTGGATCTTGGAACTGGACCGTGGTGAGGGTATCCCTTGGAAGGGTAATTATTCAAGCTGGCTGGAACAGAAATCACAGCGACTGGCACAGGAGGAGAAGCAGGCCTCGAAACGCCGGAAGACACTGGAACGTGAGCTCGAATGGGTGAGAATGGCTCCGAAGGCCCGTCATGCGAAGGGTAAGGCCCGCCTGAACTCTTACGAGATGATGCTGAACGAGGAACAGAAGCAGAAAGAAGAAAAACTGGAAATATTCATCCCTAATGGTCCGCGTCTGGGCAACAAGGTTATCGAGGCTGTTCATGTAGCAAAGACATATCCCGAGAAGCCACTCTTCAGCGACTTGAACTTTGTATTGCCGCCGAATGGTATCGTGGGTGTGATAGGACCTAACGGTGCTGGAAAGACTACGCTGTTCCGACTGGTTATGGGACTGGAACAGGCTGATTCAGGCCATTTTGAGGTGGGAGAGACCGTGAAACTCTCGTATGTTGATCAGCAGCATAAGGATATCGATCCACAAAAATCGGTGTATGAGGTGGTGTCGCAGGGTAATGAGACCATACGTATGGGTGGTAAGGATGTGAACGTCCGCGCTTATCTGAGCCGTTTTAACTTCAGTGGTGCCGATCAGGAAAAGAAGTGTGGCGTACTCTCAGGAGGTGAGCGTAACCGTCTGCAATTGGCCATCGCCCTGAAACAGGAGGGTAACGTGTTGTTGCTCGATGAGCCGACGAACGACATTGATGTCAACACGTTGCGGGCACTGGAGGAAGGTTTGGAGGCTTTTGCCGGCTGTGCTGTCGTCATCAGTCACGACCGTTGGTTCCTCGACCGTATCTGTACACATATCCTCGCTTATGAAGGCGATGGACAGGTGTTTTATTTCGAGGGCAACTACAGTGAGTATGAAACCAATAAGGCACAACGATTAGGACTGGAAGAGCCCAAACGCGTGCGCTATCGCAAATTGATTGAAGAATAAAGGGGGCCTACCATAGATAGTCCTCGACGTAGGAGTTGAATTCTATGGGCTGCTGCCAGCCGAAGCGGATGATGGTCTGGCGGATGTAGTGTTCGTGGTCAGGGGGAACGGGACGGTAGCCGCTGTGGTATTCGTAGTATCGTTTGCGGTTGAAATGCTGGATGAGGAATTGCTTCAGAGGATGGGCAATGCGCTGGGGCATGTCGTAGTACATCTTCGCGATGCCAAGTGGCATGCGGACAGGCTGGTCGTTGCGGTACATGGGACATGCCTCGGTCTGCATCGCCGAATTGTTGAGGTTGACGCATGCGGCGATGCGACGGCCCTTTGGCGTATAAGATTGCAGTTGCCATCTAAGACAATGCAGGCGCAGGGGGCAGGTCTGTGAGTAACAGATGGTATAACTCTTGTCTGCCTTTTCCGCAAAGAGCTGTTCACGCGTCTTCGTTGTATTATCTTCTTTCTTCATTTCCAGATGATTTTATCGTTTCTTTTGCAAAGATAATGATAATTTGTGATACTACAAAACTTTTTCATCAATTTTTTTGATTTCACTATTCATTTATTCATTTTTGTATCTAATCCACTTATTATTAGCTTATTATATAATGAATAGTATTGATAATATTTTATCAACTATTCATTCTTAAACATTTAAATATCACTTTACGTAGTATGAAATAAAGTTAAGCGATTAAAAACTAGTTAGTTACACTACAGTAACTCAATGAGTAACACTTTGTAAATGGCCTTGTAACAAAGTGTCACAGCCTTTGTGACAAAGTGTAACCAATGTTGTAAATATCAAGAAACAAATCTTTGGCTTCATGCTGAATCTACGAAATAACATTGAAAACGGATAAATAATGAATAGTCGCTTAACTATTCATAGTCACTATTCATTCGTTAATTGATTGAATATCTGTATGTTATTAAAATTAATGAATAGTGAATAGCAATTTTGTCTTTTTTACTTGGAGATTCTAAAATTTATGATTACCTTTGCAAAATGAATTATAAAAACAAAAGATATGACCAAGGTAACTATCGTCAAGAACTATCGTAACATGGAGACACTCAGGGTGTTAGATCTCTCCGAAGTCGTCCGTCTGATCCAATCGTGTGAATACAATGATGCTGTGAGGGAGGTGATGAATATCTCGCTCTACACAGAACTCAAGCGTCAGGACGACGGCAGCGTGTGGGGTGCCAACAACTACACCGACAAGGTGCCTCGCGTCTGTTTCGCCTCCGTGATGGAGAACCGCAACCGTCAGAAGGTGCGTAAGGTCTATACGGGTCTGGTGTTGTTGGAGGTGAACAACCTGACGAGCCACGATGAGGCTGTCGCCATCCGTCAGGGTGCAGCTATGATGCCACAGACGTTGCTGGCATTCATAGGGGCGAGTGGCAGATCGGTGAAGATCGTGTGTAGGGGAGAATTGTTGAGTGTTCAGACCACCCCGCCTAAAGGCACCCCTCCTACTCAGGAGGGGAAAAGGTTACCATCAGAGGAAGAGAATATCAAGCGATTCCACCTTAATCTCTATGAGAAGGCCCGTATGGTGTATAATGCCCAGCTCGGTGTGACCATCGACAAGCTGGAGCCGCATTTGGAGCGTACCTGTTACCTTGGTATCGACCCTGACCTGTATTACAATCCGATGGCACAGCCTTTCTATACCGATTCCTCTGATCTGGAAAAGGCGCTGAAGCCTATCCAACCGAAAGAGTCACTGCCCGATGAGATTGTGCCAGGACGTAACCGTTACCAAGCACAATGCCTCGTTTACCAGTATAATCTCACGAAAGCTTACGATGACGTGACGCTCCTTGTGGATGACAACAGCGAGGAGAGCGACACGCTGATCATCACCCGTCTGGCGGAATACTGTCGTGAGACAGGACTCGACATGGCCTTTGCCAGACGTCAGACGCTGATGAAGCTTTCCCTTGGAAAATATCCCGACGTGGTGACGAAGATCTTCGAGAATGCCTATCGTGAAGAACATGAGAAACAGTACTATAAGCGGAAGAACCAAGTGCGTCCCACGAAGAATATCCCAGCTGAGACGCTACTGATGATGAAGATTGACATCTTCCTGAACAGCAACTACGAACTCCGTAAGAATGTGATGCGTGGCGTGGCCGAATACCGCATCAGGACAGGACATGGTTTCGCATTCCAGGACCTGACCACCGAGGCGCGTAACTCCATTACCATCAACGCTTTGTCGCAGGGCATCAAGTGCTGGGACAAGGACATCATGCGTTATGTCAATTCCAACGACATCACGCTCTACGATCCTATGGATGACTTTTTGGAGCATCTGCCCAAGTGGGACGGGAAGGATAGGGTGGAAGCCCTCGCCCGCAGGATCAGGACCGACTATGAGGACTGGCCGCACCTGTTCCATATCTGGATGCGCTCGATGGTGGCGATGTGGAAGGGCAAGGGTCAGCTGACGGGTAACGCGCTTGTACCTCTATTAATAGGAAGACAGGGTTGTGGCAAGACGAGTTTCTGTCGTATCCTGCTGCCAAGGGAGATGCGCGACTACTATAATGATCGTATCAACTTCAAGAACGAGCACGACCTGAACTTAGGGCTGACGTCCTTTGCTCTCATCAACCTCGACGAGTTCGATAAGATTACCCAGCGTCAGCAGATTGTGCTGAAGTATCTCGTGTCAACGAGTGACCTGAAATATCGTCCGCCATACGGTACTGCCTATTCCTCTCATCGTCGCTATGCCTCGTTCATTGGTACCACCAACGAACCGATGCCGTTGACGGATCCTACGGGTAGCCGTCGTTTTGTCTGTGTCAATGTCGAGGGCAACATCGACTTCGAGACGCCTGTGGAATACGACCAGCTCTATGCCCAGCTGAAATACGAGGTGGAATGGCAGCGCGAACGCTATTATCTGACGAAGGAGGAAGAGTCAGCGCTCATGCAGCATAACCTGCGCTTCCAGAAGGTGAGCGGCCTTGGTGAGATGATTCTCTCGCTCTTCGAGAAGCCTGAAGGTACGCCGAAGTCCAATCCTGAGAACGGCTATTGGATATCAGTGAAAGATATCTCCGCCCGTCTGAAGGATACTTTCAAAGGTGCCTATAAGCCAGACGAAGGCACATTAGTGAAGATAGGCCAGTTCTTGAGCCGTCCTGAATACAAGTTCGAGAACGACCGCAAGAGCATCGGCTGGTGCTATTGGGTGAAAGACAGAAGATAGAAAATCGAAATAAAACCGACGAAAAGTAGTCAAAATTAAAAAAATAGCACTACTTCTGCAAAAAATACAGCTCACAATGATTGTTGTTTGCAAAAATATTCTTATATTTGCAGCGTTAACGTTTCATTAAATAAATAGAGTATGGAAAAAATCAAAAGAACGCGCGAAGAAGTCCGTGCAGCATTCAAGGACTTTATGCGCAGAAAAAAAGAGCGCCAGATGCAGGCAAGAATGGAGTTGGAAGCAATGAGTCAACAAGGATTCTTCGATAACTAATTGTCAAACACTTTAAATCTTGCTTACTATGAACACGCTCAGATTGGAAATTATCAATCTGCATGCCCCATATAGGTTTCTTCCTTTTTTATGTTTGTTTCGTCCATTTATTTTCTTTGGACTCACAAAATAAGTGTACATCAAACATTTGATGGAAGAAAATCGATAAAAAATCTACGAAAAATGGTCAAAATTAAAAGAAAAACACTATTTTTGCAAAAAATACGGCTCACAATGTACGTTTTTTGCTAAATAATTCCTATCTTTGCAATCGACTCGATTAGTCCATTAAGGGCTTGAGGGTCAAGACATGTTGAAATAAGGACGTTTACGAACGTAATCTTTTGTGTGTGAATCTCGCAAATTCAATGTCTCGAAAGATACGCAACCGAAACGTCCGCGTTGGGTGTATTGTAACCTATTACAATATATCACGGCGTGGGCTAACTCGAGTTGCTTATCCTGAGACAAGGCGATGCGAGAGCCCACACACGGGATAAGCGAGAAGTGAGAACTCCCACGTCTTTCGCGTTTTATTTAACGCATACCAATAACAGCCGAATTTGGGATGCTATAGGCTACTAACTAAATACGAGCCGCATGTGGGCACTGTTTGATATTCTTAGATATTCTTTTAGTAGTGTGATTTGGGGCGTCCTGATTGCAGTTGCTTGTATGGCTCTGTTCGTCTTTTTGATTAAGGGCTGGTATAAGGATGCTACATTCTCTCCAATTAGTTACATCATTGGGGCTGTGTTGTTCCTTTTCTTGTCTATTCAGTGCATTTTAATAGTCGGTTCCCTCAAGATTATTGATACAACAGATTATTATGAGACTGAAATTTCGCGTATTGTAGATAGCGCTTACGATGCAGCTGATGAGGTGACGATGGGGCAGGCTGATGATATCATTCAGGTTATTATCGACAGATTCCCTTTGCTTCAATATTATATAGGTGGTGGTGAGTTCTCTGGCTTTACTGCCAAGGAACTGCCTCATGCGATGGCAGACGAACTTCGCTCTTTCATGCGTTGGTACATCTTCCGTCGTATTCTCTGGTGTTTGGGATTTGTAATAGTGGGAGCTATTCTCGCAATTCGTTCACTGGATAGAGGTATAAAGAAAAAGAAACCCTCTAATCTTCAGAGATCAGTAACATATGATGATTTTTAATTTAACTTAAAATATTATGGCTAATCATTTAATTATTGGACTAGGTGGTACAGGTGGCAAGGTGCTACGTGAACTACGAAAAAGAGTTTATGAAGAGTTCCGAAGCAATGATCCAGGGAATGGCGTATTCTTGGATTATGTGTATGTTGATTCCTCTCCTGCAGATCTGAATGACAGAAGTGGATGGAAAGTAATGGGAAAGAGTGTTCATCTTGGAGAGGCCCAGAAAGTATCTATCAATGGGATCAATGCAAGTATGTTGCAAAACCTGAATATGTATCCAGGTCTTCAGTGTTTTATCAATCAACAAGACAAACAACTGATAGATCAGCATATGGGACCTCTGATTACTGCTGGTATTGGAGGACAAAGGCGCAGACTTGGTAGAATATTGATAGCAAATAACCTTAGTGATAAGAGTAGTAGCAGTAACTTCAATTCTGTAATTAAAGGTGCTGTGGGGCGCCTCCAACAATCATCGGGAGATAACGATGTGACTTTCCATATTTGTGCTGGATTAGCAGGTGGAACAGGTTCTGGTTCAATAGTTGATGCAATCTCACAGATACGTAAGTCCTATCCATACCAAGAATCAACGCATTCTTTCAAAATACGTTTGTTCTTGTATGTGCCAGAACAAAATATGGTCTTTGCAGACCATGATAGTGGTTTTTATCAGGCTAATGGATATGCTGCTTTACAAGAACTGAATGCTATTAGTACTGGCCATTATCATCCTCTTGACGTGACAGGAGAACGAGATGTATTTACACAAGAAGTGCAAAGATTATTGCAGGGAAGTGAGTCTTTTGAGGCTGCATATTTATATAGTAATGTGAATGAGGCTGGTAAGATACTAGATATAAGCTCTGGCCTTCCTACTTCAGTCGCAGACTTCATGTTCCAAACAATTGTGGTTGCAAACATGGGTAATGGCGCTGGCAAGATGTCTCGTCTTGTTGGTTGTGAGAATGATGGCGCAGGTCCAGAACAAGATCAAAACGGTGACAAGAATCGTAGTCGTAAGTTCCTCTCTTTTGGTATATCTCGCATTGAGTATCCAGAGAGTGAGATAGACGAATATGTATCTTATATTTATGCTATCCAAGCAACTCGTCAGTTAACATATAATATGTGGCAAGATGGATTAGGGTATGGTGAGTGCTCGCTTGAGGAAGTTGGTACAGGTTTTGTGGATGAAATAAAAAATACCACAAATCGTGAACGCTTTAAATTGTCAAACTCATACCTAACACTGCAAAAGCCGATAGTTGAATCTCAACATACAAAACGTTGGAAGGATTTCACTCTGACTTGGGAAGACAGAACCCAGCAGGATGCTGGTCTCGTTCAGCAACAATATGAAAAGAAACAATGGCTGGCTGAATTTACTCATTTGGCAGACGATTATTATTCTAATAGTTTCCGTGCTCATGGAGTTAAGAAATTCTTCGAGATTCAGCGTCAAGAATTGAAAGGATATGCACGTAATATCCGCCGTCATATTGAAGGCTTGTTGTTTGAAGAATGGGCAAGCGGAAGTAAGGACAGTAAGAGTGTGCTGGAAATTGAAAAGTATGCCCAGTTGTTGCGTACAGATTGCTCTGACAGAATATCCGCATTCAAAGAGCAAATCGGACGTTTGGAATCGGAATTAGGGGAACAGGCATTAGCAATTAAGGAAGCAAATGATGCATGGAATAATATCGGATGGATAAAAGATGCGCTTACGAATGCTTCTTCCAAAATTTTCTCAACATTCAAGACTGCCAAGTGTAATTATTATATAACTTCTACACGTATTGAAGCCTATCACTATGCTGTTTCACTACTTCAGGAAATTTTGATAGAACTTGGTAACATGATTGAAGGCATTCAGGCTGTAAAGGATGAGATGAATGCCATCTTGACTGAAGTGGTAAAGCAGGCAGGTTCAAGATGCCAACTTAATGCAGTTCAAGAAGATGGTCTGATTAAGAAGTATGACCCTGAAAAAGTACAAGCATTGGCCAAGCAATATGCTATTAATCAGGAATTCCAAAGCAGTAATGCAGCTGAAATCCGTACTAAAATGATTGAAGGTATCGGCGAAGATGGCGAACGTACCTTTGCTAATCTTTATTCTGTTACGGATTACGATACGGCTACAGATATAATTTTGGATGTTTGTACCAAAAATGCAAGAGCCGCAATGGAAGATACTGCGAAGAATGATCCGTTAAGTCGAATGGTCGGAGTGAACATTCTTGATAAACTTAAGGTTGAGTTGAATTCAGATGATAAGATTGAAAGGTTTGTGAAGGATGCTGTTAATTCTGCCCGTTCTTATGTACAGTTTAATCCAGAAGAGAAAGGTAAGATCATTGCAGGCACAGCACCAGCTATGCAAATCATGGTACAATTGGCCCTGCCAAAGGCAGAAAGTGATTCCACTCAGGCATTTAAGAATAAATTAGTAGATGCTTTTGTTCAGAATGTTCCTGGATTTACGCCTTCTCCTGATGCAGACCTCTCAGAGAATTATAAGCCGAATCAGATTGTGGTTGTTTGCGCTAACTCTGGATTCCCTCTCCGTTTCTTAGAGAATATGAAAACTCTGAAGGAGAAATATGATCGTCTGTTAGCTTCTCCTGAGAAAGCCTTGAATAAGATGGTTCTCCATACAGAAAGTTTCGAGAAACCATTACCTCCATTATTCGAGATGGATTCAAGAGAGATTTTAGAGAATGTAAAGAAGCCATTGCTACTTGCTTTTGCCTTACAGTTAATTACTCCGCAGCAGAATCCTGTAACAGGAGAGAAGTTCTTTGCAATGAATATTCCTGATGATTTCAGTGATGTGAATTGGGTTCCTCTTTCAAAGGACTTTGCAGGATGTCTTGATGTGTTAGCTCATGATTTCAAGAAATATCAGATGCTGGCATCACAGGTAGAGAAAGAGTTGCAGAAACAGGCTCGAAGTAATGACCAGAAAGCTGCTTTACGCAAGGCCCTAGGTGCTGTTGTTCAGCAGATCATTCTTCCTACCATGTGTGAGGGTAATCAGTTTGATCCAAAGTATACAGAATATAAGAATCGTGCGATAGAGATATTTAATAATGAACTTAAAGAATTGTAAATAGTATGGCAAAGATTAAAGGAATGTGTCGCAATGAAGATTGCGAAATGTGCGACCAGATACAAGAAGCGGAGAAGTCAAACTTCAAATGTGAGAAATGTGGTAAGGATTTAATTCCTTTTGGAAATAAAACTTCAGAACCAGGTGGTGGACCTAATAAGAAACTCATTGGCATCATTGCTGGAGCCGTAGTATTACTGGCCATTATTGGTGGTATTATTGCGATGAGTGGCAGTGGTGAAGAAACTCCGAATAAGGAACCTGTAGCTGTTGCTCCTGTTGATAGCGATAGTATCAAGGCAGCACAGATGGAAGCTGAAAACCAGAGGTTAAAGGACAGCCTGGCTGCTGTTGAGGCTGCCAATGCGAAGAAGCAGGAAACGCCTGCCGCAAAACCAGCTGCAGCTCCTGCTCCTAAACCTGCTGCGTCTGGTTCAAAGAATCTTGGCTATGCTACCTTCAAGGGCACTTGGCCCAATGATGTGAATGGTCGTATGGTATTCACCTCTTCACATATCATTGATAGCAAAGACCCCAAGAAGCGTGTTGCTGAGGCTGGCGACTATGTGATTGGCGAATGGTCTGAAGGTCATCTGGTACAAGGCATCTGGTATGGTGCTGATAATCAGGTTAAGGGAAGTATCATTATTGGAAAGTAATCAAGAATTAGAGAATTAAAGAATTGGTGTCAATGCGACGAATGTTCTACGCACTACTGCTGACTATATGGTGTACTTCCACATCGTCTCAGGGTTTGAGGTTATTCAACCCTGAGATGAAGGAGGCTGCACCAAAGTCTCAGTCAGTGGTGATGGACTTTTTAGAGCGTTACTTCACTGATCTTTCCAAAGTAAAACAGACGACTATAGAGACAAAGATGGCTGACGACAAGGTCTATTTCCGCAAGGGAAAGCCTTCTGACTTGTATCAGGTCTGCGACACTATGCCATTCTCCATCAGTCTACTTGACCGCTATTTCGAAGTGAAGTGGATGAGGGCTGATGAGCCATTTGTCACTATTGTCTTTCCGGCACAGTATGACTTACTGCTTGGATTGGAGAAAGATGAGGTTTCGAAGCGATTTAAAGATGCTGTTCTTGCAGCTCCTCAAAAAAAGGAAGATTTAAAGATTCTTTCTGATATGGAGAATGTAAGTGGCACCTTATACAAGTCGAAAAGCGACACTCTCGAACTGGCCAGTCTTTCAGACGCTAAATATTATAATAAGGTACGCGAGGACTATCATCCTGTCTTTGACAATGACCATCTGGCCTATTCTGCTGCCAATCTCTTTCATGGACTTATCAACGATATGGACTATCGCATGTATATAGAGCAGTCTGTCTATGGTATGACCACTATCAACTATACCATTACACTCAACCAATGGCTTAACTATTGTGCAGAGTGGGGATTGAAGGTGTTCTTTGCTGTGGAAGAAGAGCGGGAGGATGGGATATTGGCTCTTGTGATAGCGCAGAGCAAGGAATTAGGCTATCATCATCTGCTCTCAGTTGTCATTCCCGATAAGTTTGTCAGCGACCAAAATGCAGTGCTGAAAGTTAGGATGACCCCTTATATTCCCATTCATAATGTGAAGGATCTGTATCAGAAACAATCTACAACTCATAAAAGTATAAAATGGCAATGAAAAGACTACTATTTATATTGTCTTTGGCAATCTTCAGTCTCTCAATTTGTGAAGCTCAGACGGTTGCTGATGTAACTAAGAACATCAATAAGGTGAAACGAGACACCATGTATATTTACGCTGAAGCTACGATGAAAGATCTCAACGAAGCATACAATGGGGCTCGTGCTATATTGGAGATGAAAGTGGGCGACTGGGTTCGAGAGCAACATCCCACAGAAGGCATTGAGGTGTGCATCGTCAAGGCAAAGGAACACTTCATACAATTAGAAACGCGTCGTGGCGACTTCTATCGTGCCTTTGTCTATGTTCGTAAGAGCGATATTATGCCTGTGGCAGACAAGAGTGAAGTTACAGTATTTGAGGTAGCTCCCGTTGTACAGGCTAATCAGCCGCAGGCTGCCCCTGCTATCATTATATCAGAAGATGCCCCAATCGAAGAAAAGAAGGCTCCCATCTTAGAGTTGACTTCTGAGGAAAAACAGATGAAACAAGTTCGGAGCTTTTATGAGGTTGAGCCATATATCAAAGGATTGAAGAGCAAAGACAAGTTGATAGCCTATGGCAAATATGCAACAATGCCAGAAAATGAATACTGTCACTTGTTTGTTTACGACAAGCAGGGAAACATTTCCGCTTTGCTTCGTAAGACAGGTGATATCCAGTACAATCTGAATACCCTCAAAGAAGATAATGTCAAAAACTATAAGAACTGTGGGGCCATCTGGTTCCAACTAAAATAACATAACAATGAAAAAGATACTTTTAATGGTCGTGGTGGCTCTGTTTGCCATTCATAGTAAAGCAGACAATGTAACGTTTACCGTTTCCGATGGTATTGACAATGCTGCCATTAAGTCGAAGATTGAGAGTGAGGTCAGTCAGATGCTGACAGAGATTAATGCAGCTCAAGAGGCGGGCCGCAGTCTCAACTTCTCTGCAATGGGCAATATCGGTACTCGTGTTCAGCAGTCTATGGCGATGCTTTGGGAGAATTCCCCTTTCATTTGTACAGACGAAGAGATTATTGAGCATTGTCTTACAACAGGCTCTGGCTATCAAGTGCGTAACATTCCTCTGATGATGAAGCCTACTGGCGAACGAGAGTTTGGTGAAGATGAGTATCAAGAGGCTGTCATCAGCTTTGATAAACAGGGAAATGTGGAGAGCTTTTACCTCAGTATCTCGATGAATCTCTACATGAACGTCATTAAGAGCAATCTGGAACTGACAGATCTTCGTCGTCGCCAGTTGATCCTCGACTATGTGGAGCAGTTCCGTACGGCCTATAATCAGAAGGACATCAATTTCCTCAATCAGGTATTCAGCGACGATGCTCTGATTATTACTGGTAAGGTTATCACTACCAAACATGCAGAAGGTTTCACCTCTCAGAAAATACAATACAACAAGCAGTCGAAAGAGCAATATATTAAGAACCTCCGTGGTGTCTTTGCTCGGAACAGCTATATTAAGGTAACTTTTGACGAAATTGAAGTAATGCGCCATCCTGTCAATCCAAACTTCTATGGCGTCACCCTTCTTCAAGGTTGGACCAGCGGCAAGTATCACGATGACGGTTACCTCTTCCTCCTCTGGGACTTCACCAACGAAGATGCCCCCCAAATCCATGTCCGTACCTGGCAACCAGACAAGATCGGTGGCAAACCACTACCTAAGGATGAAGTGTTTAGTCTGAGTGATTTTGATATTTAAATAATATGGAATTATGATTTACCCTCACTTTCCAATGGTTGGGTTGTCATTTGGCAAAGATAATAGTATTAATCTTTTAATTGAATCTGAAAATGATTTCCCTACAGCCTACAAAATCAGGGCTCCTTAGCCAAATACCAAAAGAGAACTGGTTCTTAAATTTGTATAGATGATATATTCCTTATTAACATTAATAATAAAAAAACATTCAAACTATTATGAGTTCACGTACGAAAAAATGTCCAAAATGTAAAATGGAAATACCTGATGGAGCTGAAATTTGCCCTTATTGCCGTTCACGTCTTCTTAATAGTTGGGGGCTTCCTACTGCTGATTCGTTAGGTTTTGGTAAGTCAAGAGGTCAACAAAATGCAAGTACAAATAGTGGTTGTATGGTAATTTTACCTCTTATCGTGGTTGCTGCTTACTCATTATACTATGTAATTAGTGCTTGCTGATTAATTGATAGGCATCTGGCAGGCTATTCCCGAGACTAGCCTGCCAGTAGGCCTCTAAAGATAAACTTCCCGATAATTCATATAAGTACGGAATAGGTTGTGATAAGCCAAGTTATTGATGTTTTTAATCATCTACCTAAAAGACGATAGAAATGAAGATAAGATTTTTGAGTTTATTAATTGGGACTTTGTTTACCTTTATTGTTGATGCCCAGGACATTGAGGTGAAGAAGTTCGAGCCGTTGGAGAAAGACCAGACGACGGCATTGAGTCCAAGAAAGGATATCAATGGGAATGACTGTGCTCTGGTGCTGGTTCGTACTCTCAAAAAGGGAATGGAGTTTGATGGATGGGTGGTCGGTGATGTAGAGTATAAAGATGACAGTTATTGGGTGTATATGGCTAATGGTGCCAAACATATCAATATAAAGCATCCTGATTATCAGACTAAGAAAGTCTTGTTTAGTGAGTATGGTATAGGGAATGTAAAAGGTGGACAGTTATATAGTTTGTGTATCGTTGATGAAACTAAAGATATTATAAATAAAGTATATAGTTTAGGATGGAACTTGAGCGGCTTTGAGGTATCTGAAAGAGCAAAAACGTTTTTGAACATGTCTGCTAAGAGGGGAGATAAAAAAGCGATTATTGCCTTAGCTCAGTTGTCTGTTGGAGGGAATGTTCAAAAGGGTGAATTCCTCGAACAGAATAAGGGACTTTATTGGATTGAAAGTCTGTTAGAAAAAGGGGATAGTGCATGTCTTGACTCTATGCCTGGTGAGTTGATGCATGTTTATGCATGTAAAATTATAAGGGATGGCATAAGTCATGACAGGAGTGCTAATAGGGTTGATACGTACAAAGAAAGAAGTATTTATACAGCTGCGAGTAAATATGATTTAAAAGCATGCCAGAAAGGATATAAGGAGGCTGGGGATGATTTCTTTTTAGATTACATTCAAAGTAACGGTTTACCAGCATATAAAAAAGAAGTAATGCGCCTGTGTTTAGATTCTGCATCAACAGGTAATACTAAAGCGATGAGATGTCTCGGCGTTATTTTTGAGAATGGAATCTGTGAAGAGGCGAACCTTCTTACGGCTTCTAAATGGTATCGAAAAATATATGATTCAAGTCTTTCAAATCAGAGTAAAACAGATCTTTGTAGAGTATATGGGAATTGCCGATTCACTATAGACGAGGAATCCCTGAAATTTATTAAACATCAGGCAGATGAAGGATTGCAAGAAGCATTGTTCCAGTTGGGCTGTATGTATGAAGAAGGTAGGAACGTAGAGAAGAATGTTGAAAAAGCTATAGAGTTATACAAACAATCTAAGCCAACTATTTTCGATTCTAATCGCCATCAAGGAGCAACTTACCGCTTGGCTAAGATATATTATGATCGTAAAGATTATAAGGAAGCGGAGAATTTGTTAAGAGGGCTATATGATGATGAACTAGATGCTCGTTATTTGCAGGCTATGATACTTTTTCAAGATACAAGAAATTATAAAGTAGATGCATATAATATATTAAGTGATCTGTCGAAGAAAGGTTACCAAAAAGCAACTGAATTTATAAAGAATAACTATTAAACTGAAAGATATGAAAAGAATCATTTGTATGATGCTTGTTTTTTCAAGCATTTCTGTATTCTCGCAGAAAGAGATAAAAGTCGTTAGTTTCAAGCAGAGTACTTCTGACATTTCTGCTCGTACAAACCAGCGTGATGACCCCAAAGGTGAGGTATGTGCATTGGTTAAAGTGCAATTGCCTATACGTAACGCTCTTTTTGATGGTGACATTATTGGTGAAATCGCATATAAAACCAATGAGTATTGGGTCTATATGCCTCAAAAGAGTAACCAATTAGTAATCAAGTTGCAAGATTGTGCACCTTTAAAAGTGGACTTTACTAATTATGATATTCCGTCATTAGAGTCAAAAGGAACTTATGAATTATGTATTATCAAAAAAGCTGCTGATTCCCCACAGTTATATAATGAGGGTATGACAGCTTTAGCCAACAATGATATAGTTACAGCTTTTGAAAAATTAGAGATGGCATATGATGCAGGCTATGCTCCTGCAGCATACGAGTTGGGGCAGGCTTCACTTGTTTCATTTGATAGAAATTATGACGAAGATCCTAATACAACAGAATCATATCAGGAAGCATATAATTATTATAAGAAAGCTGCTGAAGGTGGCAGTCCTGAAGGTCAATATGCGTTGGGAGCATTGTTGTTGGACTATCAGAACCAATTTCCAGAAAACTTATCTAAGATCAAGATTGATCCTTCTCTTTCGGAAAAAACAAAAGCGTGGGATTTGTTTAGATCAGCTGCAGATAAGGGGAGCATGGAGGCACAATATCGCATGCTTTCAGATGACAAGTGGTGTGAGGAAAATGCTAATAAAGGAAATGCAGTCGCCCAATTTGGAATGGGATTAAGAAATGACTCAGAGTTATCATACGAAGAATACTGGATGTTAGAATCGACAGATATTAGCTCTTCCGAGAATTTTGAAAAAGCTGCAGAATGGTACCAGAAGGCCGCTGAAAATGGTCTTGATGCAGCACAATGGAGATTGGGAGAATTATATGCTCGAGGATTAGGCATCGAACAAAATATTAATAAAGCCATTGAATTAAGATCAAAGGCAGCAGAACAAGGAAATATTATGTACCAATTTATGATGGGTATAATGTATGCAACTGGCGGATATGCTGATTATTCAACCTATATGTTCCCAGATGGATACATATATAATGTTGAAATACCTCAAGACACCGAAAAAGCTGATAAATGGCTAAGGAGAGTAAACCACAGACAATTGAATAAGACAGAAAAGGATAGATTAGAGGGAAATGGACTGCTTTCATTTACGCTTAATGAACTTTCAGATGGTTTTATGAAACAATCAAAATATGAAAAAGCGATCTATTGGTATCAGAGAGAGGCAGAGATGGGGTATCGTGATGCTTTTTGTAATTTAGGTGAAATATATCTTGAAGGAAAAGGCATTAGCAAAGACTATCAAAAGGCTAGAATGATGTTTGAAAAGGCGATATTGGATGATGAGCACTATGGAGACGGCTATAGCGGACAGTTAAAGTCAAAAGCCTTGTGTTATCTAGGAATCATCTATCGGGATGGTCTTGGTGTATCTGTAAATAAAGATAAGGCAAAAGAACTCCTATATAGGGCATTAGAAGAAGGGTATGATGAAGCTAAAAATGAACTGGAAAAAATTAACTAAGCCTCTTCTTGATATACAGTAGGACATTATGTCTAAGTTTACGCTCTGAGTCTGTCATATATCCCATACTACCAAATATCACCCCTGTGGTATGTTGAATAGCATGGGCAGTAGTTGAAAGGGTTGTCATTATTTGGTTTATTTGAATATGGCTCATATAGATGAAATTTATAACTTAGGAATAAGGACATTTGATAATCATGTAATTGATAAAAATGACATCCTTTACATTGATGTTTTCTATACTGCATTAGAAAACGTTGAACATCGATATATTATTGATGAAACACCATCTGCTAATGCAAATAATGAGGTTATAGAAACATCATACACAAGCAGGCTGGTAACTAAGATTAATATCCTATTTGAAAATCATGCAAATAATCCTTATGGTTTAGATTGCGTGGGACCTGTGAAAAAAGGTTCTTTCTCTCAGGGAGATGAAGCTAATATGGTAATAAAACATCCAGATATTGTTATACATAAAGGTGATCACCCATCAACTGGACTTCAAGAAATAATGTGTGAGATCAAAAGGCCTTCTTATTTGGGGCCATCAGAGATGATTTATGATTTGAACAAACTGATTAAATATAGTAATCAATCCAATTGGGGTAATCCATATCGTATAGCCATATTCTTGGTTTATTGCTGCACAAAGGATCAACTTGAGGATATCATCGCAGGATATAGAAATGGGACATATGTAGTTGAGCAACTTCTGCATGATGATACAGAAGAACAGATGACCTTTTCGGAGTTTGTTACTGCATATCAAAAGCAATTAAAGAACATTTTATGTTTTTGCCATAGTGAAGAAAGAAAAGTCGAGTTAAGTACTGTATACGAAATTGTTAAGTCCCAAATAATTCATTGAGATTATGAAACACATATTGTTTTTGGTATTACTACTTCTTATTCCTATTTGGGTATCTGCCCAAGACATAGAGGTGAAGAAGTTCGAGCCGATGGTAAAGGACCAGACTGCGGCATTGAGTCCAAGGAAGGATATCAATGGTACTGCGTGTGGATTGGTGAAGGTGCAATTTGAATTAGAGAATCTTCAATTTGAAGGGAATGTTATTGGTGATGTCCTGACTAATTCTTCAGTGTATCTAGTATATCTTTCTAAAGGAACAAAGAAGGTAACAATAAAACATCCAGATTTCTTGCCGTTGACAATTGTCTTTGGTGACTATGGTATCTCAAGGATAGAGTCAAATGTTACTTATAACTTGGTATTAAAGGGGAGCAAAAAAAAGGTTCAGACATTTTCCAATAAAAAGAAATATGTTGTCTTCAATGTTATCCCATCATTAGCTGATTTATATGTTGACAATCAGCTAATTTCAAAGGATGATAATGGAACTTATGCTTTACCTCTTTCATATGGTATTCATGTATATTCTGTGAAATATAATGATTTTGGATTGTACAACCAGATGCTAATGATTAATAGTAAAACGACATCCGTCGATCTTGATTTGACTGATTATTATGCCGATTTAGAAATCACATGTTCATCTAAAGATGTTGATATCTATATCAATAACAAATATCATGGTAAGGATGAATGGAGGGGAAAAGTCCTTCCTGGACGATATGTGGTTGAGGCCCGTCGGAAAGGTTATACATCAGTAGCAAGAACCTTTGAATTACAGGAAAATGATAGTATTAATATGATTTTAGACGCGTTGTCACCTGTAACGGGGAGCTTAAGAGTTGATTACAAGCCATATGATAGTGAAGTAATAATTGATGGGAAAAGTGCAGGAGTAACTCCATTATACGTTAGTAATATTCCTGTTGGTGAACATCGTGTGTCTGTTAAGAGAGATGGATTTGATACTGCCCTCAAATTCATAAAAATAGAAGAAGGACAGGAACTTACGCTTGAAGGATTTCTTGAGTTAAATATAAAAACATATTAATAAGGGTACGTCTATAACATTAATTAATACATTTCATTATGAAACGGTTGGAATATGGAAATTATATGTGGAGGGTCTGCTTTGACGTATTTCTATTTATGTTTATATCTTATCCTATGTTCGCACTTGGACAAGGATTTAAGGTGAAAGAATTCAAAATGCAACCTTTTGATGTTACTGCGTCAACTCAGCAAAGAAATGATAGTCTTGGAATACCATGCGGTTTAGTAAAAGTTTGTGTTGAAAATCCCCAAATTAAATTTTCTGGTAATGTCGTTGGCCCTGTTCAAAATAAGACAAATGAATATTGGGTTTATTTGCCTAAGGGCACGAAGAGCCTAACGATCAATCGGAAACAATATCTTCCGATGATTCTAAATTTCAGTGATTACGGAATAAACGAAATTGAATCTAAGGTTGTTTATCAACTAAGATTAAAAGAAATTTCATATAATTCATCTAAAAATAGCCTGATAGTTAATGTAAAGCCAAAAAAATCTCTTTTGGAAGTTGATGGTACAGGGATTGAGAGAGATCCTGATGGCAGTTATTTTTTATTATTAGAGAAGGGAGAGCATGTTTGTCGAGTAAGTCATAATAATTATAGCTCAAAGATTGAGGTCGTTACAATAGGTAGTGGATCACAACAGCTTAATATCAATCTAGAGTCGTTAATGGCAGATGTAATAATTGAATGTGAAACCACAGATGCCATCTTTTATATAGATAATAAAGAGATTGGAGTTGGAAAGTGGGAAGGTAATCTACCAGCTGGTGACTATGTTATAGTTGCTAAAAAAACTGGATATATACCCCAAACACTTGAAATATCTTTGTCTGAGAAAGAAAGAAGAATAGTTTCTTTTACTGAATTAAAAAGGCAAATGTTTCCTTTATCTATTAAGTCAACTCCATCTGTATGTTTTAAAAGAAAAGTCAAAATAGATGGCAAGACAATTGGTGGTGATTCTATATGCACTGCTCAGATTTCTGCAGGTAACCATACTATTGAGATAGAAATAACGGGATGTAAAAAAATCAATGAGAAACAATACATTGAGTCCACAGATACATTAGTATACAATCTTTACCCTAATACAGATGCGTATAAGGCGGCTTACCAGTACGGTATTATTGATCTTTTGAAAATGACACGAAAGACTTATGGTGATGAATCTTTTTTCTGGGGAGATATGGTTTGCAATCAATTATTAAAATTAGATGAAAAGGATATTGTGAAAATGTGGGAGAAAAATGTATCTGATTGGACTTTTCTTATAGATCAATATTATTGCTCTCAAGAAAGGCGGAATAAAGCATATACATTGTTAGAAAAGTTTGAAAGTTGCAATGTTGATGCTAATTTCCTTGCAAAGAATTATTATAATATGAAGGATTATGAAAAAGCGTTGCCTTGGTATTTAAAATCATTAAAGAGTGTCTCGTATGAATCTGTTCCTAATCTTTCTGATAAGTATTATACAATAGGCATATGCTATAAGGAATTGGGTAATTATTTAAAGGCTATTGAATTCTGCAATAAAGCAGAAAAGGTGTATAGTGGTGATGTACCTCCAAAAGAGTTCTTGGGAGAGTGCTATTTACATATAGGGAATAAAAATATGGCAATAAAATGGTTTAGGGCAGCTTTGAAATGTTATATAGAAGGCAATTTCTTCGGGAAGGAACAATTTCTTGAGAGGATGAAGTCTATTGGATTGTATAATGAAGTTGCAATGTAAACAGTTATTTTTGTGATTATGAAGTGGCTTATTATTTCTCTTTTTATTTTATATTGTTCAAATAATCTTTGGGGGCAAGACATTGAGGTGAAGAAGTTTGAGCCGATGGCGAAGGACCAGACAGCGGCATTGAGTCCAAGGAAGGATATCAATGGAACCGTGTGTGGATTGGTGAAAGTTGCCCTGAAAGAGCCTGGTGCTGAGTTCGAGGGTAATGTGATGGGTGATGTGCAGTTTACAGGAAATGAGTATCTGGTATATCTGCCTAATGGCACGAAACGACTTGGCATCAAGCATCCTGATTATTTACCCACAACCATTGTCTTTGCAGACTATGGTACCAAGAAGATAGCCTCATCTACTACCTATGAGTTAAAAGTGAAAACCAACAAGAAGCAGGCTAAGGTTGACAATAGCAAAAAGGGTATGGCTGTTTTCAATATCAAACCTTCAAATGCCATGCTGCTGATAGACGGTCAAATTGCAGATGGTTCTGGTGGCGCCTATACGCTTTCATTGCCATACGGTACTCACTACTATACGGTGAAACTGAAAGATTTCAGCATTAACAACCAGTCTGTTCAGATAGACAAGAACGCTAAGAACATTAATGTTGACTTGACAGAGTTCTTTGCTAAAGTAAATGTTTCATGTAAAACTGGAGATGCTTCGGTTTTGTTAAATAGTGAACAAAAAGGCTTTGGCAATTGGAAAGGAATAGTCATACCGGGCAAATGTACAGTAGAAGTAAAGAAAGAAGGATATCATACGTTATCTAAGTCGTTTGAATTGATGGATGGGGATTCTGTTAATGTGGATTTTGCTGCACTAAAAGCAATAACTGGCTCTTTGCGAGTGGAAAACGAATTGAAGGATTGTGAGGTGTTCTTGAATGGTGAAAAAGTCGGGACCACTCCCTGGGTAAATAAGAATCTGCCTATTGGAGAATATAATGTAGAGATTAGACATAAATACTATACTCCGTTAAAACGCTCTGTGGTAATTAATGAAGACCAAGAACTGGTGTTAAAGGAGAAACTATCACAACACCAGATAGATAAACTTCTTATGTGTGCGGACAATGGAGATCCCAAAGCATATTGCTTGTTGGCAGAATTATATCTTTATGGAACAGATTATGTACGTCAAAATGAAGGATGGGGAAAGTTATGGGATAATAATGATAATCCAATATTTGTAATAGATAGAAATAAGTATTTGGAAGAAGGCGTTTACATAGACAAGAATGTTGAAAAAGCTGCGTTTTGGTTAAAGAAAGTAGCAGAGGAAGACGAAACGAAAATAGATTTTTTCACGGGTATAGATGATATTGCTTTAATGCTAATGACTCATTATTTATTAGGCGAAGGTGTTGAGCAAAATTTTAATCAGTCTTTTTATTGGGCTGAGATATCGTTCCGAAGGCAAACTATTACAAGTCGGTATTGGGTAGCATGGCATTATTATTATGGTAAAGGCGTTGGAAAAAACACAGAAAAAACTTTGTCATTACTTAATGATCTCCGCTATCTTGAATCGAATGATAACGGCTCTTATAAAACTTGCAATAGAGACTTGTTGGCAAGATTATTTAAAAAATTGGGCTATTTAATGTTTATGGGAGATGGAGTTCCCAAATATGAGGAACGATTACAAAAATTCATAGAAACATATTGATGTTGGGTATGAAAAAAATACTGATTATAATCTTTTTAATTAATAGTCAAGTTTCATTCGCTCAAGGATTAAAGGTGGATGATGTGAAAGAAACTGTATCTGGTTCTGATGCTTTCCATGCACCGATTGATGAAAATGGTCATCCATGTGGTTTAGTTAAAGTCCTTGCCGTTTTCCCAGATTTGCGGTTTGATGGGAATGTTGTTGGTGATGTCACCCCTGAGAATAATGAATATAAAGTGTATTTGGCAAAAGGAAGCAAACAACTTGTTATAAAACGTTCTGGGGTATTACCTGTTATTGTTGATTTCCCAACTTGTGGAATTCCAGAGATTTCTTCCAAGGCAACTTATACAGTTAAATTAAAGGAGGTCTCATTGAATTCTCAGAAAAATTCTATTATAATTGATACAAAGCCTAGAAATGCAAAGGTTTATATAGATGATATTCTTATCGACAATGAGCATGGTGACGGAGGATATCAACTTTTGTTGCCCAAGGGTGAACACCTTTGTAAAGTTGAGGCAAAGGGATACCGGTCATATGCTTCTGTTGTTAAAACAGGAAAAGGCCTGCAAACAATTAATGCTGAACTGGAATCATTATTAGCAGATATTGATATTAGTTGCCAAACAAGCGGTGCTCACCTTTTTGTTGATGGAGAAGAAGTCGGCATCGGATCATGGAAAGGAAAGCTTCCTGCTGGTAGTTATAAGGTTGAGGCGAGTTTAGAAGGCTACCTTCCTATAACTCAATCCATAGAATTGAGCGAAAAAGACAATCAAGTTTTGAATCTCCCTTCATTAAAACGCGCAAAGGGTAATATATCTGTTCAAACAAACATTAAAGATGCAGATGTTTATCTTGATGGGAATCGGGTTAATAATCCTAAACATATTCCAGATGTCCAAACAGGCAATCACGTTTTGAAAATAAAGGCTCCATTTGGTTATAAAGAAGTTGAAAAGGATATCACGATATCAAGTGGAGATAATAATACCATACGAATTGATATGGAACCTATAGATGAGATATATGCTAAAGCCTTTTCTGGAAAAGTAGATGCACAAGCGGAATTATGTAAGAAGAGGTATGAGAGTTCCAAATATCAAGATGCAGACTCAATAGAAAGAAATTATTGGTATGAACATATTCTTGATAATATTGATAAAATCGATAAAAAGACCCTTGAAAAAGTTTGGTATTATGACGGACCGTCTCAAAGGCAAATAAACGGCATCTACGAATATTTTGAAAATGACCATATTAAGAGTGTAAAGTTATTGCATCGGGTAATTCAATTAGGATATGAAGAATATGAAAATTTAGCATACCATTATTATAAACTAGGTAAGTATGAGGAGGCAATTCTTTATGGTACAAAAGCTATCAATTATCCAGAATATGATTATTATTTTAACAGCCAAATATCCGATGCATGTTTTAAACTTAAAGATGTGAGTAAAGGAATCGCAATTATTCTTGGTGCTATTGAAGCGACATGGGATGATCCCGCCAAAGGTGTTGCGTATGAGGGTATTGGGGATATCTACTTCAAGATTCATAATAACTCACAAGCAGGCCAGTTTTATAAGAAGAGTCTGCAATTGTGGCAAAAGTTGAAAAGCCAAAATTATGATTGGGTAGATGACGAAATAAAAAAGGTAAATTCCAAAATCAGACAATGTGGGTATTAATATTTCAAGGATTGGTAAAAAATAAGGTAATATGTTAGAGATTGTTTCAACAATAAAAGATGATAAATGTCGTTTTATAGATGATTTGTTATTATCACTCTCAAAGGTTGATAGTTTTTATTATTCATATACTACTACAAAAGGGAACATTAAGTATCCAGAAAGAGTTTTTGCCTATGAAGTATATCATCAGTTGCGTGACATCATGCAAGAAAAAAAAGAAGAATACGATGATGTTTACTTAAACGGTGAACAACAAAAATCAAGCGAAGTTGTTGATAATTTGTCTAAGTGTACACCCGATTTAGTCCTTCATAGGCGAATCTATGATTGTGAGCCAGAAGATCAATTATGGCTTTGTGAGATAAAAATGAAAGGAAACCCAGATGCAATGGGCGATTTGATGAAATTTGAAAAGATGGAATCTCTAAATTTTCAAAGCTATATCTTCTTGTATGCAGGTGTGACTTTCTCGGAAATGGTTGATAAAATTGGAAAAACGAAATTACAATCAAATAATGGCGTATTTGAAAAAACAATCTGTATTTCATCATATAATGACGGGGAAAAGATAGGGATACACTGCCATAGTCTTAAAGAAATATATGAATATTATGCAAGAAAGAATAGTATGGAATAGAAACTAATATATGGAGAAAGCAAAGTTTTATGTTGATTTCTGTTTCGAGGCTGGCGATGCAGGTTTGTGTCATAGGTATTGGTTTGAGATAGAACTCTCAAGTGAAGAGTTTGAGGAGTTGTATCAGATCTGGTTTGATCAGAATTGTGAGCTCAATAGTTGGGCTACAGATTGGGAAGGGCATGATGCGTTGTTTCAGAAAATCAATGATGCTGCTATATATGCTCTTAATAAATGTCTGGAAAAGGAGAATCCAGTATATCAGAATCCTTTGGATGTGTTATGGGAGTTGTCGCCAGAGACAAAGGATGCATTCTAATCAGTAATAAAAGTAGAGTTTCGTGTATGATTATTATAAGAGATAATTGTCAAAAAGATAAGTTGGTTGCGATACTGCTTCTTGGTTTGTTTCTGTTCTCCTGTTCTGTTGGGAAGCAGAGCCCTATTGATCAATTGGAAAAACTAACGGAAGATATTCGCGAGCATCACGAAGAATACTCAACTGCAGATTGGAAAGAGGCTTATGCCCGATATGAGCAAATCGCTGCCGATATGGAGAATTATCAGTATACAAATGAAGAAGCAGAAAAGATTGGTAAGTTGGAAGGAGAGTGTGTAGGATACTTCATGAAGAGCGCTATCATGTCATTAGATGGTTTGGGGAGTGAAATAAAGGGCTTCGTAGAAGGTCTTGATAAATCGATGAAATGATTATGATGAGAGGATTTAAGAGAAAAGCATTGTTTGCTGTCATGTTATTTATGATATGCCAGACGATAAGCGGTCAGTCATTGTATGATCGTTCGAATATGTCCATCGGAAAGATTGGTTCGGATGGATATGTGTATAATCGCTCGAATATGACTATTGGTCGATTCAAGAACGATGGTTATATCGTGGATCAGAATAATATGACAGTTGGACGGATTAAGGATGATGGTAGCATCTTAGACCGCTCGAATATGATGATTGGGAAGGTGAATAGTAATGGAGAGGTCAAGGATCGAAACAATATGCAGATAGGACGAGTAAAGTCGGATGGAACGGTAGTTGACCGTAATAATATGACTATCGGTTATGCCAAGGGCATACCAATAACCTATGCTGCAGTATTATTCTTTTTCAGATTGATTGAATGATGGATACTGACCAATTATGGATGGACAGCTATGGCTTCATCTATTCGGGTGATGGGAAGCGGTTGCTGAAAGGGACAAGCGTTGATGGCGCCTATTGGATTCCTGAAGGGGTCGAAGAAATAGAAGAGGGGGCGTTGATAGGGTGCAAGATTGGTACACTGCATGTTCCTTGGACGGCTCATGTGCATGAGCACGACCAGTTGGTGTTTAGTGAGGATCCTGAGGAAAACGAGGAACTGATGCCTGCCGTGTATTTCTGGACGAAGGACTATGCCAACCGCGATGAAGAAACCTGGGCCTTTGAGGATGAGGGAGAGTATCGTGTTGATGAAAAGGGGATAGGTTATAGCCTCGATGGACATCGGCTGTTGTTTGCCCGTAATACTTTTGCCGATTCTGAATATCATGTACCTGATGGCGTAGTGACCATCTGTTCGATGGCCTTTGGGTCATGCCGTCAGTTTGTGACGCTCTACATACCTCGATCAGTTCGGCTGATTGGGGATTTCGTGTTTGGCCCAGGTGGAGGGAAGATAGTAATAAGAGACAAATAAGCTGAAGGTATAAACGCACTTAGACCTCGCATCCCTGCGAGGCTTAAGCGTATCAACTATTATTAACCAACTAATATTAAAAGCATTATGAAAAGAATCGTATGAAAAAGAAAAAGTCTAAAGAGTTGTAACATTTTTGCTTTTTGTATACTATATTAATAAAAAAGATGTATCTTTGCAGAGGAATATGGCTGAAAGATGTCGGATGTATGAAGTCTAATGGCTAATGTGAAATATAATTTGTATTTTTACAGACGAAATATGACGAAAGAAGATAAAGACTTATTGTTACGATTGCTCCAGCGGCATAAGGAGCTGGGTATATCAGAGCAGATAGACTATCAGAAGTTCTATCTGTACTCCATCATTACGCACTCGACGGCCATCGAAGGTTCAACGGTGACGGAGGTGGAGGCGCAACTGCTGTTCGACGAGGGCATCACCAGCAGTAAGCGCACCATGATGGAGCAGATGATGAACCTCGACCTGAAAGCCGCCTACGACTATGGCATGCAGTGGATCAAGCAGCATGAAGCTATTACGGTTGACTGGCTTGTTCTGCTGGCATCGAAGGTGATGGCTCGAACAGGGAGTGAGTACCACGCTGCTGGCGGAGATTTCTCCGCAGCTAAGGGTGAACTGCGCAAACTGAATGTTACAGCAGGATTGGGAGGCAAGTCGTATATGTCATACTTGAAAGTGCCTGCACGGCTGGCTGCTTTCTGCGAAGAATTGAATCGTAGGCGAAAGGCTATTGATGCTAACGATATTGCTGCCATCTACGAACTGAGTTTCTGGGCTCACTTCGAGTTGGTGACCATCCATCCTTGGGCTGATGGCAACGGACGTACCTGTCGTCTGCTGATGAATCTGCTGCAAATGGAGTTCGATGTACTGCCGACAAAGGTATTGAAAGAGGATAAAGCAGAGTATATTCAGGCTCTGATAGATACTCGCGAGCACGAAGACATCAGCATTTTTATTAATTGTATGACCCGTCATCACTGTCAACATCTGAAAGCAGATATCGACCACTATATTGAATCCACATCGGAGAAAATGGTCGATAAAACGGCATTACAGAAGGGAATGGTCGATAAATGGTCGATAAAGCCTTCTTTGGCAGAGAAACTGGTCGATATTCTGGAATTTGTGGCCGATAAGGACGAATTCACCACAGAACAAATAGTCAATCATCTTGGCTTTAATGCTACAACAGCCAAACGCTATCTGCGCCAACTTACTGAGTTCGGTTATTTGGAACCACATGGAGGGAATAAGAATAGGACCTATAGCAAGAAAGAATAGAGATAATGGCAACTCAAAATGACCATAGGACTGGGTGGGGTGGTGACAGACACTTCTGATCTGACATAAAACTGCATATTTATTCCTTTGTGTCCTTTAAATATAATAAGGTATTAGGTGAAAGCGAAAGAAAATGCGTTTTTCTTTTGGTGGTTTGCGCACTTATTCGTACCTTTGCAGCCAATTTAGTTAGTAATAATGCATTAAACAACTATATTATGGCAAAATTGAAGGGCGCCATCGTGGTGGATACTGAGCGTTGTAAGGGATGCCAATTGTGCATCATTGCATGTCCTCAGAAGGTCATCGCATTGGCCAATAAAGTGAATCTGCACGGTTATCCGTATGTGGAGGCTGTCAACGAGGAGGCCTGTGTGGGCTGTGCCTCGTGTGGCATCGTCTGCCCAGACGGATGTATCACCGTGTATCGTAAAAAAGTGGAGGAGTAAGCTATGGCAGAAGAGAAAGAAGTTGTATTGATGAAAGGCAACGAGGCTATTGCCCACGCTGCTATTCGTTGCGGATGCGACGGCTATTTCGGCTATCCTATTACTCCGCAGAGTGAAGTGATTGAGACGCTGGCTGAATTGAAGCCTTGGGAGACCACTGGTATGCAGGTGGTTCAGGCTGAGAGCGAGCTGGCCAGTATCTACATGGTGTATGGCGCTGCCGGAGCTGGTAAGCGAGCCATGACTTCTAGTTCGTCTCCTGGTATCGCACTGATGCAGGAGGGTATTACCTATATGGCTGGTGCCGAGGTGCCTGGTGTGTTTGTAAACGTTCAGCGTGGTGGTCCCGGTCTGGGTACTATCCAGCCTTCGCAGGGTGACTATTTCCAGGCTACGCGTGGTGGTGGTAATGGTGACTACAAGGTGATTGTTCTGGCTCCTTCTTCTGTTCAGGAGATGGCTGATTTCGTAGACCTCGCCTTTGAGTTGGCATTCAAGTATCGCAACCCTGCTATGATTCTGAGCGATGGTGTCATTGGTCAGATGATGGAGAAGGTGGTGCTGCCTCCTTTCAAGCCCCGTCGTACTGATGCTGAGGTGATTGAGCAGTGTCCTTGGGCTTCTACTGGTAAGCCAAAGAACCGTGAGCGTGTGGTCATCACATCGCTCGAACTGAAGCCTGAGGCTATGGAGAAGCGTAATATCGCTCTTCAGGAGAAATATGCTAAGATTCAGGAGAACGAGGTTCGCTACGAAGAGACGCTGATGGACGATGCAGAGTATGCAATCGTTGCATTTGGTTCTGCTGCCCGTATCGCTGAAAAGAGCGTTGAGATAGCTCGTGAGCAGGGTATCAAGGTCGGTTTGTTCCGTCCTATCACACTGTTCCCATTCCCAGAGAAGCAGATTGCTGCACTCTCTAAGAAGGTGAAGGGAATCTTGGTAGCTGAGATCAATGCTGGACAGATGGTACAGGATGTCCGCCTCGCTGTGAACGGTGCTGTGCCCGTTGAGCAGTTCGGACGTCTTGGTGGTATCGTTCCTGATCCTGAAGAAATTGTTAATGCACTTAAAAAGGTCATGTAAGCTATGGATAGAAATCAAATAGTTCAACCGAATGAGCAGCGAGAGCAGAGTGGAGCTCGCTCCAACTATGCCGAGTCGCAATTGAGGAAGAGCATCGCTCAACCAGAGAACATCGTCTGCAAGAAGCCGACGCTGATGAACGACAACAATATGCACTACTGCCCAGGCTGTAGTCATGGTGTGGTGCATAAGCTCATTGCCGAAGTCATCGAAGAGATGGGTATGGAAGACAAGACCGTTGGTGTAAGCC